>Ga0207655_1000044_pt1 | contig 327511 bp, 312 predicted proteins | sample KBSM44metaG_FD_184398 | JGI IMG/M metagenome (GOLD analysis project Ga0207655, IMG submission 184398) | Miscanthus rhizosphere microbial communities from Kellogg Biological Station, Michigan, USA - KBS M4-4 metaG (SPAdes) (version 2) | ecosystem: Host-associated > Plants > Roots > Rhizosphere... | reverse complement strand
ATTCTGGATTCGACGGGATTTGCGAAACCCAAGGTGCATGCCGAGGGGCGGTTTGCCTCGTAAAAAGCCGCAAAAAAATAGTCGCAAACGACGAAAACTACGCTTTAGCAGCTTAATAACCTGCTAGGAGCCCTCTCTCCCTAGCTTCCGCTCTTAAGACGGGGATAAAGAGAGGTCAAACCCAAAAGAGATCGCGCGGATGTCCTGCCTGGGGCTGAAGTGCTAAAACTAATCAGGCTAGTTCGTTAGTGGCGTGTCTGTCCGCAGCTGGCGTGCGAATGTAAAGACTGACTAAGCATGTAGTACTGAGGATGTAGTAATTTCGGACGGGGGTTCAAATCCCCCCAGCTCCACCAAATAAAACAAGGGGTTACGTGAAAACGTAGCCCTTTTTTTTTGGTAGTGGCGGCAAAATGGCGGCAGCCCCTTTGCCCACTATTCATCAATAGTCTGTAGCCGTTTATGTAATAAAGGTGATTTACATGGAAGAAATGCATTTTGTTTACATCAATGCTAATGCACGCATTTGTGCACATTCGATAAGTAGAGTTAGCCACAGCGACAGCCACATTCAGGGAATATGTCAATCGGCTCATTCGATAAGGACGTTTCGCAAGGATAGAATCCTTCAGGAATTCTCATCAGCCGATGAAGCTCAACAATCCTGCCAATCTTTCCTTCCAGAGAACTATCTCCATTTAACCAAAGTAATTAAGCCCAAAGCCCTCACTTTTGATATCTGCTTTACAGGTTTCAAAAAGGCAGATAAAGAGCGTTTGATTGAAGCTGCCGAGTCGCACAGCCTGACAGTGAGAAATTCAGTCACTCAAAATCTGCAGATGCTCTGTTGCGGATACAATGCCGGTCCTTCCAAAGTAAATGCTGCACGTATGAAGGGGACAATCATCATTGATGAAGAAAGTTTTGTGCATTTTATAGAAACAGGTGAAATTCCTGATGCATAAAAAAGCCTGCCGCAGCAGGTTCTTGTTTTAAAAATTCATGTGCCCTTGACCACCCGCCGTAGGGTGTGGAGGGGCATTATTGATTATTGTCGGCATAGCGATAAATCGTACAACCGTTTCATGGGTGACAAATGTGCTGCCGCAATTAATGTTCTGGCACTGGCAGTAACGCTCCTTCGTGCTATCAGTAACCTGAAAGCTGCTCCGGGTGTGTGCCGCATGTCCACACTTTGGGCAATTCATCATTTTTTATTCTCCGCCACCATTAGAATCTCAACAATGATACACAAAGAATCAATATTGAGAACTTTTTTTATTCCATTTCTAAATCATCAATTTTTACTTCAAGCTCCAGACTGGTAGTAAAACCATTATCCGGGCTGACCGTATGCGTCAACGTTGTAATGGTCCATTCGGCATCGTCGATAGGCTGTTTAAAGCCGCTCACCTTTACTGGCATTTCGGTGTAGAGATCTGCCCGCCCCTCTGCGAGCTGCAGGGAGAAAGACGCAACACCACGTTGCAGGCGCTCCCATTGAATTTTTGCCGCACGCTCAGCATTGCTGCGGTTTGCGTAAGTACGATTAAGAACCAGCACGTTTTCATCCGTTCCCACCAGATAATCACCCTGTTTTGCTTCCGGATCTTTGGGCACGGTGATTTTCTTCCGGCGGCGCTTAACCTTGGTTGTTTCTTTTTTCTTGGGTTCGCGGGTATGCAGCCAACTGGCAATTACACCGGTATAAGCACCACGATCAGCTAGGGTAAAACGATGACCGTCACCGGCTTTACGTTCAATGGTGATAACCGGCAACAGCTTACCGCTCGCCGTTCTTCCCTGCCCCTGTCTGATAAACAGCAGGTTTCCATCCTTAACGGAAGCAATCGCCCCATACTGGCGCGCCAGCTTCATCAGGAAACTGGCATCGCTTTCATTGGTCTGGTCCATGTGATCCAGCGCCTTGTCCGTCAGGTCTTTACCCAACGCCATTTTGAGGTTATGCCGTGCTGCGATTTCCTTTACCACATCGCCAACGGTTGTCTGGTGCCATGACTTTTCGCGCCGGGTATTGAGGGTTTCACGGAAATCAGCGCTACGGGCACGGATAGTCAGACGATCAGGAGCACCGCTGTGCTCAATCTCATCCACCGTAAATGCCCCTTTTGGGAAAAGCGGCTGGCCCTTCCACCCCAGCGCCAGATGAATAACGGCACCACGTCGCGGCAGAACGATCTGCCCGTCGGCGTCGTCCAGCTCCAGATCAAGCTGGTCAGCCTCAAAACCCCGGTTATCGGTCAGCGTCAGACTCATCAGGCGCGCATCCAGCGCGGTGGTCATGTCTTTACTTTCAATAGTGATACTGAAAGCCGGGCTTCTGCTGTTCAGGTCAAAAAGATCAGAGCTAAAATTCACTGCAGCAACCCTCCAACCGTATTTTTAATATTACCTATCGCAGACATTGCAGAGTCCTGCAGGTTACTGAGCTGATCGCTGAGACTGCCGAACATATCAGACAACGACTCATCAACCCTTTTCAGGGTCAGCGTAAACTCAATACGGCGAGGCATTCCGCTTTCAAAAAACTCTGTTTTTGTCTGGCTCAGGCTCTCGATCACAAACATGCCGTAAATGGTCCCGCTTCCCTCAATCAGAGGCCATGCTTTGCCGAGCTCTGCCATTTGCTCCAGCGCGAGCAATGACAGCCTGCCCCCGGTGACTTCCGGCAGCAGTACGCCAGATAAAGTCAGCGAGTCATTATCCGGGCCAAGAAACTGCGTTGATGGTCGCCGGTTCACCCGACTGTTGGCGGCGTGTCGCCAGCTTCGCTGATACTGCAGCTCCTGATATGGCACTGTACGCAGCATGAAGACATATAACCCCAGTACCATCATCATGATTCATACCCCCCTTGATCACTGAAATTGCTGCGTGCTTTAGCCCTGGTCTTGCGCTCGCGTTCGTCAAGCTGTCGGGCAACTTCACGGGCAATATCCTGCGCACTTTGCCCTGGCTGAGCATAGATAGTGATCGGCGCATGAGTTTCAAAGCGCATCACTGGCGGCGCGCTGGCAGATTTCGCTGGCTGGCTTTGTTTATATGCCACAGTAGGCAGACTGTAAGGATGTAGTGGAGCAGCCTCTGCAGGCGCTGCCGCCACGCCCATGACACCTGCAACAACGGAAGCCAGCGCAGCAGTGCGCCGTCTGCTAGTCACATTTGCGGGACCGTTTACTATTTCGGGGCCGTTCTCCCCAACGATGCCAAACTGACCACGCGGGATCGTGCCACCGCTGTCATACATGCCTGCAAACCCCATCGATGGAAATCCGCCAGGCGGCAACACCACCTTACCGTCACTGTTCACCGTAGCAGCCTGCTGTCGTGTAACCTGTTCAGGTAGTTTTGCTTTTGCCGCTTCCTTACTGACGATGCCGAGTTTTTCCAGCAACCACGACACGCCTGACTTGAGAGACTCAAGCGGGTGCATCACCATATTCAGACCTTCCGCCAGTGCCTCACCAAACCTGCGGCCCATTGCAGCTGCGCTGTTCAGTTCTTCGGAAGTGGATTTAACCGGCGTAAGCAAATCAGTGAACCAACCCCACAAAGCCTGCACCTTGTCGCCAATCCACTGAAAAACAGGTCGCAATGGCTCAAAGGCAGCACTGATCGGTGCAGCAGCGGCTTTGAACCCCTCCACCACACCACCCAAAAATCCGCTGATCGGCTGCCAGTATTTCCAGACAACCAGTGCCACGCCAGCCAGCGCAGCCACAACCAGCCCTATCGGACTAAGTAACGCACCCAGCAGGCCGGAAATGCCATATAGCGCGACACGAAGTAATGCCAGTGGACCGGATACCAGAAAACGCAGCACGCCACCGGCAGCAGACAACCCGCCCCGCAGCGTTGCCAGCGGATTCATCACCATACCAATTACATTACGAATACCGGACATTCCGGCGCGTAGCATGGCAAGCGGCGCACCTGCTACCGCTTTCAGCGCATTACCAGCCAGCCCGGCAGAACGGCGCAGGGAATTAAGGGGAGCGCTCAGCAGCCCGGCACTGCCACCGGATGAGGCCATACCACGACGCAACAGGGAAAGTGGAGCACCTGCCAGCCATGACAACGCACTGCCTGTGCGGGTCGCTGCGGCAGTAACAGAAGGTAAAGTTTTTACACCCAGCACAGACATGCCAAACCGGATCACCGCCAGCGGCCCCAGCACAGCAGCTACCGCCACCGCCAGTGTACCGAGCGCAACGGTGATCGCGGCAGTCGCTGCAGCAACCTTCATCAGCGTGCCTGCCAACTGCGGGTTGGCCTCCACCCAGCGACGTAATGCGCCAGTGACGCGTTTTACGGAATCCATTATGTCCATCAGTGGCTGGCGCAGCGTTTCGCCCAGACTACTGAAAGCATTCTGCGCCCCTGTTTTGACCAGCAACCACTGCGCAGATAAAGAGTCTTTGTTGATATCAGATTCTTTCTGCATGGAGCCGTTAGCTTCATTGCTTGATGTAAGTTTCAGTTGGCGCTGCAACTCCGGCAGGTTGTTAGCCAGCTTTGCCGCATCGTCACCAAATTCTTTGCCGAAAACCATCGTCATGGCAGACAGACGTTTATCCTTTGGTAGTTTGTTGACCTTCTCCAGAACGCGCTGGATAGTGCCCATTGCGTCGGTTGTCATCTGCTTCTCAATCTCAGTTGGATTGAGTTTAAGCAAGTCCATACCCTCAAAAAAACGCTTGCTCTGCATAGTCGCAATTGACAGTTCACGCACCATAGCATTCGAGGCGCTGGCGGCAATTTCCGGCGCAGCGCCAAGAGACAGGAACGTGGAACCAAGGGCCGCCGCTTTGCGATAGTCCAGGCGATCAGCCACGCCCCCCATGCGCTGCAGCACGTCGATAATATCCGCACCCTTCGACATAGCGTTATCGTCCAGGTAGTTCAGCGCATCACCCAGCTGTTCAATATTGCGGGTCGGTACTTTATACAGCTGCGCAATTTTACCCAGCCCTTCCGCCAGCTCGTCAGCAGGTAGCTCAAAGGCCGTTGCGGCTTTTGCCGCCGTGGATGCAAAAGCCAACAGGTCACGCTTCTGGTCTTCGTAAGGATCGTCCTGTTTGGTCACGCCCATGCGCGCACCACCTTCAACCAGTGCGGCATAGTCTATAGCGCCGTTCTCCATCGGCAACTGTTCGCTGGCGGCCTTGATGGCATCCTGCATGTCATAAAACTGTTTCGTGCGGTTGCCGTTATCGTCCCGCAGCCTGTTTACCTGCTTTGCCACGCCTTTCATAGCATCTTCCATGCTGGCGTAGCTTTTCACCGCTGCCATGACCGGCGCGCCCATTGCCAGCCCCGCTGCCATGGTGGTTGCCCCTGCCCCGGCAATGCGATCCCTCACCTCAAGACGGCGTGAATATTGCTCACGTGCGGCATTCATTTTCGCTTGCTGTTCGCCCAGGCGTTTCAGGGATTTCTGCTGACGTTCCAGAGCCTGCCGGGTTTCGTCGGCATTTTTACGCAGTTCCCGCTGGGCGCTACTTAGTTGTTTAGTATCAATGCCAGATTCTCTCAACGCTTGCCGCTGCCGCTGTACCGAACCCAACAGGCCGTTGTAGGTCTGCTGCAGTTCCTGCACACGGTATTTTGCCTGGCTAAATAATTTAGCCTGAGCAGCAGTTGGGCGATTTGTTGCAGCAAACTGGGTGGCAAGTTTGGCGGCTTCTTCGCGTGCAGCACTGAGATTTGTTGCAGTGATTGCAAGCTGTGACCGGGTTTTACGGAACTCATCAATACGCCCGGCCTGTTTATTCAGTTCTTTTAGACTGTTCCGGGTGGTTTGAAGCACAGTAGCCAGCTCCTTCGAGCTGGCCTGCGCGGATCGGAATGGACGGGTGAGCTTGTCAACCGCATTAAGAATTACCTGCAGACGCAGGTTATTGTCACTCATCGCTGGCCCCGCTTCGCTGAATGGCTTTGTGTCGCCACTCCAGCACGTCGGTTAACGGCATAACGTCAGTGACGGACGGCGACCAGTGAAAGATGGTGGCAATATCTGCCACCAGATCATCAACCGTCAGGCTGTCGGTAAACCGGCAAGCACCGACTTCTTCAACAAAAAAGTCACCACCTCAACGGACAACGCAGTGAGATCGGCAGGGTCCAGCTCTGCCATTTCCTGCGCGGTCAGCGTCGGAGTGGAGATACGCGGGATCACAGTCATCATCGCGCCCACGTCCATATCCATAATGGCCTGCAGACGGGTGCCACGCAGTGCGCCGGACTGCGGCTTACGCAGTACAATTTCGGTAATTTCAGTTTTACCGCGCTTGACCGGGGTATCCAGTTGCACAGTCTTTTCAGTCAGTTTGTCGCTCATGTTCGTTTCCTGTTAATGAACTACTGGCGCGTCTGCCCGCGCCGTTAAGGTTGATCAGAGGCCTAGGGCGTTACGGTGTTCTTCCATCAGGTCCACGCCGTCAACGATTTCAACCATGTTGACCAGATCGACCTCATAGAGCACTTCGCCGTTAATGGTCAGCTTCGCGTAGCTGTTGGTGCTGCTGGCCTTGGTGGTGCTGCTCTCGCCGGTTTTCCACTCGCCGGAATCCACTTCTTTATGACGCCCGCGCACAACCAGCTCAACGGCCTGCACTTCGCCGGTATCGTCACGCTGAATGGAACCGGTGAAACGCAGCTGGATGCCGTCAACGGTTGCCTTGCCCATCTGCTTGAATAACAGCAGTTCGGTGCCGCCGATTGAAAATTCCGTGTCCAGTGCGCCGTCATCCAGCCCCATATCCACGTCCACCGCGCCCGGCATACCGCCGCCGCGATACTTCTCAAACTTGCGGGTGAATTTCGGCAGGGTCAGAGACTCAACGATCCCCTGCCAGTTGTTCCCGTCGTTGAACAGGTTCAGGTGTTTTAACTTACGTGGTAAAGCCATGGTGTCCCCTTACGCGCTGACCTGGCTGGAGAAATCCAGCAGGTACTGATCGGTGATGCGCTGGCGCAGCATCAGGTTTTCAAGCGGCGGCACCGGCGTGTAGTCGTAGTCGATAGTGAGCTTCCCGGCTTTTAGGGAGTCTTTATCGTTCACCGACTCATCCAGCCAGCAGTCTGCGCCGATGATGTAGCCCTGCGTTTTCAGGCTGCGCAGCTTGGCGCGGATACCTTCGATAATGTCACGGGCCAGCGACGGGTTGAGCACGCCATCCACCGCCCACATGTGCGCTTCTGCGATGGTGTCAGCCAGCACCTGCGCCGTGCGGGTGTAGTTCTCAAAGGCAAACAGCGGATCGTCACTAAGGCAGCGGGAACCCCAGAAGCGGAAGCCGTCTTTGCGGATAAGCGTGGTAACGTCATTCTGGTTTAGCAGCCCTGCATCGGTTGCCGGGTCCTGCAGATCCCAGAACACATCAGCCGAAATACCGGTGACACCGTTCACGCCAACGTTGGACAGGGTTTTATGCCAGCCAGTCTGCTCGTCAATTTTGGCACGCAGGCCGAGCGCACGGGCGGAGGCATAGGCCGTCGCATCTGCATTCAGCACGGTGTCAAAGTTGATGAAGTCAGGCCAGATCAGCATCCCCTCGCGCTGGCTGAAATTGTCACGGTAGGTAATCGCTTCTTCCACCGTTTTGCAGCCGTAGGCGGACAGATAGGCAAACCCGCGCAAGCTCTGCGCCACACTCAGCAGCTCAGTGGCAACTGCCTGCGTATCGTGTCCCGGTACGCCGAGGATTCGCGGCTTGACGCCCAGCTGCGACTGCGCCGAAAGCAGCGCTTTCATGCCCGTTTTTTTACCGTCAGCAGTCACGCCGCCGATAATGTTGGAGGTGGTTTCCGCTTCGGTTTCGCCCTGTGCCACTCGTACAACGACGGTCACAGGTTTCGCCTGGTCGGCAATGGCATCCAGCGAACGGGCCAGCGTGCCGGACTCGCCCGCTTTCCCGCTGGCGGTTAGTACATCAGTCAGCAGGACTGGTTTATTGAGGGGAAACATGGACGCATCAGCATCATCGCCGGTGCAAACCATGCCCACGATAGCTGTGCTCACCGTGGTTATAGATCGGGTGCCCTCGTTGACTTCAACAACGCGCACCCCGTGGTGGTAATCCTGAGCCATAAGGCAGTCTCTCCGGTTTACAGGGGGTATGCCTATGTTCTGGTTGATATGCGCGCGGCGCACGCGCCAGGCTATGTGTGGGGAATAGCACAATGGAAGGGGATGAAAAAATCCCCGCGAGCGCGGGGGAAATATTATTTCGCTGGCGCGGCGGGCCAGACAATTTGATCAGGGTTTGATGAATCTACGCGCATCAGCAATATCCTGTATTTTTTCCATTCCAGCAATGCAGCGGTTTCTTCTTCCGTCGCTATTCCAGCGTCATAGGCATCCTGCCGCCATGCAATTTCAGCATCTGCTGTAGTCCGTAATTGTATTTTTTTTGCTTCTGCCCCAGCAATTAAGTCATTTTGTGATGGAGGTGGAATATCCCCCCAGGCTGGAAGACCATCAGCACCAACAATGCGTTTTTTTCCTAAAGGAGGTTTGCTTGTAAACTCAAAGAATGTTTCGTCAGCTACGTTCACAGCATCGACAGGCCAATCATTGTTTGACTCATATTGTTTCCTATATTCCTGCGGATAAAACATATTGTTGTTAGCGCTATATACATAATTCATATTAATACCCCTCCGCCCACCATGAATAAGCCCCTTCACATAAAACACGGAAGCCTGTTTTTGGGTTGTTGTCCTCACTGTTAAAATCAATAGCTATTCGTCCACTCCATGTATTTTTAGCAAAATCCAGTGACGACATATTATATAAAAGGTCTGTTGCTACGACATTTGTACAGCGGTTCGGGAAGGGAATATGGAATTGTTGAGTTGTGGAAGTAAATACCGTGCCATTGGCTAACGGCGCAGCACCATCACCAAACTGAATGATTTTATTTATCACAACCCCGTTTTGTTTTACCGGGAAACTATAGTAACCCCGAATCCCATTGAGATTTGCCACTGGCAGTCCTTGTTTTGCCATTTCCCCCAACCCAAGGTTTTTGAGAAACGCTGAAACATCAGCAATATCTGAGCCATTCGCGGTTTTATCCATTTTTCCAGCAAGAGCATTTGTCATTGTGGTGGCAAAATTTGGATCGTTTCCCAATGCTGCCGCCAGTTCGTTCAGCGTATCCAGCGCCCCCGGCGAGGAATTAACAAGGGCGGCAATTGCTGCCTGCACAAAGGCCGTATTGGCAAGCTGCGTGGAATTGTTGCCTGCCGCCGCCGTCGGCGCTTTTGGCGATCCGGTAAATGTTGGACTGGCTTTCGTCGCATACTGAGTGTGAGGATCTGCAGCAGCAAGGTGCTTTGCCATCAGGTCATCCACGTACACCTTAAGCTCCAGCACCTTGTCATCCACGTATTTACGGGTTGCCAGCACTACTGCCGGGTCAATTTTCAAGGTTATATTGTTGGTGCTGCTGGTAATCAGCACCATTCGCACGGTCTGTGTGCGTCCGCTCCCTTCTGCCAGCTGCGGCTTGTAGCTCTCAGGGCAGTTGCCCACAGCAATCAGTGCACCTGTTTCGTCAAACAAACCAACTTCACGAATCCACCAACCGCCCTCGGTTTCGGGGATCACCTGCTCAGCAATAATCTGGCTGCTGTTCTGCGGATCGATATACAGCATATTTAATGCCGCACGGCGCTTTTCAGCAACCAGCGCTGTCTGCTGCGCGCTTGGAGTCGGTAGCACGCCGCCACCTTCACCCACAGCCATCTGGGTAATTTTCAACGGGACACCGAGCGCGGCGGCGCTTGCCAGTTTCGCCGCGCCGATATCCGTCAGCAGGGTATAAAATTTTGCGCTCATGGATTCACTCTCATTGTGTCAATAACATGGACCGCTCCGCCCTCGTAAGCGGTGCCGCCGGAAATAATGGTTTCGTTGATATACGGGTAGATCGTGATTTCCTCGCCAGTGTAGGTGGCGGCCCCCACAAAATAGGGGCCGATGGTCTGCAGGTTGATGGACATACCGATCAGATGGCGACTGCACGGCTTGGCGTCACCGATCAGGCGCTCCAGTTCCAGATACGTTTCTTCCGTGATGCCCTGGTCCTGCACGCCAATATCCAGGCGAAACGTCCCCGGCGTCTCGCCGGTCTGCCACCACTCAATAATGCGGATCAGGAAGCCGAACGGCTCCACAACCCGCCGCACGGCGCTTGTCGTCCCTTTGTGCTGATGGATATAGAAAGCATCCTGCACCACGCGGCGCTTGACGCTCTCCGTCCAGCTTTCGTCCCAGCGGTCAACGGAAAACGCCCACGCCAGATATGGCAGGAAGCTGACCGGACACGTTGCCGGGTTCCACAAGTCACGTAGCGGCACCTGCAGATCGGAAATCCCGCTGCAGGTCTGCGCCAGTCGGCGCTCAAGCGGCGATGAACCGGGTGGCAGCAGGCTATTCATCCGTGCCCCCGTTGGTTACGCTCCATTCCGTACAGGACGCCGCCTGCGTCTTATCCAGCACCACATCATCCAGCGGTGACGCTAGCTCTACACGCTGGACGCCCTCAACGTGCAGCGCGGCATAAATCGCACTGCGGCGAATATCACGGCCCAGCCGCGTCTGACTGGCGATGTACTTCTGCAGGCTGGCTTTTGCCGCCGCCATCACCGGCTCAGCTTCCGGTCCCGGATAAAGAAAAATCGTCGCATCCACGCTGTACGGGATTATTTCGGCACTGCGCACCGTCAGGCGGTCTGCCACCGGACGCACGTTCTCGCTGTTAAGCGCCTGCTCCACCACCGCCAGCAGATCAGCCTCTGCCGTACCGTCACCCTCACGGCTCAGTACGGTAAGCACCACCTCCGCCGGTGCCGGGCTGGTTGCGCTGGCATCTGCCACGCGCCCGTCCGCGCTTCTGGCGTGAAATTCATAGGCTCCCGTCGGGCCAGCAACCGACAGCCCCTCAAACGCAGCAGGGATGCGCTGGCGCAGCGCCTCATCATCTTCCATCACTGCGGCGACCGGCGGTACTGCATCATTATCAGCAGGCACTACCGTGAGGCGTTTCACATTGCAGTTGGCTGCCAGCTGCTCAAGATCATTTCCCATCGAATAGGCCACCATCACCGCCTGCGCAGCCTCGTTAATACGCTGGCGTAGCAGGATTTCGCGGTAGGTGCTTTCCTGCAGCAGCTTGGTAACGGGCTCAGATTCCAGCGCCAGCGTGCGCCGTACCGCGTCCTGCTCATCCGCCGGATAAAGGGCCACAAAAGCGGCCTTGCGTTCAGCCAGCAGCGTCTCAAAATCCGGCACGTCCACTATCTGCGGCGCGGGCAGTTGGGAAAGGTCAATCACTGCCATTGTCTGCTCCTGTAGATACCGAAAGGGAAACCGGCGCGCCATTGCTGCGCTGCCCGGTAAGCTCAACCACCATGGAGCCGTCAAAATCGCTGCTGATGGTGATGGAATCCAGCGTAAGCCGTGGCTCCCAGCGACTCAGGGCCACATAGACCGCAGACATGACCTGCAGGCGTAGCGCCGGGTTCTGCGGCTGGTCAATAAGAGCGGACAGCAGGGAACCATATTCCCGACGGGCAATCCGGCTGCCCTGTGGGGTCAGCAGAATATCCCGCACTGACTGGCGCAGATGGTCAGTATCAGTAATGGCCTTGCCGTTGCCCTGGCTCATGCCGATATACAGCGTCATACAGGCCCTCCTGACGTATCGCCGCCGGACTTAACGCCGGTGTGACCGTGTTTATCCACCACGATCCCGTTGGAACTCATCGCGCCGCCGCCCTGGGTGACACCGCCATTGATCACCATCTCGCTATTAATGCGCGTGGTGTCAGCCTCCACCACAAACTCACCGGTTTTGAGGGTGATATTGTCCGCCGCCTCGATCACCATGGATTTGATGCCCCGGACATGCCACCGCCCGGTGGCGGGTTCATACTCAAACCAGCCCCCGTCCGGGTACTCCGTCACGCAGCCGTCCACGGAATCCGACGGCGGCGCAAACTGATTGGAGTAGATAGCGGGCAGCACAAAAGCTGTTTCCAGATTACCGCCCATACTCAGCACCACCACCTGCTCATCCGGCGACGGACACCACCATGTACGGGCACCACCGGCACGCAGCGTCAGCCAGTTAATCCAGTTAGTTTCAAGCTCGCCCACTCTCACCCGGCACAGCCAGTTTTTCCGGTCCACTTCGGTCACGGTGCCGGTGCGGATCAGGTTGGTGATAAGGCGCATGATTTCGGTCAGTTGTGCATTCATAACGAAAGGTTGCCATCAGAGGGAAAAGGGAGGCAGCGCGTACGCTTGTGCCAGCGGTGGCACAAAGATCACCCCGCCAGCCAGCGCAGCAAAGTGTCACGGGTAATGGTTTCTACATCATCATTCACGCCCAAAAGGTGGCGCTCTGCGTAGCGGACCTCCGGGCCTTTTCGGCTGACGCGATCCCGCAGCCCATAATGGTGAACACGGGCAATGCGCTGCACCTTGCCATCAAACTGCACGCTGGCGGAGTCCGCACTGGCGGCGGTTTTCAGGTATTTTGTGGTGCGAAGCTTTGCAAACATCTGGCGTTTGATGCGGCCCTTTTTACTGCGGGCAGTCACCCGGCGCGGCTCATAACCGCTACCGTCAGGATTACGCTGCAGCCTGATGTTCTGCTGCTGCGTCCGGCGCAGCTGTTGCGCCAGCTGCCGCATCATACGGCTGCGTGCGGCAGGCTCCAGATTTGCCAGCAGCGCCGCCAGCCAGTCATCCACCCTCTGCAGCTCAACCACGTTTCACCGTCCACATTTCTTCGGGTTCGTCCGGCTCCGGCACCGCTTCAACACTCGACACGCTGCCGTCAGTGCTGACCAGCACGCGCTCCGTCAGTTGCAGGTTCAGGCTGATATCGCAAACATCGTTGCGCAGAATATCCACTTCAAAGGTGAACAGTTTTTCACGCAGATCCGGGTTATTGATGGCATCCGGCTGGTTGTAACTTAGCCACAGCAGCACAGGAGCCATCAGCAGATTCTGGTCGCCGCTGAAATCCTCGATCACCACGTTCAGGGTATAGCGGTACTCCCATGACATGGAGCTGGCACCGGTTGCCACCAGTGATCCGTTATCAACGAAAAGGTGCAGCTTGTCCGGGTTGTCGCGGACATAGGCAACCGCTTTATTCAGGGCGCTGCGTAAGGACTGCGGTTTGTTCACTGTTTCGCTCCTGACACGCAATAATCGTGTCCACTTTGTCAGCACAGACCGCCCAGGCGGCCTCGGTTTCATCCAGCACCGCATTCAGATCGCCGTTACTGCGCGGCACTGACCTTTCCAGGCGGCACTGCGTCACTCTGGGACAGCCACTCACGGTAAGCTGCACCTCCGGCGAGGGCCGGACGCTCCCGCAGCCGGATAATGTCAGCAGGCAAAGGAGTGTCAGCCCAGCGACGCAAATCCTCGTTTTCACGTTTCAGTTCCTCTATCCGGTGCTGGCGGCTGCGCAGAAGTGCGGTGGTCTGTTCCGCTGTCGCATAAAGCCGCGTCTGCGCCCGGCTGTTGGTTTCAGTCAGAATGGACAGGCCGATCAGTTGGCTGTTTTTCTTCGACAGCGCCTGCGTTTTGCTTTTCAGCGCCGCGCCCAGCGTTTCGATGGTGTGGCTGGCATTGTTTAGCCGCCACGACTGCCAGCCCAGCGCCGCAAGTGCCAGCGCCAGCACTACCGCCAGCACACGCATCAGGCCGTCATCGGCTCATGAAGCTGCGCGCGGGCAATCTGATACAAAACCAGCGTCAGCAGGTAAAATACCAGGGTGATCACCCATCCCGAAAACGCCAGGCACAGAACAATAAGCAGCCTGATTATCCATGTACGCACGGGTTTCACAGGGTGCGCCCTGAATCTCAGCAATGCCGCCCTGACCTCATCGCGCGCCCGATCTCCGGCGAACCACCCGACAGCGCACAGCGCAGCAAGCAGCCAGGCGAGGAAGCATGACACCTGGACAGACGCACCAACCAGAACCGGCGCACCGCTGCGCGGATACAGCAGACTGATAACCAACAGCGCAGCCCATGCCAGCTGGAAAAAAACGCTCATGACTTTCTTTTTCATTCCGTTATGCTCCTTTTAAGCACCAGGCCATTTCCCGCGCGCGGCGGTTGTCCAGCCCCTGATTAAAAACACCTTTGACATATACCCAGCGCGGCAGCTGATGGCAGACATCCGCCCAGCGCCGCTGGTTCAGCAACTTAACCAGCGTGGAGCTGCAGGCGTTGCCGGTGCCCACGTTGAAAGCAAACGACACCACCGCGTCATAGACCTTTTGCGGCATCGGCTGCACCACACATTTATCCAGCGCCCTCTCTACGCGCAGTACATTGGTGATAAGTCCCTGCGCCGCCTGCCGTTCCGTGATGGTTATGCCCGACACCACACCGGACGTATTGCCGATCCCGTCGGTCCATACGCCCGCGCTGCACTGATAAGGCTGCAGGCGGCATCCCTCGTAATCGGCGATCAGTTTCAGCCCCTCAACGGAGGTATGCAGCGACTGGAAACCGGGCAGCGTGGCGGCGATAGCCAGCACCGCCCCGACAAGGCAGCGCTTAACGATTGAAGGATTCATATTCCCCCCGCGAAATTTTGCCGCCACGTAACAATATGAAAGACTGGTGTTTGTAGTACCAGTTGATAGCCAGCATCAGCACACCAATCAGTACGCCGCCAACCGTTGACGCATCCTTGAGCGACAGATCGCCCAGCCATGCCAGCAGCACGGCGATGCAGTAAGTGATAAAGGCGCTGATTCGTTCAAGCGTCATAATTCAGTCCCATAGCTGGACGGTCTGCGCCGTGGTTGACGCCGTAATGTCCGGCAGCTCCACCTGCAGCCCGTGCGGTAAAAATGGGCCGTACTCAGCCAGCCCCGGATTTGCCTGCAGAACCTGCTCAGTGACACCCTGCGTGCGCCCGTAATGACGCCAGCAAAGCGCGTCCACCGTGTCATACTGATGCGCACGCACTTTCATCAGATAAGCTCCACCGTACAGTGCGGTGCATCCTGCACCCGGCTGATAGCCCAGCGGGCATCACGCCACAGATCGCCGCTGGCCTCCGCCAGCTCCTCCCCTCGCTTCACACCTGACGCCGTGGCGTCATAGTCCTGATAACGCTCATTGAGCACAGCGCGCGCCCAGCAAAAAACAGCGTTGTGGTAGTGCTGGATACGCTCGCTTTTACCGTCCAGCATTTCTGCAGGAACGTCTGCAAGTGTCCGCCAGCCCAGCATCTGCTGACGGTTGCGGAAGTCGTACAGCTCAGCGTTAACCTCAGAAATAGCCGTCAGCACGACCTGCTTTAAACGCGGCTGCGTCACCGTGCCGTCCGTTCGCATCACACTGCGAAATTCCGACAGGTCCACATCAGGCCAGAACGGCGTATTTTTGATGACCTCCGCCTGTTCCGGTGCCTGTTCGGGCGCAACAAACTTCATGCGGCTTTCTCCTGAATAAGTGGGCGGTGGACGGGGTTTTGATGTGGCAGTGCCTTTCGCCACCCCGTGCCGCCCGTGCGCGGGGCACGTTCTTTAGCGACTGTCATTGCGCAGTCTGCGCTCCAACTGCTGCTTTTCTTTCTTCACACCGCAGCGGGGATCGAGCTGCAGCGCATGGGTAAGGTGATTCAGGGCAGATGCCGGGTTGCTTTCGCTCAGTACAGCACCGATGGCTTTATGCAGGCGCGCCCGCGACTGGTCCGGCATATCCAGATCGGTTGTCAGGTCCAGCGTCTGCAAAAGCAGATCGGCATCAAAACCGGCAGCGGCTAACAGGGCGCTTTGCGCCGCGTCTGCCATTTCTTCTGCCAGCACGGTCTGCACGTTACGGTTGCCCAGCGGCATCACCCAGCCATGGCGCAGCGCATGACGCCCGATTTCCAGCGCACCGGCATAATCACCGGCGTCGATACGCCATAGCATCACGTACATCAGCACGTCATCCTGCTGCGCACCTCCGGCAGCCAGTACGCCCTCCGCCCAGGCGGAATATTTCGGCAGCAGCTCCACCTTGATTTCCGCCTTTTTCACCGTGGACTGGACGCCCTTGAGGCGGCGACGGTCTTCTGCCAGTTGCAGCAGCATCAGGTCATAGCCCGACGCATGGCGAACACTGCCGCCCTCACGGGCGGCCTGTTCGGCCTGAATGCGCAAGCGGTGCTGCCGTGCGGGACTCAGGCTCATGCGTTATTCCCCACCTTCCGGTGCGGCAGGTGCGCTGAAATCACCGATTTCGATGTTTTCAACCAGCGCCGCGCAGCGGTAGTCCTCGACCACATACGCCTCGTTGACGGATTCAAAGTTTTCAATCCGGTCACGTTTCGGGTTGTCGATGACAGAACGGCGGCGGGTATCTGCCTGCCAGTAAATGGACAGGTTATCCAGACGTGTGATCAGCAGGACATTTGCCGGGAAGAACGGCGCACGGACCGCCTGCAGGCCACCCATACGTTTCTGGCTGATAATGAGATCGGCAGCCAGCTTTTCACTGTTTTCCTGGTCTTTGTTGACGAGAGGGAAATACTTATCGGACAGCAGCTCACGTCCGCAGACAACAACCAGTTCATCATCGTCCTGGTACACCACATCGATCAGCTCGTTTACGGCATCCATCACTACAGCGTCCAGATTTTCGTAGCCTTTTTCATCCAGTCCCGACGCGCCTTTACCCACTTTCACAGCGCCTTTAGTTGTTACGCCGTCTTTGGTGGTACTGCCCATAACGTGATCCGGTGCATCTTCACGAATTTTCTGCAGCCAGCCTTTGTTCACATCCTGCAGCAGAGGGTTAGCGGAACGGTCAGAGGTTTTGGCGCGGCTCAAGCCGTTAAAACCAATCATGATGCGGTCCAGCGCCTGACGCTTGATGATGGCGTTACGCACACGCACCTGGAAGTCCTGGAATTTAGCCCACAGGTCCAGCTTCGGGTAAGTCAGCACTGTGTCATAGTTGGTCTGCTCGCATTTGTATTCCACATCCACCATCACCATCGGATCGGTAGGCTCGCGGTCCTGTTTGGTGGTATCGGTGGTTCCGGCAACGGTGCTGCCTACGCCCAGCCCCAGAAGTTGCCCGGACTGCTCATCAACCGGCGAGACGTTAACCAGCGTCAGGAATGCAGCGGACTGCTGGATTTCATCCTCCAGCGTCTGCTGTACGGACGGCTCAACGGTGAACTTGCTGGAAAGCTCCTCCACCTCCACACCGTTCAGGCGGGCCAACTGCTGCAGGTAGGCATTGAATGCAAATTTAGTTTTCTGTTTCATCAGGTTTTATTCTCCATCAGCAATTGGTCAGAGAGCCAGCAGGCGCAGAGCCGCCCGGCGTGCGCTGGCGAAAATCTTTGCGGCTATCTTCCTGGCTCAGCTTCTGCTGCAGCTCGGCAAATGCCGTGGTTTGCGCCTGCAGCGCTGTTTCCAGTTCAGAAAGGCGAGTGCCCTGCTCAGATAAGGATTTTTGCGTGCTGTCGCCCAGGCTCTGCTGCTCAGTTGCCAGCAGCTCCACGGCTTTATGCACATCAGAGAATCGCGCATCGTCGCTTTGTTCTTTTTTGGTGAACATCGCAGCAACGCGGGAAAAAAGGCTCGGTTTTTCGTCCTGGGTTTCTTCCAGTTCGATCACCGTTTCTGCAGCGGCGGTAAACAGGTTTTCAGGGTTCTGCTTGCGGTTCGCCAACGGGTTATGCGCAGCGCTGGCGCTGAAAGCCAGCATTTCCGTGCCCAGACTTGCCGGATCGTCAGTTGCTGCCAGCCCCACCAGATAGGCTTTACCGGTATCCGCAAATTTCGGGCTGACCTCCATGGAGGTGAACAGCTTCTGGCCTTTTTTTACCAGTTCCACCAGTGAATCCGTTGGCTCCACATCGGCATAAAGCGCCATCTTGCCAGCCAGCGGGCCATCACTGATTTCCTCTGCAACCAGTGCAGCTACCTTGCCGTAACGGTTAAAAGTGCTGTCCGGCATGTAGGACTTAATGTGTTCAAGGTTGATCAGCGCGGTATAGACCGACGGGTTATAGCTGGCAGCCATCTGAATCAGCCAGTCACGCTGGATTTCGCGTCCGTCAGTGGTGGCACCTTCCACCCCAATACGGAAACGCTTTGCTTTCACTGTCATGAGCTGTGCTCCGTTATAAAAACTTACTGGAGCCTTATGTTTGCTGTGATGGAGGGGGTGAAACAACGCGCGCACCTTGTGCGATAAACCACACAAAACGCAGTCAGGGAAAGGCTGCAATCAAGGCCGTATGTTTGAGCCATGGAAACCATGACCCCCGCAGACCTCGATCCCCGCAGGCAGGCAATGCTGCTGTATTTTCAGGGATACCGCGTAGCCCGCATTGCTGAAATGCTGGGCGAGAAAGTTGCAACCGTTCACAGCTGGAAAAAGCGTGATAAGTGGGGCGAGTATGGCCCACTCGATCAGATGCAGCTCACCACTGCAGCCCGCTATTGCCAGCTCATCATGAAGGAGCAGAAAGAAGGGAAAGACTTTAAGGAAATTGACCTGCTGGCACGTCAGTCAGAGCGTCACGCCCGGATCGGAAAATTCAACGATGGCGGAAACGAGGCCGATTTAAACCCGAAAGTTGCCAACCGCAACAAAGGCCCACGCCGCCAGCCTGAAAAGAACGTTTTCAGCGACGAGCAGATCGAAAAGCTGGAAGAAATTTTCCGTGGCGGCATGTTCGAATATCAGCGCCACTGGTGGCAGGCAGGCGTGAAGCACCGCATCCGCAACCTGCTTAAATCCCGTCAGATAGGTGCAACGTATTTCTTTGCCCGCGAGGCGCTGATCGATGCTATCACCACCGGGCGCAATCAAATCTTTCTCTCCGCCAGCAAGGCGCAGGCGCACGTTTTTAAGCAGTACATCATCGACTTTGCCAAAGAGGTTGATGTGGAGCTGAAAGGCGACCCGATGACGCTCAGCAATGGCGCCACGCTCTATTTCCTCGGCACAAACGCCCGCACCGCGCAGAGCTATCACGGCAACCTTTACCTTGATGAATATTTCTGGATACCGAAATTCCAAGAGCTGCGCAAAGTGGCGTCAGGGATGGCGATTCACAAAAAATGGCGGCAAACCTATTTCTCCACGCCGTCCAGCCTGACCCACAGTGCCTATCCGTTCTGGTCCGGCACCCTGTTCAATCGGGGCCGCGCCAAGGCTGACAAGGTAGACATTGACCTGACCCACGCCAATCTTGCGCGCGGCGTGCTTTGCCCGGATGGGCAATACCGCCAGATCGTCACGGTTGAGGATGCCGTGCGCGGTGGTTGTAACCTGTTCGACCTCGACCAGCTGCGCATGGAATACAGCCCGGACGAATATCAGAACCTGCTGATGTGTGAATTTATTGACGATCTGGCGTCAGTGTTCCCGCTCAGCGAGCTGCAGGCCTGCATGGTGGACAGCTGGGAAGTCTGGACTGATTTTCAGGCGCTTGCACTGCGTCCCTTTGGCTGGCGTGAAGTCTGGATAGGTTATGACCCGGCGAAAGGTACGCAGAACGGTGACAGCGCCGGTTGCGTCGTCATTGCCCCGTCATCAGTATCTGGCGGCAAGTTCCGCATTCTGGAGCGCCACCAGTGGCGCGGAATGGATTTCCGCGCCCAGGCTGACGCTATCAAAGCCCTCACGCAGCAATATAACGTGACCTATATCGGCATCGACTCAACCGGCGTGGGCCACGGCGTTTATGAAAACGTGAAAGCGTTTTTCCCTGCCGTCCGCGAGTTCGTTTATAACCCGAACGTCAAAAACGCCTTGGTCCTCAAGGCATACGACATTATCAGCCACCGCCGCCTGGAGTTCGACGCCGGGCACACCGACATTGCACAGTCCTTTATGGCAATCCGCCGGGCCACCACCGCCAGCGGCAACCGCCCGACATATGAAGCCAGCCGCAGTGAAGAAGCCAGCCACGCAGATTTGGCCTGGGCAACGATGCACGCGCTGTTTAACGAACCGCTGCAGGGCGAGGCCGCCAATACCAGCAATATTGTGGAGATTTTCTGATGGGAAAACGCAAGAACCGCCGCACCGCGGCTAATCACAGCACAAATGCCAGCGGTGGCGCAGCGGCAGAGGCATTCAGCTTTGGCGACCCGACCCCGGTACTGGACCGCCGTGAATTGCTGGATTATGTGGAATGCGTGCAGATGGACAAGTGGTATGAGCCACCTGTAAGTTTTGACGGGCTGGCGCGCACCTACCGCGCAGCCGTCCATCACAGCTCACCGCTTGCGGTTAAACGTGACATTCTCAGCAGCACCTACATCCCGCACCGCCTGCTCAGCCAGCAGGCATTTACCCGTTTTGTGCAGGACTATCTGGTTTTTGGTAACGCCTATCTGGAGAAGCGCACCAATCGGCTCGGCGGTGCGCTTTCACTGGAACCGACGCTGGCGAAATTTACCCGTCGTGGGGTGGACCTCGATACATACTGGTATGTGCAATATGGCTTTACAACGCAGCCCTATGAATTTACGGCCGGCAGCATCTTTCACCTGATTGAGCCTGATATTAACCAGGAGATTTACGGTCTGCCGGGTTATCTGTCCGCGATTCCATCAGCGCTGCTGAATGAGTCCGCAACGCTGTTCCGCCGTAAGTATTACATCAACGGCAGTCATGCTGGCTTTATCATGTACATGACTGACGCCGCGCAGAATCAGGGGGATGTAGACAACATCCGCCAGGCAATGAAAAGCGCTAAGGGGCCGGGTAACTTCCGCAACCTGTTCATGTACTCACCAAACGGGAAAAAGGACGGCATCCAGATCATCCCGCTGTCAGAGGTGGCGGCAAAGGATGAGTTTCTGAACATCAAGAATGTAAGCCGCGATGACATGATGGCAGCACACCGGGTACCGCCACAGATGATGGGCATCATTCCCAACAATACCGGCGGCTTTGGTGATGTGGAAAAGGCCAGCCGCGTGTTTGTGCGAAACGAATTGCTCCCCTTGCAGAAACGACTGCAGGAGTTAAACAACTGGTTAGGTGATGAAGTTATCCGATTTGAGCCCTACCACTTAGATGTTCCTGAGTAAATTATAACGCCTGCATCTGCAGGCGTTCTTTTATTCTTTAATTAACGATCCCCATATCGAGTCCATGTCCACCTCCTCAACCACAATGCAAATGCTGCAATGGACGTGCTCTTCCGATATACGAGTATAATTAAAAAGCCTAGTCTTCACCCGCCCATCAAATTGAGAGCGCTCGCCATTATTGGTAATGTTCACATAATCACCCACGTTTGGAACCATCAAAAGCGGGTTGTCCTCTGATTTACACCCAACAATATCACCATCATCATCAGGTCGAACCTGACCTTTACGCATATATTGAAAATCATAGCTGTAAGTAGTTTTCATAAATTTCTTATATTCCAATTTTTAAATTACCCAGAAATCACCTGCTAAACATAAACTGCCTCAATAGCCGTTAACTTCATCACAACGATTTAGAACACCCTACAGCCTCTCTGGAGCGAACGCCGTTCATGCCAACACATACGCCCTTCACCACTAACTCCGTTCTCTGGCCACAAATTGCGGCGAATTTTGACACTTTCACCCCAGAGCGCGCGCTCGTATCCCCGCCACGCCTGCCCACTTGATGTAGTTGTTTTCATGCGCTTGCATGACATAAGCAAAAGCCCGCCAATCCTGGTGGGTCTAAGCTAAAACGATCCTCAAACGATCATGCGGATTCATGCGGCATAGTCATGCATCTTTATGCTCCACACTTTTTATCATTTGGGGAGCATCTTAATCGACGACATTTGCGGCAATATGATTGAGGGATCAAACGCTCGCCCTCCATTCGCCTAAAACCAAACACTTCATCAATTTTGTTCAAATCGCCACTGGCAACATCTCCGCAGCAAGGGCAAACAGCTTCAATTTGGTAGGCCATGTTTATCTCCATTTCACATGTTTAGGGCAGAGTAATCTATCCTTTCAAATTAAAATGGGACTTAGCTCTTGAAAAATTGACAGAAACTGGTTATCTAGCGCTCAAATGCCTCTAACACCAGCTCGTTTTGTGTGACGGTTCGCATGCACTTGTATGACATAAGCAAAAGCCCGCCAATTTTGGGCGGGCCTCAGCGAAAACGAACTTTAAATGACTATGTAATTTTATACAGTAAAGCCATGCACAATCTTCATTTCGGATCATCAGGAGATGCCAAGGGCGTCTGTTCTGGCTGAGCTGTTGCTAGATCAGGAGTTGGTGCAGCTGTTTGCTTAAAGTACATATCAATGTCATACACCCCCATTTCAATACCTTTTATTATATTGTAACGCTTTTCTGCCAACGCTCTTAACTCCGCAGAAACCGACTTATCAGTTTTTCCGCGCCATAATTTGAATTTCAGGAATTTGAGGCGAATTCTTACTCTGATTTTATCAGCATCCAAAGATACCAACTTCGTCAAAAAGGTGAAAATTTCCCCTAAAAGAAGCGCAAAAAAAGGTATTGCCGCGATATAAATATTTCTTTTTGTTTCATCTATAATCAGCGGGGCGAGCTGCGTTAGAAACATTCCAACGCCACTGCCGCCAGCAATACCAACAGCACGACTACCTTCGACTTTACTATCCTCAGCCATGGGATTTCCCCTCACGACTGCTCTTACGCGCTATGTCATCCAGTATGTGTAGAAGATCATCATTTTTCTTGAGATAAAGCTTTGTCTCGAACTTTTCACCATCTTCTGAATGATAAGTAACTGTGACTTTCTCTTTATTGAAGATCCATGAAATCAAAAGCTTGATAAGAAGCCTGAAAGTTAAAATGATGGCAGGTAGCGCCGCCAGGATACCCAGCAAGCTTATAACATTTTGTAACATAGCCACCTCAACCAAGGTTAAAAGTTAACTCTTTTTACCACCCAAAAGCCTACCGACCTTAACAATTTTCAAAGATTCAGTAACATCACCACCAGTGTTTTTAATCTTCTTTTGTATTGTAACAGCATACAATTCCCCAAAAATATTGGGGGTATCTTTACTTTTAAGACGAAGCATGAACTCTTCATCTTCCATTCGCACGGTCCGGGGTTCTTTGTTCAACATCACTCGCCAGCCCGTCTTCTTCTCAATGTCCGCTGAAAGGAAAGTAACTGTTGTTTCAGTTTGATCGTCTTCCTCTTTCGTTTCAAAAAGGACTCGTGGTGATTTGAAACTATCTGCGTTTTCCTTTTTAACTTCTAAAACAATATCAGCTGAATCTTTGGACGACTTGACAACAAACCCTTCGATTCCGTCTTTAAGCAGCGGCTGTCTGATGAAAGAATCCACTGCCTTTCGAATTTCAGGCGAGTTGACAATCTTTTCTACATCTTGACTGCACTCGATTTCCTCACCATCAACCAAAAGTTTAACTTTACCGGACAACCTATCAGTTTCAACAATGTCGATCTTTCGCCCATCCAGCTTCTCTAAAACTTCTAAAACTGTTGATTCGCCGACAATAATTTTTGAGGCTTTCAAGCCAAAGAGCTTAAGTACATCCTTAGCATTGTTTAAATGCTGTACAACCTGAAGCTGAAAGCCAAATGAACCTGCAATAAGATCAGCATCAACATTCACTTCAAATTTTTCATCACCATTAAGCAAAATATTGGCTTCGTAAAGGGCCTCTCCTAGGCCCTTGAGGCTTTGAGCTAATGCCAGGATGTCCATCTTATGGGTATCCAAAGCTTTGCCAGTGTATACAATGTTTAGAGCTTCAACTTGAGCCGTCATTCAAATGTTCCCCACATGAAAAATGGCAGCATTTTACGTCAGCGCAGTATTATTAACCAATCAAAAAATTTGATTTTTCAATAGTAATATCAGAAGTATGAGACTTTTTGTCGATCACCATTTCCATTCACACAGCCCCCCTTAACGGGAAGCGTCCATAGAACGGTTATATTCATGAGCACGAATCTTCGCCATCAGCTCATCGGTCAACTCAGAAACCCACTGGATGGCCAGACGCTTTTCCTCATCGTCACACTCACTAGCCGCTACAAGCTTGATAAAAAAATCAATGCGCTGGAGCTTCAACGACTCCAAAAAATAGTCCTGCATCTTCCCTCCTGTTCATACTACCGGATAAATAACTGTATATATATCCACTGTTTATACATACAGTATAGAAGAAGTTTCCGATTGTAAAACGCTTTTTTACCTCAACGAGCTGTTTCTTAGAAATTTGCGTAATTGCCTGTTTTAGCGGCAAATCATGAATACCACTGCCGCCATTTATCATCTTCCTTCAGGCGCTGGCTGCGGTAGAACAGACGCAGCCCGGCCCCTGACGGGATGCTGCCGCCACGCAGAAGCAGGTCCACCTCTGTTTCACTCGCTTCAAACCCTCTGGACCTCAGCTCTGCGTTGAGCTGCTGGCGCTGGAGATCGGTAATTTCTTGTTTGTAACCTTTCCGGCGTTTCGGTTTTACCAGCCTCAGCCGTGCTGTCAGCTCCCGCCGTTCCTTAGCACTCAGATCGTGAAGGTCTGACAGCGTCTCTGGCTCTCTGGTTTCAGGTAATTCGCCCCCTGATTGGTTCAAAATTTCAACAAGGGGACAGTTATTGCCACGAGTCCAAGGGGCGCAAGCGCCCTGGTCGGCTGACGCCTCCTGCAGGTCAACGTCAACAACCTTACGAACCATCTTCCATTTCACCGCGTGCGTACAAATCCGTCCTTCCTGGATTGGGGACCAGACGCCATAAATACGGATACCATGATCACCGTAGGTGCTCGGCTCATCGTTCAGCTCATAGGCTGTTCTGACCAGATGATGTTTACGAGGGACCAGCACGCCGCCCTGCGCCATGATGTAAGTGGCAAAGCAACCAGCATCAGCTGCAGCCAGCACAGCATCAAGGCGCGGATTGCCGATAACAGGCCACGCATTTGCAAGGGCAGTCAGAATCTCTGGCGTCAGTTCAGGTTTCCCCGGAACGGGTTTTAATGGCGGAAGGTCACGTTTAGCCTGGCCCGCCAGCAGGCGCAGCTCGCGGTAAGCCTGGCGGCCCGGAATACCGAAAAAGCGGAATTGCTGAACACGGTGCAGTGATGCCCAGGCGTTCACGTTCTCCGCGTTATCGCGTAATGATTTGCCGGTTTCCTTGCTGACTTCATTAGCCAGGCCGCGCCCATCAATATTCTTACTGATGTATTTAGCGATGTAGCTGGTTGGCGTGCCTTTGCGCGGGTTGATTAGCTCGGACTTAAAGCGCGGGCCGGTATTGTTTCCCAGCTCCTCGCGGTCCTCACGAATGGCAAACTTGCGCAGCAGCTCCGTGATCGCTTTGCGGTGTTTCTTGCGCATAAAGCACAGCAGGTGCCAGTGCACAGTGCCATCATGATGAGGCTCAGCGACTCGCACACCGTACCAGCGCAACCCGGCTTTATGCATGGCCTTACGGAATGCGGCGAAAGTATCAACCAGATAATCACTGCTCTGTCGTACTGTAGCGCTGGTCCATTTCGGGTTTGGTCTGCCATTGTTGAGCGTGGCGTGGAAACGTGACGGGCAAGTGATGGTGTAAAATACAGCACAGTCGCCGCGCATTTCCGCAATCAGCTCCAGCCCTTTCACACAGGCCATCATTTCGTTGCGGCGGTGAGCCGGGTTGCTGGCGCTGGCGTTTACCACATCTTCCAGATCCAGCGTATCGCCCTGCTCATTGGTCAGTTCATGCGAACGGAAAAACTCCAGCGATTTGCGGCGCTGCTCACGCTTATGGATCACTGCCTCATAGCTAACGTACGGCGACGCCTTTTTATTTACCAGGCACACCGCGCGCAGCTGTTCTTCACGCCACTCGCAGCGCATCTGCCATAATTTGCGATACCACCAATCCGCGCACAGCATACGCGCCAGCGAGCCGGGAATAAGCTCATAGGGCACAGGCTTGCGGCGGCGTTTCTTACGGCGCAAACGCTCAAACGCTGGCGGAATAACATCAAGGCGCATCGCCTCCGCTGCAACCTGTTCCCACGCCTGGCGGATTTCTTCCGGCTTCACTTCGTCAGTGGAATAGAGATCATCGCAGGCAGCTTCCAGGCACATGCTCATATGAGCCGTAACCAGCGTGGACAGGCGTTTGACCTGATCCTGATTCATTTCAGGCAGAACCAGCAGCCCTTCCAGCCCTTCATGGCTCGCCATGAATCGGAAAGAAGCAGACACCTGGCTATCACGAGCGCGCGCCAGCCGTTCAAGGCATGGCCTGACGGTTTCACGCAGATAACGGGAATATGCCTGCGGACGGCCCAGACTATGGAAGTATTTAATACGCTCAAGCAGGGGTTTGCTGATGTGTGATGGTTCGGCGCTTACGTCTGCCAGAATGACCAGATCGGGATTGACTCGCTGCTGCTCGCGGGCCATTTTGGCGCGGTTGATCAGCCGGTCCTGCTCCATTTCACGCAGAACTGGATCACGGGCTTCGTTATAAAAATAGCGTTCCCAAACCTCATCACTCAGCGCTTCACGGCGTTGCTGGTCCTGCTTGTTATCTGCAGCATACAGAGTGATCAGGTTTGAAAGCGCGGACGCCGGCGCAACTTCTGCCGGGTCCGTATATGGATTAATCGCTTTTGGGGTTTTGTTCCAGGCAAAAGCAGCGGCATCATGTACGCCGCCGTGTTTTTTAACATCGTGATCACTCACGCCTGCACCCCATCACCTGCCTTTCTTTCAACAGGCGCAGCCGGATCAAACCCAAACCACGGCAACTCGTCAAGGTATGCAACGGACGGGCGCAAAACAGCAATAAGTTCGATTGCGGATTTGGCATCACCTGCAGCTACTCCCATGCTGCGTTTGGCTGCAACCGTATAGCAGGCAAAATTTCCAAAGTTGAAATACAGCTCGCGCGTCAGCTGCGAATAACTGTTGGAAGCGACAACCGCATAACCGTCTTTTGCTTTCTGGCTAAGAATTGATACCAACTGGCGCTGATCGGCCTCATTAAACCCGTCAGTGTGATAGTCAGCAAAAGTACCGTCATACGGCGGATCGCAATAAATAACATCGCCATCCTGCAACACGTTCAATGTTTCCTCATAGCTGGCGCAGAGGAAGGTTGTGCGTTTAGCTTTTTCAGCAAACGCTCTGATTTCGCTTTCAGGGAAATAAGGTTTTTTGTAATTCCCGTAGGGAACATTAAAAATGCCTTTCTTGTTATAACGGCATAAGCCACGGTAGCCATGGCGATTTAAATACAGAAAAAGAAGCGCGGCTCTATATGGCTCTGGCTCTGCATTAAATTCATCACGCAGTTTATAATAATCCCCCTCGTTATTCTGGCTATCAAACATATATCTTGCATCAGCAATAAATGAATTTGGCAGCGCATTTATGACACAATACAGATTGATTAAATCAGGATTCACATCAGCGACAAGATAATGAGGATAGTCTGTCGCCATCATTACAGCGCACGAACCCGCGAAAGGTTCAACAAGGCGCTGGCCTGCTGGCAGATGCTTTTTCAGCTTCGGCATGATGGCAGTTTTATTGCCAGCCCATTTCAAGATAGTGCTCATTCAACACCCCCAACCGCTGCCATTGAAAGCGCCTGAATGTCATTTTCGTCGAGTGGGGCAATAGACATCATCACCCAATTACCGCCAGCAGCGATCAAGCCCGCAAGCGGTAATATGTGCGTAACTTTTACTACCAGTTTATTTCCCGAGTATTCTCCAGCCCATTCACGCAATAACAGAAAATCACCGCGTTGATAATTACGGTCATTAATTCGCAGCTCTGCTTTTTTCTCACCATTAGATACGGCATTAAAATAAAGCGGCCCAATCTTCAAACCGTGAATGACGCTCATGCCGCACCACCTTTTGAAATTGGGGTGCGTCTTACTTCAAATAAATGGCCCTCATCGCATTCATACGTTCCATGCTCTTGCAGCCATGCATCATGCCCGCACATATCGCAGATCATTACCTCTGGGACGGGCTGCCGGTCAGCATTGCGGCGCTGCTGCAGCTCTACTAATCCAGTCAGCAGGCGCTGATGGAACCCCTCCGCTTTCAGGCCCCAAATTAGTCGAGTTAATTCGCTATCATTAAGCGGATCGGTCAATTCAACAGGAATGGCAGATGCCCTGTATCCCCGTAACTCTTCAAGTGCGGAAACTATGTTTGAATGGTAAATCCGATCAACCTGACGCTTATCATCACCGGCGTTATCGCTTGCAAGTGACTCAATGCCTATAAGTTGATTAAGGCTTTCATCAGTAATACGGTTCATAGTCATACAGCACCTCCCACGTAATGTTTGCCTTTCAGTTCAGCGATTTCCTGACAGGTGACGCAGCACTGCACGCCCGGAATGGCACGGCGGCGAGCTGGCGGGATCGGTGCATCGCAGTCGATACAAAGGACGCGAGAAACGCCCGGCGTTTTATTGCGGGCGGTGTGGATATGGCGCTGGCGTTCTTCTTCAACGCGCAGCTGCACAAGGTCCATAGAATCAGCCATCAGTGGATCTCCTGTGCTTCGTTCTGGATGTTTTCAGCAGCAATGCGCAGCAGCTCTGCGGCCTCAACGTGGTTAAGCTGGCGGGAAATAATGCGGCTAGCCAGGCTATCGAGGCGGGAAGCCATTACTTCAGCACGCGCGCGGCGTTCTGCCATGCGCGCATCCGTCAGCAACTGATTAAGGCCAGCATCATCTGGGCCGCTTTTGGTGAATCGGGTTTCAATATTTCGCATCATTAATTCTCCTGAATTTGGGCAAAGGAATGCCCGGCGGGTTTACGCCTTTAATTTCTGTGGTTGGTTAATTCGGCATGGCTAGCCGAGTTGGAAATAAGCTCACCACTGTACGGAAATGGTTCATTGCTTTAATCAGCTCCCGCTTTTCGTCAGTCGTCAGCTCACTAACATTGACGCTATGACGTTCCGCCGGAATTTTTGCCATAAAGAATATTGCGGCTAGTGCGCGTTTATTCTGCTCATGGTTAATATCCCGTTGGTCCCGCATATCGCTAATAAAGCGCCCTAGTTCTGAATCAGTATTTAAGCCAAACACTTTCGCCCTTAATTCCGCGATGTGGTTTAACCCATTAAGGCGGAGGCCAGCGCTTAGCGGAACAGTCGCAGCATCGCCTTCAATAGCCATGGTTTCCCCTGTTTTGTGGTGGACAGGCCAGCCAGCAGCGCATCCTGCGAGCGGCATGGATGCCAGCGCTTACCCTCTTTCCCCATGATCCAGCCGTGACCGTAATGTGGGGCCGGGTTTTGCTTAACAAGCAGCGATGCAAAAGATGGCTCTTTAGTCAGCATAAGCACCTCACAACAGGCCGAACGACGCGCCAAGGCCCGTGACTGTATCAACAGCGCTGGTCATGGCTGGGCTACTCTGCAGGCGTGCCTGCATAGAGACTGCGGTCAATGCCATCAGGCGAGTAACAGAGTTAATACTGTCGATAATCTGACGGCGGCCTGCAGTCGTCATTTGCTCACCGGAAACAGCACCGGCAGCGACGTGCCCAATCTCAGCCGTTGCTTTAAGGACGTACTGCGGCATTTTCTCTTTTGCTACTTCATTCAGCGGCACGCACGGCAGGCAATGGATTTGTGCCAGGAAACCATCAACCAGCGTGGAATCCTCAGTGATATCAGTCAGCAGCCAGATTTCCGGGGGCGTCAGTTGGTGCGGCTGGTCCGGGTTCAGCTTGTTACGCAGAGTCTGGACGTTCATTCCGGCGCTGGCTGCCAGCTTCGCCATGTTGTGACGCAGCGCGAAAGCGCGGCAGGCTTCGTCAAAGTGCGGATGTTTGGAAATCTTATAATCAAACATGTTTCATACCTCAAAAGTTCACATAATTGAACTTAACAACCAACTACAACATTGTAATTGAATGCAGACTTGTCCATGTTTTTGCTTGCCTGGTCCTTTTTGTACTTGAGGTAAAGGATGAATACGCGGCCTTTGTTTTTTTCTTTCTTTTCAATGTAGTTAGCCAGTTTTCCGTTATGAATCATCTGATAAACAGAACCACGGGAATACCCTTCCCACTTTGCAAATTCGGCTGGCGTCGCTATCACTTTTGGTACACGAATTGAAATATCAGTGCTCATAGTGCAGTATCTCTCGATTAAGGTTTGGTTTACGTCGTTTTATCTTGTTTTATTTGATTCAATTATTGATACATCGAGATACTACGATCCAATATTTGATACGTCAATAGGGTTAATAAATGATACACGTGAAAGCTGGCGAGAATACCGGTGGAAGAGAGGCTATCCATAGACTAATGGCTGCCTATGATTTCAAGTCCAGACAGCAACTGTGCGATCACCTAGGTGCATCAAAAAGCACTATGGCAAACAGATACTTAAGAGATAGCTTTCCGGCGGAATGGGTGATTCAGTGTGCTTTGGAGACAGGCGTTTCTTTACTGTGGCTCACTACCGGACAGGGCGAGGCAGGTTCAAATATTGACACCAAAAAAAATATCAATTCCGTGAACTCCGGTAAAGTTAAACCCCTTTCTGAGCTTGTTTCCCCCGAAATTGATAAGACAACTCTCAACGGGGGCTTACTGGTCGATGCTGGAAAAGCAATCATTGATAGCAGCCTGCTACCCTCAGATCCGAGCAACCTATTGTTGGTGAATACTTGTGGAGATTCTTATCTAGTAGACCGCAGCCAAACACCGCCAGTTAACGGTATGTGGTTGGTAGATATCGACGGAATAAAAAGCATCGTGAAGTTAACACGACTACCAGGAAATAGATTAGTAGTCCATCAAGACGAATCATCATTTGAGTGCAGCCTTGATGATATCGATGTAGTAGGCCGAGCATTAAAAATAATTAAGAGCCTTTGATATGACCATCAGAAAGCAGCCAAACGGGAAATGGTTGTGCGAGTGCTACCCTAGCGGGCGAGATGGCAAACGCGTGCGCAAGCAATTTGCGACGAAAGGCGAGGCCATAGCATTCGAAAATTTCACAATGGATGAAGTGAACAAAAAGCCATGGCTAGGTGAAAAAGATGATAGGCGTCAGTTGTCAGAAGTGATTCAACAATGGCATTCGCTTTACGGGCAAACTCTTTCGGACCCTAAGCGCCTAATGGCGAAACTCAGCATTATTTGTAATGGCCTGGGCGATCCCATTGCCTCCGAGTTAACTGCCGGAGACTTTACTAAATACCGTGAAGCACGCCTAAAAGGTGAGGTCAAAAATGAAGATGGCGTGCCTATGTCACCAGTTAAGCCACGCACGGTAAACCTAGAACAACGAAATCTATCATCAGTTTTCGGTACTCTAAAAAAACTAGGCCACTGGTCAGCCCCCAATCCACTCGCCGGGATACCAACATTCAAGATCGCAGAGGGCGAACTGGCGTTCCTGACTCCTGAAGAAATTAAACGCCTACTGGATGCCTGCGCAGATTCTCAAAGCCACAGCCTCCTGACAATTGCGAAAATCTGCCTGTCTACCGGTGCGCGTTGGAGTGAAGCCGAAAATCTGCAGGGACATCAGTTATCGAAATTCCGCATCACCTACACAAAGACCAAAGGCAAAAAAAACCGAACTGTCCCCATATCTCAGGATCTGTATAGCGAACTCCCAAAAAATAGAGGAAAACTATTCACACCATGTAGAAAGGCCTTTGAGCGAGCAGTGAAGCGAGCTGGTATTGATTTGCCAGAGGGTCAATGCACCCACGTCCTACGACACACATTTGCAAGCCATTTTATGATGAATGGCGGAAACATACTGGTACTACGTGATATTCTGGGTCATGCTGATATAAAAATGACGATGATTTATGCTCACTTTTCACCGGACCATCTAGAAGATGCCGTCACTAAAAACCCAATTGTAGGATTAGAGGGCTATGGAAGATATAAATAATGGCAGCGCTTACAGAACATTATTCAATTCTTTAAGGAACTGCACAGAGATAACACCACCGTGTAAAATAGAAGACACTAACAATGACATCATTCAAGATTTCAAAGTAAAGTGTAACAGCTACATAAAAATATTAAAAAGCCATACTTCACCGACTAGCATTGCTAATAATCATTACTCTGCTGATAGATTAGCAATGAAAAAACTACGCGGCTATATAAATACTATATATGATGTTCGCGACACTGTTATTGATTGCCTAGAGTATTTTTTATCAGGCGATATACAGGCAGCTTACGACCTCTTCGATCAAACATTTAATAGAGCAACTAAAAATAGACACTTAAAAAACATCTGCATTCATCTTAATGATATTTGTAAAGACTCAGCCCCCCTTTACAGAGTAAGAAAATCAGAAAAATTTTTAGAGAACAGAAACGATTTATTCCATATACCATTCAAACTCAGACACTTAGTAAATGCTCAGCGCTATTCGGTAGCAGGATTACCCTGCTTATATCTTGGAACGTCCTTATACATTTGCTGGCAAGAAATGGGAAAGCCAGATTTCGACAAGTTATATATTTCAGCTTTTAAATCCGAACGGAATGGCGATAACAGACTAATTTTAAACTTCGCTTCTGAGTTATTAAACTCCTCCCTTTCCCTCAGGAAAGATGATATCTTTAGGATGACTTCTGAAGAAAATCTAATATCTTACCTGTGTTTATGGCCTCTAATTATCGCTTGTAATTATATAAAAAAACAACCAGACGCCGCATTCAATCAAGAATACATAATCCCAAACATATTAATGCAGTGGATAAGTAGGAAAGAAAGCTCTCCAATAATTGGAATTGCTTACCGCTCTACAAAAATCACATCCATTAAGCATAGTGATTTAGCAATTAACGTCGTTATCCCACCTAAAGCTACATACGAGCAAATGACCAATAGCTCGTACTGTCCAACTTTGAGCAATATCTTTTCGCTTACTAAACCTATTTCATGGCAATTACTTAAAACCCTAGATTATCCATTGATTAATGATGGCGAAGCTGAAAGAGCAATAGAACGTTTGAGAAAAAGAGAGATACAAAATTTCCATGAAGACTTGGTGAGATTTTATCCAGTGACTGACTTTAGAAGGCTTGAAAAGACCATTGATGAGCTTCTACCGTATGAGGCTATAGAGGGAGACTGATGGCGACAATTTGGCGGCAGAGCATTAAAAACGTGTAAAACGGTCAAACACAGAATAACATCAACACATTGTTTTTTATAATAAATATATGTTTTTATTATACTGATAATGCTATGTAGTAATTTCGGACGGGGGTTCAAATCCCCCCAGCTCCACCAAAATCCTTTGTTAATGGTCACCAGAGCCTGATACGAAGTCCTGAAAGCCCGCACGGTGTAAGCCTGTGGGCTTTTTTGTACCCGTAACTTACCGCCCCCTCTAAAACCTCTTTTTCAACTCTTACCACACCTAACTGCCCAGCAGTGAAAACAGCAAAAACACTTACATCGTATCACCCCACCATACTTGACACTGGATAAAAACACAGTATAAATACACCCAGGTTACCTAACTAAAGGATGATAGCAACATGTTCGTCGAGCTCGTTTATGACAAACGTAATTTTGAAGGTCTTCCCGGCGCAAAAGAAACTATTCTCAATGAATTAACAAAACGAGTGCATCGCATTTTCCCAGATGCAGACGTACGCGTTAAACCAATGATGACGCTGCCCGGTATCAACACTGATGCCAGCAAACATGAGAAAGAGCAAATTAGCCGCGCCGTTCAGGAGATGTTTGAAGAAGCAGAAATGTGGCTGACAGAAGATTAATGTGCGTGCACCGCACCGCTCCGTTTTTCACGGTGGGAAACTAACTTCTGCGACAGCCCTTCAGAAACGCCATGATTCAATTACAGTTTATTCCTAAAGCCTCATCAGAATGTCTGTGTCATGCTTTCTCATGCTCACAAACTGATGAGGATTTTTAATGAAAACTACAATAATTGCACTTTCTGCTCTTCTGCTGGCTTCTCCTGTTTTTGCCGCGACCACACACGCTACAGATGAAACGGTTGCTGCCGCACAGGCCAATGCCAATACGGCAAAAGAGAAATTGCATCAGGCCCAAAACCAGGGTGAAGAACTGAAGCTGAAGTCTAAGCACGCAGCGGAAGGCAAAAGTGACAGCGTAGGCAGCCAGGTCAGCGAAGGCGCGCAGAGAAACTGGAATAAAGCCAAAGAGGGAACCGAAAAAGGGTGGGATGCCACCAAAGAAGGAACCCAGAAAGGCTGGAATAAAACCAAAGAGACCTCCCAAAAAGGGTGGGATGCCACTAAAAAAGGCGCTCAGGAAGGCTGGGATAAAACCAAGGCCGGTGCTGAGTCACTTGAGAAGAAAGCCAGCGAATAATTCGTTTATTTTCAATGAAAAAGCCGGATGGAAACATCCGGCTTTTTTTATCTTTAGCGCCCCCGCTACCCCTTTTCATCCTCTCCCCCTACCACCACGCTATATATTGACATATACAGCGATTACTCTCATGATAATCATCACACAAATAACAATAGCTGTTCCCCTCATGCGTAGATGGTAGCTCCGTTACCACCAGTCTTTCTGTTAACAAATTGAATTTAAATATGTTTAATCATAAAAAAATACCTTTAGCCACGGGGTTGCTTGCCTTTTCGTGTCTGGCCATCAGCAAAGCAGGCTATGCTGACGACACCATGGTCGTTTCCGCCAACCCAACTGCCGACAGCAGCTCACAGGAAACACCGGCGGCTGAAAAACAGGCCACCCTCGGCAATCTGGGTAAACGGGCATTGATTGACGTTCCCTGGTCGGTGCAAACCCTGTCTGCCCCGCTTATCAGTCAGCAGCAGCTGAAAAGCGTCAAAGATGTCTATCGCTATATGCCGTCGGTGCAAGGCGACGGCGTGCGTCCACAAACGCGCGGGATGCAGGGTAGCGTGGTACAAAACCAAATGATTGACGGTCTGAACGCCGTCTCCACCACCGAATACGCCGCCGAGCAGTTTCAAAGCGTGGAAGTATTAAGCGGCCTGGCCGGTTCATTGTATGGGCCCGCAAATCCGGCCGGGATGTTTAACCTGGTCTCAAAACGCCCGACGGATACCCCGTTACATCGGCTTACCGTTGGCGGCAGTACCGGCAACGGTACGTTGACCGCGCTGGATTTTGGCGGCCCAATCGATGCAGGAGACCGAGTCAAATACCGCCTCAACCTACTCAACGATGAAGGCCACGGCTACACCAGTGGCAGCCATAAACGCCGCCAGTTGGCGAGTCTGGGGCTGGATTTCCAGCTCACCGATAAAACGGTGCTGGAGAGTAATTTCAGCTACTACCACTATTATGAAAAAGGGATGCCCGGATCGTTTGCGCTGGCAAAAGGCGTGCACTTCCCCTCTCCGCTTGACCCAACAAAATCGAAATATGGTCAGAGCTATGCCGGGAACGATGATGAAACCACTACGGCTAGCCTGCATCTGAAGCACGATTTCGACGGTAACTGGCTACTTGATGTTGGCGTGTTGCGCCAGATTGCCGACCGTGAATCCACAACGGTGACCAATACGCTGACCGATAACCACGGCAACTACACCACCACCACCGCTAACTCCGCCGCCAGCCGTTTTACCATCAATAGCTATATGGCAAACCTGACGGGTAGCGTAGACACAGGCTGGCTAAGCCACGATATCAGCGCTGGTGTCCGTGGCTTTGTATGGAAGAACTACAACCCGGTTAACGGCGGCACATTTACACTGGGTAAATCCTCGCTTGACGATAGTCCAGTTTATCCACGTCCGCCGTATCCTGATTTTAACACCCGCTATCAGTCCGCAACGACCACTCAGCATGCCTTCCTGCTGAGCGATACGCTGCATTTCAGCCCGCAATGGAGCCTGCTGCTGTCCGGAAGCGAAAACCTGTTTACCGTCAGCAATTACAACAAAACGGGCAAGCAGACCAGCGATAACAAAGACAGCGGCGCCAGCGGTTCCGCCAGTCTGATGTACAAGCCCGTCGACAACGTGACGCTGTATACGACCTGGGTCGACAGTATGCAGCAGGGCGATACCGCACCTGCGGGTGCGAGTAACGCAGGTCAGGTGCTCAACCCGTATCGCAGCCAGCAAATTGAGGTCGGCGCAAAATATGCGCCAATAAACGATTTGCTACTCTCCGCTGCCTTGTTCCAGGCAAAGCGTCCATTCGCTTATACCAACGAAGACGGTAACTTCGCTGAGGACGGAACCCAGAAAAATCGTGGGCTAGAGTTGATGGCGGACGGTCACGCTACCCGGAATTTACGTTTATTCGGTGGCGCCACCTGGCTGAATCCCCGTCTGCACGATACCAGTACTGCCAGTGCTAACGGTAAACAAGTGGTAGGTCTACCGCGCTTCACCGCCAGTATGTTGGCAGTCTATAGCATTGAACAACTGCCGGGGGTCGATGTGGATACCAACGTGCGCTACGTAGGTCGTCGCGCCACCGATAACGCCAATGACAGCTGGGTTGGCAGCTATACCACCGTAGATGTTGGCGGCAGTTATGCCACGCGGATCTCTAACACACCGGTGACCTTCCGACTGGATGTCACTAACCTGGCTAACTGCCACTACTGGACAAACGTGGTGCCGGGCGCGCTGACCGGTTATACCGGCGCGGGCAACGCCAGCGCTCAGCTTGGCGCGCCACGTCAGGCCCAGCTTTCCATGCAGATTGATTTTTAAGGAGCCAATATAATGAAGCGTCGCCATGCGTGGTTACTCTGCGCGTGGCTGGCCTTCCCCGCCCTGGCCACGCGCCAGGTGGTGGATGATGCTGGCCACACTGTCACCGTTCCCGACAAGGTTAATGCCATTGCCGACGGCTGGTTCGCGCACCATTCGGTACTCATGACGTTGGGGGCAGGAAGTCAAATTGTCGCCACCGTTAACCATCCCGAAAGTCAGCCATGGATGTTTAAAATTACGCCAACGCTACATCAAGCGTTGCAGGTTCGCGGCACCACCTTTAACCCCGAAAGCCTGCTGGCGAAGCGGGTGGATGTAGTCTTTACCTCAAAAGGTAACGATAAAGCCGAAGGCTATCGCCAGGCGGGGCTACCCACGCTTGAAATGGCCTTTACCGACTACCCATCACTGATGAAATCAGTGACCACCACCGCTGACGTTTTGGGAACGGCCGATGCGCGTGGACGCGCAAAAGCCTACAACCAGTATCTACAGTCGGTGCTGGATGATGTTCAGCGCAAAACGCAAAATCTGACCAGCACACAGCGTCCACGCGTCCTGCATATTCAGTCATTGAAACCGCTAAAAGTTGATGGCAGCCATACGTTGATAGACACCTGGATTAAGCTCGCAGGCGGGGAAAATGCCGCGGCAGAGATCAAGGGAAACATGAAAGAGGTTTCACCGGAGCAGGTGCTCGCCTGGCAACCCGATATCATTATTCTCGGCGCACACAGCGGCACGCTGGCTGACTCCCCCTACGCTGAGCTGTTCTCAGGGCTTAAGGCGGTGAAAAACGGCATGGTGCTACAGAATCCAGCGGGCGTTTTCCCATGGGATCGTTACGGTACCGAAAGCGCATTGCAGATCCAGTGGGCCGCGAAAATGCTGCATCCGCAACGTTTCAAAGGCGTGGATATCGCCAAAATCACACAGGATTTTTACCAGCGATTTTTTGATTACTCACTGACGGTAGATGAAGCACAGCGTATTTTACACGCCCTGCCGCCGGCTGACTGATGGTGCCACGCGTTAACCCTGGGGGGTAAAATGGAGTAGACTGACGGGCAGCATAACTCGTCTGACACTCCGGTTGTCACGCCCTAAAAAGCGTGGCTCGCCCTAAAGGAATGATAAAATGACCGCCGAAAACGTCTCTCCTAAAGCGGCCCTTGCTCTCGTTGAGCAAGGCGCCACCTTAATTGATATTCGCGATGCCGATGAATACGCTCGCGAGCATATTCCAGCGGCCCGCTTGTTTCCGCTAAGTGCGATGGAACAGGGAGCGATGCTTCAGGCAACGGTGGATTCCGTCGTCATCTTTCACTGCCAGTCGGGAAACCGCACCCGCAACAATCTGTCGCGGCTGATTGCGGCCGCCGCGCCAGCGCAGATAAAAATTGTCGACGGTGGCATTGATGCCTGGCGACAGGCGGGACTGACAACCGTGAAGGATACCTCACAACCTCTACCCCTTATGCGTCAGGTACAGATTGCTGCTGGCGTGCTAATTTTACTGGGCGTCGTGCTTGGCTACAGCGTATCTAACGCGTTTTTCCTGTTAAGCGGGTTCGTGGGTGCCGGTTTGACCTTTGCGGGCATCACCGGTTTTTGCGGTATGGCGCGACTGCTTGCCATCATGCCGTGGAATCGACGCTAATGCTGCCAGCCATTTATCGACATCCCTGCTAAGGTATTAATGCACTGAATAACAAAGGAGCACGTAAATGTTTGCACCTGGCGATCTGGTTCAACCGAAAATGGGTGGGCCAAAATTGAAAGTCATTGAAGCACATGAAGATAGCATTGTGGCCGTGCAGGCTAGCGATGAACACGGTAAGCAGTACACGCTGAAAAACGTGGATGTTGCACCATATCAGGAAGACGGTGATTTTGGCGTCTGCTGATTTCGCCCGGCGGTGGGCCAGACTCACCGCCCCTCAAAGTGAATGAATACCCATAAATAACGCATACTTTATAAATCGTTTAATTGGAATTTAATTCTAATTATCACGCACAAACCCGGTCAAAAAATCCAAATGTGATAAAAATCACAATAAAAAACGCCCCGCCAATCTTTCTCGAAAAAAACACCACAGCACATCTTTTTTCACCAATCCGAAACAAAATCCAACTCAATGATTTATATAAAAAAATAAGCGCATGAAAACAAAAATAGCGCGGCGAACATCATTCGTTCACAAACAGAGTATTTTATTGACAAAAACGCATTAAATAAAAATCTTTCACTAGTTGTTTGTTTTAATCCAGATGGATAATCTATACACGTCAATTAAACCAACCCAAAACGCCAGAAAACGCACTTACCTTTGTGTTAACCGTTCATTTTCGAGGAGCATACCGATGTTCTCTGCGCAGTCACGCCTGCGTCATGCGGCAGCAGACACTTTCGCCATGGTGGTCTACTGTTCCGTCGTGAACATGATGATTGAAATTTTTCTCTCAGGAATGACCTTTGAACAGTCACTTTCATCCCGTCTGGTCGCTATCCCAGTCAACATTATTATTGCCTGGCCATACGGTATCTATCGTGACTTCATCATGCGGCAAGCTGGGCGCATTAGCCCTGCAGGTTGGATGAAACGGTTAGCCGATCCCGTAGCCTATGTGACCTTCCAGTCTCCGGTATACGTGCTGATTCTGCTGAGCGTTGGGGCTGACTGGCACCAGATTGTGGCAGCAGTCAGTTCTAATGCGGTGATTTCACTGGTGATGGGGGCCGCTTACGGCTACTTCCTCGATTTTTGTCGCCGCCTGTTCCGTGTTGCACAGTACACGCAGGTAAAAGCCTGATCGAATTGAAATAAATGACTGGCCAGGCCAGTCATTTATTTATGCGTTCTCGCCAAATAGCCCATCTAAAAAACGCTCCAGCGCCAGCCTTGAACTGAAGCCGTGCGGAATTCCGTAATGCTGCTCAATCGCCCCACCAAGATACAGTGGGAATTGTTCATAGTGATCGCAGGCTTTTATGTCAGAAGCCGGGTCAGCATATTTAAAGCTGCGTTCTTTCAGGGCCGGGTGAATGATAAGCGCAGTACGCCCCATTCTTGCTTCGCGGTTAACGTAAACATAGTTTTCACCACGGCGATAGCCGTAGGCCTTCGCGGTTACCGCATCCATGGTAAAGCCCGCCTTTTCAAGAACGCGCGCCACCTCGTCAGGTCGTAAATACATATTTTATCCTCGTCATCTTTTACTGCATCGCCACCTTACCGTAATCAGTATTCGCCTCGCTTTCAGATAATTCCACAAACACATAAATTAACGGCAAATTATCCCGGATGTCCTACACTTAACGTTCCATCAAAATTCGTGGAGGCTATAATGTTTAAGTCACTAAATCGCAATGACGCTGATGACGAAGTTCAGGATATTCAGAGTGACGTCAGTCAATTAGCCGACAGCCTTGAGGATGTTCTAAAGAGCTGGGCCAGCGATAATAAAGATGAAGTAGAGACCGCACGTCGCAAAGCAAAAACATTGCTGAGTGAAACGCGCGCCCGCATAAACGGCCGCAGCCGTCTACATCAAAGCGTGCATGATGTCGCCGACACGGCAGACAGCTATATTCACGATAAACCGTGGCAAAGTGTGAGCGCTGCCGCGGCAGTGGGGATATTTGTTGGCATATTATTAGGATGCCGTCGATAATATAACCACAATGATGTAGATAATAAAAACGCGTCTGCCCCGGATTATGCCAATAATCCGGGGCTTTATTTTATGGCAGCCCTGAGTGCTGAAACCTGCGTATCCGCCATAGCTCGAGTCATGATATTGGTGAAGCTCATAATAAGCCCAGCCGGACCTTCGCTGCCCAGACGCCAGTCATTTACCGCCTGCACAGACAACCCAGCACGCCTTGCGCTTAGTGCCATTGCTCGATCGTTACCGTTTACCGCCACCAGCAGTTGGATACCGCCCAATTGTTCCACCACCTGAAAACCGTGCGCCACCAACGCGTCTTCAAGCCAGCGACGACGTTGGGCATAATGGACTCGCATTTTCTTCAGGTGCCGCCAGAAATGTCCCTCGCGCATAAAGTCTGCCAGCGTTTGTTGCATAATCAGCGGCACCGGACACGCCAGATGCTGCGCCTGTTGGCGAAACGTCTCCACGAGTGGCAAGGGAACCACCAGCCAGGCGGTACGCAGCGCCGGAAACAGCGATTTACTGAACGTACCCGCATAGAGAACCCGTTGCGGTGCATCCAGGCTTTTCAGCGGCGGCAGCGGTTTTCCCTGGTAGCGGAATTCGCTGTCATAGTCATCTTCAATAATCCACGCTTTATGATGGGCCGCCCAATCAAGCAACTGTCGACGTCTGGGGAGCGACAGAGCCGCGCCGGTAGGGCTTTGGTGAGCAGGCGTCAGCAACGCAAAGCGCGCCTCGCTGTCTTGCTGGATAGCCCACTCGACGTCCATACCCTGTGCATCAACCGGCACCGGGCATAGCGTTACCCCTTCTTGCTCAATCACCGGGCGGATCAACGGAAAACCCGGGTCCTCCACCCACATTGACTCACCACGCCCGCCGAGTGACCGAAGGATAAGGCTGATAGACGCTGCGTAACCAGAAGTGATAAACACCTGTTCAGCCTGACACTCAATACTGCGCGACAAGCGTAAATATTCGACCAGCGCCTGGCGCAGGGTCATTTCACCGCAAACATCGCCAAGGGCAAGATCGTATCGGGTTTGTGTACGCAGTCGCCGCCCCATCACTCTCGCCCACAGTCCACGGGGAAAGAGATCCAGTGCGGGTAATCCTAACTGAAAAGGTTGCGGCCGGGGTTGCTCTCCCCCAAAGCCAAGCGGCTGTGCGTCCACGGAAGGTAGCGTTAAGTGATCGCTTACAAACGTCCCCGCTTGTCCCCGCCGCTCAAGCCAACCCTGCGCCACCAATTCGCCGTAAGCATTCTCGACCGTAACACGGGAAACACCCAGCTCCTGCGCATACATCCGACTCGAAGGTAAGCGCTTGCCGGAATTCAGTTCACCTTGCTCAATCGCCGCCTTAAGTTGCCGGGCGATCTGCTGATAACGCGGTATGCTTTCTGATTTCATGGTCTTATTTATTACGCTCAATATGGCTATCTTTTTAAGACCATTATAGTGCTATTTTGGTTTCATCTTGAACGAGGAGTGACATCATGACTGTATTACGCCAACCCTATAGTGAACTGAGCCCAGCCGTGTATGCGGGACTGGTTCAAGCGAGTATCGCACTGGAAAAAAGTTCGCTGGAACGCACGCTGCTTGAACTGCTTTATTTACGGGTTTCACAGATTAACGGCTGTGCGTTTTGCCTTGAGATGCACAGCCAGGCGCTGCGTAAATCTGGCGTTGAACAAATTAAGCTGGATGCGCTGGCAGGCTGGCGAGTGAGCAATCACTTCAGCGAAGCTGAGCGTGCGGCGCTGGCATGGGCTGAAGATCTGACGCATGTTGCTGAGAATCATGCCGAAGACCACGTTTATCAGCCGTTGCTGGCACACTTCAGCGCTGAACAGATAAGTGATATGACCTTTGCCATCAGTTTGATGAATGCCTTTAATCGTCTGGCGGTCGGTATGCGTATGTAACCTATCCTGGCCCGTAAATAATGACGATTTACGGGCATATTGACGTTCTCATTATTCCATTAATTACCCGCCATATACGCCCCTGTTTTTCATCCGGATATTTCTAAAAAATCATCATCATCATACAAATAACCTTCAAAATTCACCGGCTCATTTCCTGTCCATATTCACTAAACTTTTCAGATTTCAGCCAAATTCGACAGTTAATTTCATAAAAATTTCAGTAGCCAGCAATTCGCCCTCAGCCCTTATATCATGGGAAATTCAGCACAAATCATCCACCACGATATTTCCATAGCTAAGAGATTGAGGGTTGTCACATCGACTCAGTATGCTAGGGTATAAACAGGTCATTATTTTCATCAGGTAGCATATCGACATAAACAAAAACAGGAAATTTCATATTGCATGGCAGTTAAATTAGAAGTTAAAAATCTTTATAAAATATTCGGCGAGCACCCACAGCGAGCATTTAAATATATCGAGAAAGGTTTCAACAAAGAACAAATTCTGGATAAAACAGGGTTATCTCTTGGCGTAAAAGACGCCAGTCTGGCCATTGAAGAAGGCGAGATATTTGTCATCATGGGGTTATCTGGCTCCGGCAAATCCACCATGGTACGCCTTCTCAATCGTCTGATTGAACCCACTCGCGGGCAGGTTCTGATTGACGGTATTGATATTGCAAAGATATCCGATGCTGAACTCCGCGATGTCCGCCGCAAGAAAATTGCGATGGTTTTCCAGTCGTTCGCGCTGATGCCACACATGAGCGTGTTGGATAACGCCGCTTTCGGTATGGATCTCGCCGGTATCCCGACCCAGGAACGCCAGGAGAAAGCGCTGGATGCCCTGCGTCAGGTTGGGCTCGAAAACTACGCTCATGCCTATCCGGACGAACTCTCCGGCGGGATGCGTCAGCGCGTCGGCCTTGCCCGTGCGCTCGCGATTAATCCCGACATTCTATTAATGGATGAGGCATTCTCGGCACTTGACCCATTAATCCGCACCGAGATGCAGGATGAACTGGTAAAATTACAGGCCAAACATCAACGTACCGTGGTCTTTATTTCCCACGACCTTGATGAAGCCATGCGAATTGGCGATCGTATTGCCATTATGCAAAATGGTGAAGTGGTTCAGGTTGGCACCCCCGACGAAATTCTGAATAATCCGGCAAATGATTATGTCCGCACCTTCTTCCGCGGCGTGGATATTAGTCAGGTATTTAGCGCGAAAGATATTGCTCGTCGTAACCCAGATGCGCTTATCCGTAAAACGCCAGGTTTCGGCCCTCGTTCGGCATTGAAATTATTACAAGATGATGACCGCGAATATGGTTACGTCATCGAACGCGGTAATAAGTTTGTGGGTACTGTGTCAATTGATTCCCTGAAAGAAGCGTTAAAAGCGAATCAGGGCATCGAGGCGGCACTCATTGACGAGCCAGTGGCCGTTGATGCGCAAACACCGCTTAGCGAATTGCTCTCTCAAGTGGGCCAGGCCCCCTGCGCCGTACCGGTTGTTGGAGAAGAACAGCAGTACGTCGGCGTAATTTCAAAAAGAATGCTGTTACAGGCATTAGATCGCGAGGGGGCAAACAATGGCTGATCAATCTAATCCGTGGGATACCACACCGGCCGCAGACAGTGCGGCAAACTCCGCTGATGCCTGGGGCGGTTCATCTGCACCAGCTAGTAGCAGTACCGACTGGCTGCACAATGCACCAGCACCGAAAGTAGAACATTTCGATATTATGGATCCGTTCCATAAAACGCTTATCCCGCTTGATAGCTGGGTGACAGAAGGGATTGACTGGGTTGTCACTCACTTCCGTCCGCTGTTCCAGGGGATCCGTGTTCCTATCGACTATATCCTCAGCGCCTTCCAGCAGTTATTGCTCGGAATGCCAGCACCAGTCGCCATTATCCTTTTTGCGCTGATTGCGTGGCAGATTTCCAGCGTCGGTATGGGCGTTGCAACGCTCATCTCGCTGATTGCCATCGGCGCCATTGGCGCCTGGTCACAGGCGATGATCACCCTTGCATTGGTGCTAACCGCCCTGCTGTTCTGCGTGGTTATTGGTTTGCCGCTAGGGATCTGGCTGGCGCGGAGCCCGAGGGCGGCGAAAATTATTCGTCCACTGCTCGATGCAATGCAGACCACCCCTGCGTTCGTGTACCTGGTGCCGATTGTTATGCTGTTCGGTATCGGTAACGTCCCGGGCGTCGTGGTGACCATTATCTTCGCCCTGCCGCCGATTGTACGCTTGACCATTCTGGGGATTAACCAGGTACCTGCAGACCTTATCGAGGCTTCACGCTCGTTTGGTGCCAGCCCGCGTCAGATGCTGTTTAAAGTCCAGCTACCGCTGGCGATGCCAACCATTATGGCGGGCGTAAACCAGACGCTGATGCTGGCACTGTCGATGGTGGTTATCGCCTCGATGATAGCCGTTGGTGGTCTGGGTCAGATGGTTCTGCGCGGAATTGGTCGTCTGGATATGGGTCTTGCCACCGTCGGTGGGGTGGGGATTGTTATCCTCGCGATTATTCTCGACCGCCTGACACAGGCCGTGGGCCGTGATTCTCGCAGCAAAGGTAACCGTCGCTGGTTCAATACCGGCCCGGTCGGCCTCCTGATGCGCCCCTTCTCTAAGTAAACATCGTATTGGCCCGGCGTGCGTCGGGCCAATGCTCCGCAACAATCACTATTAAAGGAACAACGATGCGACACTCATTTGTCTTTGCTACTGCTTTCGCCACCCTGGTCTCTTCCAGCGCATTTGCCGCCGACCTGCCGGGGAAAGGCATTACCGTTCAGCCGGTACAGAGTACCCTTTCTGAAGAGACCTTCCAGACTCTGCTGGTCAGCCGCGCGCTGGAAAAACTTGGCTATATCGTTGATAAACCAAACGAAGTAGATTACAACGTTGCCTACACCTCACTGGCCGCTGGCGATGCCACCTTCACCGCCGTCAACTGGATCCCGCTGCATGATGATATGTATGCTGCCGCCGGTGGCGACAAGAAGTTCTATCGTGAAGGAACGCTGGTTAACGGCGCAGCACAGGGTTATCTGATCGATAAGAAAACCGCCGAGCAATACCACATCACCAACATTGAGCAGCTTAAAGATCCTAAAATTGCCAAGCTGTTTGATACCAACGGTAATGGCAAAGCCGACCTGACCGGTTGCACGCCAGGCTGGGGCTGTGAAACGGTCATTAACCACCAGATGGATGCCTACGACCTGAATAAAACGGTCGATCATAACCAAGGTAACTATGCCGCAATGATGGCCGATACCATCACTCGCTTTAAAGAAGGCAAACCGGTTCTGTACTACACCTGGACGCCTTACTGGGTGAGCGATGTGCTGAAGCCGGGTAAAGATGTGGTGTGGTTGCAGGTACCGTTCTCTTCCCTGCCAGGCGAGCAGAAAAATATCGACACCAAGCTGTCTAACGGTGCGAACTATGGCTTCCCGGTGAACACCATGCACATTGTGGCTAACAAAGCCTGGGCTGAGAAAAACCCGGCTGCGGCGAAGCTGTTTGCCATTATGAAGCTACCGCTGACCGATATTAACGCCCAGAACGCCATGATGCATGACGGTAAAGCGTCAGAAGCTGACGTACAGAGTCAGGTTGATGGCTGGGTTCAGGCTCACCAGCAGGTGTTTGACGGCTGGATTAAAGAAGCGCTGGCTGCACAGAAGTAACTGTCGCATCTGAAGTTCCCGGCGGCGCTGCGCTTGGCCGGGCTACCATCGAGGTAGTCTGGTCAAGCACAACGCCGCTCTCGTTAAAAGGCACATTCCGCTACGCGACATTTCCCCCCTCCCCCTCTGCTTTCGTTATGATTGGTAACATTCTCCCCAACAATTTCATTATCATGACTAAACCTGCTCACGGGCTTAGCCCAGCCTTGATCGCTTTAATGTCCGTCGCCACGGGCCTTGCGGTCGCCAGTAACTACTATGCCCAGCCGCTGCTGGATACCATTGCCCGCCACTTCTCACTGACTGCCGGTCAGGCGGGATTTATCGTCACCGCCGCGCAACTTGGCTATGCCGCCGGGCTGTTATTCCTTGTGCCGCTGGGGGATATGTTTGAACGTCGCCGACTTATCGTCACCATGACGCTGCTCGCGGCGGGCGGGATGCTCATTACCGCCAATAGCCAATCCCTGGGGATGATGATCCTCGGTACCGCTCTTACCGGGCTGTTCTCCGTCGTGGCACAACTGCTAGTACCGCTCGCCGCCACCCTCGCCGCCCCTGAAAAACGCGGAAAAGTCGTGGGTACGGTGATGAGCGGATTACTGCTTGGGATACTGTTGGCGCGAACCGTCGCCGGTCTGTTAGCGAGCCTTGGCGGCTGGCGCACCGTTTATTGGGTCGCGACCGTGCTGATGGTGTTGCTGGCCTTTGCGTTATGGCGCGGCCTGCCAAAGATAAAGCAGGAAAATCATCTTAATTATGGCCAGTTGCTGGGGTCAATTTTCAGCTTATTTGCTCGTGATAAATTGCTACGAACCCGCGCGCTGCTCGGCTGCCTGACCTTTGCTAACTTCAGTATTCTATGGACATCGATGGCCTTTCTGCTCTCCAGTGCGCCATTTAATTACTCCGAAGCAACCATTGGTCTGTTTGGTTTGGCGGGGGCGGCAGGCGCACTCGGCGCACGTCCCGTTGGCGGTCTGGCGGATAAAGGCAAATCGCATCTGACTACCACCTGGGGATTGCTGTTGTTGCTACTTTCCTGGGTTGCTATCTGGTTCGGACACACTTCCGCCATCGCGTTAATTATCGGCATTGTGGTGCTCGACCTTATGGTTCAGGGGGTGCACATCACCAACCAGACCGTAATCTATCGCGTGCAGCCCGATGCACGTAATCGTCTGACCGCCGGTTACATGACCAGTTATTTTATCGGCGGTGCAGCAGGCTCACTGGTTTCAGCCTCGGCGTGGCAGCACGCGGGCTGGATGGGTGTTTGCCTGGCGGGCAGCCTGGTTGCAGTGGCTAACCTGCTGGTATGGTGGTGGGGTTACCATCGTCAGGAAGCAGAATAAAACGCAATATGCCGGGTATTCGTACCCGGCAGCCATGTGTCTCATAGATTAATCACATAAATTACGGGCAATAATTCATTTACTTTATTTGTCACTGTCGTTACTATATCGACTGTAACTAATGAGGTAATGCCCAGATGGATAGTTCTTTTACGCCCATTGAACAAATGCTGAAATTCCGCGCCAGCCGCAGCGAAGACTTCCCGTTCCAGGAAATTCTTCTGACTCGCCTTTGCATGCATATGCAAGGCAAGCTGCTGGATAATCGCAATAAGATGCTGAAAGCTCAGGGAATCAACGAGACATTGTTTATGGCGCTAATCACGCTGGAGTCTCAGGAAAATCACAGTATTCAGCCTTCTGAACTCAGCTGCGCGCTGGGGTCATCGCGTACCAATGCCACCCGCATTGCCGATGAACTGGAAAAACGCGGCTGGATTGAACGTCGCGAAAGTGACAATGACCGCCGCTGCCTGCATTTGCAGCTCACCGAGAAAGGTCATCAGTTCCTAAACGAAGTTCTGCCTCCGCAGCATGACTGCCTGCATCAACTCTGGTCATCATTAAGTCTGGCCGAGAAAGATCAGCTCGAACATATCACCCGCAAGCTTCTTACCCGTCTGGATCAGATGGAAGAGGATGGCACAGTGCTTAGCGCCGTGCGTTAATACTACCGCGCTTGAAAAGAAAACGAACAGGCCAGCAGATAACCCCTGCTGGCCTTTTGTGATAAACAGGTCGGCATAAGTCGATTTACATAATAAGAATGTGGAGAATCACATGAGCACAAATGCGGAGACTCAAGCCCCGCAGCAACCCGCCAACAAGAAAGGCAAGCGTAAACGCGCCCTCATCTTGTTGACCTTGCTCTTTGTCATTATTGGCGTGGCCTATGGCAGCTACTGGTTTTTAGTCTTGCGTCACTTCGAGGAAACCGATGATGCATACGTAGCCGGTAACCAGGTTCAAATCATGTCTCAGGTCTCCGGCAGCGTGACGAAAGTCTGGGCCGATAACACCGACTATGTTCAGCAAGGCGATGTGCTGGTGACGCTTGACCAGACCGATGCCCAGCAGGCGTTTGAAAAAGCCCAGACTGAGTTGGCCTCAAGCGTGCGTCAAATGCGCCAGTTGATGATTAACAACAAGCAATTGCAGGCCAATATCGACATTCGTAAAACGACGTTGTCGCAGGCGCAAACTGACCTTAGCCGCCGCGTGCCGCTGGGCAGCGCGAACCTGATTGGTCGTGAAGAACTGCAACATGCGAAAGACGCTGTCGCCAGTGCTCAGGCTGCACTCAACGTGGCTATCCAGCAGTACAACGCCAACCAGGCAATGATTCTCGGCACAAAACTCGAAGATCAGCCAACTGTCCGTCAGGCGGCAACGGATGTCCGTAACGCGTGGCTTGCGCTGCAACGAACCAAAATTGTCAGCCCAATGAGTGGTTATGTCTCCCGTCGCTCCGTACAGCCGGGTGCGCAGATTAGCCCAACCACACCACTCATGGCCGTGGTTCCCGCCAGTAACCTGTGGGTCGACGCCAACTTTAAAGAAACGCAGCTTGCGCACATGCGTATCGGCCAGCCGGTCACCGTTATCAGCGACATTTACGGCGATGATGTGAAATACACCGGTAAAGTGGTCGGTCTTGATATGGGTACCGGTAGCGCCTTCTCCCTGCTGCCGGCTCAAAACGCCACCGGTAACTGGATTAAAGTCGTGCAGCGTCTGCCGGTTCGTATTGAACTCGATGCCGATCAACTGGCTAAACATCCGTTGCGTATCGGTCTATCCACGCTGGTCAAAGTTGATACCACTAACCGCGATGGGCAGATCCTGGCAAACCAGCTCCGCTCCAGCCCGGCTTACGAAAGTAACGCACGTGAGATCAGCCTCACTCCGGTGAATAAGCTGATTAACGACATCGTTCAGGCTAACGCCAACTAATGCTGGGGTGCGTGTAATGCAACCGCAAAAACCGCTCGAAGGCGCGCAACTGGTCATTATGACCATTGCGCTATCGCTTGCGACATTCATGCAGGTGCTGGACTCCACCATCGCCAACGTGGCTATCCCCACCATTGCCGGCAACCTTGGCTCATCACTGAGCCAGGGGACATGGGTAATTACCTCGTTTGGGGTGGCAAACGCCATCTCCATTCCGATTACCGGCTGGCTGGCAAAACGCGTCGGCGAAGTGAAGCTATTCATGTGGTCAACCGTCGCTTTTGCCATTGCCTCATGGGCGTGCGGGATGTCCAACAGCCTCGGCATGTTGATTTTCTTCCGCGTTATCCAGGGGATTGTCGCCGGGCCACTGATTCCGCTTTCGCAAAGTTTGCTGCTCAGTAACTACCCGCCAGCAAAACGCTCTGTCGCGCTGGCGCTATGGTCGATGACAGTCATCGTGGCGCCAATCTGTGGGCCAATTCTTGGCGGTTACATTAGCGATAACTACCATTGGGGTTGGATCTTCTACATCAACGTTCCGATTGGCGCGCTGGTGGTGATGTTGAGTCTGCAAACTCTGCGCGGACGCGAAACGCGAACCGAACAGCGGCGAATTGATGCGATTGGTCTGGCGCTATTAGTGCTGGGGATCGGTAGCCTGCAGGTGATGCTCGACCAGGGTAAAGAACTCGATTGGTTTAACTCGACCGAGATTATCGTACTTACGGTCGTGGCGGTGGTATCGCTCAGTTTCCTGATTGTCTGGGAACTCACCGACGATAACCCGATAGTCGACCTGTCGTTGTTCAAGTCGCGAAACTTTACCATAGGCTGTCTGTGTATCAGCCTGGCCTACATGCTCTACTTCGGCGCTATCGTTCTCTTGCCGCAGCTATTGCAGGAGGTCTACGGGTACACCGCCACCTGGGCAGGTTTGGCGTCGGCACCGGTGGGGATAATTCCGGTTATCCTCTCGCCGATTATCGGACGCTTTGCCCATAAGCTGGATATGCGCCGGTTGGTCACCTTCAGCTTTATTATGTATGCCGTCTGTTTCTACTGGCGCGCCTATACCTTCGAGCCTGGCATGGACTTCGGCGCGTCGGCCTGGCCGCAGTTTATTCAGGGCTTTGCCGTCGCGTGCTTCTTCATGCCGCTGACCGCTATCACGCTCTCCGGGCTTCCTCCCGAGCGTCTGGCGGCCGCATCGAGCTTGTCGAACTTTACGCGTACGCTGGCAGGCTCCATCGGCACGTCAATTACCACAACGCTTTGGACTAACCGCGAGGCGTTACACCATGCGCAATTGACGGAGTCCGTGACGCCATTTAACCCTAACGCCCAGCAGATGTACGATCAGTTGCAGGGTATGGGAATGACCCAACAGCAGGCTTCCGGCTGGATAGCACAGCAGATAACCAACCAGGGATTGATTATCTCAGCGAACGAAATCTTCTGGGTTTCGGCGGGGATCTTCTTGTTGCTGCTAAGCCTTGTGTGGTTCGCCAGACCGCCATTCAGCGCCGGCGGTGGTGGGGGTTCTCACTAGTAAAAAGCCAGCTCTCAGGAGCTGGCTTTTTTTATCTTCGCAGAATACGTCAGTTATCGAGATCCCGACGACCCCATGTTGCGGAATTCCAGCCAATCGATATTCAATCCCGGATTGATAACCTCTGTCTCGACGCGATAGTAGCCGGGTTCAAGCAGCACACGGCACAGCTTCTGCGTGACTCTTTGCCCCAGCGTCCCACGCGTTTGTACTGTCGCCACAAACTTACCGTTCAACAATAAATTGGTCGCTGTTTGCGCCAACGGCATCGCCGCAGAGTTAACGCTCACTAACAGGTCGTAAACACAGCCATCTTCAATATAGATGGCGAGCGTATCGCTAAACCGTAACCGTGATTCCGGCGCAATTTTAATCGCATCTTCAATGAATAACGTCCTGTCGGCGGCAATAGTCGGCACATTAACCTTCGGCTTGTCGCCCCGCTTAACGACTTGAGTATGCAGCATAAACGTCAGGATATTGTGCGCACAGCGCTGGAGCTCACCCAGCGTCAGCGTACCTTCTTCCAGCGCGCTCAGCGTATTGTCATCCCCAGCATTTATCTCAGCACCGTTGTTATTGACCACCATGTACAGGTCGTTTTGCGCGCGGATCATCGCCGCTGTATTGTTAACCGTCGCCACTCCACCATTGATAGCATCGTTCATTTTCGCCCACCAATCGGTCATCACGATGCCGCGAAATCCCCAGTCATCGCGTAGAATCGTGGTGTTCAAGCAATAGTTAGACGCAGACCAGTGCCCATTAATCGGGTTATAGGCTGTCATTATTGCCATCGCGCTGCCCTGCTTCACCGCATACTCAAAACCTTTAAGATAGATTTCTCGTAGTGCGCGAGCGGAAACGACCGAATCAGCCTGTGCCCGCGCATGCTCCTGGTTATTGCAGGCAAAATGCTTCAGCGTGGCAATGCCTCCGCCGCTACGAATACCGTTGACCATAGCTACCGCCATCATGCCGGTCACTAACGGGTCTTCGGAGAAATACTCGAAATTGCGGCCGTTTAGCGGATGGCGATGAATATTCATCCCTGGCCCTAGCAGTAGATCGATTTGATTTTGCTGAAGCTCCTTACCTTCCATCACGTACAAACGCTCAACCAGCACTGGATCCCAGGTGGAGGCCAACAACGTGCCGCTGGGCATTAGCGTGGCATAGGCGCCGTTGTCCATGCGGATACCGGAAGGGCCGTCTGCCGTCGCCGCCAGGGGAATGCCTTTATCCAGTAGACTATCGCCGGTACCACCAAATGCGGATGCCACGCCCGGTGTCACTTTGTGGCTACACATTCCTTCGCCGCGAACCAGACAGGCCAACTCATCAATGTTCAACTGAGCAATAAAGTCATCCATGCGGGCATTACCCTGCGCCACATCATCAAGTTTTATCCCTTTATCACCGACGATTTCCAGCGGCTGCGGAAGTCTTGCAACAATGCGCTCACGCAAGGCAGTTTTACGCCGCGGAACCTCTTCCCACTCCTCCAGCCATGTTCCTGACTGTAAACGCTTGCCGGGGCGCAGTCGCGTAAACGAGACGGTAGGCGCAAGGGCTTCTTCGTGGCAAGAGAGGATCCGCAGCATCGGCTGCGTATAACCGGCTTTGCCCTGCATACTGATGGGTTGCAGGTTGCGCACGCTGTTACCACCCCAGAAGCGGTACACTCCCGCTTCCAGCACCCAGCAATTCGGATTACCGGTCGCGCCGCTATCATCCCAGGATGCCAATTGTTCAAGCGTAACCGTCATGGTGAGCGTTTCCCCCTCACCCGGCTGCAACACCCGGCTTTTAGCAAACGCCACCAAAGCGCGTGACGGCTTACCCAATTGACCCTGCGGCGCTTCGAGATAGATTTGCACCACCTCACTGCCCGCATATCGTTCACCCACATTGTCGACTTTGGCCGTTATCTGAAAAGACAAAGGGTTGTCGATATCCCGTTTCATGCTTAATGAATGGATAGCAAAGCGTGTATATGAAAGGCCAAAACCAAAGGGATAAAGCACCTGCTGGGGGCGGAAGGTTTCAAAATAACGATAGCCAACGTAGATATCTTCTTGATAGATATTCTGCGCGCTGTCGCCCCAACAAGGTGTGGAAGGATAGTCATCCAGTGAACAAGCAATGGTATCTGTCAGCTTACCGGAAGGCGTGATATCGCCACAAAGCAGTGATGCCACCGCCTTGCTTCCATCCGGCCCGCCATGCCAGGCATACAGGATAGCGCCAATATGTGGACGCAACTGCGGTGATTCCGCCCACGACATATCGATAATTGAGGAAACATTGAGCACCACGATAACGTGGTCAAAATGAAGGCAGACCGCCCGCAGCATCTCGAGCTCTTCCTCGGTTAAGCGATATCCGCCCGGAACATCCGCGTTATCTTTATCTTCCCCTGCGGTACGCCCAATTACCACTACCGCTTTATTCGAAGCCTGCTTCGCCTGTAAAACCATCTCATCACTGAGCGGCATCTCCTGCTGAAACCACGGCTCCTGCGCCCAGCCACCGCCGCCGTTATCAAACGGATGCGTATTGACCCACTGCGCATAATGCTGCGCCAGAACCTCATTGACCCGCGTACCGCATCGAGCACGCATCGCATCCAGTAGGTTACAGCTAGACATCACATTAACCGCGCCGCCAGAACCCGTACCGCTGCGGTAGTAATTAATTTGTGTGCGACCAAAAATGGCCACGGTATCCAGCTCATCCAGTGGAAGAACCTCAGGCCTGTTTTTCAGTAATACCGCGCCTTGCGCCGCGACAGTCATCGCGAACTCAGCAAACCCCTCCAGGGGTTTACCTACCAGATGCTGATGCATAAATGATTATTCCTTGGGGTCATTTAGCTTAATGACTGAGAAAATGTGCCTTTTTTCAGGTCATCCACCACGCTATTCATTCTGGTTTCGTTCAGGCCATAGAACTTAATTGAGAACGCAGTCAGCACATAGAACACAGCAGGAACCAGCGTAAACAGCAGCATGACGCCCTGCGCCGCGGAAGACGATTGCGTCGTTACACCAGACTCATAATTGAAGTACGCCAGCACCCAACCCAGAATAGCGCCACCGACGGCAACACCCAGTTTAATGACAAATATATTGGCCGCGACATTCATACCAGTAATTCGACGCTGCGTTTTCCATTCGCCATAATTATTTGTATCGGTGATCATTGACCATTGCAGTGCGCCGTTGCCGCCCTGGATAATCGAAATAATAATATGGATAACAAATACTGCAATCCACATCTGCGGTGGCACGATAAAGCAAATCGCCCCGAATGCTGCGGTTAATAAGTTAATCCAGAAAGAGAGTTTCACTTTACAGAAACGGGTGCCAAATGGTTTTGCCAGAACAGAACCCGCCATCGAGGCGAACATGCCGCCCAGCATAAACAGGGTAATAATATCGGCCCCTTTATTCAGTACGGTATTGATGTAGTACACCACGGCACCACCGCGCAGTACCACCGCGACCAGCATCATAAAGTTGTAAACAGAGAGGATCAGCCACTGGTCGTTTTTGAACAAAATTTTCACGTCACGGGCGATGTTGAGGTTTTCCTCTTTAATCGGCTGTACGCGCTCTTTCGTCGTGAAGAAACAGACAACAAACATCAGACAGCCAATGACGCCAAAGAGAGCCATTGAAACCTGAATACCGGTTGCGCGGTCACCTGGATAGAGGTAGTCCGCCAAAGGCAGAATCAGAGCCGTACCCAACGCACCGCCAATGGGGGTGATAGCAAAACGCCAGGACTGCAGTGACAGGCTTTCACGCGGATCAGAAGTCAGCGCCGCGCCCAGAGAGCAGTAAGGGATATTGATCGCAGTGTACATGAGCGTCATAAAGATATACGCCGCCACCGCATAGACAATTTTCCCGGTATCGCCAAATGATGGAACCGAGTAAACCAACACGCAACTCACCGCGAATGGCACGCAAATCGCCAGCAGCCACGGACGGAAACGCCCCCAGCGGGTGGAAGTGGCATCTGCGATCGCTCCCATAATCGGGTCGGTAATCGCATCCAGCAGACGAACCAGCAGGAACATCGTCCCCATGACCGCCGGCGGCAGGCCGTAAATATCAGTGTAGAAATAGGCAAGAATCGCCACTGATGAATCGAACACAATATGACTGGCCGCATCACCCAAGCTGTAACCAATCTTTTCCCTAATAGAAACTCTATCCCCTGAAGACATATAAACTCCCGTTTTGATTTTTAGAATGAAACCGGTTTCTGCGGGAGGTATTTTTACAGTTCTGAAAAAGGGATCTATTATGTTTTTCGGCTATCTGATTATGTTTTTCATTTTATGTGATCGACAAAGGGGTTAGCTTCAGCATTGAAAATATTTTTGTTTAGCGGCTCACAAAACCGAGGTATACAAACCATAAATATATTCTATAAATATATTCAATATACAAATAAATAAGCCCCAGAAGATTTCTCCTGGGGCTTATTTATTGCGTGACTGTAAAATAAAACCAGCAGCTAGATATGCAGTTCCTGCAACTTCTCTTTTGGCAATGCCAGTTCGTCGTTACTATTTACGCGAACATCACGCTCAATAATATGACGTGCGATATCCTGCGCTTCGCTCAGCGAGTGCATCTGATAGGTCCCGCACTGGTATACGTTCAGTTCTGGGATCTGGTTTTGATCCTGTACTTTCAACACATCGGCCATGGCCGCTTTCCAGGCATCGGCGACACGTTGTTCATCAGGAGTACCAATCAGGCTCATGTAGAAACCGGTACGGCAGCCCATCGGCGAGATATCGATAATTTCAACACCGTTGCCGTTTAGATGGTCACGCATGAAGCCTGCAAACAGATGCTCCAGGGTGTGGATCCCACGCTCCGGCATGACTTCCTGGTTCGGCACACAAAAACGCAGGTCAAAAACCGTGATTGCGTCACCGTGTGGGGTGTTCATTTTCTTCGCCACACGCACGGCTGGCGCTTCCATACGGGTATGATCAACTGTGAAGCTATCTAACAACGGCATTTCGTAACCTCCGATATCACCTTTACGCTCCCGGGTGCTGCACTTTTTTTCTATCCAGTTAAACACTTAACCATTTGAATAGAATCAACTTTGTGCGATTCACCACGTTCCGCTACTCGGCGATGTGATTTTTTTGAAAATAAACTGAACTCTTTGTTCCTATGCCAGTCTTACTATATGAAAGACGCGCATTTGTTATCATCATCCCTGATTCAGAGATGTATATTTTGGCCACAGTGATGTGGCCTTTTCTTTTTTATCAGGCATGTCGCGCCAGCAGCGCTTCAAACGATTCAGTATCCGCTTCTTCAATCTGGCGCTTACGCTCTACAGACGCATCTCGTTCCTTCGCAAAATCCTCTTCACTCAGAACTTCCAACGGCTCTTCACGCAGCATTGCACGGTACTGTTCCGCTAACGCCTTGCCGGTACCACCAATCCCACTCTCAAGCATAGAACTCAGAATGCGTGCTGAGAAGGTTAAATCTGGATTATCAAAGCCCGCAACAAGTTCATCGCAAACTTTCTGGTACTCCGTATCGCCGTTCATCCCGTCCAGGGTTTGGGCGACACGCTTAAGATCGTGGAACAGATCTTTACCGACTTTGCTCAGCGGGAACTGCGCTGTTTCACAGCCAATACCCAGCGTCAGTCCAGGTTTTCGCCCTTCCAGAATCACACGATTCCAGTTGGTACGGGTACAGCTGAGTTCTTCGCTGCTCATCTCTGGCGCATCGGCCAGCACACACCAGACCATAAACAGGTCAAGGAAGCGAATCTGCTGCTCGTCAACACCGATTGGCGAGAACGGGTTGATGTCCAGCGAGCGCACTTCGATATACTCAATACCGCCACGCAGCAGTGCATCAGACGGCGTTTCGCCATCGCGAGTCACGCGTTTTGGACGAATCGGCGCGTACAGCTCATTCTCAATTTGCAGAACATTGCTGTTGATTTGCAGGCGCTTACCATCCTTCTCAAGGCCAATGTTCGCATACTCTTCCGATGGCGTTTTAATGGCCCGTTTTAATCCTGCCACATACTCATGCAATTCGTTAAACGTAATTCCGAGATTGCTTTGCGATTTATTGGTATAGCCCAGATCGCTCAAGCGCAGAGAAGTCGCATAAGGCAGGTAGTACATACCGCATTCCGTTTTTTCAAACGGTAACGTCGTCGGCTTGCCCTGCAGGAACGAAGAGCAAATAGCCGGAGAGGCGCCAAACAGATACGGGATCACCCAGCCAAAACGATAGTAGTTACGGATCAGCCGGAAATAACCTGCTGAAATCGCTTCTTTATCTTCAGTACCGCACTTCGCCTGCCAGAAAGCCATCGGCAGGGAGAAATTGTAATGTACGCCTGAAATGGTTTGCATCAGCGCGCCGTAGCGGTTCTTCAGCCCTTCGCGGTACAGGGTTTTGAGGCGACCAATATTTGAGGTGCCATATTGCGCCAGCTCGATATCCTGGCCCGGTGCGATGTAGCACGGCATGCTCAACGGCCACATACGCTCATCGCCGAGGTGGCGTGCGGTATAGCGGTGCACATCACGTAAAAGCGTCAGCATGTGGTTGATATCGCCGTCTACTGGGGTAATAAACTCCAGCAACGCTTCGGCAAAATCGGTGGTTATCCATTTATGGGTCAATGTGGCGCCAAGCGCCTCGGGGTGACCGGTTGTTGCCAATGAGCCATCGGCATTCACGCGTAAGGTTTCACGCTCAAGACCACGATGGATCCCTTTTAGAGCCTGAGGATGTTTTTCCAGCCAGGACAGCGCCTGTGATACGTCCGGGATCAAATTGACCTCCCGCCTGTCGAATTTATTGTATTAAGCATAATTGTCATCGTGGATGATGAAAAAACGTCCACAAGCCATCCAATTAGTGCCACCACGTCATGCCCTGGAGCGTCAGCGCCGCCACAACGACATAGCGTAACGCTTTACCAAGGCATAAAAAAAAGAGTACTGGTCCCCAGGACATGCGCATCCACCCTGCCAACAGGCACAGCAAATCGCCAATAACAGGCATCCAGCTCAACAGTAGCGTGACAGCGCCATAACGGCGTAACCAACCCACTGCTTTTTCCTGCCAGCGCGATGTTTTGCGTAGTGGAAAAAAACGACCAAGAATAACGTTAGTTGCCCCGCCAAGGCTATTACCCATTGTTGCTATTGCTACTAAAAGCCAAGCTTTACTGGCCCCGGACAGTAACAATGCAACCAATACCGCTTCAGAATTCCCCGGCAGCAGCGTCGCACTGAGAAAGCTGCTAGTAAACAGCGACCCCAGCGCCAGAAATTCACTCACAGCAGGCGAACGTCAACGGCATCCATCCCTGCGGCGGCAGCAGCCTGAAGGCCAAAATCGGCATCTTCGAACACCACGCAGCGCTCAGGCGCAACGCCCATGCGTTCAGCGCACAGTAAAAAAGTATCCGGTGCAGGTTTATGCTGTTTCACATGATCGGCGGCCACAACGGCGGCAAAATAGTGTCGCAAGCCTAAATGCGCGAGCAGAGCTTCAGCAACCGCACTTTCACTCCCGGTGCCAACCGACATTGGGCGACGGCCGTGCCATGCTTTTACCACGTCAATCAACGGCAGGGGCGTAACAGAATCTAGCAGCATGGCCTTCACCGCATCGGTTTTTTCACGCGCCAAATGATGAGGGTCTAAATCCGCCTCATGACTTTCAATAATAGCCTGCGCAATACGCCAGGTCGGTGAGCCATTTAGCGCCACCATAGCCTGCTCGTCAAAGCGCATACCATAACGCCCTAACACTTCACGCCACGCCTTACGATGCGTAGGCTCCGTATCAAGAATGGTGCCATCCATATCAAAAATCAATCCAGCATAGCGCTCGTACATCGTCTTCTCACCTGGCGGATAATGTCATGTTACTTTATCGTAAAAGGGGCGAGTTGTCGCTGACAGCCGCAGAGACGACAAAGGCGCCATCAGGCGCCTTTGTTTCTACTGTATGCAGAAAATTATTTAATTTTCATATCGTTTTCAACGATTCTAACGCCCTGCACTTTACGCGTTACGTCCACGGCACGCTTTGCGTCGTCAGCCGATGATACAAATCCGCTCAACTGCACACGGCCTTTGAAGGTCTGCACGTTAATTTCGCTGGATTTAATCTCTTTGTCGCTAAACAGCGCCGTTTTTACTTTGGTGGTGACAACCGTATCATCAATATAACCACCGGTACTTTCTTTGGTTGACGAACCCGCACAGCCGGACAGCGAGATAGCGACCATAAGCGCAGCACATGCAGCGGCCATTGCTTTGAACCATTTCATGGATTTCTCTCCTTGCAGTGATATCGCCGGAATAAGGGCGTAAACAAGGATAAATTATAGAAGAAAGAATGGGTTGCCAATAAGAAAAGTGAAAATTAAAAGACTGAAGTGAAAATTATTACAGGAGGGGGAGAAACTTAGAAGATGGTGCATCCAGGAGGATTCGAACCTCCGACCGCTCGGTTCGTAGCCGAGTACTCTATCCAGCTGAGCTATGGATGCATCAGGATTACTGCTTTACTACCGATACCTGAATCGCCTAACAGCGAAACAAAGTAAGAGATGGTGCATCCAGGAGGATTCGAACCTCCGACCGCTCGGTTCGTAGCCGAGTACTCTATCCAGCTGAGCTATGGATGCATCAGGATTACTACTTTACTGCCGATACTCTGTACCGCTTAACAGCCGTACAAAATAAAAGATGGTGCATCCAGGAGGATTCGAACCTCCGACCGCTCGGTTCGTAGCCGAGTACTCTATCCAGCTGAGCTATGGATGCATCAGGATTTACTGCTTTACTACCGATTCAATGTCACTCAACAAGCCGCAACACTGATAAAGATGGTGCATCCAGGAGGATTCGAACCTCCGACCGCTCGGTTCGTAGCCGAGTACTCTATCCAGCTGAGCTATGGATGCAAATGGCGGTGAGGCGGGGATTCGAACCCCGGATGCAGCTTTTGACCGCATACTCCCTTAGCAGGGGAGCGCCTTCAGCCTCTCGGCCACCTCACCAGTACGCCTCTTGCGAGTGCTTCGAAGAACTCGTTAAGTGCTCTTCGTCGCTGCGTGGCGCACATATTACTTTCTGGGACTTATAAGTCAAACAATTTTCCGCAGTTTTTTTTCGTTTGCACATTTCACACGCAATAAGGCGTTAAAAAAGACAAAACGGGTATTTTATCAACAGATAAAATGCGATTCAGGCCACAAAGCGGCATAACAAAATAATGGCATAGGAAGAAACAACAGAAAGAAAAAGGCCAAAGAGTGGGAGTAAAACGGGAAAACTGGGGGGAGTTGCGTCTCACCCACTGGGTGAGACGCGATAACTTAGTAACTGGACTGCTGGGATTTTTCAGCCTGGATACGCTGGTAGATCTCTTCACGGTGAACGGAGACCTCTTTAGGGGCATTTACGCCGATGCGTACCTGGTTACCCTTTACCCCTAAAACTGTCACAGTGACCTCATCTCCGATCATGAGGGTTTCACCAACTCGACGAGTCAGAATCAGCATTCTTTGCTCCTTGAAAGATTAAATGAGTCGGGTCTCTCTGTATCCCGGCATTCTCCATCATATAACGCCAAAAGGTCAGCGATGACAAACACCTTATGTGTAAGCAGTCACGGCATCACATTCTGTTAGATGTAAGTCTAGCCGATCTACATGACTTCAACCTGACTTTATCGTTATCAGTACCGCATATGCAAGGCGTCTTAACTGATTACGTTAAGACGCCCGTATGCCGTTATTGTTATTACAGTTTAGCGCTTACCCAGGCTTTTACGCTGGTCAATGCAGCAGGGAGTGCAGAGGCATCAGTACCGCCAGCTTGCGCCATATCCGGACGTCCACCCCCTTTACCGCCCACCTGCTGAGCGACCATACCTACTAATTCCCCTGCTTTCACACGGTCTGTCACGTCCTTAGACACGCCAGCAATCAGAGAAACCTTACCTTCATCAACCGTTGCCAGCACGATAATGGCAGAACCCAGTTGGTTCTTCAGGTCATCAACCATGGTGCGCAGCATTTTCGGCTCAACGCCGACAAGCTCGCTTACCAAAAGATTAACACCGTTAATCATCTCAGCTTTGCTAGAAAGATTCGCGCTCTCTTGTGCTGCGGCTTGCTCTTTAAGTTGCTGTAATTCTTTTTCTAACTGGCGAGTACGTTCAATCACGGTACGTACTTTTTCAGTCACGTTATGGCTATCGCCCTTCAACAGATGGGCAATCTCACCTAAACGATCGCTTTGCGCATGCACTGTCGCCACTGCGCCTTCGCCGGTGACCGCTTCAATACGACGTACGCCTGCCGCTGTACCTGATTCAGACACAATGCGGAACAGACCAATATCGCCCGTACGCGACGCGTGAGTACCGCCACACAGCTCGGTAGAGAAGTCACCCATGCTGAGTACGCGCACGTGGTCATCATACTTCTCACCAAACAGCGCCATCGCGCCCTTCGCTTTCGCCGCTTCGAGATCCATGATGTTGGTTTCGATAGGCAGGTTGCGACGGATTTGAGCGTTGACCAGGTCTTCAACCGCACGAATCTCTTGCGGTTTCATGGCTTCGTTATGAGAGAAGTCGAAACGCAGGATTTTATCGTTAACCAGCGAGCCTTTCTGAGCAACATGCGTGCCCAGAATCTGGCGCAACGCAGCGTGCATCAGGTGCGTCGCTGAGTGGTTCAGACGAATACGGGCACGACGGGCATCATCAACATCAGCCTGTACTGCGTCACCGACTTTCAGTGCACCGCTAGCCAGTCGACCAAGATGACCAATAGCCTGGCCATACTTCTGGGTATCGCTTACTGCAAAGCTAAAGCCTGCGCCTTTGAGCTCACCCTTATCGCCAACCTGACCACCGGATTCTGCGTAGAACGGCGTTTGGTCGAGGATAACAACCGCATCCTGACCGGCTGCGATCGAATCTACCGCTTTACCATCCACAAACAGCGCAGTCACTTTGCCGTTCAGTTCCAGATGGTCGTAGCCTTTAAATTCAGACTCACCGTCAACGCGGATCATGGCGTTATAGTCAGCGCCAAAACCACTGGATTCACGCGCACGACGGCGCTGCTCTTCCATAGCCGCTTCGAAACCAGCTTCGTCAACTTTGATATTGCGCTCGCGGCAAACGTCCGCCGTGAGGTCAACCGGGAAGCCGTAGGTGTCGTACAGACGGAATGCGGTTTCACCGTCCAGCGTGTCACCGGACAGCTTAGACAGCTCTTCGTCAAGCAGCGCCAGACCGCGCTCCAATGTACGAGCGAACTGCTCTTCTTCAGTTTTCAGGATCTGCTCAACCTGAGCCTGCTGACGCTTGAGCTCTTCACCCGCGGATCCCATCACTTCAATTAGCGGGCCAACCAGCTTGTAGAAGAAGGTGTCTTTCGCGCCCAGCATATTGCCATGACGGATTGCGCGACGAATGATACGGCGCAACACATAGCCACGGCTTTCATTGGATGGCATCACGCCGTCAGCAATCAGGAAGGCACAAGAACGGATATGGTCAGCAATGACGCGCAGCGACTTGTTACCCAAGTCGGTAGCACCGGTCACTTTCGCAACGGAGTCAATCAGTTTGCGGAACAGGTCGATGTCATAGTTGGAGTTAACGTGCTGCAATACGGCAGTAATACGCTCCAGACCCATACCGGTATCCACGGACGGCTTCGGCAGCGGTTCCATGGTGCCGTCAGCTTGACGGTTGAACTGCATGAAGACGATGTTCCAGATCTCGATATAACGATCGCCATCTTCTTCAGGGGTACCAGGAGGGCCGCCCCAGATATGATCGCCGTGATCGTAGAAAATCTCGGTACATGGGCCGCAAGGGCCGGTATCGCCCATCTGCCAGAAGTTATCTGATGCGTACGCTGCGCCTTTATTGTCGCCGATACGGATAATGCGCTCGCGTGGGATTCCAACTTCTTTTTCCCAGATTTCGTAAGCTTCATCATCTGTTTCATACACGGTAACCCACAGGCGCTCTTTCGGCAGAGCAAACCAGTTTTCACCGGTCAGCAGTTCCCACGCATACTGGATGGCATCATGCTTGAAATAATCGCCAAAGCTGAAGTTACCCAGCATTTCGAAGAAGGTGTGGTGACGGGCGGTATAACCGACGTTTTCCAGGTCGTTGTGTTTACCACCAGCACGTACGCAGCGCTGCGAGGTCGTCGCACGCGAGTAATTACGCTTGTCGAGGCCAAGGAACACGTCCTTGAACTGGTTCATCCCGGCATTGGTAAACAGCAGAGTTGGGTCATTATGTGGCACCAGGGAGCTGCTATCGACAACCTGATGGCCTTTACTATGGAAAAAGTCGAGAAACGCCTGACGGATCTCAGCGGTGCTCTTGCTCATAATTATCCTGAAATCAAGCTAAGGGATGTTCGTCGCAGACGCGAGTTGTGGAAAAAACGACGCGCGCCGGACGGAAAAAGTGGGAATAAGATAAGTTTTCTTTAAAGGGAAGTAAAATCCCGAGTGCGCTCAATCTGCAAAATTTCGCCATATTTCCTGGATATCTTCCATCAGATAGCCTCGATACAACAAAAAGCGCTGAATTTTGACCTTTTCCGGAAATGTGGTTGGCAACGGCTCACCATATTTACGCAGTGCCTGATCGCGTGCTAAATGCGCCCACTCAATTTCACATTCACGCATCGCTTGTTCAATGGCCTCACGCGTAATGCCCTTTTGCCCCAACTCCTGACGAATACGCGCTGGCCCATACCCTTTACGGCTTCGCCCTGCCATAAACTGTTGTACAAAGCGGGCATCATCGAGGTAGCGATTTTCAAAACACCAGGCGACCACTTTCTCAACATCTTCAGGTGGCGCATCAATAGGTTCAGGGCCCTTTTTTCCCATAACCGGCGCGGTGAGCTTGCGCCGCAGCTCTTGCTCGCTATGGTCGCGCATCGCAAGAATGCGGATAGCCCTGTCCAACAGACGGGCATAGGCGGAACGGCGCGGTGAGTTTTCAGTCATCGTTTTCCTGCCAACGTAATAAATGCAAAAGGGCTGCATAAGCAGCCCTTTGTTTCAATTCTGAGTTCCGAGATTATCAGAAGTCTTCTTTGGTTTCTTCAACGCTGTTGTTATCAACAACAAAGTCTGGCGTTGAATCCTGGTTATTGAGCAGCAGTTCACGCACTTTCTTCTCAATTTCTTTTGCCGCAGCCGGATTCTCTTTCAGCCAGGAAATTGCGTTCGCTTTACCCTGACCAATTTTGTCACCGTTGTAGCTATACCAGGCACCCGCCTTTTCAATCAGCTTCTCTTTTACGCCCAAGTCGACCAGCTCGCCGAAGAAGTTGATACCTTCGCCGTAGAGGATCTGGAATTCAGCTTGTTTGAACGGCGCAGCAATTTTGTTCTTCACAACCTTCACACGGGTTTCGCTGCCGACAACGTTATCGCCATCTTTCACTGCACCGATACGACGAATATCCAGGCGGACAGAGGCGTAGAATTTCAGCGCGTTACCACCGGTGGTGGTTTCTGGGTTACCGAACATCACACCGATTTTCATACGAATCTGGTTGATGAAGATAAGCAGGGTATTCGACTGCTTCAGGTTACCAGCCAGCTTACGCATCGCCTGGCTCATCATACGTGCAGCAAGCCCCATATGAGAGTCGCCGATTTCGCCTTCGATTTCCGCTTTTGGCGTCAGTGCCGCCACGGAGTCGACAACGAGAACATCTACTGCGCCTGAACGTGCCAGTGCGTCACAGATTTCCAGCGCCTGTTCACCGGTATCCGGCTGAGAACACAGCAGGTTGTCGATATCAACGCCCAGCTTGCGTGCATAGACTGGGTCCAGCGCATGTTCGGCATCGATGAACGCACAGGTTTTACCTTCACGCTGTGCCGCGGCGATAACCTGCAGCGTCAGCGTTGTTTTACCGGAGGATTCTGGCCCGTAGATTTCGACGATACGGCCCATTGGCAGGCCGCCTGCGCCCAGCGCGATATCCAGTGAAAGCGAACCGGTAGAGATAGTTTCCACATCCATGGAACGGTCTTCACCCAGACGCATGATGGAGCCTTTACCGAATTGCTTTTCGATCTGGCCCAGCGCTGCCGCCAACGCTTTCTGTTTGTTTTCGTCGATAGCCATTATTACTCCTGTCATACCGGGTGTTACCGGATAGTGAATTCTGTTCTGTTGAGGCAATTATACTGTATGCTCATACAGTATCAAGTATTTTGTAGAAATTGTTGCCAGAGAAGATTTAGCGCATACGCTGTCGCCTGTCGGCGCACCGATTCCCGGTCACCGGAGAAGCACTCGCTCTGTGTAACGCCCTGACCATTGGCACTGGCGACACCAAACCACACGGTTCCCACCGGTTTTTCTGCACTGCCGCCGTCCGGCCCGGCAATACCGCTGACCGAAACCGCGAAGTCAGCGCGCGCCGCACGCAGAGCCCCGATCGCCATTTCAACCACCACCGGTTCACTTACCGCACCGTGCTGCAAAAGCGTCGCTTCACGCACGCCGATCATCTGTGATTTGGCTTCATTGCTATAGGTGACAAACCCGCGCTCAAACCATGCAGAGCTACCGGCGATATCAGTAATGACTTTCGCAATCCATCCACCGGTACAGGATTCAGCAGTGGTCAGCGTCGCGCCGCGCGCCTTAAGTGCTAGCCCAACCTGCTCGCTCAACTGCATTAATTCGCAATCTGTCATTATCGCTCCGACTCACCCAATAAAGAGGCCATCAAAGATAGCACTTTCAGAAGAGATATGGGGATGGGATGATAATTTTACGAGGGGCATTCAGAAAATGACGACAAGACACAAAATTCACGTTTTGGAATAGCCGCCTGATATAACGAGCAGCGCAAAAGAGAGAAAAACCGGCCCTGAAGGCCGGTTACTGGCTAACGCATGCTTGCCGCAATCAGCGTCACATTATGACGGAGCATCTTCACATAACTGTCTGCGACACCGCCCGGTTTTGACAGTGCTTCTGGGTACAGTTCACCGCCAGGCTGAGAGCCGGTCGCCGTGGCAATTTGCTTCACCAAACGCGGGTCGAGCTGATTCTCCATAAACCAGGTGTGTACGCCATCGGCCTTAATTTGGGTAATCAGCGCCGCCACCTGCGCCGCGCTGGCCTCGCTTTCAGATGACAGCCCCTGAGGAGCCAGGAACGTCACTCCGTAAGCTCTTGAGAAATAGCCAAATGCATCGTGGCTAGTCAGCACTTTACGTTTAGCCTGCGCAATACCGCTGAACTGCTTTTTCGCCCAACGGTCGACTTCATTAAGCTGACTGATGTAGCGCTCGCCTGATGCCTTTAGCGCCACGCTATCTTCAGGATCGGCCTTCACCAGCCCATTGAGAATATTTTGCGCATACAGCGCACCGTTTGCTGCGCTATTCCAGGCATGGGGATCGGTTACCGTTTTACCATCCTCATCTAGCGTATGTGTCTTCACGCCCGTCGATGCCACCACCAGCTCACCTTTAAACCCCGACGCCGTGATAAGTCTGTCGAGCCAGCCCTCCAGCCCCAGACCATTCACCACCACGACATCGGCCTTGCTGAGCAAGGCGCTATCTTTAGGGGATGGCTCAAACGTATGCGGATCACCATCCGGGCCAACCAGGGTATCGACATGCACATGCTCACCGCCGATCTGCTGTACCATATCACCAAGCACTGAAAAGCTGCTGACGACATTTAGCGTTTTTGCCGCCACGACTTGCGTGGTAAGCCCCAGCGCCAGTGCCAAAATCACGCCAATACGTTTCTTCATCATTTCCCCTCATCCCATAAATTTTCGCAAGCCGACGGTTAACCGGCTATGCGTGCCAAAAAAAACCGAAACCAAAAAGACGCCGCTGGCAGTCAGGACAATCGATGGCCCCGCCGGTAGGTTAGCCCCCCATGACAGGCTGAGCCCCATCCATGCGCAGACGCTGCCTATCACCGCCGCCAGAAGTATTATTGTGGGTAACGTGCGCGCCCAGCAGCGTGCCGCCACTGCGGGCAACATCATCACGCCCACCGCCATCAGCGTGCCTAACACCTGAAATCCCGCCACCAGATTAAGCACCAGTAGCGCCAAAAATAGGCCGTGCAACAACCCCGGAACCCAACGGGCGTTCACCTGAAGCCAGGCGCTGTCAAACGCCTCACTGACTAATCCGCGGTAAAATAGCGCAATGCAGATAAGCGTCAGGCTGGCAACGCCGGTCACAAATAGCGCCGCATCGTTATCCACGGCCAGAATCGAACCAAATAACAGATGCAATAGATCGACATTTGAACCTCGCAACGAGACTAGCGTGACCCCTAACGCCAGCGATCCCAGATAGAAACCGGCAAAACTGGCGTCTTCTTTGAGTGGCGTACGTCGGCTGACCCAGCCCGCCACCAGCGCCACTACAATCCCGGCGATAAACCCACCGACAGTCATCGCCAACAGCGACATTCCGCTCACCAGATAGCCCACGGCTACGCCCGGTAAGATGGCGTGAGATAACGCATCGCCCATCAGACTCATGCGACGTAATAGCAAGAAGACCCCGAGAACGGTGGTGCTCAGCGACAAAGCCAGACACACCACCAGCGCGCGGCGCATAAAGCCAAATTCAATAAACGGTTGGAAGAAGGTGTGCCAGATCATGCCAGCCTCGCGGATTGAAAGGCCGGTAAAACATCCGTGGTGCGCCCCCAGCAGGCATTCTGCGGACCCAGTAGCAGGGTTTCGGGGAAATACTCCGCGACGCGTTGATTGTCATGCAGTACTGCCAGTACAGTTTGCCCCTGCCGATGCATCTGCTGAATGACCATCATGAGGTCATGACTGGTCGCTTCGTCGATACCCGTAAACGGTTCATCAAGCATCACCAACGGTGCCTGCTGAACCAGCACACGTGCAAAAAGCATGCGTTGAAACTGGCCGCCGGAAAGCCCTTCAATTGGCGCTTTCGCAAGCGCTGCCAGCCCAACGCTTTCCAGAGCAGCATGAATGCGTGCCCGGACGTCACCACGCAGACCGCGTAGCAGCGACACCTGTGGCCAGGCCCCTTGACTAACAACATCCAGTACCGTGAGTGGAAACTGTGACTCCAGCGCATGACGCTGTGCCAGCCAGCCAACAACCGGACGCGTCGGCATCCAGCGGACTACGCCGCTCACGGGTGGAATAAAGCCTGCCAACGTCTTTAACAGCGTCGATTTACCGCAGCCGTTCAGGCCAATAATCGCCGTCATACTGCCTTTGTGGATCACACCACTCAGGGCTGGCGTAATCGCTATTCCCTCATAGCCCGCAACCAGGTTGTCGAGTTCAATCATGGCAGCGATACCGCCCACCAAACCGCCAGCCACAGTGCCACCAGCAACGTGCAGGCCAAAATAACCCTGGCCATACTGGAAGCCATAAAAACAGGAGTGAACATCCCCACCTCACAATAAAACGTTATAACATAACAATATGAGATTAGAGAGAAGAAGTAAACGGCAGGAAATGATGCAAAATGTAACAGACTCCCCTTCGGCTGAAGAGGAGTCGAAGGAAAGGATTACTGCACTCGAGCCTGAGACACCGCCAGCCCCAGCTGCCAGACGGCCATCGCATAGTGGGTGCTGTGGTTGTAACGAGTGATGGTGTAGAAGTTCGGCAGGCCGTACCAGTATTGGTATCCGGTCCCCACGTCCAAACGCAACAGGCTGACCTGCTGATGGTTCCCCAACGGCTGCATCGGCGTTAATCCTGCCGCCGCCAGTTGCGAAACGCTGTATTTGGTTTTGAATCCGTTATCCAGCCCAGGAGCCTGGCCCATCGCCTGCACTGCAACCGTGTCGCCGCTCACCCAGCCGTGCTGTTTAAAGTAGTTAGCCACGCTGCCGATAGCATCTTCCGGATCCCACAGGTTGATGTGACCATCGCCATTAAAATCAACCGCATATTGCCTATAAGATGACGGCATAAACTGCCCATAGCCCATCGCACCGGCAAACGAACCTTTCAGATCCAGCGGATCGTCTTTTTCGTCGCGCGCCATCAGCAAGAAAGTCTCAAGCTCACCGGAGAAATACGCGGCGCGGCGTGGATAATTAAAGGAAAGCGTCGCCAGCGCATCCAGAATACGGGTTTTACCCATCACCCGGCCCCAGCGAGTTTCCACACCAATGATGCCGACGATGATTTCCGGCGGCACGCCATAAACCATCTGTGCGCGCTGAAGGGCATCCTGATATTGATTCCAGAACGCGACGCCATTTTGCACGTTATCCGGGGTAATAAACTGTTTGCGATAACGTAACCAGGCGCCGTTCGGGCCAGCTGGCGGCTGGCCTGTCGGAGCTTGCCTGTCCATCAGGCGCAAGACGTAATCCAGTCGTTTGGCCTGTGAAAGAATGTCGTGCAGTTGCTGACGGTCAAACCCGTGCTTGCTGACCATCTTGTCGATGAACTGCTCCGCCGCCGGGTTGTTGGCAAAATCACCGGTTGGGATCAACGCATTGTGCTGGGGTTCAAGGAGAAAACCGCCGGAGGTGGTTGCCGGTGATTCAGCCGTTTTAGGCTTGCTGCTACAGGCAGCAAGCAGGACACACAAAGGGAGTAAAGTCAGTACACGACGCTTCAACATGAGACTTCCGTTTAACAATATCAGCAAGAGTTAAATATGGTAAAGCATCCGCCGCTACACAAGGAAGCGGTTGTCGTGCTCGCTCGCAGAATTTCTCATTACCCATCGCTTTTTCATCTCTCTTTGCGGCCTTCCTCGCAAAAACTTTCAATTTAAAATATTTATCTTTCATTTTGCGATCAAAATAACACTTTAAAACCTTTCGATCTGATTAAAATGATTCACCTTTTGGCAAGATAACGAGAATTCCCTACAGGAGAGAACAATGATCGAAACCATTACACATGGTGCTGAGTGGTTCATCGGGCTGTTCCAGAAAGGCGGAGAGGTGTTCACCGGCATGGTGACCGGCATTCTTCCGCTGCTGATTAGTCTGCTGGTCATCATGAATGCGCTGATAAATTTTATCGGTCAGCACCGTATTGAACATTTCGCCCAACGCTGTGCAGGCAACCCAGTGTCCCGCTACCTGCTGTTACCTTGTATTGGCACATTTGTGTTTTGTAACCCCATGACCTTAAGTCTGGGCCGCTTTATGCCGGAGAAATACAAACCGAGCTATTACGCGGCGGCATCGTATAGCTGCCACTCCATGAACGGACTATTTCCACACATCAACCCCGGTGAACTGTTTGTCTATCTGGGGATTGCCAATGGCCTGACAACGCTGGGGCTCCCGCTCGGCCCGCTTGCGGTCAGCTACCTGCTGCTTGGGTTAGTGACAAACTTCTTCCGGGGTTGGGTCACCGATCTCACGACCGCCATTTTCGAGAAGAAAATGGGTATCCAACTTGAACAGAAAGTCCGTCTGGCAGGAGCAGCATCATGATGCGTATTCGTATTGAGAAAGGCACCGGTGGCTGGGGCGGCCCGCTAGAATTAGACGCTACCCCGGGCAAAAAAATCGTCTACATCACCGCAGGTACGCGTCCGGCGATTGTCGACAAACTGGCGCAGTTAACTGGCTGGCAGGCGGTAGATGGTTTTAAAGAAGGTGAGCCACCTGAAGCGGAGATCGGTATTGCGATCATTGACTGCGGCGGCACACTGCGCTGCGGCATTTACCCCAAGCGCCGTATTCCCACCATCAATATCCATGCCACCGGAAAATCCGGCCCGCTGGCGCAATATATCCTGGAGGATATCTATGTCTCTGGCGTGAGGGAAGACAATATCAGCGTGGTAGGCGACGCATCAGAGACCATCGCCTCCCCGCCTGCGCCAGCCGCCGCCGGGCGCGATTACGACACCAGTAAAAAGATAACTGAACAGAGCGATGGTCTACTCGCCAAAGTCGGTATGGGTATGGGCTCTGCCGTGGCGGTGCTGTTTCAGGCCGGTCGGGATACCATCGACACGGTGCTGAAAACCATCCTGCCATTTATGGCATTTGTCTCAGCGCTTATCGGCATCATCATGGCTTCCGGCCTCGGTGACTGGATTGCCCACGGTCTGGCTCCCCTTGCCAGCCACCCACTCGGGTTAGTCACGCTGGCGCTGATCTGCTCTTTCCCGCTGCTGTCACCCTTCCTCGGCCCCGGTGCGGTTATTGCACAAGTCATCGGCGTGTTGATTGGCGTCCAGATTGGTCTGGGTAACATCCCGCCGCATCTGGCGTTACCGGCCCTATTTGCGATTAACGCACAGGCCGCCTGTGACTTTATCCCGGTTGGTTTATCGCTGGCGGAAGCCCGTCAGGATACCGTTCGCGTCGGCGTCCCTTCCGTGCTGGTCAGCCGTTTCCTGACCGGTGCGCCAACCGTCCTTATCGCCTGGTTTGTTTCCGGCTTCATTTATCAATAAGGGATCCATTATGAGCGTGATTTATCAGACCACCATCACCCGAATAGGCCAGAGCGCACCTAATGCACTCTGCGACCAGATGCTCATCACCTTTAGTGAAGGAGCCCCCGCCGATATCGAAGAGTTTTGCTTCATTCACTGCCACGGCGAGCTCAACGGTACGTTGCAACCCGGCGTGCAGTTTGAACTAGGTGAGCACCGCTATCCGGTCACCGCTGTTGGCAGCGTAGCTGAACAAAATCTGCGGGCTCTGGGACATATCACACTGTGCTTCGACGGTATGAGCGAAGCGAAATTTCCGGGCACCGTACACATTGCGGGGTCTGCACCGGACGACATCACGCCGGGCTGTATTTTGAAGTTTATAGCTTAAATTTAAGGAGAGAAAAAATGAATCAGGTTGCCGTTGTCATTGGTGGAGGGCAGACCCTCGGGGCGTTCCTCTGCCGTGGGCTTGCCGCTGAAGGGTACCGCGTCGCTATTGTCGATATCCAGAGTGATAAAGCCGCGAATGTTGCGCAGGAGATCAACGCTGAATTTGGTGAAGGTAAAGCGTACGGCTTTGGTGCCGACGCGACCAGCGAAGACAGTGTGTTGGCGCTGTCACGTGGCGTCGATGAAATCTTTGGTCGTGTCGATCTGCTGGTCTATAGCGCCGGCATCGCCAAAGCTGCGTTTATTAGTGATTTCCAACTGGGTGATTTTGACCGTTCACTGCAGGTGAATCTGGTGGGCTACTTCCTCTGCGCACGCGAATTTTCTCGCCTGATGATCCGCGATGGCATTGAAGGCCGCATTATTCAGATCAACTCAAAGTCCGGCAAAGTGGGCAGCAAACACAACTCCGGTTACAGCGCCGCTAAATTTGGCGGCGTGGGATTAACCCAGTCGTTGGCACTGGATCTTGCAGAATACGGAATTACCGTCCATTCGCTGATGCTCGGCAACCTGCTGAAATCACCGATGTTCCAGTCGCTACTGCCACAATACGCCGCCAAGCTTGGTCTCGAGCCGCACGAAGTGGAGCAATACTACGTCGATAAAGTGCCGCTCAAACGGGGCTGTGATTATCAGGATGTGCTGAATATGCTGATGTTCTACGCCAGTACAAAAGCGGCCTACTGCACCGGCCAGTCGATTAACATCACCGGCGGGCAGGTGATGTTCTAACAGCACAATGTCGGGTGGGGGTGGCATCTACATTCGTGTAGGCCGAATACGGTGCCGCCGTCATCCGACACCCAGGAGCTTCAATATGATCTCAGCGCTTATTACCGTTGCCGCTATCGCCTGGTGTACACAACTCGTACTCGGGGGTTGGCAAATTTATCGCTTTAACCGCGCCTTCGATAAGCTCTGCCAGCAGGGTCGCGTTGGCGTGGGCCGCTCCAGCGGACGTTTTAAACCGCGCGTTGTCATCGCCATTGTGCTCAATGAGCAGCAGTGCGTTGTCGATACTTTATTTATGAAAGGTCTTACCGTATTCGCTAAACCAATGAAAATTGACGCAATAAAAGGAAAATATATTGATGAATTACAGCCGGATGTGATCTTTCCCCATGATCCCCTGTCGAAGAATGCACTATCATTAGCGCTTAAACTGAAACATGGGTAATTTCGTTGTGAATGCTATGAGCTTGCGAAGTTATCATTTCGATAATTTAATTCAGGGTAATTGCACCTATGAAACCTCGTCAGCGTCAGGCCGCCATTGTAGAGCACCTGCAAAAGCAGGGAAAATGCTCGGTTGAAGAACTGGCACAGCACTTCGACACCACAGGCACCACCATTCGCAAAGACCTGGTCATTCTTGAAGATGCCGGAACGGTCATTCGTACTTACGGCGGCGTGGTACTGAACAAAGAGGAATCCGACCCGCCCATCGATCACAAGACGCTCATCAACACCAATAAAAAAGAGCGCATTGCCGAAGCCGCGGTGCAATTCATTCACGATGGCGATTCCATCATCCTTGACGCCGGGAGCACCGTCTTACAAATGGTGCCGATGCTTGCGCGCTTTCGCAATATCACCGTGATGACCAACAGCCTGCACATTGTTAATGCCCTTTCGGAGCTGGACAACGAGCAAACGATCCTGATGCCCGGCGGTACCTTCCGCAAAAAATCTGCGTCGTTTCACGGTCAGCTCGCGGAAAACGCTTTCGAGCAGTTCAGCTTTGATAAACTCTTTATGGGAACCGACGGTATTGATCTTAATGCCGGGGTGACCACCTTTAATGAGGTCTACACCGTCAGCAAAGCGATGTGCAACGCCGCACGCGAAGTCATTCTGATGGCGGACTCGTCAAAATTCGGGCGTAAAAGCCCCAATGTTGTGTGCAGTCTGGAAAGCGTCGACAAACTGATTACCGACTCAGGTATCGATCCGGCGTTTCGTCAGGCACTGGAAGAAAAAGGGATTACCGTTATCATAACCGGAGAAAGTAATGAGTGATGCACTACTGAACGCGGGCCGTCAGACATTAATGCTCGAACTACAGGAAGCAAGCCGTCTGCCAGAACGCCTGGGCGATGATTTTGTCCGTGCTGCCAGAACCGTTATCAACTGCGAAGGCAAAGTGATTGTCTCCGGTATGGGGAAATCAGGTCATATCGGCAAAAAAATTGCCGCGACGCTCGCCAGTACCGGCACCCCGGCCTTCTTTGTTCACCCGGCAGAAGCGCTGCACGGTGACTTAGGCATGGTCGAAAGCCGTGACGTTATGCTGTTCATCTCTTACTCCGGTGGCGCGAAAGAGCTCGACCACATTATCCCTCGTCTCAAAGAAAAATCCGTCGTGCTGCTGGCAATGACCGGTAAAGCCAACTCACCGCTGGCGCTGGCGGCCGATGCGGTACTGGATATCGGCGTTGAGCGTGAAGCTTGCCCAATGCATCTGGCGCCCACCTCCAGCACCGTTAATACGCTGATGATGGGCGACGCGCTGGCGATTGCTGTCATGCAGGCGCGCGGTTTTAACGAAGAAGATTTTGCTCGTTCACATCCAGCCGGAGCGCTTGGTGCACGCTTGTTAAATCGCGTACACCATCTGATGCGTCAGGGTGACGAAACCCCGCAGGTGACCATTCATACAAGCGTTATGGACGCGATGCTAGAACTTAGCCGCACCGGGATGGGGATGGTCGCCGTCTGCGACGACCAGTCTCAGGTACAGGGGATCTTTACCGACGGCGACCTGCGTCGCTGGCTGGTTAGCGGCGGCACGCTTGCCGATAACGTTACCGCAGCCATGACCCAGGGCGGCGTAACGCTCAATGACCAGGCACGCGCCATTGACGCCAAAGAACAGTTGATGAAGCTGAAAATCAGCGCCGCTCCGGTAGTCGATGGCAATAACCGTCTGGTCGGCGCAATAAATCTGCAAAACTTCTACCAGGCCGGGATCCTTTAATCCTTCAGACCCAGACGCTTCGCCAGCCGATGCAGGTTGGCGACGTCTGTCTCAAGCGCTCGTGCGCTAGCCGCCCAGTTGTGCTGATGTGTCTCCAGCGCATTGCGGATCATCTCTCGTTGGAAATGCTCGGTGGCATCGCGCAGATTGTTTACCGTGGCAATCGGCAACGGCGCTTCAGTCATTACCGTGCTCGCCCCCCCTTCCTGAAACGCAAAATGCTGCACTTCAAGCACCACTTCACCGCTGCTGCGGGTCGCCCGTGCTAGCACCACCGCACGATGCACCGCATGTTCCAGCTCACGGACATTCCCCGGCCAACCATAGCTTTGCAGATGCGTTCGTGCTCCTGCGCTCAGCACCACACGGGATAACCCCAAACGTAAACGACACTGTTCGCAGAAATAGCCCGCCAGCAGTACCACGTCATCGCCACGTTCACGCAACGGCGGCACCGAAAGCGGGAACACACTCAGGCGATGGAATAAATCGGCGCGGAAATTGCCTGCCAGAACCTCTTCGCGCAGGTCACGGTTGGTGGCTGCCAGCACGCGTACGTCAACACGCAAACTGCGGTCATCACCGACACGTTGAATATCACCGTATTGCAGCACGCGCAGCAGTTTGGCCTGCAACGCCAGCGACAACTCGCCGATTTCATCAAGGAACAGCGTACCGTTATCGGCCATTTCAAACTTACCGCTGCGGTTACTGATAGCCCCGGTAAACGCCCCTTTTACGTGCCCAAACAGCTCGCTCTCGGCCACACTTTCCGGCAGCGCGGCGCAGTTTAAATAGACCAGCGGGCTCACCGCCCGTGGTGAACCTTCGTGAATCGCCTTCGCCACCAGTTCTTTCCCGGTGCCGGTTTCACCGCTAATCAGCACATTGAGGTCAGAGGCCGCAACAATCTCAATCTCTTTTTTCAACTGCATAATGCCCGGCGACAGGCCGATCATCTGCGTCTCTTTGACCTGTTCGAAGTCGGTTGCCGAGCCGGGAAGCATATTTTGGCTTTCCAGTTGTTCAATCAGCAGTGCATTGCTAAGCGCCCCTGCCGCCAGCGCGGCAATCAACCGCAACTCTTCATTACTGAAGACATCGAACTGATCCGGCGACATAGCATCCAGCGTCAGCGCACCAATCAGGTTTTGTCCGGCGAACAGCGGCAAACCAATACAGGCGTGGACTTTCAGGCTTTCCTGACCGGGGATCAGACCATCATACGGGTCAGGCAAAGAGCTATCGGCAGGAAAACGAACGACGTCACCCGCGCGGGCAATAGCCTCCAGACGCGGATGCCCTTCCAGCGTAAAGCGCCTGCCGAGCACATCTTTTGCCAGCCCATCAATCGCCAGCGGAATAAACTGCCTCGCGTCATAACGCAATAGTGCCGAGGCGTCGCAATCCAGTACCTGGCGCAGCGTGGTGATTAAACGCTGAAATCGGTCCTGATGGCCGACCCCCCGTTGTAATTCAATGGCGATACCCGCCAGGACGTCCACCGAAAAGCTCATGGCTACCTCACAGTCATTTTGACAATGCATGATGTCATATTGACAACATTAAGCATAGTCATTTTGACTAACACTAAAGTGGCATAAAACAATTAATTCATATAAATCAATTGGATAAAAAGTTGGCACGCTACCTGCAATAAGCAAAACATCTTTTTTGAAAAATGCTGAATTAATTATTGAGGTTGCTATGTCTATTCTGGTTAAAAATAACATTCATTGGGTTGGCCAACGTGACTGGGAAGTTCGTGATTTTCACGGGACCGAATACAAAACGCTGCGTGGCAGCAGCTACAACAGCTACCTTATCCGTGAAGAAAAAAACGTTCTGATCGATACCGTCGACCATAAATTCAGCCGCGAATTCGTGCAGAACCTGCGCAGCGAAATCGATCTGGCTGATATCGATTACATCATCATAAACCACGCTGAAGAAGACCATGCGGGCGCGCTGACCGAGCTGATGTCGCAGATTCCGGACACCCCAATTTACTGCACCGCCAACGCCATTGACTCCATCAACGGTCACCACCACCACCCAGAGTGGAACTTCCACGTGGTGAAAACCGGTGACGCCCTGGACATCGGTAATGGCAAACAGCTGATCTTCGTTGAAACCCCAATGCTGCACTGGCCTGACAGCATGATGACTTATATGACCGGCGACGCAGTGCTGTTCAGTAACGACGCCTTCGGCCAGCACTACTGTGACGAACGCCTGTTCAACGACGAAGTTGACCAGACCGAACTGTTCGAACAGTGCCAACGTTATTACGCCAACATCCTGACCCCGTTCAGCCGCCTGGTGACGCCAAAAATCACCGAGATCCTCGGCTTCAACCTGCCGGTCGACATGATTGCCACCTCTCACGGTGTGGTATGGCGTGAAAACCCAACGCAAATCGTTGAGCTGTACCTGAAATGGGCGGCAGATTATCAGGAAGACCGCATCACTATCTTCTACGACACCATGTCCAACAACACCCGCATGATGGCGGATGCGATTGCGCAGGGTATCAACGAAGTTGACCCGAACGTGGCGGTGAAAATCTTTAACGTAGCCCGCAGCGATAAAAATGAAATTCTGACCAACGTCTTCCGCTCTAAAGGGGTACTGGTCGGGACATCCACCATGAACAACGTGATGATGCCGAAAATTGCCGGTCTGGTTGAAGAGATTACCGGTCTGCGTTTTCGTAACAAGCGTGCCAGCGCCTTTGGTTCCCACGGCTGGAGCGGCGGCGCGGTAGACCGTCTGTCCACTCGCTTACAGGACGCCGGCCTTGAAATGTCACTGAGCTTGAAAGCCAAATGGCGTCCTGACGTTGATGCGCTGGAAGTTTGCCGTCAGCACGGCCGTGAAATTGCGCGCCAATGGGCATTAGCGCCACTGCCAGAAGCCACGGCAAAAGCAGACGCGGTGAAAGAAGCCTGTGCTTGCGCCGCTGCTGCCGCAGCCGACCTTGGCCCAAGCATGCAGTGCAGCGTGTGCCAGTGGGTTTACGACCCGGCAAAAGGCGAACCAAACCAGGACGTTCAGCCAGGTACACCGTGGAGTGAAGTCCCGGATAACTTCCTGTGCCCGGAATGTTCATTAGGTAAAGATGTCTTTGACGTGATGGCGACGGAGGCAAAATGAATCATGGCATCGTGATTATCGGCTCGGGCTTCGCCGCCCGCCAGCTGGTAAAAAATATTCGTAGACAGGATGCGAGCGTCAAACTGACGCTCATCGCCGCCGACAGTATCGACGAATATAACAAGCCGGACTTAAGCCACGTCGTGAGCCGGGGGCAAACCGCCGCCGACCTCACTTTGCAAACCGCAGGCGAGTTCGCCGAGCTTTATAACCTGAACCTGTTCCCACAAACCTGGGTCACCGGCATCGATGCCGCAGCCCATGTGGTAAAAAGTCAGAATCACGAATGGCAGTACGACAAACTGGTTCTGGCAACGGGTGCGGCGGCCATCATCCCGCCGGTTGCGGGCAAAGAGCTAATGCTGACCCTCAACAGCCAGCAGGAGTTCGGTGCCGCACAGAGTACGCTGCGTGATGCCAGACGCGTATTGATTATCGGCGGTGGTTTGATTGGCAGCGAACTGGCGATGGATTTCTGTCGCGCAGACAAAGCGGTCACCGTCGTCGATAACTCCGCCAGCATTTTGGCGTCGTTGATGCCGCCAGAAGTAAGCAGCCGTTTGCAACATCGTCTGACCGATATGGGGATTCATTTACTGCTGAAAAGCCAGTTGCAGTCGTTAGAGCAAACCGCCACCGGTATTCGCGCAAGCTTTGATCGCAATCGCCACGTTGAAGTCGATGCCGTGGTTGCGGCAACTGGCCTGCGTCCAGAAACGGCGCTGGCTCGCATGGCGGGTCTGGAGATCAATCGCGGCGTGAAAGTCGATAGCACGCTGCAAACCAGTAACCCGGATATTTATGCGCTGGGCGACTGCGCGGAGATCAATGGAACGGTGATGCCATTCCTGCAACCGATTTTGATGAGCGCAATGTGTCTGGCGAAGAATTTACTCGGCCAGTCTGGCGAGCTGAAACTGCCAAACATGCTGGTGAAGGTGAAAACACCGGATCTGCCGCTGCACTTAGCGGGTGAAACGCGCCGTCAGGATCTGAACTGGACGATTGAAACGCGCGCTGACGGCATGCTGGCGCAAGGTTACGACGAAGGCCAGCAGTTACGGGCGTTCGTGGTGAGTGAAGAGCGAATGAAAGAAGCCTTTGGTTTGTTGAAATCGCTTGTGAGTTAAGAAGTCGAGTCTCTGTCCACTGTTTGATTTAACCCATAGCGCAAGGAAGCGTGAAGTCTCATTGTTGTTTGCCCCGCTGCCCCGGGGCTTTTTTTGTTTTTGTGCCCGGTGTTTCCCCGGCGGCTCAAATCTTAACGCACCACCAGCGCATCATAATTTCGCCAGCGGTAGTTCACCATCGATACCAGCCAGCACAGCGCAAACAACCCAATCACCACAAAACCCGCGTTGCCAAGATTATCACTGAGCAGCGCCACGTCGCTCCACAGGCCACCGGTCAGGTCGAATTTATCCATAATCAGCCCCAGCGCTTCCAGCCCACCGATAAACAGCGCCACCACGACCGAGGCACCGGTAATGGTCATGTTGTAATAAAGCTTGCGCTGCGGTTTATTGAAAGCCCAGCCGTAGGCCCCCACCATCAGAATATTATCCAGTGTATCCACCAACGCCATGCCGCTGGCAAACAGCGCCGGGAACACCATAATCGACCACATCGACATCCCGCTGGAGGCGCTGGCAGCTGAGATCCCCAACACACCAATTTCCGTGGCAGTGTCAAACCCGAGACCAAACAGAAAACCGACCAGGTACATGTGCCAGCTTTTGCCGATCAGGCGGAACGTGCGGCTGAACAGCGCGTTCATCACCCCGCCGGTCACCGGCACGTCAGCGGAAACGGACTCCCCTTTTTTTAACGCCTGAAAACTGCGCCATACGCTACGCAGAATGAGCAGATTTATCAGTGCCATCGCCAACAAGAACACCGCCGAGACGGCTGTACCGATAATACTGCCGGTGTCGTGGAACCAGCTCATCTTGCTCTGGAACGCCGTCGCCGTGGCGGCAATCGCCACCGACGCCAGCACCACAATCGACGAGTGCCCCAGCGAGAACCACGCGCCCACGCCAAAGGGCCGCTTGCCCTGCTGCATCATTTTGCGGGTAACATTATCAATCGCCGCAATATGGTCAGCATCGACCGCGTGACGCAGGCCATAGCCCCACGCCAGCAGGCTGGCAGCCATCAGCGCACCGTTATGACCAAACGCCTGCCACGCCCAGCCCCAGGCCAGGAGATTGGCCAACAGCAAAACCAGCACCAACAGCGACGCACGTGGCTGCTGACGAAGCACATTTAACAACATGAGAACCCCTTAAATCTGAGCGCGAGCGGCAGCAATCACCGCCTGCCCGTAGGAAATCGCACCATCACCTGCGGGTAAACGCTTTGGAAAGAGCAAAGTGAAATCGGATAAATAGTGGCTAAGGCGTGCGCGTAGCAGGCCGTTGTGTAGCACGCCGCCGCCAAACGCCAGCGTGGTTATCCCGGCCATGACGGAATGATGGCGCATCAATGTCGCCACACCCTTTGCCAGAACATCGTGGAACGCCCACGCTTTTTCGGCGGGCGTGGCCTGCCAGCGCAGCCAACTCGCCCAGAAGCTGGCAAGGTCAAGCTGATTGTCCACCACTGGCATTGTGACCGGATGGGCCACGCCGTTGCAGGTTGCTGCCAGCGCTTCAAGTCGGCAAGCGGCCTCCCCTTCGTAGCTCAGCGCATCCGGCGCGCAGCCGACAGCGCAGGCCACTGCGTCAAACAGTCGCCCACAGGAAGAGGCCAGCGGGCTATTTAGCCCACGGTTAACCGCTTGCGCCAGCAGCGGCCAGTTGTGCCGCTGTACCCCTTGAGTTTCGGCAAAATCCTGCCAGCCCGGCACAAATGCCAGACACTGCGCCAGCAGATTGCGCCACGGTTGACGCGCCGCCAGATCGCCGCCCGGCAGCGCCACCGCAGGTAAACCGCCAAGATGTTCACAGCCATGATAGCTGACGCGCAGACACTCGCCGCCCCACAGCGCGCCCTGCTCGCCCATGCCGATACCATCCAGCGCCATCGCGATAACATCACCGCCGTCACGCGGCCAGTCGTGTTCCGCAAGGCAAGCCGCAATATGCGCGTGGTGATGCAGCACCCGCTGGATGGGCAGACCGCTTTGCGTTGCCCATTGCGACGCGCGGTAGCCGTCATGAACATCCGCCACCACCGCCTGCGGAGCAAAGCCGTAAATCGACTGCATCAAACCAAGCGCCTGCTGCCACTGATTTTCAACGCCATCGTCAGTGAGATCGCCAAAGTGCTGGCTGACGACCACCTGGTCACCGCGTACCAGGCTGAACGTATTTTTCATATCGGCGCCAAGACACAGCGTCGGTACCACATCGCAAAAGCCCGGCGGCAGCGATAGCGCGTCCGGGACATAGCCTCGGGAGCGGCGCAGCATTTCGCCACTCTGGCGTACCACCGAGTCATCCATACGCTGGACGATATCGCGGTTATGCAGCAGGAAACCGTCGGCAATCTCTGCCAGATCCGCCAACGCCTGGTCGTTGGTTAACGCTGGCGGTTTGCCGCTGAGATTGCCGGAGGTCATCACCAGCGGGCGAGTCATCGCCTGCATCAGCAAATGCTGTAGCGGATTGGCGGGTAGCATCACCCCGACTTCAGCCAACGCGGGAGCAATGTCATCGCACACGCCAGCGACACGCGTTTTATCCACCAGCACAATGGGTGCGGCAGGCGTTTGCAGCAATGAGCGGGCATCCATCGGCAGTGCATCAGCATCGGATAACATCACCGCCAGCGGTTTAGCCGGACGATGTTTACGTGCGCGCAGTCGTGCCACTGCTTGCGGGTTCCCGGCGTCACAGGCCAGATGGAAACCGCCAATCCCTTTCACCGCCACAATGCCGCCAGCTTTCAGCATGGCAACAGCGCCCTGAAGCGCCGCCTCTTTTTCCAGACGTTGCTCACCTTCATGCCACGTCAGCCACGGGCCGCACTCGGCGCAGGCCACCGGTTGGGCATGAAAGCGCCGGTCGTAAGGATTGCGGTACTCGGCCTCGCAGCGCGGGCAGAGCGGAAATGCTGCCATCACCGTAAACGGTCGGTCATACGGCATGGCGTGAATAATGGCGAAGCGCGGCCCGCAGTGGGTACAATTGATAAACGGATAGCGGTAGCGCCGCTCAGTGGGATCGTTCATCTCCGCGAGACAGGCCGGGCAGGTCGCCGCATCCGGGACAATTTGCGTACTCATCGCCCCGGCGCCGCTCTCGCGAATCACAAAATCAACAGGAATAGTCGGCCAGTCAAATGGCTCGACGTGGGTGCTATCAATGCGCGCAAGCGGCGGACAGTGCTGGTACAGCGCGGCGATAAAGTCCACTTCATCGCCGTACAAACGCAGCAATACTCCAGCGCTGTCGTTACAGACATCGCCCATACAGCCTCGCTGCTGGGCCAGTTGCCAGACAAAGGGCCGAAATCCCACCCCCTGAACTTTGCCGCAGATGCGGATCTGTACGCCGTTTGCGCTCATTCTCATTACCCGATTGCAGCGACTTTCAGACGCGTTTTCATCGACTGATAGCTTTCCAGCGCATAGTTTTCTGCCCAGTTCTGATCAGCAATGGCCTCAACCTTCACCGCGCAGTACTTAGTTTCCGGCGTTTTGGAGATAGGATCGAGGTTGTCTTGAGTCAGTTCATTACAGGCGCCGACCCACCATTGGTAGGTCATGTACACGCTGCCGTGGTTGATACGCTCACTAATGCTGGCGCGGCTAATCACCTTGCCGCGACGCGAAGAGACCCACACCAGTTGCTTGTCCCGAATATTCAGCAGTTGCGCATCCGTCGGGTTAATCTGTACAAAACCGGGTTCATCGGCCAGCGATTGTAGCGCCGCACAGTTACCGGTCATTGAGCGGCACGAGTAGTGCCCAACTTCACGCACGGTACACAGCACCAGTGGGAAATCGGCATCCGGCGTTTCAGCAGGCGCGCGCCACGGGGCCGCGAACAGATGCCCTTTACCATCCGGCGTATCGAACTGGCTGCCTTCGTACAAATATTGCGTGCCGGGATGATCGAGCGTCGGGCACGGCCATTGTACGTGGCCCATTTCACCCATTTTTTCATAGGTGACGCCGTAGAACAGCGGGCACAGTTCGCGCATTTCGTCCCAGATTTGCTGGTTATTTTCGTAGTGCATCGGGTAACCCATCTCGCTTGCGAGCAGGCTGATAATTTCCCAGTCGCGCTTAACGTTATAGGTTGGCTCAATGGCTTTTTCAAAACGCTGGAAGCCGCGGTCGGCGCAGGTAAAGACGCCGCCGTGTTCACCCCACGAGGTCGCGGGCAGCAGCACATCGGCTTGCTCAGCGGTTTTGGTCATAAAGATGTCCTGCACCACCACGAAATCAAGCGCTTCAAATCCTTTACGCACCAGGCCTAAGTCAGCCTCGGTTTGCAGCGGATCTTCGCCCATGATGTAGTAGGCTTTCACCTTCCCTTCCATCGCCAGGTGCGGCACTTCGGTAATGCGCACGCCGACTTTGTCGTCCATCAGGCTGGCGTCGATACCCCAGGCTTTGGCGAATTTCTCGCGCACGGCGGCATCAACCACATCCTGGTAGCCCGGGAATTGATTAGGCAGCACGCCCATATCGCACGCGCCCTGCACGTTATTTTGCCCACGCACCGGGCCAACGCCGACGTTTTCACGACCGAGATTACCGGTCAACAGCGCCAGACTCGCCAGCCCTTTCACCACATCTACGGCCTGGCCGAACTGCGTGACGCCCATGCCCCACATAATGGTGGCAGACGGCGCGGCGGCATAGGTGCGCATGGCCTGGCGAACCTGCTGCGCCGGAACACCGGTCAGCGTTTCTACCGCTTCCGGCGAGTAGTCTTTTACCACTTCGCGCAGCGCATCCAGCCCGGTGGTGAAGCGTGCCACGTATTCTTTGTCATACAGATTTTCTTCAAGCAATACGTGGGCGAAAGCATTCACCAGCGCCATATTGCTGCCGTTACGCATCTGGAGATGCTGGTCGGCAATACGCGCGGTTTCAATACGACGCGGATCGCAGACAATAATTTTAGCGCCTTTGTCTTTGGCCTTGATCACGCGGCGCGCCACAATCGGGTGCGAGTCCGCACAGTTGTAGCCAAACACCAGCAGGCAACGCGAGTTTTCGATATCGCCGATGCTGTTACTCATTGCGCCGTTGCCCAGTACGTCCTGCAATCCGGCAACCGATGGGCCGTGACAGACACGGGCACAGCAGTCGACGTTGTTGGTATGCAGCACGCCGCGAGCAAATTTCTGCATCACATAGTTGGTTTCATTGCCGGTACCGCGCGATGACCCGGTGGTCATAATGGCGCGCGGCCCAAATTTGGCTTTTATATCGCCAAGACGTTTCGCGGTATAGCGAATCGCCTCATCCCAGCTCACAGGAGTGAGTTTGCCGCCCTTTTCATAGCGGATCATGGGCTGCGTTAAGCGCGGTGTCAGCAGCTTGGTATCGTTCAGGAAGTCCCAGCCGTAATAGCCTTTCAGACACAGTTCGTTCTGGTTGGTTTTACCATCAGCGGCTTCGGCACGAATAATTTTACCGTTATCGACAACCAGCTTCATTTTGCAACCTGCGCCGCAGTAAGGGCACACACTCGTGATTTTTTTCATCAGTAACAGACCTGTTAAAAGAGAAATTAAGGGATTTTAGAAAGACAGAGACGTCGCAACGTCCAGCGCCGTACGACGGCGTTTTTCCGCGCTCAACTGTTCGAGCTTGTCACGATCAACGCAGAACAGCGCGTGAGTCGGGCAGGCTTCCATACAGGCCGGGCCAGCTTCGCGGTGGAAACACAGGTCGCATTTGTTAGCTTCGGCTTTTTCCGCACGAACTTTCAGACCCGCGCCGCTATTACGAACCACCGGGCGAACCACCACTTCCATCGCACCGTACGGGCACGCCACAACGCAGGTCTTACAGCCAATGCAGCGTTCCTGCATGACGTGGATAAAACCTTTATCACGGATAATCGCTCCGTTCGGACAGACGTTGGCGCAAGGAGCGTCTTCGCACTGGCGACAGGCGGTAGCGGTGGAAACATCCATCCCTTTAATAACGTGAATACGCGGCAGGAAAGATTGCGGCGTCAGCGCGGCGCAGTCCTGTTCTTCCTGGTGGGAAACCACGCATGCGACTTCGCATGTCCGGCAGCCAATACATTTACTCGCATCAGCAATGATGAAACGGTTCATCAACTTCTCCAGCAATGACAATGAATTGTGCGAGAGAATGCATTATTCGAGCCAACTTTTAGTTGACTGATTATTAAGAATATTTTTGGAGGGTGACAGAAAGAGATGCTGTCATCGTCACTAATGACGATGACAGCTGACGAGATTACGCGTGCGGGCCTGCCACAATAGAATCGCGTTCAATCAGCTCGCCGGGGAAGGTTTGTTGATATTTAAAGTCACCGCCGTCGAGCATAAAAATAAGCCGGTTGATGGTCTCTTTAATCATTTCCGTCACCGGGATCCGTACGCTGGAAAGCGACGGGATCATATAAGGTGCCAGCGCAATGTCATCAAAGCCAATCACTGAAACCTGCAAAGGAACGTTGATGCCGTGGTCATGCAGGCGCTTTATCGCCCCCACCGCCATGTCATCGTTGCTGGCGACCAGCGCACTAAAGCTCGCCTGGCGTTCACGCAGCGTATCCACACCAGCAGCGCCCGTGGCCGGCGTCCATTTCCCTTCGACAATCAGCTCGTTACGCAGCGTAATGCCGTGTTTTGTCAGCGCATCTTTATAACCAGATAAACGCTCAATACCGGTCGGCGAATCCAGCGAACCGGTAATAAAAGCAATATCCCGGTGACCGTGGGCAATGAGTTTTTCCACCGCCTGCTGGCTGGCAGATTTTTGATCGCAATAAACGCAGTGACTGCTGTTTCGCCGCAGTCTACGGTTAATCACCAGCACCGGACGTTGCTGCTGTTGAATAATATCGTCAATTTCGTCAACGCTTAAAAAGCGCGGGTAAATGATGATGCCGTCACAGCGCAGGTCGAGCAGATACTGAATAGCCTCACGCTCTTCCTCGGCACTGTGCTTACCATCAGCCAGAATCAACCGTCGCCCTTGCGCTTCGGTCATGCTCGCCGCATGAAACAACAACTCGCTGAAGTAGACGCCGTGGTACAGCGTATTGGTAACCACGAGGCCCAGCGTTTGCGTCTTTTTAGTCGCCAGATTACGCGCCAGCAGATTCGGCCGATAGCCGCTCTCTTCAATCGCCAAAAACACCCGGTCTTTGGTCTCCTGGCTGACATAGCCGTTACCCGAGAGCACCCGGGAGACGGTGGCTTTCGACACGCCCGCCCGTCGCGCCACCTCCAGCATCGTCGTCATGATGATTATCCTTGAGAAATCGTTTGGCAGCAGTGTACTGCACCGTTTGGCTATTTTCAGCCACTGTGGGTGCGGTGAATCATTCGCCACCGCTATTTATTGTGACCGGTTTCACGAATCATTTAAAAACAATTTTTAGATCTTGCTGCAACAAAATAAACACATGATGATTATGTGGAACCGGTTTCCTATGCAGCGTTTCATCCCAAATACCTCACGGCGATGGACGATAAGTACCCTACTGATAAAACAGGATAAAATCCGATGTCTAAAAATTATGCGGCGCTGGCGCAATCCGTCGTCGGTGCACTTGGCGGGGTAAATAATATCGCCGCCGTCACCCACTGCATGACCCGCCTGCGTTTCGTGGTGAAAGACGATACGCAGATCGACAGCGCTACGCTTAAGAACATCAGCGGCGTAATGGGCGTGGTGCGTAACGACAATCAGTGCCAGGTCATTATTGGCAATACCGTTTCACAAGCCTACCGTGAAGTGGTCAGCCTACTGCCGGGCGATATGCAGCCCGCCGTGCCGGTTGGCAAACCGAAGCTGACGCTGCGTCGCATAGGCGCTGGGATCCTCGACGCCCTGATCGGCACCATGTCACCGCTGATCCCGGCGATTATCGGTGGATCGATGGTCAAGCTGCTGGCGATGATCCTCGAGATGACAGGCGTGCTGCCAAAAGGCGCACCGACGCTCACCATTTTGACGGTAATTGGCGACGGCGCATTCTTCTTCCTGCCGCTGATGGTGGCCGCCTCTGCGGCGGTAAAATTCAAGACCAATATGTCGCTGGCGATTGCTATTGCAGGCGTGCTGGTTCACCCGAGCTTTATTGAACTGATGGCAAAAGCGGCCCAAGGCGAGCACGTTGAGTTCGCCTATATTCCGGTCACTGCCGTGAAATACACCTACACGGTGATCCCGGCGCTGGTGATGACCTGGTGTCTGTCTTATATCGAACGTTGGGTCGACAGGATCACCCCTGCGGTGACCAAGAACTTCCTCAAACCGATGCTGATTGTGCTGATTGCCGCCCCGCTGGCGATCTTGCTGATCGGCCCTATTGGTATCTGGATCGGTAGCGCTATTTCTGCGCTGGTGTACACCATTCACGGCTATCTGGGCTGGCTGTCCGTCGCTATTATGGGCGCGCTGTGGCCGCTGCTGGTAATGACCGGGATGCACCGCGTCTTCACCCCTACCATCATCCAGACCATTGCCGAAACCGGCAAAGAGGGCATGGTGATGCCATCGGAAATCGGCGCGAACCTGTCGCTTGGCGGTTCATCACTGGCGGTGGCGTGGAAGACCAAAAACCCGGAGCTGCGCCAGACCGCGCTGGCGGCTGCCGCTTCGGCCATTTTGGCCGGGATTTCTGAACCGGCGCTGTACGGCGTGGCAATTCGCCTGAAACGCCCGCTGATCGCCAGCCTGATTAGCGGCTTTATCTGCGGCGGTATTGCCGGTGCCGCAGGTCTTGCCAGCCACTCGATGGCCGCCCCCGGCCTGTTCACCAGCGTACAGTTCTTCGACCCAGCTAACCCGATGACTATCGTCTGGGTCTTCGGGGTGATGGCGCTGGCGGTCGTGCTCTCTTTTGTGCTGACGCTGCTGTTAGGCTTTGAGGATATCCCGGTGGAAGACGCCGCCGCTGATGCCCGCAAGCGTCAAGCCACACCAAATGCCGGTGTCAAAGCGGCGCAAATTTCATGATTTTTTTGTAAGCGAGGTAACGCATGTCGACATTTCCGCAAGGATTTCTCTGGGGTGGCGCTCTTGCCGCCAATCAGGCCGAAGGGGCCTGGCTTGAAGGCGGCAAAGGGCCGACCACCGTGGATATGATCCCACACGGCGTCAACCGTCTGCCGGTCAAACTCGGTCAGGAGAAACGCTTTGCCCTGCGTGACGATGAGTTCTACCCGAGCCATCAGGCGATTGATTTTTATCATCGCTACAAAGAAGACATCGCGCTGATGGCTGAGATGGGCTTTAGCGTATTTCGCACCTCCATCGCCTGGAGCCGCCTGTATCCGAACGGCGATGAATTAACGCCGAACGAGGAAGGTATCGCCTTCTATCGCGACCTGTTTAGCGAGTGTAAAAAGTACGGGATTGAGCCACTGGTCACTTTGTGTCACTTCGACGTGCCGATGCATCTGGTCACTGAATACGGTTCATGGCGCAACCGCAAAATGGTCGAGTTTTTCACCCGCTATGCGCGTACCTGCTTTGAAGCGTTCGATGGGTTAGTGAAATACTGGCTGACCTTCAATGAAATCAACATCATGCTGCACAGTCCGTTCTCCGGTGCGGGGTTGGTGTTTGAGGAAGGTGAAAATCAGGATCAGGTGAAGTATCAGGCCGCACACCACGAGCTGGTAGCGAGTGCGCGGGCGACCCAAATCGCTCATGAGGTGAACCCGCAAAACCAGGTCGGCTGTATGCTGGCGGGCGGCAACTTCTACCCGTATTCCTGCAAACCAGAGGACGTATGGGCAGCGCTGGAAAAAGACCGGGAAAACCTGTTCTTTATCGACGTGCAGGCGCGCGGTGCTTACCCGGCCTATTCGGCGCGAGTATTCCGCGAGAAAGGTGTGACCATCGCCAAAGAAGCGGGTGACGACGAGGCGCTCAAGCACACGGTCGATTTTGTGTCGTTCAGCTATTACGCTTCGCGCTGCGCTTCGGCGGAGATGAACGCCAACAATACCAACGCGGCGAATATCGTCAAGTCGCTGAAAAACCCGTATATAGAAGCCAGCGAATGGGGCTGGGGTATCGATCCGCTGGGTCTGCGCATCACCATGAATATGATGTATGACCGTTACCAGAAGCCGCTGTTCCTGGTGGAGAACGGGCTAGGGGCGAAAGACGTGGTGAATGCCAATGGGCAGATCGACGATGATTATCGTATCAGCTATTTGCGCGAGCATATTCGGGCGATGGGTGAAGCGATTGAGGACGGTATTCCGGTGATAGGTTATACCACCTGGGGATGCATTGATTTGGTCGCGGCGTCGACGGGTGAGATGAGTAAGCGGTATGGGTTTGTGTATGTTGACCGCGATGACGCGGGGAACGGGACGCTGGCGCGCACGCGGAAGAAATCGTTCTGGTGGTATAAGAAGGTGATTGCGAGTAATGGGGAAGATTTGGCGTAAGCGCCTCGTGTGGTTTATCTGGCATTGTAGCCCAGCCAAGCGAAGCGCCGCCGGGGTGAGGGTAACTCGCTAAAGGGGGGGCCTTATTGGGATTCAGCGACCTGTTGCACTCCCTTCCAGATATAGCCATATAACACGCGCGGGCGCAGGGAGCACGCAAGGGGCGGCCAATCTCCGCCGCCAAAGTCCGTGCGGCCTTTTAGTTAAAAGCTAAAACCAATCATTCTGAAACCGATGTGTCCCCGCTGAAATCGGCGAGTCGGAGAATGGAAGACAAGGTCAGTCCGCCTGGATGGCGGACTGAGGCGAACCGAGACAGGACGTCGAGTTTCGCCGTGCCGCAGGCTGGAGTTCGGAGGCGAGCGCAGTGCGAAGCACCGATTTCCCTGCGGGGCCGCGGGGATTGTTAAGGGGGGCGCGGCCGCCCCCCTTAACACGTTCACCGGTGATGACACTTCATGTTCTACCTAACGCAAAGTGAACGGAACCTTTCACCAAACTAAAAAATATCACAATAACAACAACCTGAGCGTCTAAGGAAACTACTCCTCTTCCTCTACTTCCAAATGCGCAAACCCACCATTCCCCTGCCACCCCTCAAGCCGCTGATAAACCACCTCAACCGCCTCTTTAATCGCCTCCGTCATCGGATAATAAAACCCAACAATATCCGGCTGAATTCCGAGGAAAATCACCTCACCCACATCATCCTTAAGCTGATCAACCAGATAATTCAGCGGCATATTGTGGGTCGTCATCATAAACATCTCAGCAATATCATCCGGATCGACAAGGCGAATCTCACCCGGATTCAACCCCATATCCGTCGCATCAACAATCAACAGCCGCGCCGGATTCAACTCACGGATCGCCACAATGTCATTCTCCGGCGCGCTACCGCCGTCAATCACAACCCACGCCCCTTTCGGCTGGGCCGCGCACATTTCTGCCAGTAACGGGCCCGCGCCGTCATCGCCCATCATGCTATTGCCGACACAGAGTAAAACGTCAGTCATGTTCATTCCTCAATCTTTTAAAATCAGTCGCGCAGGCGGCGCACCATCAGATAGATGGCGCTTTCCTGGTGGATGGCATGCAACATATTCAGCATCGCCTGACTCCAGTCCTGCTGCTGCGCTGTTTGTGACGCACGGGCTTTATCAAAAGCGTTCGCCAGCATCGACACATGGTTGCTATCGATAACAATTTCGCCGTACTTCGGCACACCTTCCATTTTACGCCGCGCCGTACTGCCTACCTCAAGCGTAGCAATCCACGCCAGATACTCATCCCACGGGCAGGTCAGCGCGGCTTCGAGACAGTCGATAATCCCGAGGTGGTGGCCAATCGCCAGGCTGTAATAGACAACCTGCTGCGCCTCCGATGGCGTCGCATCGTTCTCATCAATAAATTTACGGCTCAGTTGACTGAACACCACCTGTTCGCTCATCGAATACGTGCCTCTTCTACTACGTGACTCAGATGCGTGACGATTTCCGTCAAACGCGGATCGTTTTCGGTTGCCAGCCATTGCTGAATCTGGGTTTCGCCCTGGTTCAGATGCACCATATAGTCGTCGGCAATCTGGCGACCATAGCGGTAACCCGCCAGGCGGCGCGCTTCACGGTCAATCTTCACGCGCAGCGGCTGTACCATATCAGGATGCAGAATTTCAGCAGGCTGGGCGTCAAGTTCGCCCGGCGCACGTGCGTGGATTTTCTGCTCCAGCAGCCCCAGCGCCATCGCAAAACCGTACAGCGTCGCCGCAGGCGTTGGCGGGCAACCCGGAATATAAACGTCTACCGGCACAATTTTGTCGGTACCGCCCCACACGCAATACAGGTCGTGGAAGATACCGCCGCTGTTGCCGCAGGCACCGTAGGAGATGCAGATTTTCGGGTCGGGTGCCGACTGCCAGGCGCGCAGCGCAGGCGAGCGCATGGCGCGGGTCACCGCACCGGTGAACAACAGGATGTCAGCGTGACGCGGTGACGGCACCACTTTGATACCGAAACGTTCAGCATCAAACAGCGGCGACAAGGTGGCAAAAATTTCGATTTCGCAGCCGTTACAGCCACCGCAGTCAACGCGGTAAACGTAGGCGGAACGCTTGATATTTTTTAACAGCGACGCTTTCATGCTGGCGATAGATTCTTCTACCGTCATTGGCACCGGCATGCCGTTGTCATCGCGAGGCCCGATTAAGTTGCTCATTAGATAGCCCCTTTCATATGGCGAGTCAGGTCAATACGGTCGGAAGGCACCAAACATTTCTGACGCTTGCATTCCGGGCAGGTCTCAAAGCTTTCGCGGTGATTTTCCGCGCGGCTGTCGCCGTTGTGTTTTAACAACGCAATGGCGTAATCAATCTCTTTTTGCACCGCAAACGGACGCTGGCACTCGCGGCAGTTGCAGATATCAAAGCGTGACTGCTGGAGGAAATCTTCCTTCTTCCACACCGCCAGCTCATATTCCTGCGACAGCTTAATCGCCGCCGTCGGGCAAACTTCTTCACAACGGCCGCAGAAGATACAGCGACCGAGATTGAACTGCCACGCCAGTTGATTGTTGACGCGGTCGTTTTCGACCGTCAGCGCGTTTGACGGGCAGGCGTTAACACACGCTGCGCAGCCAATGCACTGCTGCGGATTGTGCTCCGGTTTGCCACGGAAGTTTTTATCCACCGGCATCGGTTCCAGCGGATAGGACGAGGTCGTCACGCCGGTTTTAATGACTTTTTTTATAAAGGTAAACATAGTTGCTCCCAGCTTGCGTGCGATGTTTTTACCCTCACCCTAACCCTCTCCCTGAAAGGGAGAGGGGACAGTTCGGCGCGGTTGGTAAGTCCGAATACGGTCTGCCCTTCTCCCTCGCACTTATAGAGAGAGGAGACAGATCGGTGTTGTCAGTAAACTCGCACTCGATCTGCCCTTCCCCCTCGCCCCTACGGGGAGAGGGCCGGGGTGAGGGGTAATCCCCACGCAATAGCCCAATTATTTCAGCGGCGAGTTCTTACGCTCAATGCTGTAGCGCTCAAGCTCTTTATACGGCACGACTTTGCTTTTCTTCTTACGCACATCGACCACGGTCATACGGTCAGTACAGGAGTAGCAAGGGTCGAGGCTACCGATAATCAGCGGCGCATCGGACACGGTGTTACCGCGCAGCATATAGCGCAGAGTCGGCCAGTTGGCGTAGGTCGCCGCGCGGCAGCGCCAGCGATACAGCTTCTGGTTGTCGCCGGTCATGCTCCAGTGGATATCATCACCGCGTGGCGCTTCCGAGAAGCCGAGCGCAAAGCGGTTCGGGATGTAGGTAAATCCGTCCACCGCCAGCGGGCCGCCAGGCAGGTTGTCGAGGCCGTAATCAATCATGTTCAGCGCGGTGAACACTTCGTTGATACGCACTTTCAGGCGCGAGATAACGTCGCAGCCCTGCTCGGTGTGAACTTCCATTGGTAGCAGACCGTAGCCGACAAACGGGTGATCGGCACGAGTGTCACGAGCGTGGCCGCTGGCGCGAACCATTGGGCCAACGTTGCTGAAGTCACGGGCGATTTGCGGATCCAGACGACCAATACCCACGGTGCGCTGCTCCATGTTCGGCGTGGTCAGCAGAATATCCACCAGATCCTGCACGTCACGACGCATTTGCTGCGCCAGTTGACGAGTCTGGATCATGTCGTCTTTGAGGAAGTCGCGACGGATACCGCCAATCAGGTTCAGGCCGTAGGTTTTACGCGCTCCGGTAAGGATTTCCGCCATTTTCATGGAGGCTTCACGCACACGGAAGAACTGCATAAAGCCGGAGTCAAAACCGGTGAAGTGACACGCCAGGCCGAGGTTCAGCAGGTGCGAGTGCAGACGCTCAACTTCCAGCAGAATAGCGCGGATCATCTGCGCACGTTCCGGCACCACGATGCCCATCGCATTCTCGACGGAGGTGGTGTAGGCGGTGCTGTGGGCAAAGCCGCAGATGCCGCACACACGGTCAGACAAGAACGTCACTTCGTTGTAACCCATACGGGTTTCCGCCAGCTTTTCCATGCCACGGTGGACATAGAACAGACGGTAGTCGGCATCAATAATGTTCTCGCCGTCAACGAACAGGCGGAAGTGACCCGGTTCATCGGAGGTGACGTGCAGCGGGCCAATTGGCACTACGTTATTTTTCTTGGTGCCCAGTTCGTTGATGAACTCGTAGGTTTCCGCATCGGTAGTTGGTGCCGGGCGCTGACGGTAGTCCATGCTGTCTTTACGCAGCGGATACAGCTCGTCCGGCCAATCGTCCGGCAGCACCAGGCGACGTTCGTCCGGCAGGCCAACCGGAATCAGGCCGTACATGTCGCGCACTTCGCGCTCGCCCCACACGGCAGCAGGCACACGCGGGGTGACGGACGGATATTCAAGGGTATTGGCATCCACTTCCACGCGCACGGTAATCCAGCACTTGGTGCCGTTTTCCATCGACAGCACGTAGTAGACCGCGTAGTGACCGTTCAGTTTACGTTCATCGTTGCCGAACAGCACCGACAGCCAGCCGCCCTGCTTGTAGTAAAGAAACTCGACCACTTCCGGCAAGTAGTTGACCTTCACGGTCACCGTTAACTGGTCTTTGGTCTGCCAGGCTTCGTCCAGCACCACGCCCGGAAAGGCCTGGTGCAGCGCAGCGAGGTAATGTTGACCCACTTTTTCTTCAGACATGCTCAAACTCTCTTATCACGCCACCAGCAAGGAGACGAAGGCTAAAAAGGCTAAACCGAACCCGGCCCAGGTCACGCGACCTGTAATATCCAGACGCAGACGCGCCATGCTGTTTTCGAACAGGGCAATAATCATCACGCCAGCAATCAGCTTGACGATGGCGGCAATCACCGCAATAACCAGTCCTGTAGCGCTAAAGCTGGTCATCTGTCCCCATGGGATAAAGACGCCCACGAACATCTGCAACACCACCAGCTGTTTGAGGCTAATGCCCCACTTCAGCACGCCGAAGCCGCTGCCGCTGTACTCAGACAGCGGGCCTTCCTGCAACTCCTGCTCCGCTTCTGCCAGGTCGAACGGCAGTTTGCCCATTTCGATAAAGGTGGCGAAAGCGCAGGCGCAGAACGCCAATATCAGCGGAATGCTGCGGCTAACCGGCCAGTGGTAAAGCGTGTCGGTGATATTGCTGATGTGCGTTGAACCCGCCACCAGCGCGGCAACCCACAGGCCGAGTAGCAGAATAGGCTCAACCAGCACGCCAAGCATCGCTTCACGGCTGGCGCCGATGGCGGTGAACGGGCTACCGGTATCCAGACCGGCGATGGCAAAGAAGAAACGCGCCACCGCAAACAGGTAGATAAGGGTAATCAGGTCACCCAACCCCGGCATTGGCGACGCCACGGTCACCACCGGCAACGCGGTCGCAATGGTCAGCATCACGCCAACCATCACAAACGGCGTCAGACGGAAAACCCAGCCGGAGGCGTCCGGGCCAATACTCTGACGGCCCAGCAGTTTGATGATGTCGCGATACTCCTGCATCACCCCCGGCCCGCGACGGTTATGCAACCGTGCGCGCAATACGCGGGTGATACCGGAGAGCAACGGCGCAACGGCAAACAGCACCAGCGCCTGCAATAAAGCAAATAAGACCGTCATGTTCAGGCTCCTTGAGAGATGACAATCACGACCAGCACCGCCAGTTCAACCAGCGCCAGACGGGCGAGCAACGGTGCCGCCGCCGCGTTCTGCCAGCCCGGAACCAGAGACACCGGGTTAAGCCATTGACGTAATTTCAGCACCGGCGCAAAGGCCTGTTTCACCGGCATGGCAAAGCCGTGCGCGGTAATGACCATCGATTCTTCATGGTCGTAACCACAGACCCACGCCGCACCACGTGAACGGCTTGGCAGGCGGTTGCCTTTGAGCAAGGCGAGGATGATGAACGGCAGCAGCGGGCAGGCAATCAGCAGCAGAGTGATCATCGGCTGGGAGACCAGGGTATCGGCCGTTTCGATTGGCAGAGGTACAGCCGCACTTAACATCGGCAACAGCCACGGCGCGGCAACCCCGCCCACGATACACAGCAGCGCCATCGCCACGGTGCTTGCCGTCATCAACAGCGGCGCGCAGCAGGCGTTTTCCGCCTCTTTAGTGCGCGGTGCGCCAAGGAAGGTGACGCCGTAGACTTTCGCCATACACATCACCGCCAGCGCGCCGGTAATCGCCAGGCCCACGGCCAGCAACGGCCCAAGCAGACGACCGATAAACGCGCCGCTGGTGCTCAGTTTGAAGAAGGACTGGTAGATAACCCACTCACCGGCAAAACCGTTTAACGGTGGCAGCGCGGCCATCGCCATCAGGCCAACCAGCATCGCCAGTGAAATCAGCGGCATGCGTTTGCCAATGCCGCCCAGCTTCTCGATATCGCGATGACCGGTACGGAACCAGACCGCGCCCGCGCCGAGAAACAGCGTGGTTTTAAACAGGCTGTGGTTAAGCAGATGGTACAAACCACCCACCAGACCCAGCGCCACCATCACCGGCTGCTGTAATGCCAGACCGGTTACGCCGACGCCAAGACCGAGCAGGATGATGCCGATATTTTCCAGCGTGTGGTACGCCAGCAGACGCTGAATATTGTGCTCCATCAGGGCATACAGGCCGCCAACAAAAGCGGTGATCATACCCAGTACCAGCAGCGCGATCCCCCACCACAACGGTTGTGCATCACCCAGCAGAGAGATAGTGAGAATGCCGAGCAGCCCCACTTTCATCACCACGGTTGAGAATAATGCGGCAGCCGGTGCGCTGGCGTTAGCATGTGCTGAAGGCACCCAGCCGTGCAGCGGAATAATCCCGGCCAGCAGGCCAAAACCGATAACGCACAGCACCCAGATATCTGAACTGATTGGCAAAATTTGTGCGCGATCGTTCAGCAGGGTCAGATCCAGCGTGCCATAGCGCTGCCACAGCAGCAGGCAGGCGATAGCCAGCAAAAGGGTGCCCAGACGGCCCAGTGCAAACCACAGCTTGCCGGATGAGACGCAGCCGGTGAGGAATGCCCCACACAGCGCCATAATTTCCGCCACCACCACCAGCGAACCGAAGCTGCTGGCAACAATCGCGCAAACCGCCGCAGCCAGCAGAACGTTCACCAGCAGACCGTTGTTTTTCACGTTCGGGTGACGATGCCAGTCGATGTTGTATAGGCTGACAAACAGGCCGCACAGCCCCAGCGCAATCAGCCAGACCGCGTTTAGCGGGGTGACCAATACGATGTAATGCACCAGCGAAAGTTTACCCATCACCGGGGTGGCGTGAAGAAGGACTTCGGCTCCCGCCAGCGCCGCGCACAGGCTCCCTACCGCGCCGCCGATACCGGCGACAAAACCGCTTAGCGGTTTCTTAAACGACAGTAAAAAGGAGAGCACCGCAGCAAAGACGAACCACGCCACTGCGTTATTGATTAACGTCATCACGCTCATTTCGACTCTCCTTGTTGCGCCTGAAACAGCGACAGATCGCCTAAATCGGTATGGAAGGTCAGTTCACGTTTACGACGGCTGACGCGGGCGATGTCCATGTTATTAACAAGATGCAGCGCTTTCGTAGGACAGGTACGGATACAGGCCGGGCCTTCCTCATCGAAATAACAAAGGTCACATTTCACCGCGATGGCGCGCACGCCTGGAACCCAGTCCAGCAGCGTACTGACGCGCGCCGGGGCCGGAGGGGCTGGCAGCGCTTTCGGCGAGTTGGCGTTTGCCGGGATATCCAGCGGACGGCTACCGGAAAATTCAATCGCGCCAAACGGGCAGGCAATGCCGCACAGTTTGCAGCTCACGCACAGACTTTCATTGAGCTGAACGGCGCCATCGACGCGGTTAATCGCATTCACCGGGCAAACCCCGGCACACGGCGCGTCTTCGCATTGGTGGCACATCTGCGGCGCGGATTCTTTTTCATTGAGCATAACTTTCAGCCGCGGCATTGATTGCAGGCCGTGATGGCGATGCGTTTCCGCGCACGCCGCTTCACAGGTGCGGCAACCGATACAGACGGTAGAGTCAGCAATTACAAAACGATTCACCAGGTCTTCCTCAGGTGATAGTCATTTTTGACGAAATCATGCAGAGCAGGTGTCATTTCGACACCCGTCGACACACCAATAATTCAGGCGTTAGATGCCCGTTGAGGCTCGCGTGCCAGTTGGCCGAAGTTGACCGGGCTGTCGCTCTCAAGCGCGGCATACAAGGTGTTGTATACCGGCGAAATTTTTTCCAGGTAGTGTTCCAGAACCTGCTCGCGATCGCGGATATTAACGGTGCCATCGATAAAGCCGCTGTTATTCAGCTCAGCGCGTGCTACGCACTCTTTATTCAGGCCATCGCGTGTTTCCACGTAGTACTCAACGGTGTGGCTGTTAAAGCCACCAGTCAGGCATACGGACACCACAAAGTGTTCGAACAGCACGAAGCTCAGCTCTTTCTCCGGCGCGCAGTTCATGCCGTGATGCAGGCGCGCTTTAGACAGCGTTATCCCTTGAACCAGTGAGTTACAGTACACGCGCCATTGATCCTGATGGCGGCGGTGACGATCGGCGATGAAGTCGGCCTTCTCGCTAATTTCCCAAATAGTCATGTCGGTTACCCGGTTAATAGAAACAAGCCTCCTAAGCACATTTCATGCCATATTTTTAACTCAATGATTAATATGAATTTTATGAAAATGACACGTCGGGTGTGACATGTCATTTCGTCAGAATGACATCGTCATCGACAGTCTTCACAGGCAAGCATCCATCTCTGGCATCGTTATTGCATTACGACTGCGAGTAATGAAAACCGGAGGCATCATGCACGAAATTACGCTCTGCCAGCGCGCGCTGGAAATTGTCGAACAGCAGGCGCAACACAACGGCGCAAAGCGCGTCACTGGCGTCTGGATCAAGGTCGGCGCGTTTTCTTGTGTAGAGACCAGCGCGATGACCTTTTGTTTTGACCTGGTGTGCCGCGGCACGCTGGCTGAAGGCTGTGAACTGCACGTCGAAGAGCAAGAAGCGGAGTGCTGGTGTGAATCCTGCCAGCAGTATGTCCAGTTAGTGTCCATTCACGTGCGGCGTTGTCCGCAGTGCAACAGCGACAACCTACGCATCGTCGCCGACGACGGTTTACAGATTCAGCGAATTGAAATTGATCAGGAGTAAAGTATGTGTAGCACCTGTGGTTGTGCCGAAGGCAACCTCTATATAGAGGGCGATGAACGTAACCCGCATTCCCTGTTCCGCAGCGCCCCTTTCGCACCGGCAGGCCGTCCGGCGCTGTCGATTACCGGCGTTCGAACCCAGGAGTTCCAGCCGCAGGCTGCCGACAACGGCGACCTGCATTATGGTCACGGTGAAGCCGGTACCCACGCGCCGGGCATGAGCCAGCGGCGGATGCTGGAAGTGGAAATCGACGTGCTGGATAAAAATAATCAGATTGCCGCCCGCAACCGTGCGCGCTTTGCCGCCCGCGAACAGCTGGTGTTGAATCTGGTTTCCAGCCCCGGCTCCGGTAAAACCACCCTGCTCACCGAAACCCTGATGCGCCTGAAAGAGCGGGTGTCCTGCGCGGTCATTGAAGGCGACCAGCAGACCGTAAACGACGCCGCGCGCATTCGCGCCACCGGCACACCCGCTATTCAGGTGAATACCGGTAAAGGCTGCCATCTTGATGCGCAGATGATTGCCGACGCAGCACCGCGCCTGCCGCTGGAAAGCAACAGCATTCTGTTTATTGAAAACGTCGGCAACCTCGTCTGTCCGGCCAGCTTTGACCTCGGGGAGCGCCACAAAGTCGCGGTGCTGTCAGTCACCGAAGGCGAAGACAAGCCGCTGAAATATCCGCATATGTTTGCCGCCGCAAGCGTCATGCTGTTGAACAAAATCGACCTGCTGCCGTACCTGAATTTCGATGTGGAACAGTGCATTGCCTGCGCCCGCGAAGTAAACCCTAATATTGAAATCATCCTGCTTTCCGCCACCAGCGGTGAAGGGATGGACCAGTGGCTGAACTGGCTGGAGACACAACGATGTGCATAGGCGTTCCAGGACAAATTTCGGCCATTGACGGCGTACAGGCGAAAGTCGATGTCTGCGGCATTAAGCGCGATGTCGACCTGACGCTGGTTGGCGCGACGGATGAAAACGGTCAGTCACGCATCGGTCAATGGGTGCTGGTGCACGTCGGTTTTGCCATGAGCATCATTAATGAAGAGGAAGCGCGCGATACCCTCGCGGCGCTGGAAAATATGTTTGAAGTCGAGCCGGATGTCGGCGCGCTGCTGTACGGTGAGGAACGGTAATGCGTTTTGTTGATGAGTACCGTGCGCCGGAACAGGTGATGCAGCTTATCGCGCACCTGAAATCCCGGGCGCAACATCTGGCTTATACCGCTAAACGTCCGCTGCGCATTATGGAAGTGTGTGGCGGCCACACACATGCGATTTTCAAATTCGGGCTCGACCAGCTGCTGCCGGACAATATCGAATTTATCCACGGCCCGGGCTGCCCGGTGTGCGTACTGCCGATGGGACGCATCGACACCTGTATTGAAATCGCCGACCATCCCGAGGTCATATTCTGTACCTTTGGCGACGCCATGCGCGTACCGGGCAAAAACGGTTCGCTGATGCAGGCGAAAGCGCGCGGTGCGGACATCCGCATCGTTTACTCGCCGATGGATGCCTTAAAGCTGGCGCAGCAGAATCCGCAACGCAAAGTGGTGTTCTTCGGATTAGGTTTTGAAACCACCATGCCGACCACCGCCATTACGCTACAACAGGCAAAAGCGCATAACGTCAGTAACTTTTTCTTTTTCTGTCAGCACATTACATTAATCCCCACGCTGCGTAGCTTGCTTGACCAGCCGGATAACAGCATCGACGCCTTTTTAGCGCCGGGGCATGTCAGTATGGTCATTGGCACCCACGCCTACGGTTTTATCGCCAGCGACTATCATCGTCCGCTGGTGGTGGCAGGCTTTGAGCCGGTCGATTTGCTACAGGGCGTGAATATGCTGGTGGAACAGAAAATTTCCGGCGATTCCAGCGTGGAAAACCAGTACCGCCGCGTGGTGCCGGACGACGGTAACCGGCTTGCGCAAAAAGCAATTGCCGAGGTTTTTGCCGTCAAAGGCGATAGCGAATGGCGCGGTCTGGGGCTGATTAATGATTCCGGGGTACAGCTGACGCCCGCATATCAATCCTTTGATGCCGAAGCGCACTTTAAACCACAGCCGCAGCGCGTCTGCGACGACCCGCGCGCCCGCTGTGGCGACGTGCTCACCGGACGGTGTAAGCCGCATCAGTGCCCGTTGTTTGGCGCAACCTGCAATCCACAAAGCGCATTCGGCGCGCTGATGGTATCCACCGAGGGCGCATGCGCCGCCTGGTATCAATATCGCAGTCAGGAGGCAGAAGTATGAAAAACATTCAATTAGCCCACGGCAGCGGCGGCCTGGCAATGCAGCAGTTAATCGACAGTCTATTTATGAAGGCTTTCGCTAACCCCTGGCTGGCAGAGCAGGAAGATCAGGCGCGAATTTCTCTGGACTCACTCACCGCGCACGGTGACCGGCTGGCCTTCTCCACCGACAGCTACGTGATTGATCCGCTATTCTTCCCCGGCGGTAACATCGGCAAGCTGGCCGTGTGCGGCACCGCCAACGACGTGGCGGTCAGCGGTGCTATCCCTCGCTACCTCTCCTGCGGTTTTATTATCGAGGAAGGGCTGGAGATGGACACACTGGAAGCGGTGGTTAACAGCATGGCGGCGACGGCGAAAGCCGCGGATATTGCCATCGTCACCGGCGACACCAAAGTGGTGGGACGCGGAGCGGCGGATAAGCTGTTTATCAACACCGCCGGGATGGGGGCTATTCCGGCGGATATCCACTGGGGTGCAGCCACACTCGCACCGGGTGATGTGCTGATGGTTAGCGGCACACTTGGTGACCACGGAGCCACCATTCTCAACCTGCGCGAGCAACTGGGGCTGGATGGTGAACTGCAAAGCGACTGCGCGGTATTAACGCCGTTGATTCAACGTCTTCGGACAATCCGCGGCGTGAAAGCGCTGCGCGATGCCACCCGTGGTGGCGTGAATGCCGTTGCCCATGAATTTGCCGCCGCCTGTGGATGCGGCGTGGAACTGACCGAGCAAAAACTGCCACTTAAAGACGCAGTGCGCGGCGTGTGCGAATTATTGGGGCTTGACGCGCTTAACTTTGCTAATGAAGGTAAACTGGTTATTGGCGTGAGTCGTGAAGCGGCTGACGAGGTGCTGGCCGCACTGCGCGCCCATCCGTTGGGATGCGATGCGGCTATCATTGGCGAAGTGACTGAACGCCGTGGGATACGCGTTGCAGGACTGTACGGTGTAAAACGTACATTAGACCTCCCCCACGCGGAGCCACTCCCGCGAATTTGTTAACAGACGGCTTATAGTCTGAAATTTATTATTATTATTTATCGCGCCGAATAAGGTGCATTTATGGGCACGTGACATGTCGTATACACCGATGGGCGATCTCGCACAGCAAGGGCTGTTTGATATTACCCGGACGCTTCTCCAACAACCCGATCTCGCCGCACTCAGCGAAACGCTGGCGCAGCTGGTAAAACACTCTGCGCTGGCCGACAGCGCGGCGATCATCTTGCTGCAGCCGGGTAACCTGCGGGCGGGCTATCACGCCACGCGCAATGCCGGTCAACCGCTGGCCTATGAGGACGATAACCTGCTGGCCAACGGCCCGGTCAGGCGTCTGTTGTCACGCCCCGATGCGCTGCATTGCAGCTACAGCGAGTTTAGCGAAGCCTGGCCAATACTTGCCAAAAGCGAGCTATATCAACCTTTTGGTCACTATTGCCTGCTGCCGCTGGCCGCCGAAGGGCGCATTTTTGGCGGCTGCGAGTTTATCCGTCAGAACGACCAGCCGTGGACGGAAAAAGAGTATCAGCGCCTGCATACTTTCACGCAGGTTGTCGCGGTGGTGACCGAGCAAATCCAAAGCCGGGTGACCAATAACGTCGACTACGATTTGCTGTGCCGCGAGCGCGATAATTTCCGCATTCTGGTGGCGATCACCAACGCCGTGCTGTCACGTCTGGATATGGACGAACTGGTCAGTTCGGTGGCAAAAGAGATCCACTACTACTTCGCGATTGATGCAATAAGCGTGGTGCTGCACAGCAATCGCAAAGGCAAACTCAACATCTACTCGACACACTATATTGACGTCAACGATCCGGTACACGATCAGAGCGAAGTGAACGAAGCCGGTACGCTAAGTGAGCGGGTATTTAAGAGCAAAGAGACGTTGCTGCTTAATCTTAACGAGCAGGACAATCTCGCCCCTTACGAACGTCAGCTGTTTGAGATGTGGGACGACAAAATCCAGACTCTGTGCCTACTGCCGCTGATGTCTGGCGACAAAATGCTTGGCGTTCTGAAGCTTGCCCAGTGTGATGAAAAAGTCTTTTGCGCCGCTAATCTCAAACTGCTTAAACAGATTGCCGAGCGCGTGGCGATTGCCGTCGATAATGCCCTTGCCTATCAGGAAATTCACCGCCTGAAAGAGCGTCTGGTGGATGAAAACCTGGCGCTGACCGAACAGTTGAACAACGTTGACGGCGAGTTTGGTGAAATCATCGGTCGCAGCGAAGCGATGTTCAATGTGCTTAAGCAAGTTGAGATGGTTGCGCCAAGCGACAGCACGGTGCTTATCCTCGGTGAAACCGGCACCGGGAAAGAGCTAATTGCCCGCGCCATTCATAATCTGAGCGGGCGTAATAGCCGCCGGATGGTGAAAATGAACTGTGCCGCTATGCCTGCGGGTCTGCTGGAAAGCGATCTGTTCGGTCACGAGCGTGGAGCGTTTACCGGTGCCAGCACTCAGCGCATTGGTCGCTTTGAACTGGCGGATAAAAGCTCGATGTTCCTTGATGAAGTGGGCGATATGCCGCTGGAACTTCAGCCGAAACTGTTGCGCGTGTTGCAGGAGCAGGAGTTCGAACGTCTGGGCAGTAATAAGCTGATCCAGACCGACGTGCGCCTGATCGCCGCCACCAACCGCGATCTCAAGCAGATGGTGTTGGATCGCGAATTCCGTAGCGATCTTTATTACCGCCTGAACGTATTCCCGATCCACCTGCCGCCGCTGCGCGAGCGCCCGGAAGATATTCCGCTGCTGGTGAAAGCCTTCACCTTTAAAATCGCCCGCCGGTTGGGACGCAATATCGACAGTATTCCGGCTGAAACGCTGCGCACCCTGTGCCAGATGGAGTGGCCGGGGAACGTGCGTGAGCTGGAGAACGTGATTGAGCGCGCGGTATTGTTGACCCGCGGCAGCGTCTTACAGCTGTCTATGCCGGAACTGGCGTTTGCCTCTGAAGAACGGGCACCTGCTCCGGTGGCTGAAGCGGCGAAAGACGGCGAGGATGAGTATCAGCTTATCGTCCGCGTGCTGAAAGAAACCAACGGCGTGGTAGCAGGCGCGAAAGGCGCGGCTCAACGTCTGGGGCTTAAGCGCACCACGCTGCTGTCGAGAATGAAACGCCTGGGGATTGATAAAGACACGTTGCTGTAACCTACCTGTGTACACTCCCGGCGGCGCTGCGCTTGGCCGGGCTACCAATTAGTGTAGCCCGGCCAAGCGCCGCCGGAAATATCACCCAAATCACACCTTCTCGTTTCTCTATTTATGAAACAACGTTTTGTGAATCATATCGCGTTCCCCTCGTTTAACGGATGATAAATAAGCGTTTTCCCTGGGAGACATTTATGATCCGCTTACCGTTGTCCGCAGCTATCACCCTACTCATTTGCACACAAACAGCGTTCGCCGCGCTGCCCACATTATCTGTCTGGCCCGGCGGTGAAGCGCCCGGCGCTAAAAACAGTCCGGTAAACTACGCGCTGGTTGAGCGCAGCAAAGACCCGACGCTGCCCGACCGTGCGGTCACCGGTATTCGTGCCCCGGAGATCACCGTGTATGCGCCAGCCCATCCGAACGGCGTGGCGCTGCTGGTCACCCCGGGCGGCTCCTACCTACGGGTGGTGCTCGATAAAGAGGGTAGCGATTTAGCCGCACCATTTAACGCTCAGGGCTACACCCTGTTTGTGATGACCTACCGTATGCCCGCCGATGGTCACGCGGAAGGGGCTAACGCACCGCTGGCAGATGCCCAACGTGCGCTGCGTACCCTGCGCGCCCGCGCAGGCGAGTGGCAGATTAATCCACAGAAAATTGGCGTGATGGGTTTTTCAGCGGGGGGACACGTGGCGGCAAGCCTTGAGACTCGCTACAACGAGCCGGTTTATGCGCCAGTTGATGCCATCGATAACCAGAGTGCACGGCCCGATTTCGTGGTGCTGGGCTATCCGGTGATTTCGATGGATAAAGCCATTGCTCACCCCGGCTCGCGTAAGGCGCTGGTTGGCGGAACGCCGACCGCCGAGCAGATTAAGCACTATTCTCCAGAGCTGAACGTTAACGACCAGACGCCGCCGACCTTTATCATGCATGCGGTCGACGACCCGTCGGTTCCGGTGGATAATTCGCTGGTGATGTTTAACGCCCTGCGCGCGCATAAAGTGCCAACCGAGCTACATCTGTTTGCCGAAGGCAAGCATGGGTTCGGGATTCGGGGAGCGAAAGGGCTGCCCGCCGCCGCCTGGCCGGAGCTGGCGATGAATTGGATTGCCTCGCTGCGTTAGCCGCGCCTGATGGCGCTGCGCTTGTCAGGCCTACAAACTTACCTGGGTGCACTCCCGGCGGCGCTGCGCTTGGCCGGGCTACCAATTAGTGTAGCCCGGCCAAGCGCAGCGCCGCCGGGAATATCACCCAGACAAAACTTAGATCTCATTTTTCCATTTTGATCACAATAATCCAGTAAATCCCCCCATTCTCTTCTGTCTCCCCGCGCCGCATTTGCCTAACGTAGAAGCCATAAGAAACGTCAGGTTAATCTCCCGAGGAGCCCGCAAAATGACTAATCGTATCCAGCGCCTGAAAGACGCCCTCTTTGCCAACCCGCGCGAAATATCACTTGAGCGCGCCATACTCTATACCGAAAGCCACCGCCAGACTGAAGGCGAGCCGGTGATCATTCGCCGCGCCAAAGCCACGGCCCATATTCTTGATAACGTTGCCATTAGCCTTCGCGACGACGAACTGATTGCCGGGAACCGCACTATCAAGCCGCGCGCCGGGATTATGTCGCCGGAGATGGACCCTTACTGGCTGCTCAAAGAGCTGGAGCAATTCGCTACCCGTCCACAAGACCGCTTCAACATCAGCGATGCCGACCAGCGCCTGTACCGTGATGAGCTCTTCCCGTACTGGGAAAAACGCTCAATGAAAGACTTTATCAACGCACAGATGACCGACGAGGTAAAAGCCGCCGTCAGCACGCAGATTTTCAGCGTCAACCAAACCGACAAAGGCCAGGGACATATCATCATCGACTACCCGCGCCTACTGGGTAACGGCCTGGATGCGCTGGTCATTGAGATGCAAGACCATTTGCGTCAGCAGCCGGATAACGTGTTCTACCAGGCGGTGCTGATTTTGCTACAAGCCTCCCAGCGCCATATTCTGCGCTATGCCGCGCTGGCAGATACGATGGCCACGCAGTGCCAGGATCCGCAGCGACGTCAGGAGCTAGAGACCATCGCCCAAATATCCCGCCACAACGCCGGGCAAAAACCGCAGAATTTCTGGCAGGCCTGTCAGCTGTTCTGGTACATGAATATCATTTTGCAATACGAGTCCAACGCCAGTTCCATTTCGCTTGGTCGCTTTGACCAGTACATGCTGCCGTTCTGGCAGGCATCGCTAAACCACGGGGAAAACCCGGCATTTATGCAGGAGCTGCTGGAGTCGCTGTGGGTGAAGTGCAACGATATTGTGCTGCTACGCTCCACCAGCAGCGCTCGCTATTTTGCTGGCTTCCCTACCGGCTACACCGCCCTGCTCGGCGGCCTGACCGAAAACGGGCGCAGCGCGGTCAACGTGCTCTCCTTCACCTGTCTTGATGCCTATCAGAATGTTCGCCTGCCGCAGCCGAATCTCGGCGTGCGCGTCAACGAACTGATCGACCGCCCTTTCCTGCGCAAAACCGCCGAAACCGTGCGCTTAGGTACCGGTATTCCGCAGATTTTCAACGATGAAGTGGTGGTTCCCGCCTTCCTCAACCGCGGCGTGTCACTGGAAGATGCCCGTGACTATGCGGTGGTTGGCTGCGTGGAGCTGTCGATTCCCGGACGCACCTACGGGCTGCACGACATCGCGATGTTCAACCTGTTGAAGGTGATGGAAATCGTGATGCTGGAGCACGAAGGTGACACCCAACTCACCTACGACGGCCTGCTGGCGAGCATTCGCGACAAAATCCGTCACTACATCAAGCTGATGGTTGAAGGCAGCAATATCTGTGATATCGGCCACCGCGACTGGGCCCCGGTGCCGCTGCTCTCCTCGTTTGTCGAAGACTGTATCGCCAACGGCAAAGACATTACCGAAGGCGGCGCGCGCTACAACTTCTCCGGTGTACAGGGAATTGGTATCGCTAACCTGAGCGACTCGTTACACGCGCTGAAAGGCATGGTGTTTGACCAACAGCGCATGAGCTTTGACGAACTGCTGGCGGTACTGAAAGCCAACTTCGCCACGCCGGAGGGGGAAAAGGTTCGCGCGCGCTTAATTAACCGCTTTGAGAAATACGGCAACGATATTGATGATGTCGATAACATCAGCGCCGATCTGCTGCGATTTTACTGCAAAGAGGTTGAAAACTACCGTAACCCGCGCGGCGGTCAGTTTACGCCGGGGTCGTATACCGTTTCCGCTCACGTGCCGCTGGGTTCGGTCGTCGGTGCGACACCGGACGGGCGATTTGCCGGGGAGCAACTGGCGGACGGCGGCCTGTCACCGATGGTCGGTCAGGATGGTCAGGGGCCAACGGCGGTACTGAAATCGGTGAGTAAACTCGACAACTACCTGCTGTCCAACGGGACGCTGCTGAACGTTAAATTCACGCCCGCCACGCTGGAAGGGGAAAGCGGACTCAACAAGCTGGCGGACTTCCTCCACGCTTTTACCAAGCTGAAATTGCAGCATATTCAGTTCAACGTGGTGAATGCCGAGACCCTGCGCGAGGCCCAACAGCGGCCGCAGGATTTCGCCGGACTGGTGGTTCGCGTGGCGGGCTACAGCGCCTTCTTTGTCGAGCTGTCGAAGGAGATTCAAGATGACATTATCCGCCGCACCGCGCATCAGCTGTGAGGTGATTGAGACGCGCGCCGATACGGCGCGCATTTTCAATATCCAGCGCTATTCGTTAAACGATGGTCACGGCATTCGCACGGTGGTCTTTTTCAAAGGCTGTCCGCATACCTGCCCGTGGTGCGCGAACCCGGAATCCATGTCACCGAAAATTGAGACCGTGCGCCGGGAGAGCAAGTGTTTGCACTGTGCCACCTGTGCGCAGGACGCCGTGGAGTGTCCATCCGGCGCATGGGAGCATATTGGTCGTGACGTCACGCTGGCTGAGTTAGAGCGGGAAGTGCTGAAAGATGAGGTGTTCTTTCGCGCATCCGGCGGCGGCGTGACGCTCTCCGGCGGTGAAGTGCTGATGCAGGCTGAGTTCGCGACCCGATTTTTACAGCGCCTGAAACAGTGGGGGATCCGCACCGCCATTGAAACCGCCGGTGATACCTCCCCTCGCCGCTTGCTGCCACTGGCGCAGGCCTGCGACGAAGTGCTGTTTGATTTGAAAATCATGGACGTTGAGGTGGCGCAGCGGGTGTTGAGTATGAATCAGCCGCGGGTGCTGGAGAATTTTCGTCTGCTGGTGGAGCAAGGGATCAAGGTGATTCCCCGTCTGCCGCTGATCCCGGGGTTCACCTTAAACGAGGATAACGTGGCGCAGGTGCTGGCATTCCTGGCGCCGTTGCCGGTGGCGGAGGTGCATTTGTTGCCGTTCCATCAGTACGGTGAGCCGAAGTATTCGCTGCTGGAGCGTGAATGGACGATGGCGGGGGTTAAGGCACCGGAAGAAGCGGAGATTGCACTCATCAAGGCAATGGTTGAAAGGGCGGGATATCGGGTAGTGGTTGGGGGATAGACGCTTCGACGCAGGCTACGATCTGTTCCCTCTCCCTTAAAAAGGGAGAGGGGGCCGTCTGTGCGAGAATGTCACTCTACATCCAGCAACCACTTCTGCGCCGGGGTTAACCGGCTCGCCGTTTCCGGCGTCAGCCAACGGCGCTGGTCCTGCTGGGCAGTATCAGCCCGGTCGATATACAAACCATGCAACACTCGGCGGCGCGAGCCTTCACGGTTGGTGGTGCCGCCGTGCCAAGCATGAGCGTTGTAGATCATCACGCTGCCCGCCGGGGCTTCAAAAATCACCTCATCCGGATGTGGCAGGCCAACATCGTCTAACACATCTTCCGGCAGTTCCGGGCGCAGATGGGTGGCCGGAATTATGCGCGGCGCACCGTTGGCGGCGTACAGATCGTCAATCGCCCAGATGGTGTTCACCAGATGTACCTTCGGAAAGTCCGGGCGTGGTTTTTTCCAGTCCGCATGCAGCGGCTGATGACCGCCGTTGTATAGCGCTTCGCGGGCGTTGAGGCTGGAGATTTTAAACTCGCCCTCAAAGATATAGCGACACGCCGACAATACCAGCGGATGTGACCAGACCTTTTCCCATACCACGCCTTTGTTCACCAGGTTGGCGACGCGGGTGGCGGTCTCTTCCTGGTGATGTTCAACCGCCAGGTTCTCCCCTTCTTTTTCGACCAGATAATCGATTCGTTCGCGCATCGCCGCCAGCCAGTCGGCATCGGCTACGCCGTGTACAATTGTGTAGCCCTGGGTATCCAGTTCGTGTTTCATGGTGGCTGACAGTTCGCCGTTGGCGCCCAATGCATCCAGCCAGAATGCCGCTTGCTTGTCCATATCGCCTCTCTTTTGTTAACCATTTCACAACATGTATGAAAAGTTACTGCACGCGGGGTCGGCTTTCTGTATGAGATAGCTACACAACACTGGATTTTTGTGTGCAGCAAAATAAAGTATGATGAGATTCAAAATCCAGAATAATAACCAGGACATGAGCATGTCAGAATACTCCCTCGTCCCCGTGCTAGAGCAGTTACTGGCTCAGCAAGGCGACCTTGTCGTGCGTTTCCCGCAAGCCGCGCAGCCCGCATCAGAGCTGGCGATGAGCGTATCGTTTCCCCGTCTGGAGATTGTGTTGGAAGGGGAACTGGAAGATGGTTGCCTGGACGCACCGCTCGGCCCGCTACAGGCGCTGTATATCCCCAGCGGCCGCTGGAACGCACCGCAGTGGCAGGCATCGGCAACCACACTAAGCATTCTGTTCAGCAAGCAAAAATTGGGCTTCAGCCTGCAACGCTTTGATGGCAAAACATTCGTCGAGATCCGCAAGCAGCACGTGGCACGGCTGGGGCCGCGCGTCGGGTCGTATCTCTTGCTGGCGATGAACGAGCTGGCTATTCGCCCGGTGATGCCAACGGCACAAATTGTGCTGAGCGGCCTGCTTAGCCACTGCATTGACCAGCTTACGCATCTGGCGGATACGGTGAGTAAAAGCAAAGAGCTGTTTATGGCTATTCGGGAGTACATCGACGAACATGCCGCCGAAGCCTTAAGCCGGGAGACGGTGGCGAAGAAGTTCCACATTACGCCGAACTACCTGTCGCACCTGTTTCAAAAGTCCAGCACCGTGGGTTTTAACGAGTATCTGACCGCCGTGCGTCTGGAGCTGGCGAAGAAATTACTGCGCGGATATGAAATGAAAATCAAAGAGATCGCCCATCACTGCGGCTTTGAGGACAGCAACTATTTTTGCCGGATTTTCCGTAAGCACACGGCGCGCTCGCCGTCGGAGTACCGACGCCACTGCCGCACCATGTGAGCGCTATTTTTTCGGCCGATACTTTTCCGGTAATTCAGGCACCGGGCGTCGGTCATCAATCAGGTGGCGAAGGGTGAGGATGGAGTGGCGCCAGAGCATTCGCGGCCCTGCCCAGCGCATTATCTGCTTCATCTCTTCACGCTTAGCAGGTTGATAGCAGTGTACCGGGCACTGCTTACAGGCCGGTTTTTCCTCACCAAACACGCACTTCTCCAACCGCTTATCGGCATAGTCGTTAAGCGCCTGATAGTGCGCGGCATCGTCCTTTGCATCCGGGCAACGGCGCTGATAGAGCGCCACCATGCTGCGGATTGTCCGTTTTTCACGGTCGATGCGTTTGCCTGCCATTGCCTGTTCCTCACCAATAAAGATGCATTAATAATACACATTTAAAGGCCAAAATGCAGGCGCTTTATCTCGCCGGTTTACCAACATGTACCAACGATTTTTCCGCGAAGCACTGAGTCGTTCGGCTTTCTCTGACATACATTTCTCGCAGGCGTTAACAGAGGCAATTTGAACAAGATAGGGCTTTTTAACGGGATAATTTGACTATTTACCGTTCAGTTTGCCTTAGACACAGATTTACGAAAAAGTTCTTGATGAGAATGCATATACTAACGATAATCATTCTCAATTTTTACAATTCATCATCATTTCATGGCGGATGATTACAATATGCACGAACCTACAGCAACACTAAAACAAGAAAATGCGCCACTTTCCCCTACTCGATCTAAGCCGATGATAAAGAGTAAAGACCTGCTTGGCGACGAAGGATGGGTGCTGATCGAACATAACGATCAACACTATCTGCTTCGTCAGACACAATCCGGCAAACTCATTTTGACTAAATAAATACTCAAAACTTAAACAATACCGCCAGCCACCCAGGTTCCCCCAGGCAGCAAGCGCTTTTCAATTTTCTCATGGAGAGTTGTTATGTTACGCCTGCAATACGCCTCACTGCGCCCTTCACTGTTAGCGGTGGTCATCAGTAGTCTGCTCCCTGCTTCAGCTTTCGCTCAACCAGAGACCCTTACCGTGACCGCCACGGGCAACGCGCGTAGTACTTTTGAAGCGCCGATGATGGTCAGCGTTATCGATACGTCAGCTCCCGAAAAACAAACCGCCAGCTCGGCGGCAGACCTGTTGCGCAGCGTGCCGGGGATAATGATAAGCGGTACGGGCCGCACCAACGGTCAGGACATCAATATGCGCGGCTACGACCGTCGTGGCGTTCTGGTTTTGGTGGATGGGGTACGTCAGGGAACCGACACCGGTCACCTTAACAGCACCTTCCTGGATCCGGCGCTAATTAAGCGTATTGAAGTGGTGCGCGGGCCGTCAGCGCAGCTTTATGGCAGCGGCGCGCTGGGCGGCGTGATTTCTTACGACACCGTGGATGCGAAAGATCTGCTGATGGAAGGCCAGAACAGCGGTTTTCGCGTATTCGGGATGGGCGCTACCGGTGACCATAGCCTGGGCATGGGTGCCAGCGCATTTGGTCGTACCGATAACCTCGACGGTTTAGTGGCCTGGTCCAGCCGCGATCGTGGCGATCTTAAACAAAGTGACGGTTCTACCGCACCTAACGATGAAGCCATCAATAATATGCTGGCAAAAGGCACCTGGCAGATGGATGAGGCACAGTCGCTCTCAGGCTCTTTCCGCTACTACAACAATAAAGCGCAAGAACCGAAAAATCCGCAGGAAATTGAACCCTCAACCTCCAGCAACCCGATGGTTGACCGCTCAACCATTCAGCGTGACGCACAGCTCGCGTACAAAATTGCCCCACAGGGCAACGACTGGCTGAATGCGGATGCCAAAGTGTACTGGTCAGAAGCACGTATTAACGCGCAAAATCTCGACAACACCAATGAGTACCGCGAGCAGACCACCAAAGGCGGCAAGGTTGAAAACCGCACCCGTCTGTTCAGCGATTCTTTTGCTTCCAACTTACTGACCTACGGCGGTGAGTATTATCGCCAAGAACAGAGCCCAAGCGGTGCGGCAACCGGCTTCCCGGATGCCAAAATCGACTTCAGCTCCGGCTGGCTACAAGATGAAATCACCCTGCGTGACCTGCCTGTCACCTTGCTCGGCGGCACTCGTTACGATAACTATCGCGGCAGCAGCGACGGCTACGACGATGTGAATACCGATAAATGGTCATCACGCGCCGGGATGACGGTCAGCCCGACCGACTGGTTAATGTTGTTTGGTTCATACGCGCAGGCATTCCGCGCCCCAACGATGGGCGAGATGTATAACGATGAGAAACACTTCTCCATCGGCAGCTTCTACACTAACTATTGGGTGCCCAACCCGAATCTGCGCCCGGAAACAAACGAAACGCAGGAATATGGTTTCGGTCTGCGCTTTGACAACCTGATGCTGTCCAACGATGCGCTGGAATTCAAAGCCAGCTACTTCGATACCAAAGCGGAAGATTACATCTCAACCACCGTCGATTTCGCAGCCCGAAGCACCATGTCCTACAACGTGCCTAACGCCAAAATCTGGGGTTGGGACGTGATGACAAAATACACCGCTGACCTGTTCAGTCTTGATGTCGCCTATAACCGTACCCGCGGTAAAGACACGGATACCGGGGAATACATCTCCAGCATTAACCCAGATACCGTCACCAGCAAACTGGATATTCCGCTTGCTCATAGTGGTTTCTCCGTGGGCTGGATTGGGACATTTGCCGACCGATCAACGCACATCAGCAGTTCTTACAGTAAACAGCCGGGCTACGCGGTGAACGACTTCTACGTTAGCTATCAGGGACAGCAGGCGCTGAAAGGCATGACCACCACGCTGGTGCTGGGTAACGCCTTTGATAAAGAGTACTGGTCACCGCAGGGGATCCCGCAGGACGGCCGCAGCGGCAAACTGTTCGTAAGCTATCAATGGTAATCACTCGGCCCGGTGTTTTACCGGGCCATTATCTGGAAGGAAGAGACAATGAACTACTACACTCGCTGGCTTGAGCTAAAAGAACAAAACCCAGGTAAATATGCCCGCGACATCGCCGGTTTAATGAATATCCGCGAAGCCGAACTGACGTTTGCTCGTGTCGGCCACGATGCGAAGCGTTTGCATGGCGACGTTCGCGAAATTCTGGGCGCGCTGGAAGTCGTGGGCGAAACCAAATGTATCTGTCGCAATGAATACGCGGTGCACGAGCAGGTAGGCGCATTTACGAATCAACAGTTAAGCGGTCATGCAGGGCTTGTGCTGAACCCGCGCGCGCTCGACCTGCGTCTGTTTTTACATCAGTGGGCGAGCGCGTTCCACGTCAAAGAAGCGACCGCACGCGGCGAACGCCAGAGCATTCAGTTCTTTGATCATCAGGGTGATGCTTTACTGAAGGTCTATGCTACCGACAACACGGATAAAAATGCCTGGGCAGAGGTTTTACAGCGTTTTATTACCGTAGAAAACGCACCGCTGGAACTGAAAGCCAAAGAAGCTGTAAGCACAGCGAAGACCGTCGATGCGCAGACCGTCGATCAAGAATGGCGTGCCATGACTGACGTTCACCAGTTCTTCATGTTAATGAAACGCCATAACCTGACCCGCCAGCAGACCTTTGAACTGGTCGGCGACGATCTCGCCTGCAAAGTGCCAAACAACGCGCTGGCGCAGGTTCTCGATGCCGCGCATCAGGACGCTAACGAAATCATGGTGTTCGTCGGCAATACCGGCTGCGTACAAATCTTCACCGGCAAAATTGAAAAGGTGGTGCCAATGAAGGGCTGGCTAAATATCTTCAACCCGGCCTTCACGCTCCATTTGATGGAAGAGCACATCGCCGAAAGCTGGGTGACCCGTAAGCCGACCGTAGACGGTCACGTCACAAGCCTCGAGCTGTTTGCCAAAGACGGGACGCAAATTGCGCAGTTGTTTGGGCAACGTACGGAAGGTCAGCCGGAGCAGGTGCAATGGCGCGCGCAGGTTGATGCGCTGACGGCAGAAGGACAGCCTGCATGAAACGGCTGCTTGCCCTGATTGCCGCACTACCAATGCTGGCCTTTGCCACCGCCCAGGAAAGGGTCGTGACGCTGGGGGGCGACGTCACAGAGATTGTCTATGCGCTTGGGGCAAACTCGGCGCTTGTCGCGCGCGATAGCACCAGTCAGTGGCCGGCGGAAGTCACCGCTCTGCCTGACGTCGGTTACCTCCGCCAGCTCAATGTGGAAGGCATTCTCTCGCTGCGCCCGACTCTGGTACTCGCAAGCAGCCAGGCGCAGCCGTCACTGGTCCTGCAAAAGGTACAGGAGAGTAAAGTGAAGGTGGTGAGTGTACCGGGTGGCTACAGCGCAGATGCAATCGACGGCAAAGTCAGCGTGATTGCCGAAGCGCTGGGTAAACAGGCGCAGGGTGACGCGCTGCGCCAGACGCTGCACGCTGAGATGGCAAAAATCCCGACGCAACCGCTGAACAAACGGGTGCTGTTTATCCTCAGCCACGGAGGTTCCGGTGCGATGGTTGCCGGTCAACAAACGGCAGCCGATGATGCTATCAAGCTTGCCGGCGTGCAGAACGCCATGCAGGGCTTTGACCATTACCGCACAATGTCGCAGGAAGGCGTCATCGCCAGCCTACCGGACCTGGTGGTTATCTCCGCCGACGGTCTGAAAGGTATGGGCGGGGAAGCGTCGCTTTGGAAGCTACCAGGTCTGGCGCAGACACCGGCGGGACGCAATAAACAGGTGCTGGTGGTGGATGATATGGCACTGCTTGGTTTTGGTCCACGCACGCCGCAGGCGCTACTGCAACTGCGGCAAAAAGCGGAGCAACTGCCCTGATGTTAGCCTGCGCTTCCCGCCAGCTGTGGTTGATGGTCATTTTGCTCGTTGGCCTGACGTTATTCGCCACCACGCTGGGAGCGATGCGGCTGCCGCTCGCCAATCTGTGGGCCTCCGGCGATGAAGTGTTGCGCCATATCTGGCTCACCATTCGTCTGCCGCGTGTCCTGCTAGCGCTGCTGGTCGGGAGCGCGCTGGCGCTCTCCGGCTGCGTGATGCAGGGGTTGTTCCGCAACCCTCTGGCCGACCCCGGTCTATTGGGGATCAGCAGCGGCGCGGCGCTGGCGGTCGCCTTTTGGCTAGTGTTGCCGCTGTCCGTTCCAGCGCTGGTGGCGCTGTATGCTCCGATGTTAGCTGCGTTTATCGGCAGTCTGGGGGTGATGGCGGTGATCTTTGTGCTCAGTAAAGCGGGGGACGGTTCACTCTCCCGCCTGCTGTTAGTGGGGATTGCGATTAACGCCCTATGCGGTGCGCTGGTCGGCATGTTGTCGTGGGTCAGTAATGATGCGCAGCTGCGCCAGCTTTCGCTGTGGGGCATGGGCAGTCTGGGACAGGCCGAATGGTCAACGCTGCTGGTTGCCGCGACGTTGATTATCCCGTCGTCATTGGTGGTGTGGTGGTTGGCTGCTCGTCTTAACTTGCTGCAACTGGGCGATGAAGAAGCGCATTACCTTGGCGTAAATGTTCGTCTGCTCCAGCGCATTCTGCTGCTGTGTAGCGCCGTGCTGGTCGCCGCGGCGGTCGCCATTAGCGGGGTGATTGGGTTTATCGGGCTGGTGGTACCGCACCTGATGCGCATGTGGTTAGGGCCGGATCACCGCGGACTGGTTCCCGGTTCTTTGCTGGCTGGCGCCATTTTGCTGCTGATTGCCGATACCCTCGCCCGCACCGTTGCCGCGCCCGCTGAAATGCCGGTGGGACTTCTCACCAGCGTGCTCGGCGCGCCGTGGTTCCTGTGGCTTATTTTCCGCCAGCAAAGGTCAACCCATGGATAATCTTTACACCGCCCATTCGCTGTCGCTACGACTCGGTAAACGACAGGTTATTGACGACGTTTCCGTGCAGTTGCGCCGGGGCGAAGTGACCGCGCTGATTGGCCCAAACGGCGCGGGGAAATCCACGTTGCTACGCCTGCTGACCGGTTTTTTATCGCCAGATAGCGGCGAGCAACATATTGAAGGCCGCGCACTCGGCGAGTGGTCGGCCAACGCGCTATCGCGTCGCCGCGCGGTGATGCTGCAACGCACACAGCTTAACGCGAACTGGCCGGTCGAAACGGTGATTGGCATGGGCCGTGCGCCGTGGGGCGCGACGGTAGATGCGGCGCTGGTTCAGCGTGTGATGGCCGAAACCGGCTGCGGCCACCTGGCGGGCCGCTTGTACCCTGCGCTCTCCGGCGGCGAGCAGCAGCGCGTACAGTTGGCGCGAAGCCTGGCTCAGCTATGGGGAGAGGAAGGTCCGCAGGGCTGGCTGTTTCTTGATGAACCGACATCGGCGCTGGATCTGTTTTATCAGCAGCATTTGTTGCGCCTGTTAAAAAAACTCAGTCGTGCTGGCGGATTACACGTGTGTATCGTGCTGCACGACCTTAACCTTGCCGCACTGTGGGCGGATACTATCTTACTGTTACATCAAGGTAAGCTGGTCGCAGAGGGGACTCCACACGACGTTATTCAACCATCGGTTATCCATCGCTGGTACGGCGCGGATATCAGCATGAGTCAACACCCGCAGGCAGCTGTACCGCAGGTTTATCTCACCCCTTAATAGTCTGGGCTGCAGGCTGCGCCCAGCTTCGTTTTTCCAGGCATAAAATATCTCGATTGCTATTAAAAAATATTATTACTAGATATGGATGGGAAACCCATTGATTCTTTTAAAGATATTCAATTAGACTATCACCATCCCATTATCATTGATGGCTGTATAATGTAGTTTTTTATATCGATACATTTCTCCATCAGCAATGAAAATGCTTTTCTCGATGCTCTCAGTGAGTTCAGAAAAACCAAAGCTGATTGATGCGTTGATTAACTCACCGTCTAATTGGTGATCCTGATTTATTTTTTCTATGATTTGATTCATTTTCATCGGCGCTTGTTTGAGATCGGTTTTACTTAATAACAAAATGAACTCATCACCACCTGTTCTGATAAAAGCATCAGATGGCCTTATGTTTTTCATAAAAATAGAAGAGATAAGAATAAGTATTTTATCACCAACTAGATGACCATAAGTATCATTTATATATTTAAACGAGTTAACATCAATAACGCTGATGACAGAGTTGGTTCCAAGAGCGCCTTTTAAAATATTCATGCCTTTTCTTTTAGAAACAGCACCGGTCAATAAATCCACATCTATATCGTTATTAAGTAACGTGATGTGGTTTATCCCTAAGGTTATAATAATTAACGCCACTATACATACTGAGTTAAAAATAATCAGATTCTTCAGGCTACTCATTATTGAATATGATATTGAAGTTTTTGTAAGAACATCTGAGTTTGCAATAAACTCATGCTTTACCCAAGGGGTAAAAATGCCCGAACCCGGTTTTGCCAACTCAATACTACCTGAGTTTTTTTTGAGCATAATCTGTTCATGGATTGGCATACCGTTACTCATTAGCATAATTTTTAATGTGTCCAGCGTATAATCACTAACAACATACCCAAGAAGTCTATTTGTCATGGCGTTAGTATTATTTTGAATCACGGGTTGTATCGTGCTAATTGTCTTTTCTGCAGAGAAAGTGTCTTTATATATTTCACTAACATATCTTTTTGCAGTTAAATTATTTGACACTGAAAATCTTGGGATGAAATTATAATGTGCGTTATTCTGTAGCTTTAATTGTTCTTTATTTATCCCTTTGGCCTTTGAAAAAATAAATAAGAAGCTATGATCTAAAGGAATAAAGTATTTCGTTAGCACTGTTTTCTTGTTTAACCCAGTAGCTATCTGTAATATTCCACCAATATTTTTAATGATATTATTATTTAAACTCAACGTTTTCTTTGAGCCAACTAAATCAACATCATTATAGGTCTTATCTGTGTTTTCGACTGAATGTTCGTTTCCTGAAATTGCAAAAGATAGAGCTGTCGCTAATAATAAGTTATCTCTATCATCTGTAGAGATGCTACTCATAGTTCTATCTATTGCCAGATCAGCATCTAAATCAGACTTTTTTATCACATTAGTTATTATGAATTTGTTACCAGCTAGAATAATAAGTATAAATAAAAAGAAGAGCGGAGGTTTAAGTTTTGCCAGTTGCATTTTAATTAATCGGAATGGGTGTTTAGACAATTCTATCAAGCCGTTTCATATTATTATTGATTATTTGTGCGAGAAATGTTTTATCATAAATCATTTAATAGATGATTGAATAATGCATTATATAAGTTTAAATATGAGTAAATACAGCCTGTTGAGACTGCATAGCTGCCACGATGAACTCAAAAAGATATGCTCTCGCCAAACGGCGAGAGCATAGGATTACTTCTGAATCAGATAGCGAATGGTTGGGCCATCTTGCTGAATATCCAGTACGGTGTAGCCGTGATTCTGCGCATCCAGCGGAATGTTGTTTATCGACTGCGGACAGTCGCTGACCACTTCCAGTATTTCGCCTTTTTTCAGCTGTGGCATCGCTTCAAGGGTTGCCACTGCCGGATACGGACAAGGTTCGCCTACCATATCCAGACGGTAATCAGGCACTATCGTGCTCATACATTCTCCTTCGCGGTAACGTTAGCGGTAGCGGCGCGGCGGAAGAAACGTTTTTCCCAGCCGATAATCAGCAGCAGCGCAATTAATAACATGCCGTAAGTCACCAGCAGTCCGCCGAGCGGGCCAAAGGTGGTTAACAGGTTCACTTTATCCCAGTTGGTTGCAAGCGCAGGAGAGATATCATCCCAGTAGTAGGCCAGAATCGTCGAGCCAATAACGTTGCCGAGCCCGACCCACCAGTAGTGTACCTGCCCTTCTACCGCGCGATACATCCAGCCAGTTTCACAGCCACCTGCCAGCACGATACCAAACCCGAACAGTAACCCACCGATGACCGCATTCGGGCCCGCCCACATAATTTTCGGCGCCACACCCAGTTGGACATAGCTGAAGATACCGATGGCGCTCACCGCCATCCCGAAAATTATCGCCTTCGCCATTTGTGTACGCCCGGTGATCCACAGGTCGCGGAATGCCGAGGTAAAACAGATTTGCGCGCGCTCAATCAGCAGACCAAAGCCGACACCAAACAGCATCGCCAGACCCAGTTTTGGGCTACCGGCCGCCGTTAACAACGCCCAGCCGATCATGCCGATGAAAATCAGCATTCCCAGACGGAAGCGACGACGCGCTTTATCGGGACTTTGTGTTAACGGAGATGCGGCGGAGACTTTGACCATTTTGACCGGAATGCGGAATATTGGCAGCAGCGTAAAGCGCGCACCAAACCATGAACCAATAGCGGTCGCCAGGGCAAAGAACCAGGCATGAAGCGAGAACTGAGGGATCCCGGTAAAGAACGCCGCCAGATTACAGCCCATGGCCAGACGGGCCCCAAAACCGGCAATAATACCGCCGATAATCGCCTGCAAAATACGAATGCGGCTTTTAGGCAAACGCAGCTTCACGTTGTTAGCCCACAGTGCCGCGGCAAAACAGCCGCCGAACATACCGATAATCATCATGCCATCGATACGCGTCAACGGCGTGCCATCAAGGCCGATAAGCTTGTAGTAGCCCCAGGTTTCGGTGTGCACGCCCGCCAGTTGCAGCAGTTGCCCCCCCCAGCGGGTAAACTCGCCGGTGACGGCCCAGAAGGTACCGGTGATGCCGAAATAATAGGTGGCAAGAATGCCTGCGGCGATCACGGCAGGAACCGGTGACCAGAATTTGATCAGATAGGTTTGTTTGAATTGGTGCCAGGTCATAAAGATTAGCCTCTGAACTCAGAAGGATGGTGTTGCGGAAAGCCGGGGATTATAGCGGGAATATCATCCAGAATGATGACAACCTCAGTAAAAGATCGGTTAGATCAATTTTTCATTAGTGCGTACCACGAGGCAAGGTACGTTTTATCCTGGATGCAACTATTCTCACGGCAAGAGCGGTGTAAAAATCCTGGTAAGGTACTGCTATTGATGTTTAATTAGTCAATAATGACATCATCATTGATATTAATATTCAAATAAACCCAATTCGCTTAAGACATAAAAAAACATGGTTACAGTTCCTGTAAAACCGGTGAAAAACATCATGACTGATATTTTTAAAACCTGCGCATAGGTTAATTTTAACGAAAGAAAATATCTAGCAAAGTCTTTTCTAAGAATGGAAAATAAAAATTCAAGATCCGACAACACGACTCCCTCTCCTATAGCATGCTGTAAAATTTATTGCGGCCACTGTAGAACATTTAAGAAACTCTGACTGATAATTAAAATCAAAACTTATTTATTGGAGTTTCATCCCTGCGTGTAAGCATTGGCATTAGCGCTATGAGCACTCCACGTCAAACTCATCCCCCTCTTCCGCATAAATAATTTTTATTACTTCATCTGATTCAATGAGGGCCAATTTCTTGTTGCTGTCCGAAACCTGATAAAGGCGGAGGATATGTCCCGATTTTGACTTTTGTTCCAGGTACATTTCCAGACTTTGATTTCGTATTATCAATTTATTCGGGTAACCGTCCCAGTTCACGAAAACTGACCGATTCTGGCTCCCTACGCATTGTAAATGAACAGGTAATTCCATGCTGCTAGCCGTTGTCACCTGTAACGTCATGATGGCCACAAAAATAGTGCCTTTTAAAATTATTAATTTATTAGCTATAAAGGCTAGCCATTTGATTGCCAAACTCATTACTCCTTCACTTTTGCATACAACAGCATTTTGTTGTCGCAAGTTAGCAGAATAAATTTATTATTTATTTCAAAAAACGACTTTACTACAGACCAATAGGGCCGAAAGGGATTATTGGTCTGCGGCGAGGTCGATCAGGTTTCCCAGTGCGGCACATAATTTGAAATTTCCATCACCCAAGTCTTCATGCTTACAAATAGTAAAACGGGGCTAAACCCTGAGGAATCCCCAGAAATAAGGTCAGGCACGGTGTGCTCCCTCACCCTAACCCTCTCCCCAAAGGGGCGAGGGAACCGAACAGTGCGAATTTCCCTTCAGAGCAATACATTAGCTTATTCGTTAAATTATAAAAATTTACTGGGAATACCTCAGGGCTAAACCCCATCCGCTAACGTCGTTTTTCACGAAGCTATCAGGCTCAACTTTGTCACCAGATCTCATTATTTTTAACGCTTTAAACAAAAGTGGCTTTCCCTCTTGTTTTCCTGACATTCAGACTCCGTTATCATGCACCCTACGTACTCATGAAAACAGCGTGGATTCGATGAGATCCAACGACATCAACTGAGTCTGAAAGTAACCTTCAAGAATTCTAAGTAAATGGACATCATAAACGGATGAGTACAAACGATAATCTCGACGCCCACACGCCGATGATGCAGCAGTACCTGAAGCTAAAAGCACAGCATCCTGAAATTCTGCTGTTCTACCGGATGGGTGACTTTTACGAGATGTTTTATGACGATGCAAAGCGCGCATCGCAGTTACTGGACATCTCCCTGACCAAACGTGGTGCCTCTGCTGGTGAACCGATCCCGATGGCAGGCATTCCGTATCATGCTGCGGAAAACTATCTGGCTAAGCTGGTCAATCAAGGCGAGTCCGTCGCTATTTGTGAGCAAATTGGCGACCCGGCAACCAGTAAAGGGCCGGTTGAACGCAAAGTGGTGCGTATTGTTACCCCCGGCACCATCAGCGATGAAGCGCTGTTACAGGAACGCCAGGATAACCTGCTGGCTGCGATTTGGCAGGACAGTAAAGGCTACGGCTATGCGACGCTGGATATTAGCTCTGGACGTTTTCGTGTTAGCGAACCCGCCGATCGGGAAACCATGGCCGCTGAACTGCAGCGCACCAACCCTGCCGAGCTGCTGTATGCCGAAAACTTTGCCGAAACGGCATTGATTGAAGGCCGTCGTGGCCTGCGCCGTCGTCCGCTGTGGGAGTTTGAAATCGACACCGCGCGCCAGCAGCTGAATATGCAGTTTGGCACACGTGATTTGGTCGGTTTTGGCGTTGAAGGCGCACCGCGTGGTCTTTGCGCTGCGGGTTGTCTGCTGCAATACGTTAAAGATACGCAACGAACTTCGCTGCCGCACATTCGCTCCATCACCATGGATCGCCAGCAGGACAGTATCGTGATGGATGCTGCCACGCGCCGTAATCTGGAGATCACCCAGAATCTGGCCGGTGGGCTGGAAAATACTCTCGCGTCGGTCCTCGACTGTACCGTCACGCCGATGGGCAGCCGTATGCTCAAGCGCTGGCTGCATATGCCGGTGCGTGATACCAAAACCCTGACCGAACGCCAGCAAACTATCGGCGCTTTGCAGGACACCACCGCTGAATTGCAGCCGGTGCTGCGTCAGGTCGGCGATCTGGAACGTATTCTGGCCCGTCTGGCGCTGCGTACCGCTCGTCCACGGGATCTTGCACGTATGCGTCACGCTTTCCAGCAATTGCCGGAACTGCGCGCACAGCTTCTGAGCGTCGATAGCGCCCCGGTGCAGATGCTGCGTGAAAAAATGGGCGAGTTCGTTGAACTGCGCGAGCTGCTGGAACGCGCCATTATTGATGCGCCACCGGTACTGGTTCGTGATGGTGGCGTGATTGCGCCGGGTTATCACGAAGAGCTTGATGAATGGCGCGCGCTGGCCGACGGTGCAACCGACTATCTTGATCGTCTGGAGATCCGCGAGCGCGAGCGTACCGGTCTCGATACCTTAAAAGTCGGCTTTAATGCGGTACACGGTTATTACATTCAAATAAGCCGTGGGCAGAGCCATCTGGCACCGATCAACTATGTGCGCCGCCAGACGCTGAAAAATGCCGAACGCTATATTATTCCTGAGCTTAAAGAGTACGAAGACAAAGTTCTGACCTCAAAAGGCAAAGCGCTGGCGCTGGAAAAACAGCTTTATGACGAGTTGTTCGAGCTGCTGTTGCCACACCTTGGCGATTTGCAGCAGAGCGCTAACGCGCTGGCAGAACTGGACGTGCTGGTTAACCTGGCAGAACGTGCCTATTCGCTTAACTACACCTGCCCACGCTTTACCGATAAACCCGGTATTCGTATTACCGAAGGTCGTCACCCGGTGGTCGAGCAGGTGCTCCATGAGCCGTTTATCGCAAACCCGTTAAACCTGACACCACAGCGTCGGATGCTCATCATCACCGGGCCGAATATGGGGGGTAAAAGTACCTATATGCGGCAAACCGCGCTGATTGCGTTGCTGGCCTATATTGGCAGCTACGTCCCGGCACAGAGCGTAGAGATTGGCCCTATCGACCGCATCTTTACCCGCGTCGGCGCAGCAGATGATCTGGCTTCCGGCCGCTCAACCTTTATGGTGGAGATGACCGAAACTGCGAATATCCTGCATAACGCAACCGAGCACAGCCTGGTGTTAATGGATGAAATTGGGCGCGGGACATCGACCTACGACGGCTTGTCATTGGCGTGGGCCTGTGCAGAAAATCTGGCGAATAAGATCAAAGCGCTGACCCTGTTCGCCACCCACTACTTCGAGCTAACTCAGCTACCGGAGAAAATGGAAGGCGTCGCGAACGTGCATCTGGATGCACTGGAGCACGGAGACACCATCGCCTTTATGCACAGTGTGCAGGACGGTGCGGCTAGCAAGAGCTACGGTTTAGCCGTTGCCCAGCTTGCCGGTGTGCCAAAAGAGGTGATTAAGCGCGCGCGTCAGAAACTGCGCGAACTGGAAAGCCTCTCGCCGAATGCCGCGGCGACTCAGGTTGATGGTACGCAAATGTCGCTGTTATCCGCACCTGAAGAAGCGTCTCCTGCCGTAGAGGCGCTGGAGAATCTGGATCCGGATTCGCTCACGCCACGTCAGGCGCTGGAGTGGATTTATCGTTTGAAGGGAATGGTGTAATCATCTGTACCGCTTCAGATGCGCTGAAGCGGTACCTTCGAAATCTTACGCCTGGATTTTCCAGATGTTGAGTTTATCGAAGGATAAGAATGTGTGCGAGCAGCAGATAAGAAAAAGCCCTCACCATGATGGTAAGGGCTTTTAAGGTACTACAAACTTCAGATTTAACATTAATTAACTTAGTGATTTGCTACTTCAATTTATACTGCTTTCAAATGCACCCGTTTACTACAGATAATATTGGGCATTAAAACTTAAAAACCTCCCTCTAGTTATCCTGCTACACACATCGCCAGCGTTATCACGAACTTAAGCATGGCGCCTTAAACAAGTACATCCCCCATCGCGACATATACTCTTTGATGCGTTGCCTTATTACCGTTGCGTTTACCATGATGCAGCAATCACAACATACCAATTTAAAACAAGGCCTTACATCGTCGCGCATACTCTACCATTTCGCTTTCCAGCACAATCACTACGAGGCCTTAAAACATATTACATCCCAAACTACAAACTTCGTGGCCTTATTGCAAAATGGCTTACCCCAGTACTTCTTAATAAACACTAACTTCTTTCACCGTGCTGTTAAAACCTAATTTACACACTTAAAAACAAGAGTCAATACTGTTTTTAAAATCATGTTTATATTTACATATCATGAAATAAGATGTATTTAAAAATCATTGTACTAGCGCTATTTTGTTTGTGATCTGGCGCGTATTTTGCGATAAATTCTCGCCAATTCTTGCGTGCTAACTCCGCCTTCCCAGATTGATTATGGTAGCTTGGGAAGTTGACTCGCCGGTAGAACGGCATTGATAAAATAACAGCGACGGGTTAATCCGTCGCTGCTTAGTCTTTTAGCGTTTATCTTTCGCCAACAACGGCGGGATGCTCGGCACCATCGGTGCATCATCAATATCTTTCTGCGTCATGCGGAACGCTTCAGGGTAGTGCTCGCGACTGGTGCGGCGTAGCGGTTCGGTATCTCGCCAGGTGTACAAGCAGTGCTGGCACTGGTATACCGTCCAGACATCTTTTACCGGCGATTTCGCCATCACTTCAATATTCTCATCGGCGCAACGTGGACAAATCATCTTTTCCTCCTTACTTACGGTTAGCCAGCATAGCGGTCAGTTTTTCAGCCCAGGCTTTGGTTTCAGGTAAGTCCTGTACCGGTTGGCTGTAGTGACCACGGTTGTCCGGCGCAACCGGCGTGGTGGCGTCGATAATCAATTTGTCAGTGATCCCCGCCGGGCTTGAGCCAGGGTCAAGTTCCAACACCGACATGTTCGGCAATTGCACGAGATCGCCCGCAGCGTTAACTTTCGACGACAATGCCCACATCACCTGCGGCAGGTTAAACGGATCAACATCTTCATCGACCATAATCACCATCTTCACATAGCCCAGGCCATGTGGCGTGGTCATCGCACGCAGACCCACCGCGCGGGCAAAGCCGCCGTAGCGTTTTTTGGTCGAGATAATCGCTAGCAATCCGTGGGTGTACATGGCGTTCACCGCCTGCACTTCCGGGAACTCAGCTTTCAGTTGCTGATACAGCGGCACGCAGGTAGCCGGCCCCATCAGGTAGTCGATTTCAGTCCACGGCATACCGAGATAGAGCGATTCAAAAATCGGTTTGCTGCGGTAAGAGACTTTATCGATACGCACCACCGTCATATTACGGCCACCGGAGTAGTGCCCGGTGAATTCTCCGAACGGCCCTTCGATCTCACGTTTGCGACCCTCGATAACGCCCTCGAGGATCACTTCCGAACCCCACGGTACATCAAAACCGGTTAGCGGTGCGGTCGCAATCGGATAGGGGCTTTCACGTAGTGCGCCAGCCATTTCGTATTCCGACTGATCGTATTTCAGCGGCGTTGCGCCCATCAGGGTGATGATCGGATCGTTGCCGAGCGTAATCGCAATCGGTAAGTCTTCTCCGCGCTCTTCCGCTTTGTGCAGATGCAGCGCGATATCATGCATTGGGATCGGCTGTAGGCCCAGCTTGCGTTTGCCTTTGACTTCCATTCGGTAGATACCGACGTTCTGCTTACCAAAGTTATCCGGATCAAGCGGGTCGCGCGACACCACACAGGCCTTATCCAGATAAAAACCACCATCCCCGTCGTTTAAACGAAACAGCGGCAGGATATCGAACAGGTTGATGTCTTCGCCATCGACGGTATTTTCAGCCCATGCGGGATTGGCACGGCGCTCTGGGGCCACGGGGAACTTATCCCAACGACGGATAAACTCATCAATCTGCTTTCTGACCGGCGTGTTCATCGGCAGCCCCATGGAAATGGCGTGGTTTTGCCAGGAGCCAATCGTGTTCATGGTGACACGCGCGTCGGTAAAGCCACGAATATTGTCAAACCACAGCGCAGGGGCACCGTCACCGATACGGCCGGTCGCGTTCGCGGCCGCTGCCAGATCCGGCTCAGCGTTTACCTCCTCGCTGATTTTCAGCAGCTGCCCCTGGTCTTCCAGCGCCTGCAAAAAACTGCGTAAATCATCAAAAGCCATTATGCATTCTCCTGTGAAAAATTCGCGGCACGTAACCCGCTCCAGCGACGCGCTTTGTGGTGCTCAAGACCAAATTGATCCAGCACACGCGTCACCACGTGATGGGTGACATCGTCAATCGTTTCCGGGTGGTTGTAATACGCTGGCATCGGCGGCACCATCGCCACGCCCATACGAGATAAGGCCAGCATATTTTCAAGATGGATGGTACTGAGCGGCATTTCACGCGGGACGAGCACTAGCTTGCGTCCCTCTTTCAGCACCACATCGGCGGCGCGTCCCACCAGCCCGTCGGCATAACCTGCGCGGATACCGGCCAGCGTTTTCATACTGCATGGGATGATAATCATGCCGTCGGTGCGGAAGGAACCCGATGAGATGATGGCGGCTTGATCGGCGGGGCTATGCGTGAAATCGGCAAACTCAGTCACTTCGCGCGCGCTATACGGGGTCTCCAGCTCTATAGTGGTCCTGGCCCACTTCGACAACACCAGGTGGGTTTCCACTTCCGGCATGTCACGTAATGCCTTGAGTAAAGCAACCCCCAATGGAGCGCCGGTGGCTCCAGTCATTCCGACAATCAATTTCATCATCACCTCACACATTGTTCGTATACGAACATTTTAGATGAAGGTACGCCGTATCGCTCTTGAGTGCAAGTTTGTTCGTACACGGTCGCATTTTTAATCAAAGCAGGAAATATGCGCAAAAGCATCGCGAACGGCTATCATAGAAGCGATGTTTTTTTACGGAGTTCTCATGGAATTAAGAAACGAGGCGTTCCATTTACTGCGCCAGCTTTTCCAGCAACATACGGCACGTTGGCAGCATGACCTGCCAGATCTCACCAAACCGCAGTACGCGGTATTGCGCGCTATTTCTGAGCACCCGGGTATTGAACAGGTCACGCTAACGGAAGCGGCAGTGAGTACAAAAGCGACGCTAGCGGAAATGTTAAGCCGAATGGAGCAGCGCGGCCTGGTGCGCCGTGAACACGATCCGGCAGATAAACGTCGCCGTTTTGTCTTCTTAACGGCTGAGGGCGAAGCTTTACTGACCCACGCCATCCCGTTGGGCAATGCCGTTGATGAAGAGTTTCTGGGACGATTAAGCGCCGATGAGCGCCAGCATTTCTCCCGTCTCATCCATACCCTGATATCACAAGAGCCGAAAGATTAATCCCTTTGCTCACCTGCATCGCAAAATGGAGAATACATGAATCGCTATATTCAAGAAGTCATCGACGCCCACGTACTTATCGAAAACTGGCTCGGTCGCGGTGAAGGGAGCGCGGATGCCCTAATGCATCGCTTTAGCGCCGATTTTACGATGATTCCGCCCAGCGGAACTCGGATGAATTATCAAGCAGTTAGCGCCTTTTTCCAGGGAGCTGGCGCCTGCCGTCCAGGTTTGAAGATTGTCATCGATAATGCCGCTGTACTGAGTGAATGGGACGATGGGGCAACGGTTGTCTATCAGGAAATCCAGCATTTACCCGGCAAACCGGCCACACAGCGCTGGTCGACAGCGGTGTTGCGTCAGCAAGAAGATAAAATCATCTGGCTACACCTGCATGAGACAGCTCAGGGATAACGGCACAAAGCCAGAAAAGGAAAAGGCTCAATCATCGGATTGAGCCTTTTTAAGAAAAGTATCTTACTCGCGGAATAACGCTTCGATGCTAAGCCCCTGAGTCTGCAAAATTTCACGCAGACGGCGCAAGCCTTCAACCTGAATCTGACGCACGCGTTCACGGGTCAGACCGATTTCACGGCCAACATCTTCCAGCGTCGCCGCTTCATAGCCCAACAGGCCAAAGCGACGAGCCAGCACCTCACGCTGCTTGGCGTTCAGTTCGAACAGCCATTTGACGATGCTTTGTTTCATATCATCGTCCTGCGTGGTGTCTTCCGGGCCGTTTTCATTTTCATCGGCCAGGATATCCAGCAGCGCTTTTTCAGAATCTCCGCCCAGCGGCGTATCAACTGATGTGATGCGTTCATTGAGACGCAGCATACGGCTAACGTCATCAACCGGCTTATCCAGCCGTTCGGCTATCTCTTCGGCGCTCGGCTCGTGGTCCAGTTTATGCGACAGTTCACGAGCGGTACGCAGATAGACGTTCAGCTCTTTTACAATATGGATTGGCAGACGAATGGTACGGGTTTGATTCATAATAGCCCGTTCAATGGTCTGACGAATCCACCACGTGGCATAGGTTGAAAAGCGGAACCCACGCTCCGGGTCGAACTTCTCTACGGCGCGAATCAGCCCCAGATTGCCCTCTTCGATAAGATCCAGCAGCGCCAGACCACGATTGCCATAACGGCGAGCAATTTTCACGACCAGACGGAGGTTGCTTTCAATCATCCGACGGCGCGAGGCCACATCGCCACGCAGGGCACGACGAGCAAAGTAAACTTCTTCTTCTGCGGTTAATAATGGAGAATAACCGATCTCACCCAGATAAAGCTGAGTCGCATCGAGTACACGTTGAGTGGCACCCTGCGATAAAAGCTCCTCTTCGGCGAGTTCGCTGTCACTGGGTTCCTCTTCATTCAGGACTTTTTCATCAAAAGTCTCTGCTCCATTCTCATCAAACTCCGCATCTTCATTTAAATCATGAACTTTCAGCGTATTCTGACTCATTAAGGTGGCTCCTACCCGTGATCCCCAGGCAATGCACCTTAACATGTCACTTATCAGGCGGCTTCTGCAGCTGCTGATGCCACCTGAAAGCGTTCATGTGAAGGACTTTGCCGCATTATCGCTGCGGTAAATACTGCAGCGGGTTGACGGATTTCCCCTTGTAACGAATTTCAAAATGCAAACGTGTCGAACTGGTACCTGTGCTACCCATGGTAGCGATTTTCTGCCCCGCCTTGATATCTTGTTGCTCTTTTACGAGCATCGTATCGTTATGAGCGTAAGCACTCAGGTAATCATCGTTGTGTTTGATGATAATAAGATTACCGTAACCGCGCAGTGCGTTACCGGCATAGACGACGCGCCCATCAGCGGTTGCGACGATTGCCTGTCCTTTACTGCCCGCGATATCGATCCCTTTGTTGCCACCGTCGGTGCCGCTAAAGTTTTCAATAATCTTGCCGTCAGTTGGCCAGCGCCATGCCGAGATAGGCGCACTGGTTGATGTACTGCTGGCAGTCGGTACGGCGGTGCTCGCAACTGGTGCTGTTACAGGCGCTACGACAGTAGTCGTCGCAGGCTTGTTGTTAGGCAACATTTTGTTAGCACTTTGTTCACCTGAATCCTCAGAATACGTAATTGTGGTAGTCGACGCAACAGGCGTGGTGGAATTTTGTGCAGGTTTTGAGACTAATCCGGTATTCCCGCTACTGCTCTGTGCGCTGGCTACCGCAACCGGGTTATTACCGGTAATTGGCTGACCTGAAGCATTGCCAACCTGCAGCACCTGACCGACGTTCAGGCCGTAAGGCGCAGCAACATTGTTGCGCTGCGCAAGGTCGCGGAAGTCGTTGCCGGTAACCCAGGCAATATAGAACAAGGTATCGCCATGCTTAACGGTATAGGTGCTGCCACCTGCGTAGCTACCCTTTGGAATATCGCCGTATTTGCGGTTGTAGACGATGTGCCCATTTTCAACTTGCACCGGTTGCTGTGCTACCGGCTGCGCCACGGGTTGCTGGGTTTGAATAGGCTGAGTCTGAACCGGCTGTACCGGTTGAATCTGAGGTGTTGATTGTGCCGTGGTGCCCATTTTTGGCGGCGGCGTAATCAGCATGCCGGAATTGGTGCTGCTGGATCCATTGCTATTAACGGAGCTGACTGGCGCTGGGGCGTTATTCGATGAAGAACAACCTGCCAGCCAAAGTGAAATCAGTGACAATGCCACCACACGATTAACGGTAAATTTAGGGCTTCCCGCGCTCATTTATCCCCCAGGAATAGGTTAACTGCCAGTGACTTAATACCGCGCAACGCACGTCGTAAACACTGGAAAACGTGTTCACCATACGCTGAATTGTGCCGAAAACCTTCAGAAAAATCCGGGTCTCAGGCCAGCTCCCCCTTCACTAGGGGAACGAAGCGAACAGCCTCTACGGTATCAATAATGAATTCGCCTCCCCGCCGATGAACGCGTTTCAGATACTGCTGATCATCGCCCACGGGTAAAACGAGAATACCGCCTTCATCAAGCTGCGACATCAGCGCAACCGGAATTTCCAGCGGAGCCGCCGTCACGATGATGGCGTCAAACGGGGCACGAGCCTGCCACCCCTGCCAACCATCGCCATGGCGGGTCGATACATTGTGCAAATCAAGCTGCTTCAGGCGACGCCGCGCGTGCCATTGCAGGCTCTTTATACGTTCCACAGAACAGACGTGATGAACTAAATGTGCCAGGATGGCCGTCTGATAGCCCGAACCGGTGCCAATCTCCAGCACCCGGCACTCCGGGGTAAGTTCCAGCAATTCGGTCATTCGCGCCACCATGTATGGCTGCGAAATCGTCTGCCCTTGGCCGATGGGCAGCGCAACGTTATCCCACGCGCTGTGTTCAAACGCTTCATCAATAAATTTTTCGCGTGGCACTTTCGCCATCGCATCAAGCACCCGTTCATCGCGGATACCCAATTGTTGAAGCTGATTGAGCAGGCTCTGGATGCGTTTACTGACTACCATTGCGCGTCGACCCTCACCTGCTCCAGCCAGCCAGAGACCACCTCTCGCGCACTCTGGGCCGTGAGATCCACATGTAACGGTGTCACCGAGACATACCCTTCATCAACGGCGGCAAAATCGGTGTCCGGGCCGGCATCGCATTTTTCGCCCGGTGGGCCAATCCAGTAGAGCGTATTGCCCCGAGGATCTTGCTGCGGAATCACTTTATCCGCAGGATGGCGGCTGCCGCAGCGCGTCACGCGAATGCCTTTGATTTGGTCAAGCGGCAAATCGGGAACGTTAACATTCAGGATACGCCCGGTACGCAGCGGTTCGCGTGCTAATGCGCGCAGTAGCGAGCAGGTCACGGCGGCGGCGGTTTCATAGTGCTGGTGACCGTTGAGCGATACGGCAAGCGCGGGTAGGCCAAGATGACGGCCCTCCATCGCGGCGGCTACCGTGCCAGAATAGATAACATCATCGCCCAGATTCGGCCCGGCATTAATGCCAGAAACCACGATATCCGGCCCCGGACGCATCAGCGCATTGACGCCAAGATAGACACAATCCGTTGGTGTGCCCATCTGTACGGCAATGTCGCCGTTATCGAAAGTGAAAGTGCGAAGCGAAGACTCCAGCGTCAGCGAATTCGATGCGCCACTGCGGTTACGATCGGGTGCAACTACCTGAACCTCGGCAAATTCCCGTAAGGCTCTGGCCAGCGTCTGAATGCCTGGCGCATGGATCCCGTCATCGTTACTCAGCAATATTCGCATAATCACCTGTTGTATTGATAAGTTCCCTTACCACGCTGGTTGCAAAGCTGCCCGCCGGGAGCCAGAAACGCAGTTCGACGGTGACGTCGTCCCACCAGTTCCAGCTAAGCTGCTGCGGATAAAGCAGCATTGCGCGGCGAGCGGCCTCGACTTTTTCGCGTTGCAGTAGCGACTGTAACGCGGTCTCTTCGGCCAGCACGGTTTGTTCAAATACCAGCGCGTCGCGCTGAGTTCCCCAATCGCCAGTACCTGGCAACGCGGCGGTAATCATCAGTTCACGCGCGTCAACGCGTGCCTGCAATAAAGCCTGCTCTTCAACGCCTGCAACAAACCAGCTGCCACGCCCGGATAATTGTAGCGCATCGCCGTCAACAACTTGATTAAAGTCCGTTTTTTTTAGGCGTTCACTCACAATCTGATTAAACAACGCGCTGCGTGCTGCCGACAACCAAAAACTGCGTTTATTTCGATCACGAACCGGTGCACCGCTTTCTGCCCAGCGCAGCGCACCATGCAGGTTGCTACCGCCGATACCAAAGCGCTGAGCACCAAAATAGTTCGGTACGCCGCCGTCAACGATTGCCTGCAGACGGGCTTCAACGTCATCACGCCCTTTCACTTCACGCAAAATTAACGTGAATTGATTACCCTTGAGCGCCCCTAAACGCAGCTTACGCTTATGGCGGGCATATTCCAGCACCTGACATCCTTCTAGCTGGAACTGGGTTAAATCCGGCATTTCTTTGCCCGGTACCCGCGCGCACAGCCACTGTTCGGTGACCGCATGCTTATCTTTTTGACCGGCGAAGCTGACTTCACGAGCGTGGATTTTCAGAAACTTCGCCAGCGCTTCGGCAACAAAACGGGTGTTGCAGCCATTTTTCAGTATGCGCACCAGGATATGTTCGCCTTCGCCGTCCGGTTCAAAACCTAAATCTTCGACCACCAGAAAATCTTCCGGATTGGCTTTTAACTGCCCTGTACTTTGCGGCTTACCGTGTAGGTAAGTCAGTGCATCAAACTGAATCATGAGATCGCCTTATTCAGCAGCGCCACCGCTTCACAGGCGATGCCTTCCCCGCGCCCGGTGAAGCCCAGCTTCTCAGTGGTGGTCGCTTTGACGTTAACATCATCCATATGACAGCCCAGATCTTCAGCGATAAACACGCGCATTTGCGGGATGTGCGTCAGCATCTTTGGTGCCTGAGCGATAATCGTGACGTCGACGTTGCCAAGGGTGTACCCCTTCGCCTGTACACGACGCCAGGCTTCACGCAGCAGCGCGCGGCTGTCAGCCCCTTTAAAAGCCGGGTCGGTATCCGGGAACAGCTTGCCGATATCACCCAACGCCGCCGCCCCCAGTAAGGCATCGGTCAATGCATGCAGCGCCACATCGCCGTCGGAGTGCGCCAGCAGCCCTTTTTCATAGGGGATACGTACGCCGCCAATGATAATCGGGCCAACGCCACCAAAGGCGTGTACGTCAAAACCGTGTCCAATTCGCATTATGCTTTCTCCGGGTTACCCAAGCGGGTGAGGTAAAATTGGGCGAGCGCCAGGTCTTCCGGGCGCGTCACTTTAATATTATCAGCACGACCGGCAATCAACTCGGGATGAAAGCCGCAATACTCTAACGCTGATGCTTCGTCGGTAATCGTTGCGCCTTCGTTCAGCGCGCGGGATAAACAGGCCAGCAGCAGCTCGCGAGGGAAAAACTGCGGCGTCAGCGCGTGCCACAAATCGTTACGATCGACGGTGTGGGCAATGGCCGATTTTCCGCTTTCAGCCCGCTTCATGGTGTCACGAACGGGCGCGGCCAGAATACCGCCCACGCGGCTGGTTTCGCTTAACGTGAGCAGGCGCGCTAAATCGTCCTGATGCAGACACGGACGCGCGGCATCATGCACCAGCACCCATTGCGCATCATCAATCGCGCGCAGGCCAGCCAGCACAGAGTCGGCACGTTCAGCGCCGCCATCAACGACGGTAATTTGGGGATGCAGTGCAAGAGGGAGTTGCTGGAAGCGTTCGTCGCCAGGGGAGACGGCGATAACCACTCGCTGAATGCGGGCGTTAGCCAGTAGCGCATCCACCGAGTGTTCGAGAATCGTTTTGTTACCGATTGAGAGATATTGTTTCGGGCATTCCGTTTGCATACGGCGGCCAAATCCGGCTGCCGGTACCACGGCGCATACGCCCGGAGAAGTTACGGCCATGTCGTCATCCTGGAACTGATTAGCGATTAGTTTGCGTTTGCCCCGTATTCTGGTTGCGTTTGGACGCATCCGGCACCAGACGATAAAATGTTTCGCCCGGACGGGTCATGCTAAGTTCGTTACGAGCACGTTCCTCGATAGCTTCCTGACCACCGTTGAGGTCATCAATTTCGGCGAAAAGCTGATCGTTGCGCGCTTTTAATTTTGCGTTGGTTGCCTGTTGTACAGATACATCATCATTGACCCGGCTAAAGTCGTGAAGACCATTTTTGCCAAACCATAAGGAATATTGTAGCCATACCAGCAATGCCAGTAATAGCAGCGTTAATTTACCCATCCTGCCCCCTGAAAAACGGCCCTATCATCCCATAACTTGCCGTCATACTCCACTCCGGCCGCAGGCGATACCGCATACAGCCTGAAATGTACCACATTTCACTGGCCCAGAGGCAGGTCTTGTCGCAGGCGATATCGTGCAAAACGTCTAGTACGAACGCACTAACTCATAATCCACATGAATAGCAAGCCGCACAGTATGGCGACGGTCACCAGTGTTGCAACAATGGTGTAACCCAGTTTTCCTTTCACCAGCGAGTGGAAAGCAACACCGACAACCACCGCAACAGGCATCAGGGCAAGGAAAAAAGGCCATGTGTACAGGAAGAAGAATAGCGTGTTATTGCCATAGTGCAGATAGGGGATACCCAGCGCCATCAACCACGCAACAAAGCCAACAAACGCCCCTGACAAAGACCAGGTGGTTTCGTCATAAGCGGGGGCGAGCGACTCGGTATGGGTCATATTGATGTTCTGAGTATTACGCATAAATAATCCTGTTAGGCCGGAGCAGGCAAACTCCGGCACCTTTTCAGGATCTGATAATATCGCTCTGCCTCAGCAGATCTAATAATTGTGCCACTAAATTTGTTACTAATTGTTCACCATCAAGATGGATTGCAGGCTGCTCTGGAGATTCATATGCTGAATCAATCCCGGTGAAATTACGTAACTCTCCGGCACGGGCTTTTTTATATAATCCTTTCGGATCACGCGCCTCACAGGTTGCCAGTGAAGTGTCGACGAAGATCTCAAAGAAACGATCTTCACCCACTCGCTCACGCACCATCTGACGCTCCGCGCGGTGCGGTGAGATAAATGCGGTCAATACCACCAGCCCCGCATCGACCATTAATTTGGCCACTTCGCCTACCCGACGAATATTTTCTTTACGGTCTACGTCGGTAAAACCCAGATCGCTACACAATCCATGACGGACGTTATCGCCATCGAGCAGATAAGTGCTCACGCCAAGCTGATGCAACGCTTCTTCTAACGCCCCGGCAACGGTGGATTTCCCCGAGCCCGAAAGCCCGGTGAACCACAGAACGACCCCACGATGACCGTGGAGTTGTTCACGCTGTTGCGCGGTGACGGGATGTGCGTGCCAGACGACGTTTTCGTCATGCTGAGCCATTATTTTCCTCCCAGCAAATCACGCGCACCCCAATGTGGGAAGTGCTTACGCACCAGGGCATTGAGTTCCAGTTCAAAAGCGCTGAAATCAGTATTCACACCCGCATGTTCGGTATTCGGCTCACGGACCATGCCTGCACCCACGGTGACGTTGCTTAAACGGTCGATAAAGATAATCCCGCCGGTCACCGGGTTTTCCTGATATTTGTCGAGAACCAGTGGCTCATCAAAGGTGAGGTCAACAAGGCCAATTCCGTTTAGCGGTAATACATCAACTTCACGCTGAGTCAGATTATTGATATCCACCTGATATTGAATGCCATCAATGCGCGCACGGGTTTTCTTACCAGCCACTTTGATGTCATAGCTTTGCCCCGCCGACAGCGGTTGCTCCGCCATCCACACCACGTCTACGCTCGCACGCTGCACTGACGGTAAGGTATCTTGTGCGTCCAGCAGCAGATCGCCACGGCTGATATCGATTTCGTCTTTCAGTACCAGCGTCACCGCCTCACCCGCACCGGCTTCCTGGAGGTCGCCATCAAAGGTGACAATACGCGCCACGCTGGATTCAACGCCTGACGGCAGCACCTTAACGCGCTGACCCACCTGCACAGTGCCTGAAGCCACCGTGCCTGAGAAGCCGCGGAAATCGAGATTCGGACGGTTGACGTACTGCACCGGGAATCGCATCGGCTGAGTATCAACGGTGCGTTGAATAGCGACGGTTTCCAGCACTTCCAAAAGCGTAGGGCCGCTGTACCATGGAATATTCGCACTTTGGCTGGCGACGTTATCGCCTTCCAGGGCGGAGAGCGGTACGAAACGAATATCCAGATTACCCGGCAACTGCTCGGCAAAGGTCAGATACTCTTCGCGGATACGGTTAAAGGTCTCTTCGCTGTAATCGACAAGATCCATTTTGTTCACCGCCACCACCAGGTGTTTGATCCCCAGCAGCGTCGAGATAAAGCTATGGCGGCGCGTTTGATCGAGCACGCCTTTACGGGCATCAATCAGCAGGATCGCCAGGTCACAGGTCGATGCGCCGGTTGCCATATTACGAGTGTACTGCTCGTGCCCCGGGGTGTCGGCAATAATAAATTTGCGCTTTTCGGTAGAGAAATAGCGGTAGGCCACATCAATAGTGATGCCCTGCTCACGCTCGGCCTGCAGGCCATCCACCAGCAGCGCCAGATCCAGTTTTTCACCCTGAGTTCCGTGACGCTTACTGTCATTGTGCAGCGAAGAAAGCTGATCTTCATAAATCTGTCGGGTGTCGTGCAGCAGGCGGCCAATCAGCGTACTTTTGCCGTCATCCACGCTGCCACAGGTCAGAAAGCGCAGCAAGCTTTTGTGCTGCTGGGCGTGCAGATACGCTTCAACCCCGCCTTCATCGGCAATTTGTTGTGCAATAGTGGTGTTCATGGCGGCTCCTTAGAAATAACCCTGACGTTTTTTAAGCTCCATGGAGCCGGCCTGGTCGCGGTCAATCATGCGTCCCTGACGTTCACTGGTGGTGGAGACCAGCATCTCTTCGATAATCTCCGGCAGCGTCTGCGCGTCGGACTCTACCGCACCCGTCAACGGCCAGCATCCCAGGGTACGGAAGCGCACCATACGATTTTCAATCACTTCACCCGGCTGCAAGTTGATACGGTCGTCATCAATCATCATCAGCATACCGTCACGTTCCAGCACCGGACGCTCGGCGGCCAGATACAGTGGAACGATGTCGATATTTTCCAGGTAGATGTACTGCCAGATATCCAGCTCAGTCCAGTTGGAGAGCGGGAAGACACGGATGCTCTCACCTTTGTTAATCTGGCCGTTGTAGTTATGCCACAGCTCCGGACGCTGATTTTTCGGGTCCCAGCGGTGGAAGCGGTCTCGGAAGGAGTAAATACGCTCTTTGGCACGTGATTTTTCTTCATCACGGCGCGCGCCGCCGAACGCAGCGTCAAAGCCGTATTTGTTCAGCGCCTGCTTCAGGCCTTCCGTTTTCATAATATCAGTGTGTTTAGCGCTGCCGTGTTCAAACGGGTTGATCCCCATCGCCACGCCTTCCGGGTTTTTGTGTACCAGTAGTTCACAGCCGTACGCTTTGGCAGTGCGGTCACGGAACTCGTACATCTCGCGGAATTTCCAGCCGGTATCAACATGCAGCAGCGGGAACGGCAGCGTGCCTGGGTAAAACGCCTTGCGCGCCAGATGCAGCATGACGCTGGAATCTTTACCGATGGAGTACATCATCACCGGATTAGAGAATTCGGCGGCCACCTCACGGATAATATGGATGCTTTCCGCCTCCAGTTGCCGCAGGTGAGTAAGTCGTTTTTGGTCCATAACCGTTCCTTAAGCCTGATTTATTGCATATCTGTTGTGTGTTGGGGCTTGATAGCGTCGTCAGCACGTATCTCTTTGTTGTTTGGGGCGTTGTGCTACAACTCGCTAACAATCAGCAATACAGGGACTATAGGGGGAGGCTTAGAGCAAATGAAATTACTAAAAGGAATGAGTTGTTACTCAAAGGAATAACGGACTGAAAAAGCAAAGCTCAAAAAGTGCTTAACGCGCTATTTTTCCGGGATTTAAGAGCATTTGAAATTGTGTAATGAACCTCACAGTTTCATACTAGCCGCGTCTATTTTTTTGCTCTGTTGTAAGGAAAATCTATGTTCTGGGCATTGCGCCGCTGCATGGCAGCCCTGGCGCTCGGCGTTTGCATCTCTCTCCCGGCACAGGCAGCCACTGCTTCGCTGGGTACCATCGCCAACACTCAGGCGCGTTACATCGCCACCTATTTCCCAGGACGCATTACCGGAACACCGGCTGAAATGCTCTCCGCTGACTATATTCGCCAGCAATTTACGCAAATGGGTTATCAGAGCGACATCCGTACATTCAGCAGCCGCTATATCTACACCACCAAAGATAATCGTCAAAACTGGCATAACTTGACCGGCAGCACCGTGATTGCGGCGCATGAAGGCAAATCCAGCCAGCAGATTATTATCATGGCGCATCTCGACACCTACGCGCCCCATAGCGATAACGACGTGGAGAAAAATCTTGGCGGCCTGACGCTTCAGGGCATCGACGATAACGCGATGGGTGTAGGTGTGATGCTGGAACTGGCGGAGCGCTTTAAAAATATTCCGACACAATATGGAATTCGATTTATCGCCACCAGTGGTGAAGAAGAAGGCAAGCTGGGCGCGGAGAATCTGCTTAAACGCATGAGCAGCGCCGAGCAGAAAAATACGCTGCTGGTCATTAATCTCGATAATCTGGTCGTCGGCGACAAGCTCTATTTTAACAGTGGCGTCAAAACCCCCGCATCGGTACGCAAACTGACACGCGACCGTGCGTTGAAACTCGCCCACAGCCGGGGAATTGCCGCCGCGACCAATCCGGGGCTCAATGCTCAATACCCGCAGGGTACGGGCTGCTGCAACGATGCAGAGGTTTTTGATAAAGCAGGGATCCCCGTGCTCTCCGTCGAAGCCACTAACTGGTCGCTGGGCAAAAAAGACGGCTTCCAGCAGCGTGCTAAAACGGCCAGCTTCGCGGACGGCACCAGTTGGCATAACGCCCATATTGATAATCAGCAGTATCTTGATAAAGCACTGCCGGGACGCATTGAACGCCGCGCCCGCGAGGTGGTACGGGTCATGATGCCGCTGGTGAAAGAGTTGGCGAAGGCAGAAAAGCGCAGCTAAGCCGCCTAATAGGCCTCGGACGAAAAAAAGCGAATACGCGGAAATTTCCCGTGTATTCGCATGTTACTGAGTCAGTATTGAGTGAAAGCGTTTGAGACAGGCCTTACCCTTCGTGCAATCCGCACTCGCGCTTGAGCCCAAAGAACCGCGTCTCTTCTTCCGCCATTCCCGGTTCCCATTTACGCGTAGTATGGGTATCGCCTACCGACAGATAACCCTGGTCCCACAACGGATGGTATTTCAGCCCGTGCTTTTGCAGGTACTGGTACACCGTGCGGTTATCCCAGTCGATAATCGGCAGTACTTTGAATACGCCGCGCTGAATAGCCAGCACCGGTAACGTTGCGCGGCTCCCCGACTGCTCACGGCGAAGCCCGGCAAACCAGGTCTGTGCATTCAACTCTTCCAGCGCCCGGTTCATCGGTTCAACTTTGTTGATGTCATTGTATTTCTCAATGCTTTCAACGCCCTGCTCCCACAGTTTGCCATAGCGCGCTTCCTGCCAGGCGGCGCTCTCTTTTGCCCGGTAAACCTGAAGGTTGAGTTTGAGTTTGTCCGTTAACTCGTCGATAAACTGATAGGTTTCCGGGAACAGATATCCGGTATCGGTCAGAATGACTGGGATATCCGGGCGAACCTGATTAACCAGATGCAGACTCACCGCCGCCTGGATACCAAAGCTTGAAGAGAGCACGTATTCACCGGGCAAGTTTTCCAGCGCCCACGCGACACGCCCTTCGGCGCTCAGTTTTTCCAGTTGGGCGTTGGTTTCCGCCAGTTGCAAAACGCGATCGACCTTCGGTAATTCGTTAAGCACGTTTAGATCGAGTACGGACATAAAGACCTCATTTGTTTGTTCCCCTCACCCCGGCCCTCTCCCCAAAGGGGCGAGGGAGAAAAGGCGGCACCGACGGTCTACTAGCCCCGCAGAAATGGGGAAGAAAAGACGGCACTGAACTGTCCCCTCTCCCCTTTGGGGAGAGGGTTAGGGTGAGGGGAAACGGTATTATTCCCAGAAATCCCGGGCTGGATCGAGCACCGGGCGAATGATGCCCGCACGCACCGTAAAGTCGCCGAAGCCTTCACCTGCATCACGCTCTTTCGCCCAGCGCCCAACCAGTTCGTCAATCGAGTCGAGAATTTCCGGCTCGGTGATATTTTCACGATACATCCGTGGGATCCGTGACCCGCTGCGGTTACCACCAAGATGCACGTTGTAACGACCTGGTGCTTTCCCCACCAATCCCAGCTCAGCCAACATCGCACGGCCACAGCCGTTCGGGCAGCCGGTCACGCGCATCACAATATGTTCGTCAGGGATCCCGTATTTTTCCAGAATCGCTTCAACTTTATCTGTGAACGACGGTAAGAAGCGTTCGGCTTCAGCCATCGCCAATGGACAGGTCGGGAATGACACGCAGGCCATCGAATTTTCGCGCTGCGGTTTAACCGCATTCATCAATCCATGGTCATGCGCCAGTTTCTCAATTGCCGCTTTCTGGCTTTCCGGTACGCCCGCGATAATCAGGTTTTGGTTCGCGGTGATGCGGAAATCGCCGTTGTGGATCTTCGCGATCTCCAGCAGACCGGTTTTCAGCGGACGGCCTGGGTAATCAAGAATACGGCCGTTTTCGATAAACAGCGTCAGGTGCCAGTTGTTGTCGATCCCTTTCACCCAACCGATTCTGTCGCCACGGCTGGTAAATTCGTAAGGACGGATAGGTTCGAATTTGATCCCCGCACGACGTTCAACTTCTTCTTTGAACGCCTCGACACCGACGCGCTCAAGGGTGTATTTAGTTTTCGCATTTTTACGGTCGGTACGGTTGCCCCAATCGCGCTGGGTCGTCACCACCGCCTCCGCTACCGCTAGGGTGTGCTCCAGCGGCAGGAAGCCAAATTCGCTCGCCGTACGGGCGTAGGTTTTCTTGTTACCGTGCTCGATAGACAGACCGCCACCTACCAGCAGGTTAAAGCCCACCAGTTTGCCGTTTTCGGCAATCGCCACGAAGTTCATGTCGTTGGCATGCAGATCGATATCATTCTGCGGTGGTATCACCACGGTCGTTTTGAACTTACGCGGCAGATAAGTTGCACCAAGGATCGGTTCTTCGTCAGTCGTGGCGACTTTTTTCTGATCAAGCCAGATCTCAGCATAAGCACGCGTGCGTGGCAGCAGATGCTCAGAGATCGTCTTCGCCCACTCGTAGGCTTCTGCGTGCAGCTCAGACTCAAACGGGTTAGAGGTACACAGCACGTTACGGTTCATGTCGTTGGCGGTCGCCAGCGCATCAAGACCGACCGAGTGCAACATCTGGTGTACCGGCTTCACGTTCTTTTTCAGAATGCCGTGGAACTGGAATGTCTGACGGTTGGTCAAGCGGATACTGCCGTAGATGGTGTTATCCGCCGCAAATTTATCAATCGCTTTCCACTGGGTTGGGGTAATTACCCCACCCGGCAGGCGGCAGCGCAGCAGCATCGCGTGGCGTGGCTCAAGCTTCTGCTCGGCACGTTCGGCACGGATATCGCGGTCATCTTGCTGGTACATGCCGTGGAAACGGATCAGCAGGAAGTTATCGCCATGGAAGCCGCCGGTCAGGCCGTCATTGAGATCTTCTGCGATAGTGCCGCGCAGAAAGTTGCTCTCACGCTTCATGCGCTCGGCGTCAGTCAGTTTGCCTTCGACCACTAAAGGCCCTGGGTATTTTTCGCTCATTAGTAGACATCTCGCTGATAACGGCGCTCAACGCGCAGCTCACTTAAAAATTCATCCGCCGATTCAATGTCCATTGCACCGAATTCAGCAATCACTTCCAGCAATACCTGCTCAACGTCTTTCGCCATGCGATTGGCGTCGCCGCAGACATAAATATGGGCACCGTCATTAATCCAGCGCCACAGTTCCGCGCCCTGTTCGCGCAGTTTGTCTTGTACGTAGACTTTTTCTTTTTGATCGCGAGACCAGGCCATATCAATACGGCTCAGCACGCCTTCCTTCACGTAACGCTGCCACTCCACCTGATAGAGGAAATCTTCGGTGAAGTGCGGGTTGCCGAAGAACAGCCAGTTTTTCCCTTCTGCGCCATCGGCAGCACGCTGCTGCATAAAGGCGCGGAACGGTGCGATACCGGTGCCCGGGCCAATCATAATCACCGGCGTCTGTGGGTTGGCCGGCAGGCGGAAGTTATCGTTATGCTCGATAAACACACGCACTTCGCCGTCTTCTTCCACACGCTCCGCCAGGAAGCTGGAAGCGCCACCGGCACGGGTACGGCCTTCGATGTCATAGCGAACCACACCGACGGTCACGTGCACTTCACTTTCCACTTCAGCCTGCGAAGAAGCAATGGAGTACAGGCGCGGCGTCAGTGGACGCAGCAGACCGATTAACGCTTCTGCATCCAGCTGCGCCGGGGAGAAACGCACCATATCGACGATTGGCGTGGTCGCGGCGTAATGTTGTAGCTGCGCCTTATCACCCACCAGCGGCAACAGAGATTCACTACGGGTCAGGGTGGCATAGTTTTCGACAATGTTGGCGGTGTTAACCGTCAGCTCGAAATGCCACTGTAGCGCTTCGGCAAGCGGCAGATTTTTGCCATCAACCGTCACGGACTCTGTACCCTTCAACCACAGCAGTTCAACTAACTCTTTGACCAGTTCAGGATCATTTTGATACCAGACTCCCAGCGCATCGCCCGGCTGATAGCGCAGACCGGAATCACCGAGATCGATTTCAATATGGCGTACGTCTTTTTCAGAGTCGCGGCCGGTAATCTTTTGGTTAACCGCAAGGGATGCCACCAGCGGCGCTTCTTTGGTATAAGGGCTGGTGTGAACTTCATTCACCGCACCGCTCGCGACCGCCTGCACCGAAGGCGCTGCCGGAGCACGCGCTTTTAATACATCAACCAGGCGTGAACGCCATTCTGCCGTTGCCGCCTGATATTCCACATCGGCATCCACACGGTCGAGAAGGCGCTCACCACCTAACTCAGCCAGCTTGCTGTCGAAGTCTTTCCCGGCCTGGCAGAAGAATTCATAAGAGGTATCGCCAAGACCCAATACCGCAAAGGCAGTGTCGGTAAGCTTCGGCGCTTTTTTCGAGAACAAGAACTTATGCAGTGCGACCGCTTCTTCCGGCGCTTCCCCTTCACCCTGTGTGGACGCCACGATGACCAGCAGTTTTTCCGACGCGATTTGTTTGAATTTATAATCCCCGGCATTCACCAGGTTCACGTTCAGTTTTGCGGCCAGCAGGTCATCACGTAGCGCTTCAGCGACGCGGCGGGCATTACCCGTTTGCGATGCGGAGATAAGCGTGATGGCCGGCGCCTCTGCGGCAACGGGCGCAGGCGTTAACGCCGCCGTTCCGGGCTGCTGGTTAAGCACGCCCCAAAAATAGCCAGATACCCAGGCAAGCTGGGTGGGTGTTAAATCCGTGGTTGCCGCCTGAAGGCGAGCTAGCTGTTCCGTATTGAGCGGAAGCAAAGCTTGAGGGGGAGACTGTGTTGTCATGCGTCGTTATGTTCCAGTAGCAAAGCTGTTTTCAAATCAGGAAAAACAAAACTGAATGTAAGGTTAACGACGACGATAATAACAATTAAAGAAGTGATAGAAATATCAAATAACCAAATGGACTAACCTCTTTTCCTGGTAGTTAATAGCAATAAAACAGATTGAATAACTTATTGATATAAATACAAAATAATTATCACCATGAGCATTTTTCGTACTCATTGGCTATTTGACCGTTTTAGTTAATGCAGAAAAATGTGCTTTCCGTTACTATGCGGCGATTTTTTCCGCAATACTGAGAGTTCATGATGTCCACCACACTGTTTAAAGATTTCACCTTCGAAGCCGCCCACCACCTGCCGCACGTACCGGAAGGACATAAATGCGGGCGTCTGCACGGTCACTCGTTCATGGTGCGTCTTGAGATTACCGGTGATGTTGATCCCCATACTGGCTGGATTATGGATTTCGCCGAACTGAAGGCCGCGTTCAAGCCAACCTACGATCGCCTTGATCACTACTATCTGAATGATATCCCGGGGTTAGAAAACCCGACCAGCGAAGTCTTGTCACGCTGGATCTGGGAACAGATTAAGCCGGTTGTTCCACTGCTGAGCGCCGTGATGATTAAAGAAACCTGCACGGCAGGCTGCGTTTACCGCGGCGAATAATTCCGCCCGCATGCGGGGAGGCCAATCAAGGTCTTCCCTGCCCTTTCTTATTTTCCACTATCACATTCATTTCCCTGATTTTTCATAATGCGGCGCATCCCCCGGAAAAAGCGTGCAGTTGTGCCAAACTCATTTGGTTGGTCAATACATAATGAGGAAATAGGGATGAAGAAAACGCTTTTCGCGGCGGTACTGCCCGCATTGTTATTACTCTCCAGTGCCGCTCAGGCGCAAACCCCACCGGAAGGGTATCAACTTCAGCAGGTGCTGATGATGAGTCGCCATAACCTCCGCGCCCCGCTGGCAACCAACGGTAGCGTGCTGCAACAATCAACCCCCAATACCTGGCCTGAATGGGATGTCCCGGGCGGCCAATTGACCACCAAAGGCGGCGTGCTGGAAGTGTATATGGGCCACTATATGCGCGAATGGCTGGCACAGCAGGGGTTGGTGACCAGCGGCGAATGCCCGGCACCAGAATCGGTCTACACCTATGCCAATAGCCTGCAACGCACCGTCGCTACTGCACAGTTCTTTATCACCGGTGCTTTCCCGGGCTGCGATATCGTTGTGCATCATCAGGACAAGATGGGGACGATGGACCCAACATTTAACCCGGTGATCACTGATGAATCGGCGACTTTCCGCGAGAAAGCGGTACAGGCAATGGAGAAAGAACGACAGGGTAAACAGCTCGATGAGAGCTACAAGCTGCTGTCACAGATTGTCGACTATCAAAACTCCCCAGCCTGTAAAGAGAAGCAACAATGTTCGCTGAGCGATGCCAAAGATAACTTTAGCGCCAACTATCAGAAGGAACCCGGCGTAAAAGGGCCACTGGCTATCGGTAATTCGCTGGTCGATGCTTTTACGCTGCAATATTACGAAGGGTTCCCGCTCGATCAGGTGGCGTGGGGAGAAATTAAAACCGACCAACAGTGGCGCGTATTGTCGCAGTTGAAAAATGGCTATCAGGATAGCCTTTTCACCTCATCAGAAGTGGCGCGCAACGTGGCAAAACCACTGGTGAAATATATCGATAATGCGCTGGTCACCGAGGCGACAAAAACGCCGAAAATTACCGTGCTGGTTGGGCATGATTCAAATATAGCTTCACTGCTTAAAGCACTGGACTTCGATGCCTATACGCTGCCGGGACAATATGAGCGCACGCCAATCGGTGGCAAAATTGTGTTCCAGCGCTGGCATGATGGGAAAGATAATCGGGATTTAATGAAGATTGAGTACGTTTATCAAAGTGCCGATCAGCTGCGCAATGCTGAAACGTTAACCCTGAAAACGCCACCGCAGCGCGTTACGCTGGCGCTAAAAGGTTGCCCGGTTGATGCTAATGGCTTCTGCCCGATGGAAACGTTCTCGAAGATGATGAACGAGGCGGCAAAATAGCAGGCTTCCCCGGGGGCGGCGCGATGCGCCTTGCCCGGGCTACGGTTTTGGTATCAAGCCCGGCCTAGCGAAGCGAGGCTGGGATTACGCGATATTCAGATACTTATGCGTCTGCATCGACAAACGCCAGTTGCGTGCGATACAGGTTTCAATGCACAGACGCGTGGCGTCCTCTTTCTGACTGATAGGCTGCAACGCAATAATACGCGGCTTATCGTCGGAGAGCGTCTCAAGCAGCTCGTCCAGCGCTTCAATGTCACGCATACGGCCTACCGGATGCTTAATTTCATCAGCACGAACCAGCGCCTGTGACAACACATCATAGCCACCGCGCATATTCACTTTCGGCGATACGGTGACCCAGGTGTTATGGCTGCAAAGCACTTCATGAGTGCCGCTAGTTTCAATCTGACAGCTGTAGCCATTTTGCTCCAGCAGCGTCGTCAGCGGGGTTAAATCGTGGATACATGGCTCACCGCCGGTAATTACCACATGTCGAGCGGTCCATCCCTGACGACCAATAATCGCCAGCAGATCTTCACTGCTTGCCGCACCCCATTTGTCGCTTTCTTTGGTTTTTGCCAGGATACTGAACAGAGAAATTTCCCGATCCTCAAGCTTCTCCCAGGTATGTTTGGTATCACACCAGGCACAGCCCACTGGGCATCCCTGTAAACGAATAAAAATGGCGGGGACGCCGGTAAAGTAACCTTCACCTTGTAAGGTCTGGAACATTTCATTAATCGGGTACTGCATCATCAACTCTTCAGTAGTGGTAAACCGTTATTATTGCATATTTCGCGCCAACGATCCCTCGCACTTCTTGCTCAGTTGTAAACCCAGGATCGGAACGATCCATAGCGCCCTCTTTTTTGTGATGAAGCCATAGTCCCCAATGTAAAAATAACATCCTCGTTACATTAACATTTGCAGAGTTTCACTGTTTCACATCTTGCTATATCAATCAAATTGGTATGACACATTCACAAGAGTAGTATTCCGAACCGGCTAGATATCATACCAATTATAAATTTTGACAAGGAAAAATGGATGAACGCATTTGCTGAAGCCTTGCCGGTTATCTGGGTTGCTCTGGGCGTTGTGTTACTGCTTATTTTGAATATGAAGTTTAAAATCAATGGCATGCTCGCATTATTGCTTGCCGCCATTTTTGTGGGGATTTGTGAAGGGTTACCGCTGGAGGCCATCGGTAAGTCGATTGAAGCAGGTGTCGGCAGTACGTTAGGCCATCTGGCGTTAATCATTCTCTTCGGTGCCATACTTGGGAAGCTGATGGTCGATTCAGGGGCGGCACAGCGCGTTTCATCGACGCTACTCCAGAGCTTTGGGCCGCAAAAGGTGCAGTGGGCAATTATGGTTATCGGGCTGATTTTCGGCCTGGCGATGTTTTATGAAGTCGCCTTCCTGATCCTCGCACCGCTGGTCATCAGTATTGCTCGCGAAGCTAAAATCCCATTCCTGAAACTGGGTATCACCATGGTTGCGGCTGCCACAACCGCACACAGTTTGTTCCCGCCTCAGCCTGGCCCAACAGCGCTGGTTGCCGCATTTCATGCTGATATGGGGATGGTCTATATCTACGGTATTATTGTCGCCATCCCAACCGTTATCTGTTCGGGGATTTTGCTGCCAAAACTGCTGGGTAATTTGGATCGCCCTATCCCACAGCTACTTGAGTCACAAAAGGTCTTTCGCGATGACGAAATGCCTTCATTCACCACCAGCTTATTGGTCCCGCTAATCCCGGCAATCATCATCACCGGCGTAACGATTATTAAGCTGTTTATTCCGGCCAATGCCAGCATCATCTCATTCCTTAACTTTATCGGCAGCGCGCAGGTCAGCATGCTGATTGCCGTGCTGGTTGCACTCTATGCGTTTGGTACCGCACGTGGCAGGACGATGACGGAAGTCATGAGTTCTTACTCCACGGCGATTGAGAAAGTTGCGCTGGTGGTATTTATCATCGGGGCGGGTGGCGCGTTTAAGCAAATCATTATGGATACCGGCGTAGGTGACTACATTGCCGATATGATGCGTACATCGTCAGTATCGCCATTGATTATGGCCTGGTTTATTACCGTGTTGCTTCGTCTGGCGACCGGCGCGGGAACCGTTTCCGCTATTACTGCCGCAGGCATTGTTGGACCGATGATCACCACATTCAACGTCGACCCGGCGCTGATGGTACTGGCAACCGCATCAGGTAGCAACACGCTGACCCACGTCAACGACGCTGCATTCTGGTTGTTTAAAGAGTATTTCGGCCTATCAATTAAAGACACATTTAAGACCTGGGGATTGCTGGAGCTAACAAACTCGGTGGTAGGACTACTGATTGTCTTACTGCTGGATAAGCTTATTTAAACCACGCTAAAAAAAAATGCCAGCCCGAAGGCTGGCATTTTCAAATCAAAGCAAGAACAGGCTTACGCCTGACCTTTGATCTCTTTCAGACCGTTGTACGGAGCCTGTGCACCCAGCGCTTCTTCGATACGAATCAGCTGGTTGTATTTAGCAACGCGGTCAGAACGGCTCATAGAACCAGTTTTGATCTGGCCTGCAGCAGTACCTACCGCCAGGTCAGCGATAGTTGCGTCTTCAGTTTCGCCAGAACGGTGAGAGATGACAGCGGTGTAGCCAGCGTCTTTCGCCATTTTGATCGCAGCCAGAGTTTCGGTCAGAGAACCAATCTGGTTGAATTTGATCAGGATGGAGTTAACGATGCCTTTGTCGATGCCTTCTTTCAGGATCTTGGTGTTGGTTACGAACAGATCGTCACCAACCAGCTGGATTTTGTCGCCCAGTACTTTGGTCTGGTATGCGAAACCATCCCAGTCAGATTCGTCCAGGCCATCTTCGATGGAGACAATTGGGTACTGTTTGGTCAGGTCTTCCAGGAAGTGAGTGAATTCTTCGGAGGTGAACGCTTTGTTGCCTTCGCCAGCCAGAACGTATTTACCGTCTTTGTAGAATTCAGATGCTGCACAGTCCATCGCCAGGGTGATGTCTTTGCCCAGCTCGTAGCCAGCAGCTTTAACAGCTTCAGCGATAACAGCCAGAGCTTCAGCGTTAGAACCCAGGTTTGGCGCGTAGCCACCTTCGTCACCAACTGCAGTGTTCATACCTTTAGCTTTCAGAACTTTAGCCAGGTTGTGGAACACCTCAGAACCCATACGTACGGCTTCTTTCAGGGATTTAGCGCCAACTGGCTGAATCATAAATTCCTGGATGTCGACGTTGTTATCAGCGTGCTCACCGCCGTTGATGATATTCATCATCGGAACCGGCATAGAGTATTTGCCTGGGGTGCCGTTCAGTTCAGCGATGTGTGCGTACAGTGGCAGGCCTTTAGAAGCCGCTGCTGCTTTGGCGTTAGCCAGGGACACAGCCAGAATGGCGTTAGCACCGAAGTTAGATTTATTTTCAGTACCGTCCAGATCGATCATGATCTTGTCGATGCCAGCCTGATCTTTAGCATCTTTACCCAGCAGAGCCTGAGCGATTGGGCCGTTAACAGCGCCAACTGCTTTCAGTACGCCTTTACCCATGAAACGGGATTTGTCACCATCGCGCAGTTCCAGTGCTTCACGGGAACCAGTAGAAGCACCTGATGGAGCAGCAGCCATACCAACGAAACCACCTTCCAGGTGAACTTCAGCTTCAACAGTCGGGTTACCACGGGAGTCGATGATTTCACGACCGATGATTTTAACGATTTTGGACATTAGGTTTTCCTCAGTACAAGTTAAACTAAAACTCCAGACAAACAACGCCCCTCGTGGGGCGCTGCCGTTCTAACTTTTCTTACTTCGCTTGACGCTTCTGGTACTCGCTTGCGGCTTTCACAAAGCCTGCAAACAGCGGATGCCCATCACGCGGCGTGGAAGTAAACTCCGGGTGGAACTGACAAGCAACGAACCACGGGTGATTCGGAACTTCGATGATCTCGACCAACTGATCATCACCGGAACGGCCCGCAACGCGCAGACCTGCAGCTTCAATCTGTTTCAACAACATGTTGTTGACTTCATAGCGGTGACGGTGACGTTCAACAATGGTTGGTTCGCCGTACAGCTGGCGTACCAGGCTGTCATCGCCCAGTTGGCACTGCTGTGCGCCAAGGCGCATGGTGCCGCCGAGGTCGCTTGAATCGTTACGAACTTCGACATTGCCTTCTTCATCACGCCATTCGGTAATGAGCGCCACAACCGGGTACTTACAGTCTGGCACAAATTCCGTAGAGTTGGCGTTGTCCATCCCCGCAACGTTGCGCGCAAACTCAATCAGCGCAACCTGCATACCCAGGCAGATACCCAGATAAGGAATTTTGTTTTCACGCGCAAAGCGTGCCGTCGCGATTTTACCTTCTACACCACGGTAGCCGAAGCCGCCAGGGATCAGGATAGCATCCAAATCTTTCAGAATTTCGACGCCACGCGTTTCGACATCCTGCGAGTCGATAAGTTTAATATTCACGCTCACACGGTTTTTCAGGCCGCCGTGCTTAAGCGCTTCAATCACCGATTTGTAGGCATCTGGCAGTTCAATGTACTTGCCGACCATACCAATGGTGACTTCACCACCCGGGTTCGCTTCCTGATAGATAACCTGTTCCCATTCGGACAGATTCGCTTCCGGGCAGTTCAAGCTGAATCGTTTACAAATATAATCGTCCAGCCCCTGAGATTTCAACAGGCCTGGAATTTTATAAATGGAATCGACGTCTTTCATTGAAATAACGGCTTTTTCTGGCACGTTACAGAACAATGCAATTTTTGCACGTTCGTTGGCTGGAATCGCACGATCGGAACGACAAACCAAGATATCTGGCTGGATACCGATGGACAGCAGCTCTTTTACAGAGTGCTGAGTGGGTTTGGTTTTGACTTCGCCCGCCGCAGCCAGGTAAGGCACCAGAGTCAGGTGCATGAACAGCGCGTGTTCACGACCAATATCCACGGCCAACTGACGAATTGCTTCAAGGAACGGCAAGGATTCGATGTCACCGACGGTACCGCCGATTTCAACCAGCACCACGTCGTGGCCTTCGCCACCGGCCAGTACGCGCTCTTTAATCGCGTTAGTGATGTGCGGGATAACCTGAACGGTCGCGCCCAGATAGTCGCCACGGCGCTCTTTGCGCAGGACGTCTGAATAAATACGACCGGTAGTGAAGTTATTACGGCGAGTCATTTTGGTACGGATGAAGCGCTCATAGTGACCCAGGTCCAGGTCGGTTTCAGCGCCGTCTTCTGTAACGAACACTTCCCCGTGTTGGATCGGGCTCATGGTACCTGGATCGACGTTGATGTACGGATCCAGTTTCATCATGGTCACGTTGAGGCCACGGGCTTCAAGAATGGCTGCCAGGGATGCTGCGGCAATGCCTTTACCCAGAGAGGATACGACCCCGCCGGTCACAAAAATATAGTTCGTTGTCATGCTGGACCTGAGAAGTTAGGGTGAAACGATGGAATAACCAAGACGGGAAAGTAGTATACCCGAACATGGCGAGCGCCACAAACTTTCATTCTCGCTCCTCAATCGCCGCAGAAACAAACATGGGGAGTGAGAAAATAGCCCCTTTTGGGTAAATGTTTTTGACGTAAATCAAGCGCTTGTCATTTAAGATTTCGCACTTTTCGCCCTTTCCCACAAAAATTCTTTAGAGATCATGTTCCTGCTGTTTTACCTGTTGCCAAACTTCTTCCATGACATCCAGGTCCACACCGGTCATTTCCAGACCACGTGCGGTGACAATCCGTTCAACTTCACGAAAACGACGCTCAAATTTGTCATTGGCCTTTTGTAGCGCGGTCTCGGCTTTTACCCCTAAATGACGAGATAAATTCACCGTCGCGAACAGCAGATCGCCAACCTCTTCTTCCAGTCTAGCGTCATCGATGACGGCCTGCTTTGCTTCGTCCATCACTTCATCAATTTCTTCGTACACTTTGTCGAGAACCGGGCCCAGCGTCTTCCAGTCAAAACCGACCGCAGAGCAACGTTTCTGGATTTTATGCGAACGCATCAGCGCCGGAAACGCGCGAGGGATATCATCCAGCGCGGAGTGCTGTGATTTTTCTGCTCGCTCAACGGTTTTAATCTGCTCCCAACGCGTAAGCACTTCTTCGCTACTATCCGCACTGGCATCACCAAAGATATGCGGATGGCGGCGCTCCAGCTTATCGCTGATGGCGCTACAGATATCATTAAAATCAAAACGGCCTTCTTCCTGCGCCATTTGCGCGAAAAAGACGACCTGGAATAGCAGATCGCCCAACTCACCGCGCAGATCGTCAAAGTCCTCACGCGAAATGGCATCAAGCACTTCGTAAGTCTCTTCTAACGTATAAGGGGCGATAGTGCTGAAAGTCTGCTCTTTGTCCCATGGGCAGCCGTTTTCCGGGTCACGCAGGCGCTGCATAATCCCGAGTAGTCGGTCAATTTGAGTCATGTGAAAATCCTGAAAAAGTAGGCCGGATAAGGCGTCAGCCGCCATCCGGCGTTGCGAAATTGCCGGATGGCGGCTGACGCCTTATCCGGCCTACAAACGATTTAGCCGCCGTGCAGACGACGAGCGTCGATAACGTCCGGCACCTGATTAAGCTTGCCGAGCACGCGCCCCAGTACCTGCAGGTTGTAGATTTCGATAGTCATGTCGATAGTCGCCATCTGTTGCTTGGTATCGCTACGGCTGGCCACGCCCAGCACGTTCACCTTCTCGTTGGCAAGAATGGTGGTGATATCACGTAACAGACCGCTGCGATCGTTAGCCTGCACGCGAACCACCAGCGAGTAGCCAGCTGAATAGCTTTCGCCCCAGACCGCATCAACGATACGTTCTGGTGCGTGCGATTGCAGTTCCGCAAGCTGGTCACAGTCCGCCCGGTGCACGGAAATTCCGCGGCCCTGGGTAATGAATCCGACAATCTCATCGCCCGGAATCGGCTGACAGCAACGCGCAATATGGTGCATCAGGTTGCCTACCCCTTCTACCACCACGCGGCCATTATCTTTGCTGCGATTGTTCTGCGGGGTATAGCTTTTCTGCTGCAGTTGTTTGAGCGCAGCAGCATCCTGTTCCTCTGCGCTTGGCTTGTTAAACTGCGCTTGCAGGAAATTAACCATCTGGTTGAGGCGAATATCGCCGCCGCCGATGGCCGCCAGTAGCTCTTCAATGTCGTTGAAGTTGTAACGTGGCAGAAGATGTTTTTCGGCTTCCTTGAGGCTGATACCCAGATGTTCCAGCTCGTCGTCGAGGATTTGACGACCGGCTATCACGTTTTTATCTTTGTCCTGTTTGCGGAACCAGGCATGGATTTTCGACCGCCCACGGCTGGTTGTCACATAGCCAAGGTTCGGATTTAACCAGTCACGACTCGGGTTCGGCTGTTTCTGGGTGATAATTTCGATCTGGTCACCCATTTGCAGTTGATAAGTGAACGGGACAATACGGCCACTGATTTTCGCCCCGATGCAGCGGTGCCCAACATCGCTGTGAATGTGGTAGGCGAAGTCCAGCGGCGTGGAGCCTGTTGGCAGATCCACCACGTCGCCTTTAGGCGTAAAGACATACACCCGGTCGTCAAAGACCTGGCTGCGCACTTCATCAAGTAGTTCACCGGAATCCGCCATCTCTTCCTGCCACGCAATCAGCTTACGCAACCAGGCGATACGGTCTTCGTAACCGGAACGCAGCCCCGTTACAGCGCCTTCTTTGTACTTCCAGTGCGCGGCAACGCCCAGTTCAGCATCTTCGTGCATCTGCTTGGTTCGAATCTGAATCTCAATGGTTTTACCGTTCGGCCCGAGCACAACAGTATGAATAGATTGATAGCCGTTCGGTTTCGGGTTCGCGACATAGTCGTCGAATTCATCAGGAAGGTGGCGATAGTGAGTGTGTACTATCCCCAACGCGGCATAACAATCCTGAAGACGTTCCGCTACGATACGTACCGCACGCACGTCAAACAACTCGTCAAAAGCGAGATGTTTTTTCTGCATTTTACGCCAGATGCTGTAGATATGTTTCGGACGACCATAAACCTCAGCTTTTACCCCTTCGGTTTTCATTTCACTACGCAGGTGTCCAACAAAATCATTGATGTAGGATTCACGATCGATACGGCGTTCATGCAGCAACTTGGCAATACGCTTGTACTCTGCCGGATGCAGATAGCGGAAACAGTAGTCTTCCAGTTCCCATTTGAGCTGGCCGATGCCTAAACGGTTAGCAAGCGGCGCATAGATATTCGTACACTCTTTTGCCGCCAGCACGCGTTCATCTTCCGGGGCGTCTTTGACTTCACGCAAATGGGCGATACGCTCGGCAAGCTTAATGACCACACAGCGGAAGTCATCCACCATCGCCAGCAGCATCCGGCGTACGTTGTCCACCTGCTCGGAGGAGACGGAATCAGTGTGCGTGGCTTTCAGTTGGCGAATCGCCGCCATATCACGCACACCGTGGATAAGGGTGACGACTGACTGCCCGGCGCTTTCGCTAAGCACCTCTTCACTCACCACGTTAGCATCGACTAACGGAAACAGAAGCGCCGCCCGCAACGTGTCATTGTCCATGCTAAGCGTAGACAGAATCTCAACCATCTCTACGCCGCGCCATAGCATCAATTCGGCATCTGAGCGTCCCACAGTCTGGCGACGACAATAATCCCAGGTCTCGGCTAAGCGTTCACACGACTGCTGGCTGGAAATCCCCAGACTGGTGATCCATTTCTGAGGGTCAAATTCGCCAGCTTTATTTAGATGTGCACTTCTTACCGCAACCATTGTCCTCTCCTTCCCGGGACCGGCCTGTCGAAGTCGACAAGCCACTATAATTACCTACGCTCAAACAGCACCATAGATTCCTGATGCCCAGTGTGCGGGAACATATCAAGCATTGCCAGACGCTGAATTTGGTAACCCGCACTCAACAACACCTCGCTATCGCGCGCAAGCGTTGCCGGGTTACAGGAAACGTAAACCACCCGCGTCGGCGCTAATTTTATAACATGCTGCATCACGCCCGGTGCGCCCGCACGAGCAGGATCGAGTAAAACTTTGTCAAAACCGTGCTCCGCCCACGCCTGAAGTGTGACATCATCTTCCAGATTCTCGTGGAAGAAAGTGACATTCTCCAGTTGGTTCAGCGCGGCATTTTCCCGCCCTTTCGCAACCAGCGCCGGTACGCCTTCAACGCCAACGACGCTATGCGCGCGCGTAGCCAGAGGTAAGGTAAAGTTCCCCATGCCGCAGAACAAATCCAGAACTCGGTCGGTCGACTGTACATCCAGCCACGACAACGCTGTTGCAACCATCTGCTGATTCACGCCGTCGTTAACCTGGATGAAATCGCGCGGGCAGAAGGTTAAGCGTAGACCGTCTGAGGAATACCATGGCGCTTCACCGGTTACGTGTTCAAGTATCTCGCTTTCAGGCGCCAGATAAAGCGCCACGCCGGAAGAATGCGAAAAGCGTTCCAGTTTTTCTTTATCTTCGCAGGTTAATGCCGCAGTGTGACGTAGCACCATCAGCGGGCCATTGTCAGCGCTGACCAATTCAACATGGCCTAACTGACGTTTGCCTTTCAGGCTGTTTAAACATTCGCGAACGACGGGCAGCAACGCCTCAAGATCGGGCACCAAAATAGGGCACTGCACCACATCGATGATTTCCTTCGAATTGGCTTTGCGAAAACCCATCTGCAATTGTTGTGTCTTTGGCTGATAATTCAAGCTGAGCCGCGCACGACGGCGATACCCCCAGGGGGCTCCGGCAATCACATCGTCAGTTTCACGCTTCATTAAACGATTGAGTGCTGCGCGCTTGCTGCGCTGTTGCAGTGCAACCGACGCATGTTGCTGCTGGCAGCCACCACAAACGCCAAAATGCGGACAACGGGGCGTTTCACGTTCTGAGCTGCTGCTCAGGCGGCGTTTAACCTGCCCGCGCGCATACTGTTTTTTATCTTCAGTCAGGGTAATTTCTGCCTTTTCCTCCGGCAGTAACCCATTGATGAATAGTGCTTTACCTTGATGTCTGGCGACACCTTGTCCAAAGGGATCGAGGTCGCTGACTGTCACGGTTATGATCTGGCGCGTCGTCACGCGTCGTTTTGCAGAGTAGAATTGCGCCATCGTAGAGATTTTTCTCAAAAATACATATTGCCCTAATTCTCCCACAACGGACCTCCATGACCAACTACAGCCTGCGTGCAAGAATGATGATTTTGATCCTGGCGCCGACCGTTTTAATCGGTTTGCTGCTCAGTATTTTCTTCGTCGTACACCGCTATAACGACCTGCAGCGTCAACTGGAAGACGCCGGTGCTAGCATTATTGAGCCGCTTGCCGTCTCCAGCGAATACGGTATGAATTTACAAAACCGTGAATCGATCGGTCAGTTGATAAGCGTGCTACACCGCCGCCACTCCGATATCGTAAGAGCAATTTCCGTTTACGATGAACATAATAAGTTGTTCGTCACCTCCAACTATCAGTTGGACCCAGGAGAGCTACAGTTACCGCGCGGCACACCGTTTCCGAGAAGGCTCAGCGTGACCCGACATGGGGATATTATGATCCTGCGCACACCGATTATTTCAGAGCACTATTCTCCGGATGAATCTCCCCAGTCCGATGCCAAGACGCCGGTGAATATGCTTGGCTATGTAGCGCTGGAGCTTGATCTCAAATCGGTGCGTTTGCAGCAGTACAAAGAAATTTTCATCTCAAGCGTGATGATGCTGTTCTGTATTGGTATCGCGCTGATTTTCGGCTGGCGATTGATGCGAGATGTCACCGGGCCAATTCGCAATATGGTGAATACCGTTGACCGCATTCGTCGCGGGCAGCTCGACAGTCGCGTTGAGGGCTTTATGCTCGGCGAACTCGATATGCTGAAAAATGGCATTAACTCGATGGCAATGTCGCTTGCCGCCTATCATGAAGAGATGCAGCATAACGTTGATCAGGCCACATCGGATCTGCGCGAGACGCTTGAGCAAATGGAGATCCAGAACGTCGAGCTGGATCTGGCCAAGAAACGCGCCCAGGAAGCTGCACGTATCAAATCCGAATTCCTCGCCAATATGTCACACGAGCTGCGAACGCCGCTTAACGGCGTCATTGGTTTTACCCGTCTGACGCTAAAAACAGAGTTAACGCCAACCCAGCACGATCACCTGAGCACCATTGAACGTTCGGCAAACAACCTGCTAGCAATTATTAATGACGTGCTCGATTTCTCTAAACTTGAAGCCGGTAAATTACTGTTAGAAAGCATCCCGTTCCCGCTGCGTAATTCACTCGATGAAGTGGTGACTTTGCTGGCGCATTCCGCCCACGATAAAGGTCTGGAGCTCACGCTCAACATTAGAAATGACGTGCCGGATAATGTGATTGGTGACCCGCTGCGCTTACAGCAGGTAATCACTAATCTGGTCGGCAACGCCATCAAGTTTACCGAAAATGGCAACATTGACGTGCTGGTTGAGCAGCGCGCCATCAGTAATAACAAAGTGCAAATTGAGGTTCAGATCCGCGATACCGGAATCGGCATCCCCGAGCGCGATCAGTCGCGCCTTTTCCAGGCATTTCGCCAGGCAGATGCGAGTATTTCCCGCCGCCATGGCGGTACCGGGCTGGGTCTGGTCATCACGCAGAAACTGGTGCGTGAAATGGGCGGCGATATCTCTTTCCACAGTCAGCCAAATCGCGGCTCAACCTTCTGGTTTAACATCAATCTTGATTTGAACCTTAACGTCATCTCTGACGGCCTGGATACTCGCAGCCTGAAAGGCAAGCGTATTGCCTACGTTGAAGCCAATGCGGCAGCGGCACAGGCTACCCTGGATATGCTAGCCTCAACGCCACTTGAAGTGGTATATGCCGTTAGCATTGCCGCGCTGCCGGTTGAAAAATACGACATTCTGCTCGTGGCCGTACCGGTATCCGTACGCGATCTTAGCATGCACCGCGATAAGCTAAACGCCGCATTGGCGATGACAAACCTGCTGATTCTGGCGCTACCGTGCCACGCGCATGTCGACGCGGAATCGCTAAAGAAAGACGGCGCGGCCGCCTGTTTGTTAAAGCCTCTCACTACGACTCGACTGCTGCCAGTACTGCTGGAGTTCAGCCGCACACCAACTGCGCCCCTTGCTCTACCGAGTACAGAGCATCGTCTGCCGATGACGGTGATGGCCGTGGATGATAATCCAGCTAACCTGAAGTTAATTGGTGCATTACTGGACGATCAGGTGCAACACGTTGAACTGTGCGAAAGCGGGCAGCAGGCCATTGAGCGTGCGAAACAGATGAAATTTGATCTAATTTTGATGGATATTCAAATGCCTGACATTGACGGTTTACGCGCCTGCGAGCTGATCCGTCAACTGCCGCATCAGCAACAAACGCCGGTTATCGCCGTGACCGCTCACGCCCTTGCCGGGCAGCGTGAAAAGCTGCTTGCTGCTGGCATGAATGATTATCTGGCAAAGCCCATTGAAGAGAGTCGACTGCACGATTTACTGCTGCGCTATAAGCCCGGTATCAACCCGCTACCACAGCCACTACAGTCGGAATCATTAGAGCCAACAATCGATCATAATGCGACGCTCGACTGGCAACTGGCACTGCGTCAAGCCGCCTATAAACCAGACCTGGCACGTGAAATGCTGCAAATGCTGGTCGCTTTCTTGCCTGAGATTCGCAATAAAGTGGAAGAACAACTGGTGGGTGAAAATCCAGAAAATCTGGTCGATGCTATTCATAAACTGCACGGCAGCTGCGGCTATAGCGGCGTTCCACGATTGAATCATCTGTGTCAGTTGATTGAGGGGCAACTACGTAGCGGCACGCCAGCGGAAGAACTGGAGCCGGAGCTGCTGGAACTGCTGGATGAGATGGATAATGTGACCCGGGAGACCCGGAAGATATTGGGGTAGGTACTGATTTCAGTTTATGTGAGTGTATGCTCGGCGGTCCGGTTACCCAGCGGATCGTACTCATACCGTAACGTATAGCCGCCCAGGTCGGTTCGCTGCGTCACCTGCCCCCGCGCGTTACGGGTAAAGAGGGTCAGTACCCTGCCATAATCCTGATGGCGAACAAGCTCACCCGCCGCATCGTACTCAAACTGCATAAACTCACCGTCCGGACGGGTCAGCGTATGCAGACGGTCCGTGGCGGTATAACCGTAATGGGTGGCATGACTTTCAGCATTGATATGCTGCGTGACACGGCCCCATTCATCATAGCGCCAGCGCGTCACACGATCGGAACAGTCCCGGTACGCCGTCACCTGGCCGCGACGGTTATATCCGTAGCGCAGCGCATTTCCCTTCGCATCATGGACCACGGTGTTATTGCCGTCGGTATCCCACTCCAGCCGGGTGATGTGCCCCTCCGGATCGGTCATACTGATGACATCCCCGACGCTGTTATACTCATACGACCAGACCACCTGGCCGGGTTGTATCCACCTGAGCGGGAAAGAAAAACCCGGTAGCCAGGTTATCGCCGTTTTCTGACCCAGCGCATCCCAGCACCAGACGCTTTCTCCCCGACCGGCCTGCACCAGCCGAAGACACTGACCCGGGACGTCATAGTCAAACCCGTAATGCTCCAGCATCACCGGTGGCGTGTCGTTGTGCGCACTTCCCTGGATCCAGTGCCCACCCCCCGTTATGTACTTACTGATGGAGGACTGTAACGAGATGCAGGGGCTGCTTAGGCAATTTTATCAGGATAAACAGTTTGTTAAGTGGGTTAAGTGGGTTAAGTGGGTTAAGGACGTGCTTTTTTAGGGGACTGAATGAAAGTTAAATAAAAAAAGCCGGAAAAACTATATTTCCGGCTTTTTTATTCTACTTTATTATAATGGATATTCATCATCTTCCGATGAATTTATAAATTGCTCCAAGCCTATATGAAGAGTACTTAACCTAGTTTGCAACTCATTAAGAGAAACAATAATTTCATATTTTCCAACATGATCATATGATGGATCGTATTCATTATCTATGTCAGAAGCTAAAAATAATGATATTCGCAGTTTAAATTTAGCTTCATCTTTACTACATTGATTAGCATAAGGCGAATGCCCTATCATAGCATATTCATCTACTCTAAATAGATAAGATGGTTTTAATTCATCGATCAATGAAATCTCAACCCATGTTCTATACCCAAGCATTAATAGACTAATTTCTTTGAGTAAAACCTTTCCGCTTAATAATTTATTAAGATTATTCATTATGTCCCCCACGGGAAGAATATATGTATGACACTCCCATCATGTCAGGGCAAGATTACGAAACCCCGCACCCTGCAAGGACTGTAGCCAGATACCCTCTATCCATCGCCGCTTTTCTCATCTTGCGCCGCAGTCCCGCCTTGAATACTATTTCTTGCCAAATAATATTCACTGCAATATGTCTTATCCTCGAAAATAATTCGGCGGCATTCCCTCTTCTTATTCGGCAATCATCTTCGTTCATTGCTGTATCCAGACACCAATGCAAACTGTTTTCGATCGCCCAATGTTCCCTGATGGATCTCGCAAATTTCTCCGCTGCTAAATTGGCTGAACTTATGTAATAACGTACCTGCATTTCAGGCTCTTTCACTTGAGATGCTATTTCTTTGCGGAAGGAAACCGCAACACATAATTTCTTCAGCCCTTTCCATTCAAAGGTGAAATCAATCAATTCATCAGGAATATCACGCACTATGTGTAAACGAGTTTCTTCTCTTCCATGATTCTTTTCAGTTGTTGAATAACTATCGTATACAGGATTGTTAAGTTCTTTCAGAGGAAATTTATCTTCAAATGCTTTTTGTAATCTACCCTGATTCCCCTTCACTGCAAATAAATAATCTCCATCCTGAAAAACGATCTTCGCTGCAACATCCTTTTGACAACCCATAGCATCAGTAGTGATAATTTTCCATTTAATATCCAACAGGTTAATCAACTCAGGAATGGCTGTGATTTCATTGCTTTTCTCAGCGGTTTTTAGTTGTCCAAGAACAACGCCACCCATTGCGGAAAATGCACTGATAACATGTATTGCTCCGCGCCGACGGCTTTTATCATAAGATCCACGAAGCGTTTTACCGTCGATAGCAATAACACTACCATCTTCCGAGCTATGGCAATCACGCATCCAGTTAATAAAGCATTCATGAAATCGTTGAGGACTTATGCAGGAAACAACACGTGCGATAGTATCATGAACAGGAATACCATGGTCAAAGTCACCATATTGCTTCAAAAAATCAAGATGCGTTTCGCCAAAATCCTCGATATCCTCCCAACCCTCAGCACCAGAAATAACGGCACAGATCGTCAATAGAAGAATATCTGATAAATTGTGCTCAACTTTCCATGATTGTCTGTAATCAGGAATAATTGATATGTGTGCCATTAATTTTCTGATATCCATGTTTTGTCTCCTTATTTTAAGGAGATATTTGATCATATCTAATGTCAAAAATACAGTTGCAGTGGATAAAGAACAGCTTACTTTTTAAACAAATAATGCGAATTTATTAGTGCAAAAAACGGACTTCTGATGATCTTTCCCTGATGCAACTGCTGACTTAATATTCTGATTTGCCTGTAAACTTCTTTTCCTACATTGTTCTTCAGTATCCGAAATCGGCACTTGGGTGTCCAAACTATATGGTATTGACAATGCCATAGTACATGCGATGCTTTTCGAACCTACTCATGGTTAAATCCTTATCAGTTATGGGGATAACAGATTCAGATTTTCCCATGAGTAGCATTTCTGGCAGAGCCAAAAAGTCGATAACCACGTCCATAGGACGTGGTATTCAGTTAGAAATAAAAAGCCGGGAAGATTAATTTCTTACCCGGCTTTTTATTTATTTCATTTTATGAAATATACCAAGAGAATATTCATCATCATCTATAATAAAAACTCTATCTGGACATTTAAACATTAGTGACAAGTCATATGTGTCATTCAATTTAAACATACTTACTAAAAATGAGTAAAAATCGTTCCCGCTAACACATACACTTACAATGCCTTCGTAAAAAAAATAACAAGTAAATCCATTGGTTATATGTAATAAATCGGCAATAGTTTCAACTAGATATCTTTCTTTGACGGGTTGTTCAAAATAAATCCTTTCAACCTCATCATTTATAGCATGAGCTCTTTTTAACTCCTCACGATGCCAAAAAAAGTCATCTTCATTTAACAATGAGATAGAAAAAAAATCAATTCCATTGATATTATTCGAAAATTCCTTTGCCCTATTCAAGAGCAATTTTTCTTCAAGTCTACTGGTCATAATAAATGTGATGATCATCAGTTGAGGGAACATTAATCTTTTGATACCTATCCTCTTTAAAATCATAGGTTCTAGGATCTGCACCAGGTTTAGATTTTCCAGCATGAGTATGTGGCCCAGGAGCTCTTGGATCGGAGGTATGCTCAACAACTACCTTTTTATGTCCACGGGCATCTGTATATTCATAATATCTGCCATGAGAGCCAAGATCTTCTGAGTATTGATAATTGGTTCTTCCTCTTCTCTTCTTATCATTACCAACAATCCATTGTCTGTCAGGTTGTTGAGAACGTGGAATGCCAGCAGTATCTTTTGCTTTGTTTAAAGCCTCTCGCCTATTTATTCCGCCACATTTAAGGCCAAGCGGATCGATCCAGCTTAACGGATTAGGCGCATACTGATAAAGGTTTATTCCACCCGCTAAACCAATCGGATCCAGCTGAGTAAACCGCCCACACTCCGGCGCATAATACCTGAACGTATTGTAGTGAAGCCCCGTTTCCCTGTCCAGATACTGGCCCGCGAACCGCAGGTTGTGCGCCGGGTGCATTGAGTAGCTTTCCCGGTTTTCCTCTGTCCTCAGCGTCCCCCACAGATGCATCCGTCCGCGCCAGACTATCTCACCTTCGCTATTGGTCAGGCACGGCGCAAAACCGTTGGGCTGGCTGTGATAATACAGTACGCGCTGCTGCGGGACGCTGCCGCCGCGGTAACTGTCCACCCGCGCCAGCGGCTGCCAGCTTCCTTCCTCGTACAGATACAGCGTGTGCGCCAGCGGCACCTTATTGTTGCGCTCACCGCACAGCCGCATCCCGCTCCATTCAAAAACGGTGTGCACGGGCGGCGTGCTGTTATGCCGCCAGACTCGTTTCTCCGTCCGACGGTCCAGCGCATCGTAGCTGAACTCCACCTTCGACCATTCCCGGTCGTTCAGCAGCTCCACCCTTATCAGACGATGGCTGTCATCATAATGCAGCCGCTGTTTGACCCCCGTGCTGACATTGTCACGCTGCGCTAAACGACCAAAACCATCCCAGCGGTAGCGGTACTCTTTGCACGAGGTCAGCCTATTACCCGGCGCGTCCGGTAACCCCGGCGACTGCCGGTAACCGCTGTCGCCCAGCCCGTTCATGGCGGCGTCGTAGCTGAACGTCCGGCCGTGGCCGTCCTGCTCGTGATGCACGACCTGACCGCGCGCGTCATAACTAAACACGTCCTCCTGCAGGGCGCCAGTATCCCTGTCCCGCTCCGGCAGCCCCGGATGATACTGGCCGCTCACCCGCAGCAGATTATCCCGGGCGTCGCAGTGATAGCGGAAATCCAGCAGCGGCGTCGCCAGCTCAGGCCTCTTCCGCCCGCAGCTCTGGCGCGTCAGGTGCCCGCAGATGTTATAAGCCCGGTACTGACTGAGCGTGCCCTGCGTGCGGCGGATTTCACGGTGCAGCACGTCGCGCTCGTATTCCGCTATCACCTCGCGACCGCAGTCGCTCTCCAGATGCGTCTGCAGCAGATGCCCGCTGCCATAATACAGGTGGCGCAGAGTCTGCCCACCCGGCAGATGCTCAGCAGTCCGGTTACCCAGCGCATCGTACTCATAGCGGTAAACGCCGCTGTGGTTATGCTCGGCAAGCAGCCGGCCCTGACTATCGTAATCAAAACGCAGCGCCGCGGTGCCTTCTGCGGTGATGTCGAGGACGGTGGTCTGGTGTAATGCGTAATGATACTCAGTGCGCCGTGATGGGGTCTCGCGGGCCGTCTGTCGGCCCAGGGCATCGTACTCAAAGTGAGTCAGCACCGGCGTGCCGCCCTCCGCGGGCGTTTCGGTCTGCGTCAGAAGCTGGCCCAGCGCATCCCGCCGATACGTTTTTTGTATCCCGGTCAGCCCGGTTTCCTGTATCAGGTTGTCCTGCGCGTCGTACTCAAAACGGTATGCCTCGCCTTTTTCATTGAACAGGCGCTTAAGACGCCCCAGCGGATCGTACTCATACCGCAACGTATAGCCGCCCGGGTCGGTTCGCTGCGTCACCTGCCCCCGCGCGTTACGGGTAAAGAGGGTCAGTACCCTGCCATAATCCTGATGGCGAACAAGCTCACCCGCCGCATCGTACTCAAACTGCATAAACTCACCGTCCGGACGGGTCAGCGTATGCAGACGGTCCGTGGCGGTATAACCGTAATGGGTGGCATGACTTTCAGCATTGATATGCTGCGTGACACGGCCCCATTCATCATAGCGCCAGCGCGTCACACGATCGGAACAGTCCCGGTACGCCGTCACCTGGCCGCGACGGTTGTATCCGTAGCGCAGAGCATTGCCCTTCGCATCATGGACCACGGTGTTATTGCCGTCGGTATCCCACTCCAGCCGGGTGATGTGCCCCTCCGGATCGGTCATACTGATGACATCCCCGACGTTGTTATACTCATACAACCAGACCACCTGGCCGGGTTGTATCCACCTGAGCGGGAAAGAAAAACCCGGTAGCCAGGTTATCGCCGTTTTCTGACCCAGCGCATTGGTGAATACGGCAATATTGCCGTATTCGTCATAGCTAAAGGTCTGCGTGTTCCCCAGCGGGTCGATGCTTTTAAGCAGCTTCCGTGCGGTGTTCCAGTGATATGTCCACTCCGCGCCTGACTCATCACGCTTCGCCGTTACCTGCCCCTGCGCATCCCAGCGCCAGACGCTTTCTCCCCGACCAGCCTGTACCAGCCGAAGGCACTGACCCGGGACGTCATAGTCAAACCCGTAATGCTCCAGCAACACCGGTGGCCTGTCGTTGTGCGCACTTTCCTGGATCCAGTGTTCGACCACCCGCCAGTGTGCCGGGCGTGCGTCTCCCGCCTCATCCGTCCAGGCATCAAAAGTCTGCCAGCGGTAGTGTGACTCCCGGCCCGCAGGATAATACAGCGCCTGAATCAGACCATGGATATCACCGTATTCGCAGCGCAGAGTGACATCGCCATTTGCATCACTGATGTCGGTTAACTGCCCCTCCGCCGAGAAGGCATAGCTGACCAGCAGGCGTTCATGGCTGTCGTCCTCGCTCTGCTGCCAGACCTGATGCAGACGTTCATTTTCATAGCTCAGGCGAACAACCAGCAGGTGGTCATCATCATGGATATGGGTCAGCACACCGGTAGCGTCATAGACCAGCGTCAGGCTGTTAAGGTGCCTGTCCATGATCCTTTCCAGCCGCCAGTGACCGGAGCGACAGGGATCGGGGGCAAAAAAGGAATACTCCCCCGCCAGCGTCTGGATCAGAAAATAGTCCTGTTTACTGCGCCAGACGTGAAACCCTTCGTCCGCATAAAAAGCGCTGTCGCCAGGCGTCAGCCCACCGAGTTTTAACGCCCGACCGGCATCGTCCATATAGGTGAACTGGTCCGGACTGTTTTCAGTCAAATCGCTTTGGGGCGGCGTGGTGAAATCTGGAGAGATGCTCCGGTATATCGTTGTTTCAAAAGGCAACCGCCATCCCCGACCCAGCATCCCCGTCTGCGTATTCCGGCTATCGTAAAGTCGCTGCCAGAGAAGAGGAATATGTCCATCCAGCACAAAATCCAGCTCACTTTCCCCGGCCTGTATTTTCGCCCCGCTGGGCAGATGGATCGGGTTCCCTCCAAAAGGGCAGGAAGCATTAGGATCGCGTTCTTTATGCGGATGCGGTTCCTTCTCCTCGGTTTTACGTTTTTTAGGCGGTTTACCGAGCGCTTTCCGGGTCAGCAGCCCCACCACAATGTCGGCTGCCAGCCCCATGAACGGATTTTTCCCGCTGCGGATATTCTTAACGACTTCAGATGGACCACCGATACGAACTTTCATACCGCTCTGGACATGAGAAATCACCGCCTCGCAGGTGCTGCGATCGCCGTTACGACAGGCGGGCTGGCTGTTGATACGGACGGTACGTGACCCTTCCGCCAGAAACAGCTCATCTGGCGGGATAAGGTGTAATTTTTCACACGTTATTTTATCTTCATCGGCGGGTGTGGTATGGGGATTTGCACCCGCCACAGTCGGCGCCACCATTTCCTGTATTGAAGCTGCGGGATCTGCCAAAAAATCCCAGGCCATTTTCGCCAGCCCGGCAACGGGCAACAGTGTATAAAAAATATTGGCAGCGATGTCCCACGCACTCTCGTCTTCGTCCTGTCTCCTGGCGTCTTCCGCCTCAAGTTTTGCCAGTTCGCCAGCTGGAGGCAATTTACCTGCGGCGCGGGCAGCAGGTTGCTTTTTGATCCTCACATCCGGAGAACCGGTCACAATAAGACCGTCCGGCTTTCCTTTCATGCCGAAAAAGTCCAGCGCATCATCCACCAGCGCTCCGGCACCGTCGGCGATATCATCAATCAGAGAGCCAAACCCGGCTCCCACCCCGCCAATGATGATATTGCTTATAAGAAAAGCCACCACTGGCCCCGCAGTCCCTCCGGAGCCGATGGTGGCGGCGACGGCGGCTGTCGCAGCCGCTGCGGCTCCCACGGCAACCGCCACATAGATGGCCCCTTTCACAAATGAGGAGACAAAATCTGCCAGTAGCGAGGTATGAACCAGCGGGTCGTTCAGTTTGGCGGCAAGAAAATCACTGCCCATGGTAGAGACTCCCTGTCATGCCTGCGTGATATCGTGGCGAGCAATAAAGCTGGCCTTGACCTGCTGCCACCATTGCGTTGCGGCTTCATCCAGCGGGGCAAGCCGGGTGAATGTGATGACCATCAGATGCGGTGACCGTTGGGTACAAAGCAGCTGTTGGTAAATGGTCACATGCTGTTTTTCAAACGAGCAGGTGAGCTCCAGTGCCGGAATATCTCCCAGCATGGCGGGTAGTGGTTCACTACTCAGAAAATGGCGGGAGTCTTTTTTCAGCATCCCCATCTGGCGGGACAGATAACCCTCGTGCGATTGCCCTTCCGCCAGTCGCACCCGGCTAATAACCAGTGACGCCTGGCGCTGCGGTAATTTCAGGATATTGACGGTTTCATCGACGATATCGTCGCAGTCAGGCAGGGTTAACGTGCCTTCATCGGTAATATAATTCATTCTAAATCAGTCCCTTGAAATTATTTACTGGCATCCTTAACGGGAGGAAACGCAGCATTAACTGCACCTTTAATATCTTCAGGTTCAAAGTGCGCACCAACTGTGCCGGGAGTCGCCCCGTCCATGTTGATATCCACCGTATCGGCTGCAGTGATAGCCCCCATTTTGTTTGCGTAGATATTGAAATTGTTACAATACCAACTGATATTGCCATCGGCGGTTAGGGTAATGACGGCATCTCCACAGGCGAGCGTGAGCGATGTAGCGCTATTTATCAGACAGGGTCCGGCAACCAGTTCAACTTTATTTCCGCCCACCAGCGTGTCATGCATATCCTTTACCTGCTGCTTATGGTCGGCATGCACGACAACAACCTGCCCCGCCTGAACATCAATCGCCTGGTTACCGGTGACCGATTCAACATGATTAGCGCCGACAGCAGTCACCCGATTATTAAGAACCACCGTTGACATGTCCTTTTGCGCATGCATCGACAGCAGCTCCTGCCCGGCTTTATCCTCAAACATCAGTTCGTTATACCCGCTGCCCATATAGGTTTTTGAGCGGATGGTCATCTGGGTTTTGGTCCCCGGCAGCCCGCCCGGTGGGGTATTTTCGGCATGATACGTCCGCCCCATGATGATCGGCTGGTCCGGGTCACCGTTCAGGAAGTCCACTATCACCTCCTGCCCCACTCGCGGTATTGCCAGATTGCCGAACCCCGGCCCCGCCCACGCCTGCGCCACCCGGATCCAGCACGAGCTGTCCTGGTCTGGCGGGTTATAGCGGTCCCAATTGAATTTCACCCGCACGCGCCCGTGCTCGTCGCAGAAGATCTCTTCGCCTTCCGGGCCGGTGACCACCGCCGACTGCGGGCCGTCCACCGATGGTTTCTGCTGTGGCACCGGCCGCCACGTTCTGTCTGCCGGGATCACCGTAAAATTATTCTCAAGGGTGGTCCCGGAGCCGAAACGCCCCGCTACCGCCTGCGGCGGGCTCCCCTGCAAAGCGCTGCTCACCACCTGCCATTCCCGGTTCAGGCTCGCCTGGGGATGTTTCGTCAGCGTAATACGCCGTCCCGGCCATATTTCAGGGGAACGGCTTTTCCCCTGGGCCTCCTCGGCATTATTGCGCCATCCCTCCATCTGCCAGCGGGTGAAGTTCTGCCCGTGTCCGTCCTTGAAGCGCCCCGGATAGTCGAACACTTCATACTGCGTGCGCTGGTAATCCTGATGTTCACCCTGGTGAGCAAAGCGGCCCGCCCAGCCGGGGTGTTTGAAGGTGTAGTCCTTGCCGATGACGGAAGAGGGCCGTATCTGCGCGCTATGACGGAACTGGCTGATGCACGGCGTGCTCACCTCTGTGCGGGTATTCGGGTTCCACGGGATTTCAAACGCCTTCGGCAGAAAGCGCACCGTGTCGCACAGCACCAGACTCTGGTCATCGCTGTCAGATGAGTGCTCTTCGTAGAAGAAAAGCCCTTCCTCCGCGGCCATCCGCGCCAGAAAGTCATAATCCGTTTCACCGTACTGCACGCAGAATTCCCGCGCCGGATGCGCCTCGCTGAACAGCGGACTCCAGTCCGTGACTCCGTTTTCCTGCAATATCGTCCCGAGGATGCTTTTAATATCCTCATTCTGGAAAATACGGGAGTTCTGGCGCAGTGCGGCGCGCCACACCGGCGGGCGAACTCGCATGCCGTACAGCATCTGGTGCCCGTCGTTTTCGCCCTGTTCAAACCAGGTCACTATGCCGTTCACCCGGCGCCGTATCTCCGTGCCCTGCCAGATTTTGAGGTGCGCCGGTTTTTCCAGTACCTGAGAGAAATCCATGCTGAGAAGCTGCTGGCTGACCAGCGAGATATCGAGGGTAAACAGTGAGGAAAAGGACTGACTCAGATGAAAGGACGTTACGACCAGCGAGTCCGGTGGCAGGCCGTCCACCTCCAGAGTGAAACGTAATCCTGTAGACATTAATAATTTTCCTGCTTAACGGAACAATAAAAATGATGAATGAAAAACCTGACTTTATGGCACGCTACCGCCGACGAATTCGCCAGAGTTAAATATATTGATAGCGGAATTATCGAAGCAACAGAATAATAAGGCGCAGCAATATATTCACACCTTAATCAAGATCACCATATCAATTCAATAATCATATGAAAAACAAACAATAATTCTGATGTATAAAATTAACCAAGTGGATGTTTTTATCTTTGAAAAGTGGGGTGCATAATAAAAATAGAATAATACACAATGACTCGACATTGAAAAAGGGGTTTTATAAAAAAACCTGCGTGATATATCTCTTAATTATTATTATTAATAAAACCATCACGCTCGCGTTATTGCCTAAAGAGAATATGGAAAATATCAGGAAAGATTAACATTACCCGCCATTGCTATGATGGGTAATGTTAATCTAGAGGAAATGAACCCTTTTAAAGACGATTACAAACTCTGCCCCATCTTCATCACCGCCGCAATATTCCTCGCCGCCATCCGCACATTCTCTCCCGCGTGCGCCAGCGCGTCATCGAGCGAGCAAACGCGATAGAGCACGCTAAATACCGCGTCTATACCGTGCTGATGCACCACGCCGACGTCTGCCGTCAGGCTCCCGGCAATACCGATCACAGGAATGTGATAACGCCTGGCAACCCGCGCCACACCCACCGGCACTTTGCCGTGAATCGTCTGGCTATCCATTCGCCCCTCGCCGGTAATGACCAGATTGGCATCAGCCACCAGCGCATCCAGATGTAGCGCTTCCGTCACAATATCAATGCCGGGACGCAGCTTCGCACCGCAAAACGCAAATAGCGCTGCACCCATGCCACCGGCAGCGCCGCCGCCCTCGAGCGATAATACGGCAATCCCCAAATCCTGCTTGATACGCGCGGCGTAATGCGCCAGCGCGTGGTCAAGATTCGTGACCATCTCAGGCGTTGCGCCTTTTTGTGGGCCAAAGACAGCTGACGCCCCTTCCTCACCGGTCAGCGGGTTGGTCACATCGCAGGCCACATCAATCTGACAATCCGCCAGGCGACTATCCAGCTCGCTGATGTCGATCTTCATGAGTGCAGCCAGTTCCGCACCACCCTGCCCGATTTGTTGATGCTCATCCGTCAACAGTTTTGCGCCCAGTGCCTGAACCATTCCCGCGCCACCATCGTTGGTGGCACTGCCGCCAAGCCCGATGATAATGCGCCTGACCCCGAGGTCCAGCGCATGACGGATCAACTCGCCGGTGCCCCACGAAGTGGTTTTCAGCGGATTACGCTGCGCCGGAGAGAGCAACTCAAGCCCACTTGCCGCTGCCATTTCAATAAATGCGCATTGCTCATCGCCTGACACACCATAGAAACCCGCCACGGGTTCACCCAGCGGGCCGGTCACTTTAACCGTTATCACCCGCCCCTGGGTCGCGGCAACCATTGCTTCTACCGTGCCTTCTCCACCGTCAGCCACCGGAATCTTAACGTACTCGGCATCAGGATAAATCTCCCGAAAACCCGCCTCAATAGCACAGGCAACGTCGAGTGCACTCAAGCTTTCCTTATACGAGTCCGGGGCAATCACGATTTTCATAGGCTGTCCTTATACGAGTTGACGGCAATGTTCTGCACACCATGATGTGCAGAACATTGCCGGTTCCCTGAGGAACCGGCATTAATCTTAGCGCACCATGCAAGGGCGTTTATTGTCAAACGTCCAGTTTGGGATCAAATACTGCATTCCCATTGCATCGTCACGGGCACCAAGACCGTGTTTTTTATACAGTTCATTAGCCTTCATCACCTGATCCATATCCAGTTCAACGCCAAGACCTGGTTTACTCGGCACCTGAACCATCCCGCCTTTGATCTCGAACGGTTCTTTGGTCAGACGCTGGTTACCTTCCTGCCAGATCCAGTGGGTGTCGATAGCGGTCACTTTCCCGGGTGCCGCAGCGGCTACATGGGTGAACATCGCCAGCGAAATATCGAAGTGGTTGTTGGAATGTGAGCCCCAGGTCAGACCAAATTCATGACACATTTGCGCCACGCGAACGGAGCCCTGCATGGTCCAGAAATGTGGATCGGCCAGCGGAATATCCACCGACTGCAAGGATAAGGTATGCCCCATTTGACGCCAGTCGGTAGCAATCATATTGGTGGCGGTTGGCAGACCCGTCGCCCGACGGAATTCCGCCATCACTTCACGCCCGGAGAAGCCTTGCTCAGCCCCACACGGATCTTCCGCATAGGCCAGAGAGCCTTTCAGGTACTTACCAATATTGATTGCCTCATTCAGCGACCATGCGCCGTTTGGATCCAGCGTCACACGCGCCTGAGGGAAACGTTTTGCCAACGCGACGATAGACTCCGCTTCTTCTTCTCCAGCGAGCACGCCGCCTTTGAGCTTGAAGTCGTTGAAACCGTATTTTTCATAAGCGGCTTCAGCCAGACGCACCACCGCATCCGGGGTCATCGCTTCATCATGACGCAGACGATACCAGTCACATTTTTCATCCGGCTGACTCTGATAGGCCAGCGGTGTCGCTTTGCGATTGCCGACGAAGAACAGGTAGCCCAGCATTTCGACTTCGCTACGCTGTTGACCATCACCTAGCAAAGAAGCCACGTTCACGCCAAGATGCTGGCCCAGCAGATCCAGCATGGCGGCTTCAATACCAGTGACCACGTGAATGGTGGTACGCAAGTCGAAGGTTTGCAGACCTCGGCCACCAGAGTCACGGTCAGCAAAGGTATTGCGTACGGTGTTCAGGACATTTTTGTACTCACCGAGGGTCTTCCCAACCACCAGAGGAATAGCATCTTCCAGCGTCAGGCGAATTTTTTCACCGCCTGGAATTTCACCCACGCCCGTATGACCGGCGTTGTCTTTGATAATCACAACATTACGCGTAAAGAACGGCGCATGTGCTCCGCTGAGGTTCATCAACATACTGTCGTGACCGGCCACCGGTACAATTTGCATCGACGTGACAACGGGAGTTGAAGTTTGAATCGTCATATTTTTAATCCTTAATTGAATGCGTTACGGCCGAAAACGGGACGTTTACGGTCAAATTTCCAGCCCGGAATCAGATACTGCATCGGCATGGCATCGTTACGCGCACCTGCCGGTAATCTCTTGTAGGCTTCATGAGCCTTCTGTATCTGTTCCCAATCCAGTTCCACGCCCAGCCCAGGCGCGTCCGGTACAGCGATCTTGCCGTCTTTAATTTCTAATGGATTTTTGGTCAGGCGTGCATCGCCCTCCTGCCAAATCCAGTGGGTATCAATAGCAGTTGGCGTGCCAGGAGCGGCGGCAGCCACGTGGGTAAACATGGCCAGTGAAATATCAAAATGGTTGTTGGAATGACAGCCCCAGGTCAGCCCCCAGTCGTCGCAAAGCTGCGCCACGCGCACGGCACCGGAGAGAGTCCAGAAGTGTGGGTCGGCTAACGGAATATCGACCGAATTGAGCATTACCGCGTGCCCCATTTCCCGCCAGTTAGTGGCAATCATATTGGTCGCCACTGGCAGACCGGTTGCTCGGCGGAATTCCGCCATCACTTCACGGCCTGAGAACCCTTGCTCAGCACCGCATGGGTCTTCCGCATAGGTCAACACATCATTGAGCCCTTTACACAGTGAGATGGCTTCATCTAAAAGCCAAGCGCCGTTTGGGTCGACGGTTATCCGCGCATCCGGAAACTGTTTTTTCAGCGCCTTCACCGACTCAATTTCCTGCTCACCCGGCAGGACGCCGCCTTTTAGTTTGAAATCTTTGAAACCGTAGCGATCCTGAGAAGCCTGCGCCAGACGCAGCACCGCATCGCTGGTCATCGCTTCTTGATGACGCAGGCGATACCATTCGTGGTTTCCCGGTGTACACTCCAGATAAGGCAGGTCCGTTTTCGTGCGATCGCCGATATAAAACAGGTAACCGAGCACCGTCACCGCATCGCGCTGTTTACCCGGCCCGAGCAGTTCGCAAACCGGGACGTTGAGTACTTTGCCCAGCAGGTCGAGCAGCGCAGCTTCCAGTGCTGCAACCGCATTAACCCGCAATTCAAACGTCCATGCTCCTTTTCCGAAGGTATCGAAATCGGCGTTTTGGTTACCCTTATGCACTCGCTGAACCACTTTATTCAGACGGGCAACTTCCTGACCTAATACCATCGGAATGGCATCAACCAGCGTCTGGTAAATTACCTCACCGCCAGGCGCCTCCCCAACACCGGTATTCCCGGCATTATCGGTCAGAACCACAATATTGCGGGTGAACCAGGCGTTATGTGCGCCGCCGATATTCAGCAGCATACTGTCCTGACCGGCTACCGGGATAACCTTCATATCTGTAATGATCGGACTGGATTGCAGGCTCATGACGACGCTCCTGTCACCGGTTTAAGCTCTACGCGTTTAATATCGCCCACCAGCACCAGATAGCTCACAATCGCCACCAGCGCATGAATGCCGACATAAATCAGCGCACCGTTGAAAGACCCCGTCGTTCCGACAATGTAGCCGATCGCAATGGGGGTCACGATGCCGGAGATGTTACCGAACATATTGAACAGACCGCCGGAAAGACCGCTAATCTCTTTCGGTGCGGTATCTGCCATCACGGCCCAGCCGAGCGCCCCAATGCCCTTGCCGAAGAAGGCCATGGCCATAAACCCAATGATCATCCATTCCACGTTCACGTAGTTACAGAACACCATCACCATCGACAGCAGCATTCCCAGCACGATGGGCGTTTTACGCGCGATGTTCAGTGACCCGGTACGGCGCATTAACCAGTCGGATATAATCCCGCCCAGCACCCCGCCCGCAAAGCCGCAGATAGCCGGAACCGAGGCGACAAAGCCAGCTTTCAGAATGGACATCCCACGCGCCTGCACCAGATAGACCGGGAACCAGGTGATAAAGAAGTAGGTTAAAGCGTTAATACAGTACTGCCCGATATAAATACCAATCATCATGCGGGAGCCCAGCAGCTGTTTGATCTGCCCCCACTTCTGGCTAAACGGTACTTTTGCGACCGCGCCTTTCTGATCCATATTAATAAGCGCCCCACCGGCTGCAATGTACTCCAGCTCTTGCTTATTAACGCCAGGGTGTTGGTTAGGCTCATGGATAACCTTCAGCCAGACAAAACTGATGATAATGCCCAGCCCACCCATAAAGAAGAAGACATGTGACCAGCCCACAGCATGCGTCAGCCAGCCCATAATCGGTGCGAAAATAACGGTGGCAAAATATTGGGCGGAGTTAAAGATAGCGACAGCCGTTCCCCTTTCCTGCGCCGGGAACCAGGCAGCGACAATACGGCTATTCCCCGGGAAGGAAGGTGATTCGGCAAGGCCTACCAGGAAGCGGAGGGTAAAGAGCGCAATGATGATGCCGAAACCACTGAAGATATCGACAAAACCCTGCAACAGAGTAAATCCAGACCAGATTAGTATTGACCAGAAATAGACACGTTTTGAACCAAAACGGTCAAGCAACCAGCCGCCAGGTATCTGACCGATAACATAGGCCCATGAGAATGCGGAGAAAACGTACCCCATTCCCACCGCATCAAGCCCAATATCTTTGGCCATCTCCGACCCAGCAATAGAGAGTGTCGCACGGTCGCCGTAGTTGAATGACGTGACGATAAACAGCATCACCACTATCCAATAGCGAGCATTAGTCCGTTTTTCAACGGCGCTCGCTGAATGACTTAATGAACTCATTGTTGTACTCCTGAAATATAGCTTTTAGCTACATCTATTCTGAACAGCACAACCTGTAGGGTAATCAGAATGACGTATTTGTGTTTTTAGCAGTCAGTCGTTATGCGACTGCTTTTTTGTTACTGGCAGGGAAAGTATAAAAAGAGGAGGTCTGCGACTCACCGTTCAAACGCACATCATTAGAGGGGGTTTAGTCGACTTTTTTCGACATTTGTCCAAGCGACTGGGTAATGGCTCACGAAAACGAAAACAGTAGCGTGCTAATTAACCATTTGGTGAAAGAACGTGAAATGGCTCACTTGACGTTGTGGAAACAGCAGAAAAAAATCAGAGTGGATGAGAAGTTTACAGGCATAAGCCCGAAGAGAAGTTGGGGATGGCTTGTTATGATAAACCGTCGTTGTTCCAACGGACTGGCTATCAGTAAGAGCAAGGATGCCCTCTACGTAGGGAGAGGGCAGCCCTGTTATTTAAGCAACGTCGCCCACTGCAAAACCCACGGATTCGAAACGCTTTCCGGCTCTGGGTCTTCTGAGGCATCAATCATCAGCATGTCACCGATGCGTTGTGCGCCCTGTTCTTGAAGCAGCGTATCAAACCGTTTGCCGCCGCCGCAGAAATTAGCGTAGGTGCTATCACCCAGCGCAATAATGCCGTAGCGTAAATGCGGTTGATACATATCCTGGAGATCGTTAAACAGCGGCACAATACTGTCAGGTAAATCGCCCTGCCCGGTTGTGGAAGCCACCACCAGAACGTATTTCCCGGTATAGCTTTCCCAATCGGCCACCAGCGGATCTTCAAATACCCGAGCCTGATGGCCCATTTCATTCAGAATGGTTTCTGCCTCTTCAGCCACCAGTAGCGAATTTCCGTACATGGTGCCAACAAAAATCCCGATTTCAGCCATGATTTAACTCCCTGTTTACTTCTGGATGGCTTCATCCTGACCGCAGTCAGCAACAAACTCAACCCTTTCATTTAAAGGGAGAAGCCCGCGCCAACCGAAATGTGACAAAGCCTGCATCCAGACATCGTCAAGCCCGGCACGAATGACCAGCGGCTCACCGGTAAACGGATGAGTCAGCGACAGTTGGCTGGCGTGCAGCATCAGTCGGTTGCAGCCAAAATGCTCGGCCGCGCTGCGGTTCTGGCGTAAATCACCATGTTTGGTATCGCCAATCATCGGATGATTAAGGTGGCGCATATGGCGGCGCAACTGGTGTTTGCGGCCCGTTTTCGGCTCCATCTCCACCAGCCCATAGCGCGTAGTCGGATAACGGCCGGTTGCCACCGGCATTTCGATGGTCGCCAGGCCGCGATAATGAGTCACCGCAGGCTGCGCTTCTTTATTTTCACGCGCAAATTTGTCGGCAATTTTATCCAGCTCTTCCACCAGAGGGTAGTCGAGTACGGCCTCGTCGGTGAGCCAACCGCGTACAATAGCGTGGTAGCGCTTTTGAATCAGATGTTGTTCAAACTGCTGAGAGAGGCGACGACCCGCTTCGCTGGATAACCCCATCAACAGGACGCCAGAAGTGGGACGGTCGAGGCGATGGGCGGTGAAGACATGCTGACCAATCTGATCGCGCACCGTCTGCATCACCACCACTTTCTCATCGCGATCAAGCCAGCTACGGTGAACCAGCCAACCGGAAGGCTTATTGACGGCCACCAACCATTCATCCTGATAAATAATTTCCAGCATCAGGTAGCATCGCCGACAAAGAAGGTATCCAGAACAGCCAGTGGCGGCAAGATGATCTCGCGCAGCGGATGGGCGGCATCCAGGGCCATTTCATAATACGGTGCGATGGCAAAATCTTTCGGCAACGGCATTTCGTTGTCCAGCAACTGGTGCATACGTGGGATCAGCACCCATTGCAGCCACTCAAGCGGCTCCAGTGTATCCATAAAGAACGGTTGATCGCTGGCAAAAGCACTGTCGTGCGGCGCCGTTTCCTGCCAGTGCTGGTGCTGGCGGAGCAGAGATTCAATATGCAGGAGTTGGTCGCGTAAGCGGGCGTTCAGTGTCATGGAAACCTCAGAGAAAACAAAATCGGGCGCAGGATACCATTACTGGTTGGCGAGAAACAAAAAAAAGGGAGCACTGTAAAAACAGTGCTCCCGGTTCGTTTCGCAGCAATCCAGCTACTTTTAGTGCTCCCTGCTCGTCCGTGACAACTTTTCCTGTGGTCTCCTGACCTGTTCATCCATAAACGGTTGCTTCCTGCATCACACCACCCCGATGCGATTTCACCCTATCCTTGAGTGCGTCCTGATCTTCCTGATCCACCAGATATCCTGTCTGGCTCTCATTCTCCGTCCTGGAGGTGTCCTTTAACGCGTTCCTGCGTGATCCTGTGCTTCATCCTGAAGCCTATCCTTGTATCACCTTCCCGGTGTGTCCTATGAAGAGTCATCATCCTGATGTTCACTTCATTGTGCGACTCCCTGTCGACGTAGATAGAATCCACTATTCCGCCTCGTCTTACAAGTGCCTCTCAGACAATCCCTTAAGGCTTACAGTCTAATAAATCGCCAGTGATTTATGTCATGCATATGAAAACAAAAGAAATTATTAAAATGACGGAATGGGTGTCTTACTTATCTTCTGGCGATCTCTCACAGAGCGTGTAAGAGATCTCTCACAAAGTGACGGGCGAACTGTCTTATAGAATAGGATGAAGTTGAGTAAGGAAACTCGCAAGAGATGAGGCTAGCGGCAGACGTTTACGCGTTCCGAGCGTTTCTTTAATCACTTCGCCGGTCACGTTACACACGGAGATCACGTCTAATTCGCTTTCCAGCGTGGCAATGAACAGCGTTGGCGAAAGCTTCAGACGTTTCTGCATCACCAAGTGACCAATCAGGTTTTCCTGCACGCGACGAAAATCGTCTGAACTCCACACCTGTAGCAGCGTCAGGGTTTCTCCCATGAAAAGCGCCTGCATATCACCCGCATACTGAGTGGTATAATAGGTGTGAACGGGCTGTTGTACCACAATATCCATTGCGCGTTCAACGCCATTTACATTCTGTTCACCGTCAAACGGCTGTGGTTGCCAGAACACGGCATCATCGGTGGTTGACACCTGACACGGCGACGGAATCCCGTAGAGATCTTCGCTACGCGGCAGGCTATTGTGCTCGCGCTGCCACGCATCGCAATAACGTTGGGTAAAGGCGTGTAATGCTTCTGCGGTCTGCTTTTCCACGAATTTCTCTCTTCAGGTTAGCCAGGATACAATAAAGACAATAGTGTACCTGCTTTATAATGGTGAAACATGTCTTCTTACGAGAACCATCAGGCGCTCTCAGGCCTGACCCTGGGTAAAACCACAGATTACCGCGATACCTACGATGCCTCTTTGCTTCAAGGCGTACCGCGCAGCTTAAACCGCGACCCATTAGGTCTGCATGCCGATTCGCTGCCGTTCCACGGGGGGGATATCTGGACGCTGTATGAGTTGTCCTGGCTCAATGCCAAAGGGCTGCCACAGGTGGCCGTTGGTCACGTCGAACTCAGCCACACGACGGTCAATCTGGTCGAGTCGAAAAGCTTTAAGCTTTACCTTAATAGCTTTAACCAGACACGCTTTGCCAGTTGGGAAGCAGTGCAAGAGACACTGGAGCGCGATCTCAGCACCTGTGCGCAGGGTAAAGTCACCGTGGCGCTGTATCGCCTCGACGAAGTAGAAGGTCAGCCCATCGCCCACCTCCACGGCAGCTGCATTGACGGTCAGGATATCGAAATCGATAACTATCAGTTTAACGCCAACTATCTTGACGGTGCCGCCGGTCAAAAAGTGGTGCAAGAGACACTGGTCAGCCATTTGCTGAAATCTAACTGCCTTATCACCCACCAGCCTGACTGGGGTTCAGTACAAATTCAGTATCGTGGCCCGCAAATTGACCGCGAGAAGCTACTGCGCTATCTGGTGTCGTTCCGCCACCATAATGAGTTCCACGAGCAGTGCGTCGAACGTATCTTCAACGACATTCTGCGTTTTTGTGCGCCGGAAAGCCTGAGCGTCTATGCGCGTTACACCCGTCGCGGCGGTCTGGACATCAACCCATGGCGCTCAAACACCGAATTTGTCCCCGCCATTGGTCGCCTGGTACGCCAATAACCTGAACAATTTATCAATGTTGTGCACTTTGTTCCGCGCATGAGGTTGTAGAAAGGTTGCCAGCGAGGCTATTGTAATCATTAAGGAAGGCGATTTTCGTCCTGTAAGGAGTTCCCTTGATTACACATATTAGCCCGCTAGGCTCAATGGATATGTTGTCGCAGCTGGAAGTGGACATGCTTAAGCGCACGGCCAGCAGCGACCTGTACCAATTGTTCCGCAACTGTTCACTGGCCGTACTGAACTCAGGCAGCCTGACCGATAACAGCAAAGAGCTGCTATCACGTTTCGAAAATTTCGATATCAACGTACTAAGCCGCGAACGCGGCGTGAAACTTGAACTGATCAATCCGCCAGAAGATGCTTTCGTTGACGGGCGAATTATTCGCTCGCTACAAGCCAACCTGTTTGCCGTCCTGCGCGATATTCTATTTGTTTACGGGCAACTGCATAATTCCGTTCGCTTCCCGAATATCGATTTAGAAAGCTCCACGCATATCACCAACCTCGTCTTCTCCATCCTGCGTAACGCCCGTGCGCTGCACGTGGGCGAAGCACCAAGCATGGTGGTGTGCTGGGGCGGTCACTCAATCAACGAGAATGAATACCTCTACGCCCGTCGGGTCGGTAATCAATTAGGTCTGCGCGAGCTGAATATCTGCACCGGCTGTGGCCCGGGCGCGATGGAAGCGCCAATGAAGGGAGCGGCGGTCGGTCATGCGCAGCAGCGTTATAAAGAAGGCCGTTTTATCGGGATGACCGAACCGTCAATCATTGCCGCCGAGCCGCCTAACCCGCTGGTCAATGAACTGATCATCATGCCAGATATTGAAAAACGTCTGGAAGCGTTCGTGCGTATCGCCCATGGGATCATCATCTTCCCAGGCGGTGTGGGTACCGCGGAAGAGTTGCTGTATCTGCTGGGGATTTTGATGAACCCGGCGAACAAAAATCAGGTGCTCCCGCTTATCCTCACCGGCCCGAAAGAGAGCGCTGACTACTTCCGCGTGCTGGATGACTTCGTGGTGCATACGCTGGGTGAAGGGGCGCGCCGCCATTATAAAATCATCATCGACGATGAAGTGGAAGTCGCCCGTCAGATGAAAAAAGCGATGCCGCTGGTCAAAGAAAACCGCCGTGATACCGGTGACGCTTACAGCTTCAACTGGTCGATTCGTATTGCGCCAGATTTGCAGATGCCATTCGAACCATCGCACGAAAATATGGCGAATCTGAAGCTCTACCCTGACCAGCCTATTGAAGTGTTAGCAGCAGACCTGCGCCGTGCCTTCTCCGGCATTGTGGCGGGTAACGTGAAGGAAGTGGGCATCCGCGCCATTGAAGAGTTCGGGCCATATAAAATCCACGGTGATAAAGAGATGATGCGCCGAATGGACGAACTGCTACAGGGCTTTGTCGCCCAACACCGTATGAAGTTGCCAGGCTCAGCCTATATTCCTTGCTACGAAATCTGCGCTTAAGCATCACACTTAGCGTATTCCTCTCCACTCCCGGCGGTATTCTCCGCCGGGAATTCAAATTTCCGCCGTCAAAAAGAGACTTTCTCAGTTCGAAGCCAATCGTTTGCGTTCGATGAGTGACCGCACATTATCATCGATAGTTATGATTGGGCGCTAAAAAACGCCGGTTTCTTCATTTTTATCAGCAAAAACATCGTATTTACCCCTCCCCCCATTTACCACTCATACTACGAATGTTAGCCTTCGCGACCATAAATTTTCGCATAAAAGCTAATCACAGGGTAAAGACCTGCAATAACCCTCATCAAAAGTGGATTATTACAATTGGGATCCTGATCACTGATACATTTACCAGTTAAATGTACATTTGCGCTCGTCAAAAACGACCTCGGGTAAAAATCACAAAAAAACCGAAGCGTATAAAATTTAATATTATGTTTATCGTTATTTTCACTTTATTTGTCTAAAAAATTAGCATTTTCCTTCCTCCAGGAGATACAGATGGAAAACACTCAAACCAGCACCATCGTCACAGCAGATTCTGCTAGCGGATGGCGTAAAACAGATACAATGTGGATGCTGGGTCTTTACGGCACTGCAATCGGTGCAGGCGTACTGTTCCTGCCAATCAATGCCGGTGTCGGCGGTATGATCCCGCTTATCATCATGGCGATCCTGGCTTTCCCAATGACCTACTTTGCACACCGCGGTCTGACCCGCTTTGTGCTGTCGGGTAAAAATCCGGGTGAAGACATCACGGAAGTGGTTGAAGAACACTTCGGCGTTGGTGCAGGTAAACTGATTACCCTGCTCTACTTCTTCGCCATTTACCCAATCCTGCTGGTTTATAGCGTAGCCATCACCAACACTGTTGATAGCTTCCTGACTCACCAGCTCCACATCACGCCGCCACCGCGCGCTATTCTGTCCCTGATTCTTATCGTGGGCATGATGACCATCGTGCGCTTCGGTGAGCAGATGATCGTGAAAGCGATGAGCATCCTGGTATTCCCGTTTGTTATCGCCTTGATGGTTCTGGCTCTGTATCTGATCCCTCAGTGGAGCGGTGCCGCGCTGGAAACCCTGTCCTTTAGCAGCGCAGCCTCTACTGGCAATGGCCTGTGGATGACCCTGTGGCTGGCAATCCCGGTCATGGTGTTCTCCTTTAACCACTCGCCAATCATCTCCTCTTTCGCAGTCGCGAAGCGTGAAGAATACGGCCAGGGCGCAGAGAAGAAATGTTCTTCTATCCTGGCTCGCGCTCACATCATGATGGTGCTGACCGTCATGTTCTTCGTCTTCAGCTGCGTACTGAGCCTGTCCCCTGCGGACCTGGCAGCGGCAAAAGAGCAGAACATCTCTATCCTGTCTTACCTGGCTAACCACTTTAACGCGCCGGTTATCGCATGGATGGCACCAATCATCGCGATTATCGCTATCACCAAATCCTTCCTGGGCCACTATCTGGGCGCTCGTGAAGGCTTCAACGGGATGGTTATCAAGTCTCTGCGCGGCAAAGGCAAAACGATTGAAATCAGCAAGCTGAACAAAATCACTGCGGCATTCATGCTCATCACCACTTGGATCGTGGCGACGCTGAACCCAAGCATCCTCGGTATGATTGAGACCCTGGGTGGCCCAATCATCGCGATGATTCTGTTCCTGATGCCGATGTATGCCATTCAGAAAGTACCGGCAATGCGTAAGTACAGCGGTCACATCAGCAACGTCTTCGTTGTCCTGATGGGTCTTATCGCTATCTCCGCAATCTCCTACTCTCTGTTCAGTTAATCCCCCTGCGCCGCCTTCGGGCGGCGCACCTCGTAATACAATGGACGCCTCATGATTAGCGTATTCGATATTTTCAAAATCGGCATTGGACCTTCCAGCTCGCACACCGTCGGGCCAATGAAAGCAGGCAAACAATTCACGGACGACTTGATTGCGCGTGGGATCCTCACTGATATCACTCGCGTAGTCGTCGATGTATACGGCTCGCTCTCTTTGACCGGTAAAGGTCACCATACCGATATCGCCATTATTATGGGTCTGGCTGGAAATCTGCCGGATACAGTCGATATCGATGCAATCCCGTCGTTTATTCAGGACGTGAACACTCACGGTCGCCTGCTGCTGGCAGACGGGCAACATGAAGTCGAGTTCCCGGTTGACCAGTGTATGAACTTCCACACTGACAACCTCTCGCTGCACGAAAACGGCATGCGTATCACCGCGCTGGCGGGTGATAAAGCGGTTTACAGCAAAACCTATTATTCCATCGGCGGCGGCTTTATCGTCGATGAAGAGCACTTTGGTGTGCTGGATGAAGCACCGGTCGCCGTACCGTATCCGTATAAAAACGCCGCGGACTTACAGCGTCACTGCAGCGAAACAGGCCTGTCACTGTCTGGCCTGATGATGCAAAACGAACTGGCACTGCACAGCAAAGAAGAGCTGGAAAAACACTTTGCTGATGTCTGGGCGGTGATGAAGGGCGGTATCGAGCACGGCACCACCACCGAAGGTGTTCTGCCGGGTAAGCTGCGCGTTCCACGCCGTGCTGCCGCGCTGCGTCGTATGCTGGTCAGTCAGGACAAAGTGAACAGCGATCCAATGGCGGTGGTTGATTGGATCAACATGTTCGCCCTTGCGGTCAATGAAGAAAATGCCGCGGGCGGGCGCGTTGTGACAGCGCCGACTAACGGCGCTTGCGGTATTGTTCCGGCGGTGCTGGCTTACTACGACAAGTTTATCCGTGAAGTGAACGCCAACTCACTGGCACGTTATATGCTGGTAACCAGCGCCATTGGTTCACTGTACAAGATGAATGCGTCAATCTCTGGTGCCGAAGTCGGCTGTCAGGGCGAAGTCGGCGTAGCCTGCTCCATGGCGGCAGCCGGTCTGGCTGAACTTCTGGGCGGTAGCCCGGCGCAAGTTTGTATCGCCGCAGAAATCGGCATGGAACACAACCTCGGTTTGACCTGCGATCCGGTCGCCGGTCAGGTTCAGGTTCCGTGCATTGAGCGTAATGCCATTGCCTCCGTGAAGGCGGTAAACGCCGCACGTATGGCGCTGCGCCGTACCAGCGAACCGCGTGTATGCCTTGATAAAGTTATCGAGACCATGTACGAAACCGGTAAAGACATGAACGCTAAATACCGCGAAACCTCTCGCGGCGGTTTAGCGATGAAAGTGTCCTGCGACTAAGCACTTCCCCAGAGGCCTCGTTTTGCGAGGCCTCTTCCCGTTTTAGCCCCCGCCAATAGCCTCACTTTGCCAGCAATGTTACCCTTAGCGCCTACTTTGTTAAGGAGAACACCGCGTGGCCGTTCATTTACTCATCGTTGACGCGCTCAATTTAATCCGCCGCATTCATGCCGTGCAGGGGTCACCCTGCGTGGAAACCTGCCAGCATGCACTGGATCTGCTGATTGTTCACAGTCAGCCAACGCACGCAGTAGCGGTATTCGATGATGAGGCACGCAACAGCGGCTGGCGACACCAACGGCTTCCGGACTACAAAGCGGGACGTACGCCAATGCCCGACGAGCTGCACGCAGAAATGCCCGCCCTACGCGCAGCGTTTGAACAACGCGGCGTAGGCTGCTGGGTTTCTGCCGGTAATGAAGCCGATGATTTAGCCGCAACACTCGCGGTAAAGGTGGCGCAGGCGGGGCATCAGGCGACCATTGTGTCCACGGATAAAGGTTACTGTCAGTTACTCTCGCCAACGTTACAGATTCGCGACTATTTCCAGAAACGCTGGCTGGATGCACCGTTTATCGACAAAGAGTTTGGCGTGCTGCCGCAGCAGCTTCCCGATTACTGGGGGCTGGCGGGGATCAGCAGTTCAAAAGTGCCGGGGGTGGCGGGCATTGGCGCGAAGAGTGCCACCCAGTTGCTGGTGCAATTTGGCACGCTGGAAGAACTGTATGCGCGCATAGACGAAGTGCCCGACAAGTGGCGCAAGAAGCTGGAAGCGCATCGGGATATGGCGTTCTTATGTCGGGATATCGCGCGGTTACAGACGGATTTGCATATCGACGGGAATTTACAGCAACTGCGGCTGGCTGGACGTTAATTCCCGGGGGCGGCGTATACGCCTTGCCCGGGCTACATGTGATAATAATTGTAGCCCGGCCAAGCGCAGCGCCGCCGGGATGACAATACCGAAATTAACGCTCGTCGATACGCCCACCGACAGCAGCCCACAAACGGCGAACATGAACGGTCACCTCTTCACGGTCGTGGTACAGCTGACGCGCCTGAATCTGCGCGTTAATACCCTTCTCATCAAGCTTCTCCTGGATATACGCCAGGTTATTTGACAGTTCTTCGTAACGCTTTTTCATCGGCAGCTTCAGGTTGAAAATCGTTTCGCGGCACCAGCCGTTAACCAGCCATTCCGCCATCAGCGCGGCAACCTTCGCCGGGCGCTCAACCATATCGCACACCATCCACGAGATATTGTTACGGGTCGGGCGATAGCGGAAACCGTCTTCACGCAGCCAGGTCACCTGGCCGGTGTCCATCAGGCTTTGCGCCATCGGGCCGTTATCAACAGACGAAACCCACATATTGCGTTTCACCAGCTGATAGGTCCAGCCACCTGGACACGCGCCGAGGTCAACGGCGTACATCCCGTTCCCCAAACGCTCTTCCCACTCATCGGCAGGAATAAAGATATGGAACGCCTCTTCAAGCTTCAGCGTTGAGCGGCTTGGTGCGTCAGACGGGAACTTCAGACGCGGGATACCCATATAGAACGGCGAATTATTGGTGCTATAGGAGTAACCGGTATAGCAGCAGCCCGGTGCAATAAAGAACACGTGCACCACCGGACGTTTCGTCGTTTCGTACGGGGCCAGCACCTTTGCTTCGCGTAGCGCCGAACGCAGCGGTACGGTGAGCTTACGACAGAATTTCAACAACTCTTTGCTTTCGTTGGTATCCGCCACTTCCACGCGCAGATCGCCGCCCTTCTCTACAACACCTTGCAGCATGCCGACGATTGGCGTCACGCGATCTTCTGCCGGTAAGTGTTTTAACAACTCACCGATGACAATCATCTGACGAGCAAACACCAATGAGCTAAACGGCAGTTCACGCGCCAGCTTATCGGCGTCACCTTCCTGATAGCATTCGAAAATGACATAGCCCGAGTCATCTTTTACGCGCGCAAAACCAAATATCTCGCGACGCCCGGCTTTATCGGTAATTTCCGCAGCACACTCTTTCTCAAACCCAGGGCGGCAATACAGCGCAACCTTATTCATGAACAACACCCTTACGCTTAAGTCGAATAGCACCAATTAACATCAAAACCCAACCGGCGAGGAAGCTTACGCCGCCCACCGGGGTGACAAACGCCCACAGGCGTAAATGGGAGAGCGCCAGGCAGTACAGGCTACCGCTGAACAGCACGGTACCCAGCGCCATAAATACGCTACTCCAGTAGAACCAAATACTAATGCGGCGCTGCATCGCCACCGCAAGACCAAAAATCGCTAACGTGTGAAATGCCTGATACTCCAGACCAGTCTGGATCCACCCCATCTCAACAACGCCCAACGATTTGCTCAGCACATGCGCACCAAACGCGCCCAGTGCAACAAAAATAAAGCCACTGATGGCGGCAAATATCAGCATAAAACGGCTGGTCATGGTATTACCCTAAATTCAATTATTGATCGTATCGAAAACGAAAAGTTTCTTGCTCATGCGCCGCTTTCGCCAGAATCCACTGACGAAAGGCCGCTATTTTACCCAGTTCTGCCTGACTGTCATGGCAAACCAGATAAAAAGCACTTTTACTGACGAGGACGTCGTTAAACGGGCACACCAGACGACCCGCCTCAATTTCAGACTGCGCCATGACGTTATTCGCCAGCGCAACGCCCTGTCCATGGATGGCAGCCTGTAGCACCATGGCGCTATGGCTAAAAATGGGCCCCTGCTGCACATTAATATGATTTAGCCCGAGCTGGCGCGTATACGTTTGCCAATCACGACGAGAGGCGTCGTGCAGCAGCGTGTGCTTTGCCAAATCGGCAGGCGTTTTCAATGCTTTCTCACCGGTGAGCAGCAACGGAGAACAAACGGGGAGTAAATACTCAGCGTACAGTTTTTCCACACGCAGCCCCGGCCAGTTTCCACGACCATAAAAAATGGCCACGTCGACGTCATCCGCGAGCTTGTCTTCCTGACGGTCGACAGCCTGGATTCTGACATCAATTCCCGGATAAGCTGAGTTAAAGCTTGAGAGGCGAGGCACCAGCCACTGAATAGCGAAACTGGGCAATAAACTAACAGTCAGCGCCCCTTTCGCGCTACGTGCCTGTAGTTTACGCGTTGCTTCTGTTAATTGCGAAAAGATCTCTTTGATATCCTGAAAATAGCTCTGTCCCTCTTCCGTTAAAAGTAGGGAACGGTTACGCCGACGAAACAGCTTTAACCCCAGAAAATCCTCAAGAGACTTGATTTGGTGGCTTACTGCGGCCTGTGTCACAAAAAGCTCATCGGCCGCGCGAGTAAAGCTCAGATGACGTGCTGCAGCATCAAATACACGTAATGCATTAAGAGGTGGCAAACGCTTTGACATAGTCCCAGAACTCAATTGTTAATTGATTTTAACAAATAGGAAACAGTCGTTAACCTATTAGTTTTTTTTATCTGAGACATTATAATTTGTCCGTTGAGCTTCTACCAGCAAATACCTATCATGGCGGCACTTCCTGAGCCGGAACGAAAAGCTTTTTCGGAATGCGTGTTCTGATCTGCTTTTGGCTTACGGTTGTGATGTTGTGTTGTTGTGTTTGCAATTGGTCTGCAATTCAGATCATGGTAGCGAAGCTACCCTTTTTCACTTCCTGTACATTTACCCTGTCTGTCCATAGTGATTAATGTAGCACCGCCTTATTGCGGTGCTTTTTTTTGCCTGCGATATCGCTATTTATCCAGCGCAACCATCTCTTTCACATCACTATGGTTGATCTGCTGCTTCACGCCGTTGGCGTCTTTGTATGAAATCATACCGGTATCATTATCTGTCTGAGGTTTCCCCTCAGAGACAATGCTACGACCATCATTGGTATGCATCACATAGTTCGGGCTAGAACACGCGCTCAGGGCGAAAGTCAGCATACAGGCAGAAATAATTGCGGCAGTCTTTTTCATCTTCATACTCCTTTAAGCGATTTATACTATTGAACTCATGTTTCGTAACAGGCATAAACATTTGCCTAACACTATTTAGCATAAGACACTGGTCGGATTTCGCCAGAAAAAACAGAATATTCTGACGGTTAGCACAAACCTTGTATCCGCGCCTGATTTGCGCGACGATCTGCCTATCGATATGAGGAATTCCATGAACGCGTTCTCCCCCGCGCAGTTTCGCGCACAATTTCCCGCCCTGCACGATGCCGGGGTATACCTTGATAGCGCTGCCACGGCGTTAAAACCGCAGGCGGTTATCGAGGCGACGAATCATTTCTACTCGCTGAGCGCGGGTAACGTCCATCGCAGCCAGTTTGCCGAGGCACAACGCTTGACTGCCCGCTACGAGGCCGCCCGCGATCAGGTGGCGGATTTACTCAATGCACCAGATGGCAAAGATATCGTCTGGACGCGTGGCACCACCGAAGCGATTAATATGGTGGCACAGTGCTACGCTCGCCCACTCCTGCAACCGGGCGATGAGATTATCGTCAGCGTCGCTGAGCATCACGCTAATCTGGTGCCGTGGCTGATGGTTGCTGAGCAAACTGGGGCGAAGGTCGTAAAACTACCTTTAGGTGCCGATAATCTGCCGGACGTTGCGCAACTGGCCACGCTTATTACTTCACGCAGCCGCATTCTGGCGCTGGGACAAATGTCCAACGTTACCGGCGGTTGTCCGGATCTGGCGCTCGCCATTACCCTTGCTCATCAGGCTGGGATGGTGGTGATGGTTGACGGCGCACAAGGCGCGGTACATTTCCCGGCAGATGTTCAGGCGCTGGATATCGACTTTTATGCTTTCTCCGGCCACAAACTCTATGGGCCAACCGGCATTGGCGCGCTGTATGGAAAAAGTGAACTGCTGAATGCCATGACGCCCTGGTTGGGTGGCGGCAAGATGATTAGCGAAGTGACCTTTGAAGGTTTTACCACCCAGCCGGTACCGTACCGACTGGAAGCCGGGACGCCAAACGTGGCGGGGGTTATTGGCCTAAGTGCGGCCCTTGAATGGCTGAGCGGTGTGGATATTCAGCAAGCTGAATCCTGGAGCCGTGGGTTGGCAACGCTTGCGGAAGACGAGTTGGCGAAACGCCCGGGCTTTCGCTCATTCCGCTGTCAGGACTCCAGCCTGCTAGCCTTTGATTTTGCAGGCGTACACCACAGCGATATGGTGACGCTGCTGGCGGAGTCCGGCATCGCCCTACGCGCCGGTCAACATTGCGCCCAGCCGCTATTGGCAGCGCTCGGCGTCAGCGGTACGCTGCGCGCCTCGTTTGCGCCTTATAATACGCAAGACGATGTTCACGCGCTGGTCAGCGCCGTCGACCGTGCACTCGAACTCCTGGTGGATTGATGACAACTTCTTTACTCGCTGGACACCCGTTCGGCACCACCGTAACGCCTGAAACGTTGCGGCAGCAGTTTAGCGCCCTTTCGCAGTGGGAAGACAAATACCGTCAGCTGATTTTGTTGGGTAAGCAGCTTCCCCCGCTTTCCGACGACCTGAAAGCCCAGGCACAAGAGATTCCCGGCTGCGAAAACCGCGTCTGGTTGGGCTATACGCTGCAAACAAACGGCACATTGCACTTCTTTGGCGATAGCGAGGGGAGAATTGTCCGCGGGCTGCTGGCAGTACTGTTGACCGCCGTGGAAGGCAAAAGACCCGCGGATATTGTCGAAAACGATCCGCTGGGCCTGTTTGATGATCTGGGGCTAAGCGGCCAGCTTAGCGCCTCACGCACTCAGGGTCTGACGGCCCTTTGCGAGGCAATGGTTAACGCTGCGCGTCAGACGCTAGCCTGACGCGCCTCTTTCGCGAGCATCTTTTTCAACGCATGCGATACCGCCACAAAACCAAAGGTGGCGGTGACCATAGTGGCTGCGCCAAAACCGGATGCACAGTCCATGCGCTTTGGCCCTTCCGCAGTGCTTTTCATCGCGCAGACGGAACCGTCCGACTGCGGATAGACCAGCGCTTCGGTAGAAAAGACGCAGTCTACGCCCAGCTTGCCTTTGCTGTTCTTCACCACGCCAAATTCACTTTTCAGCCGCTCGCGTAACTTGGCTGCCAGCGGATCCTGAATGGTTTTCGCTAAATCACTCACCTGAATCTGCGTCGGGTCAATTTGCCCACCTGCGCCTCCGGTAGTCACAAGCGGCACCTTATAGCGGCGGCAGTAGGCAATCAGCGCTGCTTTTGGGCGCACGCTGTCGATGGCATCAACCACATAGCTGTAGCCCACGCCCATATAATCAGCCACGTTTTCCGGAGTGACGAAATCGTCCACCACGGTAACCTGGCACTCAGGGTTAATCTGTCGAATACGCTCCGCCATCACCTCGGCTTTTGCCAGCCCGACGTTGCCGCCCAGCGCATGGATCTGTCGGTTAGTGTTGGTGACACACACATCATCCATATCAATCAACGTAATCGCGCCGATGCCGGTACGCGCCAGCGCTTCCGCCGCCCAGCTACCCACACCGCCAATGCCCACCACGCAAACGTGCGCGTCGGCGAAAACTTGCAAGGCTTTTTCACCGTATAAACGCGCCGTGCCGCCAAAACGCTGACGCCAGGCGTCACTGATAACAGACATAACACCTCAAAATTTAAACATGATTTTATCGAGCTCAAAACCCCGGCGTCGCTACGCTCGGCCGGGCTACGCGACGCTGGGGAAACACCGCACTTAACCGCTAAATACATTACCCGCGTTGCCTGCTGACTTCAGCACCCACACGCGTCCGTAGTGATTATACCAACCTGCGCGATGCCCGGCATCTGCACCGATCCCCTGGTAGATATCAAAGTGCTGGCCCTTAATCGCCCCACCCACGTCCAGCGCCACCATTAAGCGCAGTTCGTACTGACCGTTAAATTTACCGTCATTATCCAGCTGCGGTACCTCCGCCAGTAGCGTCGTCCCCGGCGGGATAACGCTGCGGTCAGACGCGACCGACGCACGGCCAATCAGCGGCACGGCGCTAGCACCTTTCACCGGAGCGAAAGACTGCGGTTTGAAGAACACAAACGACGGGTTTTGCTCCAGCAATTCCTGAACTTCCGCTTCGCTGTGCGTCTCACCCCAGTGACGGATAGCCTGCATCGACATATCCTCGCGTTTCACTTCACCGCGATCGATAAGCACTTTACCGATGCTTTTATATGACCAACCGTTTTTACCCGCATAGCTAAAGAAGTTCAGCGGCGAGCCATCGCCAAAATCAATATATCCGCTGCCCTGAACGTCCATGATGAAGTTATCCATCAGCGAGTTGCTGTAGGCCAGAATATATTTGTCGCTTAACTGTCCAGCATAAATCCCGGCACGAGACGGTAGCTTACCGCGCTTCGGCGGCATGCGATAAAGCGGATACTGGAACTCGCCCTGGCGTGTATGACGCGCCTGCACCACCGGCGTGTAGTAGCCGGTGAACTGTACGTTGCCGTAGTTATCGGTGCCTTCCATCTGCCAGGCATCAAGGCCGTACTGACGCATGGTGCGGGTATCACCACCGGCGAGCAGCCACTGCTGCACCGCGCTATAAATATTGCTCTGGTTGCCATACAGGCGCGGAGAGGCGTTACGAATCTGATTGACCTGCTCTGCAAAGTCGCCCGCATTTATTGGCGCGCCGACGGCATCAGGTTGATTGACCAGTGAGAAAGGCTGGGTGAATTTCCCGTCTTTATACTGCTGACCGCGATCGGTCGGTTTTGACGAACAGGCCGCCAGCATCGCCAGCATTGCCCCTGTTACTGCATATTTTGCCCAACGTCCTTTCATGGTGTCTTCTATTTTCCGCATAATCGAAAGTGCCCGATGAAGATAACAAACCGCCAGGGGTATTGAAATGCGTGAACGCTTGCTTGCAATAATTCTGCACAAAAAAAGCGCAATTCATGCCAGATCCGGACAACCTGTAAAAAAATGAGTGATTTATCTCAAAAATGGGTTGCAACAAATGTTCAGCAGAGTATAGTGCGCTTCCACGGACGCGGGGTGGAGCAGCCTGGTAGCTCGTCGGGCTCATAACCCGAAGGTCGTCAGTTCAAATCTGGCCCCCGCAACCAATTAAGCAGTAAAGAAGTAAACATTACTCGACGGAAGAGTAGTGCTCGGACGCGGGGTGGAGCAGCCTGGTAGCTCGTCGGGCTCATAACCCGAAGGTCGTCAGTTCAAATCTGGCCCCCGCAACCAACTAAGCAGTAAAAGAAGCAAGCATTACTCGATGGAAGAGTAATGACGGACGCGGGGTGGAGCAGCCTGGTAGCTCGTCGGGCTCATAACCCGAAGGTCGTCAGTTCAAATCTGGCCCCCGCAACCAACTAAGCAGTAAAAGAAGCAAGCATTACTCGATGTAAGAGTAGTGACGGACGCGGGGTGGAGCAGCCCGGTAGCTCGTCGGGCTCATAACCCGAAGGTCGTCAGTTCAAATCTGGCCCCCGCAACCAACTAAAATGACACCCACAAGGGTGTTTTTTTTTGCCTGTAATTTACCCTATCAAACCTCGGCGCCACCCCGAAGAATGGCGCACCGCCTGCCGTTACGGCTCCTGATGTTCCCGCATAATCGTATAAATCTTTTCGATATCAATATGCTGACGCATAGATTCCGCCAAAATATCAAATTGTTGCGCCTTGTAGCGGGCGTAATGAAAGTCACTGTCCAGCGCCGCCAGTCCTTTACGTTCACGCAGTCCGTTCACCAGCGCACGGGTAAACGCATCGCTATCAAACAGGCCGTGAAGATAGGTACCGAATACCTGGCCATCATCACTCACCGCACCGTCCACGCTGTACTGACCATTTTTACAAAGCTGCATCAAAGACTGAGCGCCATCCGGTCGTGTGGTCTCCCCCATATGAATTTCATAGCCACGCAGTGCCATCCCGGACACCGCCGCCAGCCAGCCCGGTAACGCGCCATCGAGCGTTGCCGTCGCCTGCGTGGTGGTTTTATGCGGCGCGAAGCGGGTAACCGTATTGAGTAGCCCTAAACCAGGCAGCGTTCCCAGCCCCGATTCCACCTCATCAATCAGCGTATCGCCCAGCATTTGATAGCCGCCACAAATCCCGAGTACCGGTACCCCCTGACGCTGTGCCTGCAAAATGCCATGCGCCAGCGCGCTTTCCTGAAGCCACAGCAGATCGCCGAGCGTATTTTTACTTCCCGGCAGGATAATCAGATCGGCACCGGCTAAATCATCCGCATGGCGCACGTAACGCACGCGAACATCCGGCTGTGCCGCCAGCGCGTTGAAGTCGGTGAAGTTAGAGATATGGGGCAACTGCACCACCGCCACATCAATCTCACGCTGCTGAATATGACGGTATTTGCCCTTTTGCAGCGCCACGCCGTCCTCATCTTCAAGATCAACCTCAAGCCACGGCATCACGCCCAGCACGGGCACATTGGTGAGCGCTTCAATCTGCTCAATACCGGAATACAGCAGCGCCACGTCACCGCGAAATTTATTGATAATGACGCCCTTCACGCGTGTGCGTTCATGGTCTTGCAGCAGCGCCAGCGTACCGTAAATGGAGGCAAACACGCCGCCACGGTCGATATCGGCGACCAGAATCACCGGGCACTGCGCCATCTCCGCCATCCCCATATTAACGATATCCCGGTCGCGGAGGTTGATTTCCGCCGGGCTGCCCGCCCCTTCCAGCACCAGAACGTCGTACTCCTGCGCCAGGCTTTGATACACCGAGATGATTTGTTCACGCAGCTTTGGCTTGTAGTTGTGATAGCTGACGGCATCCATGTTGCTGGCCACCTCACCCATCAGCACAATCTGCGCTTTGCGGTCGCTGGTCGGTTTAAGAAGAATCGGGTTCATCCGCACGTCCGGCGCAATACCGGCGGCTTCGGCCTGGAATATCTGTGCGCGGCCCATCTCTTTGCCGTCCGGCGTGATGCCGGAATTGAGCGCCATATTCTGCGATTTAAACGGCGAGGTTCGTTGACCATCTTGATAGAAAATCCGGCACAGCCCCGCCACCAGCATACTTTTGCCGACGTCGGATGCGGTGCCTTGCAACATAATGGCCTGAGTCATTGGGTTCCTTTTTCACGCATACGGCGGAAAAACTCCGCCTCGGTTTTACACAGCGGCAGCCCAAGCTCCGCGTGCAGCTTGACCAACCACGGCTGGCTTAAGCCCGCCTGTTCAATCAGTTCGCGTTGGGCAAATACCTCACCCGGTTCGCCCGCCGCCAGCACTTCGCCCTGGCGCAGTACGTACACCGCGTCGCTGACTTCATAAATCAAATCGATATCGTGGCTGGAAATGACCACATGATTGCCCTGCGCGACGATACGCTTGATGATATCAATCATCTGCGCCCGCCCGGAAGGATCCAGCCCGGCGGTGGGTTCATCGAGCAGTAAATAGCGCGCTTGCAGTACCAGCGCCCCAGCAATGGCCACACGTTTTTTCTGTCCGTGGCTCAGGCACTGAATCGGCTGCTGGCGAAAATGCTGGGCATCGACCAGCGTTAGCGCCTCGTCAACGCGGCGGGCAATATCCTCTTCTGCCACGCCTAAATTACGCAGGCTAAAGGCAATATCACTGTCGATATCGGTATAGAAGATTTGCTGTTCCGGATCCTGAAAGACCGTCGCGACCTGCTGGCGCAGCGCCAATAGCCCGCGTTTACTGTAATCCAGGGCTTTCCCTTGCCATAATACCGCGCCCTGCTGGGGTCGCAACAGCCCGCTCAAGTTCATAAACAGCGTCGATTTTCCGCAGCCGTTCGCCCCCACCAGCCCGGTCACGGCCTGGCGAGAAAAATCCAGCGTCAGTCCTTTCAGCGTGGGTTCATCCTGGTAGCGAAACCAGAGATCGTTGGTGGCGAGCATGACAGTCCTTAAAGGTGAAAATCACCCTGATACAATTTGATATCCAGCGTCGTGCTCATTTGCTGATAACGAATGAGCACGCGGGTAAACAGCAGGCCGACCAGCATCGACAGTGAGCGGTAGCCCAGGTGCACATTGCGATAGCCAAAGCGCAGTGTTTGCGCCCGATGAATCGCCATCGCCTCATCCAGCAGGATAAAGATAAAGCGCCAGGTCAGCAGAATTTGCTCGGTGAGCAGGCGCGGCACGCGCGCCCGTTTGAGCAGGATAATCAGTTGGGGAAACGGTAAATTCAGCACCAGCCAGAAGGTGGCCGACAGCGCCGCCAGGCTGCGCCAGAACGTGTCATTAGCGGTAGCCAAGCCAACGGAGGTGATGCCGAGTCGAAAAGATCCGATAGGCACACTGACCAGCAGCGCGTGCGGGTCGCGGCTGACGCTAAACACAATGGTCACCACCCCCACCAGCAGAAAGCCCAGCGGCAGCGCCATCCAGCGGCACCAGCGCCACAGCGAAATGCGTAGCAACCAGCAGGTCAGCGCCGCCGTGAAGCACATCAGTGCTGCCTGCCCCAGCGGTGGCAAGCTGAACGCCAGAATCAACAGCAGCAGCCAGAACAGAAATTTCCGCTCCGGCGGCAGGTGAAACCAACGGCTTTGATAACTGAGTCTATCAAGCCCGGTCATCATTGCGCTGACGGCCTTTGTAGTAGCCCAGAATATAGAAAATCACCGCCGCCCCCAGCGAACCTTGCAGGGTAAACAGCAGGCTTTCAATTTCGCCACTCGCTGGTTCATACAGCGGCTGGAACCACGGCTCATAGTGCGGGGCAACCGCCTGGATCTGGCTTTCCGCTTCGCCGTCAGAGCCACCGTATTCACCGCCGTGATTGATAAAGAACGGCAGGATCACCAGCGCTATCACCATCGCCAGCAGGATCAATGTCTTTTTCATTTTAGTGTCCTTGTGCAGGGATCAACTGACGCTTGGTCAACTGGTCGTAGATCATCACCGTCAGTAACCCTTCGGCAATGGCGATCGGGATCTGGGTCAGGCAGAAGATCCCCATAAACTTCAGGCTTGAACCGGCGATCCCCGCCTGCGGATCCGGGAATGCCACACCCAACTGGAGTGAAGTAACAAAGTAGGTGGCTAAATCCGCCAGCATCGCGCAGAGAAAGACCGAGACATCACGGCGAAAACCGGCTTTACAGGCCATTTTCCATACCAGATAGCCGACGATTGGCCCAATTACCGCCATCGACATGCCGTTTGCGCCAAGCGTCGTCAACCCACCGTGCGCCAGCAGCAGTGCCTGGAACAGCAGCACGATAGCCCCGAGAATCGCCACCACGCCCGGCCCGAACAAGATCACCGCCAGCCCAACGCCCGTGGGATGCGAACAACTCCCGGTCACAGACGGGATCTTCAGCGCCGAGAGAACAAAAATAAATGCCCCGCACAGCGCCAGCAGTACCTTCTGATTATTATCTTCCTGCACGATACGGCGCAGGCGAACCAGTCCGTACCACAGGCACGGCAGGAACAGCAGCCACCACGCCAGCGCCCACAGCGGCGGCAGAAAACCTTCCATAATATGCATAGCAAACGCCTGCTCTGGCACCACCAGCAGCAATAGCGCCGCCGCGAAGCCGCTTAACGACAGCTTTTTCAGCTGTTGTTCTAATGTCATTTTTTCAGCTCCCACTGTTTGTTGACCAGAATGGTCGAGAAATAAGGCAGCGGCTGGTCATCGGCGACCTCCGCCAGATTGCGCCAGCACTGTTCGCCGGGCAGCGTGGCTTCGGCCATCATCAGTGCGCAGTCCAGCAGGCCAGCTTTCGCCAGCAACGCTTTGATACGCGGGAAGCGACCGTAGACCTTCATCAGTACCAGGCTGTCATGCTGCGCCAGCGCGTGTTCAATCTCCGATTCCGGCGCGGTGCAGGCGACAACCGCCAGCGACTGTTGCTCCATCGCCAACGGCGTTTGTGCGCGCGCGGCAATGGCGGCGAACGAGGTCACACCGGGAATAATTTCCAGCCACTCCGGGCTGCCGATGCGCTTGAGCAAAAAGACCCAGGTGCTGAACAGCATCGCGTCCCCGAGAGTAATAAAACCGACCTGTTTTCCGGCTTCAACTTCGCGCACTAGCGCACCAGAAACGTCGTCCCACACCGCCTCTTTTTCGGCACTGTCAGCGCTCATCGGGAAATGGCAGCAGCGCACTTCGGTGTGCTCTCCTAAATATTCCCGCACGATGGAGAGCGCGAGGCTGTCGCCGCCTTTACGTCCCGCAGGCGCGTAGAGAATATCGAGCGAGCCGAGAATGCGCGCGGCACGAACGGTGATAAGATCCGCCGCACCGGGGCCGGTGCTCAGGGCGTACAGTTTTCCGCTCATGCGACCTCCAGCGATTGTTGCAGGTGTTCAACAAACATCGCCCGCACCGCCGGATTCTCACCCAGCCCGTTGAGCCACGGTGTCGCCGGAATACCCGCCGCGTTAAACAGCGTTTTCCACGAATCTTCTTCGTCCGAGGCCATATCGTTAATCGCGTGGTCGCCCGCCACCAGCATCAGCGGCATCAGGTGAACACCGCGTACCCCTTCCTGACTGAGACTATCAATCAGCACGCCGACTTCGGGATAGCTTTCTACTGCGCCAACCCGCGCCGGGAAGCGCTGGACGCTCATCATATGGTCGAGACAGGCATAGGCGGCAAAGGCGTGGTGACTGGTACCGTGGCCCATAAATACTACCTTCTCATCGGCATTTAGCGCGGGCATCTGCTGCTCCAGCGCCTGCATCAAGCGCACATAATCGTGATGACCACTCAACAGCGGCGTGCCGATGGTCAGTCGGGTAAACAGCGGACGCAGGCTCTGGACTTCATGTTCAATCTTCTCGAACTCATCGCCGTTGATAATATGCAGCGACTGAATCGCCACATCCTGATACCCCTGCTCGGCCAGCTTTTTCAGCGCTTCCAGCGGGGTGTCAATCTCAAGGCCGTCGCGCGACTTAAGCTTGCGAATAATCATCCCGGAAGTAAACGCGCGAAACAGGTCGCGATCCGGGCAACTTGCCGCCAGTTCGCGCTCACAGGCAACAATGTTCTTCTCACAGGTCTCGGGGTAGCTGGTGCCGAAGCTCACCACTAACAGGGCTTTTTTCATCATGGTTTCCTTAGGCCGTAGCCTGCCAGCGCGCTAAACGCTCGGCAAAGGCGGCCTGACTTTCCAGTCGTTCATCGCCGGTCACCAGTGGTGCCGGGCGGGTAATCACGATGCAGGGAATTCCCGCATCCAGGCAGGGCTGAACCTTTTCCTGATAGCCACCTTCCGCGCCAGAGGCTTTGGTGACCATCACATCGGCGCGGCAGTGGCGGTAGAAAGCCGCGTTAAACTCGGCACTAAACGGCGCGCAAATGGCAAAGATTTCACCCACGCCAAAACCTAAATCGGCGCACTGCTGCACCACCTCCGGCACCGGTAACACGCGGGCAAGCAGGGTTTTCTCCGGCAACGCTTCGCGCCACAGCGCCAGGTCTTTACTGCCGGTGGTCAATAGCACCCGCTCGCCCATGTTTTTTAAAAGCGCACAGGCCTCAGCAATACTGGTGACGTAGTAAAGCTGCGGGTGCGTCAATGAACTCAGCTGTTCCGGGCGCTCGTAGCGGCTTAACAGCACGCCGGTCTGTTCGCAGGCGGCGAGCGCATTACGGCTGACCACTTCGGCATACGGGTGCGAGGCATCAATCACCCAGCGGGTTTTATGCTCACGCAGCCAGGCAATCATCTGCGCCAGATCCAGCCGTCCGCAGCGCACTTTGCCCTGAATATCGCCCGCCAGCGCCTCGCCCGTTGGCGTCGCCACCGACACGGTGTAGCGCACATGGGCAGCGTCCAGTTGCTGGCAAATCGCACGCGCATCGCTGGTTCCGCCCATCACCAGCACGTCGCCGTAACTCACAGCACATAGCCTCTTGGCGTAATCATCAGGCCGTCCTGCACGTAGGTGGTTTTATTGCCGACGATCACCAGACTGGTCATGTCGACCGGCGCAAAGTCCATCTCGCCCAACGTGGTCAGCCATTTCTCTTCTTTTTTACGCCCGGCTGATTTCACCACGCCCACCGGCGTATTAGCGTTTTTGCTGGCCGCCAACAGTTCAAATGCGCGCGCCAGATGACCTTCACGGCCACGGCTGCGCGGGTTGTAGAAACAGATAACAAAGTCGGCTTCTCCGGCGGCGATGATGCGTTTTTCAATCACCGGCCACGGGGTGAGCAGATCGCTTAAGCTGATATGGCAGAAGTCGTGCATCAGCGGTGCACCCAGCAACGCGGCGGCGGCAATACTCGCGGTCATGCCGGGGATCAGGCGAACTTCCACGTCCAGCTTCTGCTTGCTCACCAGTTCCAGTACCAGTCCGGCCATGCCATAAATACCGGCATCTCCGCTGCTGATCAGCGCCACGTTGTGTCCGGCCTGCGCCAGCTCAATTGCCGCCTGACAGCGTTCAATCTCTTTGCACATTCCGGTTTTGATCACCTGCTTGTCGGCGGTAAATGCCTTCACCAGATGCGTATAGGTTTTGTAGCCGACGACAATTTCCGCCGCCTGCAAGGCTTCCACGGCTTCCATGGTCATCATGGCCTGCGAGCCAGGGCCGATTCCAATTACGCTTAACATCAGTGTGTAACTCCCAAAGTAATAGTGACGCCCTGTTCTCGCAGGGTCTCGCCAATAAGATTCCCGTCGCTCATAAGCCAGGCCGCCGGGCCGGAAACGCTGCCGACGCCCACCGTTTGTTTCACAAACAGCGAGGAGGGAAAGCGGTGTTCGTGCTCGCACAGGGCGGCTACGCTAAAAATTTCAAACGGCACATCGGCATCGCTCGCTAACTGAATAAGCCCCAGTTCATCTTTTTTGACGACGATGCTGCCGATGGCCTTCAGCGCCAGCGGGTCTAGCTTCTGAGTCGCCAACTGGCGCAGCAACAGGTCAGCAATCAATGTGCACGGCGTGCTGCGACGACAGCCAATGCCTGCCACAATGCGTCGCGGCACCAGTTTCCAGTGCGGCAACGGCAGTTCCGGCAGGGTGTCACGCAAGGTGATGCACACCAGCGCGTCCAGCTCAGGCAGATGATTGAGACTGGTAACGGTGATAAAACCGCGCCGGTCGCAGCGGCTCACCTCGGCGGTCAGCGAGTCATCCCACCACAGCCCCACTCGCTGCTGGCTGACCAGCATCTGGTTGACGGTTTTGACCGCCGCACGAAAGCCGCGCATCCGTGCATTCAGCTGGCAGGCCAGCGTATCCAGCGCCGCCACTTCGTTTACGTCGGTGGCGGTGGTGATCACCGGGTCAACGCCGAGAATGCCCGCTAGATGGCACGCCAGCGCATTCGCGCCACCGATATGCCCGGAGAGCAGGCTGATCACGTGCTGACCGCGTTCATCAATGACCACCACCGCCGGGTCGTGAAATTTGTCGACCAGCAACGGCGCCAGCACGCGCACGGCAATGCCGGTCGCCCCGATAAAAATCAGCGACGAATAGCGGCTAAACGCCTGCTGGACGCTGTGCGCAAAGCTGCCATCGAACGCGGAAAATCCCTCTTCAACCAGAACCTCGCGGGTTAGACAGGTCATTGGCTGCGCTGCACTTAACCGTTTCGCTAACGCCACACCGCCGGGCGTCAGGCAGAACAGCGCAATGCCGTCAGGCTTTACGGTATTCATGGCTGAAGTCCACTGCGTACAATCGCGAGTAGTGATATTCATCACCGAGGAAGTTACCGACCAGAATCAGCGCCGTTTTGCGAATGCCCGCGTCACGCACTTTGTCGCCGATATCGGCCAGCGTACCGCGCACTGTCTGGCTTTCCGGCCAGGTGGCTTTGTAGACCACGGCTACCGGCGTGGTCGCCGGGTAGCCGCCGTCAATCAACCGTTCGGCCACCTTATGAATCCGCTGCACCGAGAGGTAAATCGCCATTGAGGTTTGATGCTGGGCAAACGATTCCAGTTGCTCGCGCTCGGGCACCGGGGTGCGCCCTTCCAGACGGGTGATAATCAGGCTCTGCGACACTTCCGGGACGGTGTACTCAACGCCCAGTTCCGCCGCCGCACCAAGAAACGCGCTGACGCCCGGTACCACCTGCCAGGCGATACCGCGCCGCGTCAACTCTTCGCCCTGCTCACGCACCGAGCCGTACAGCGACACGTCGCCGGTTTGCAGGCGTACCACCGTTTTACCGGCTTTCACGCCCGCTTCCATTAACTCGAGAATTTGTTCCAGATGCAGCTCGGCGCTGTCATGGCATTCGGCGTCTGACGGGCAGTAGTCCAGCAGTTCGGTGTTGATAAGCGATCCGGCGTAGATAACCACCTGGGCTTGTTGCAACAGGCGGTAGCCTTTCAGGGTGATCAGCTCCCGGTCTCCGGGGCCTGCGCCAACGAACCAGACACAGCGGGGATCAAAGGGTGTGGACATGGGCGTCTTCCTTCTGACAGGCAATCACAAAAACGGGGTTATGCGGTTTGAAATAGTGCCCACTGCCAAGCGGGGTGAGCGCCGAGATATTCAGCTGCTGGCAGTCCAGCGCCGTGACGCCTGAGTGACGTAGATGGTCGAGCGCCGCGTGCAAATTTTCCTGCAGGATAAAAGTCATCACCAGTCGCCCACCGGGGCGCAGATGCTGTAACGACCAGTCAATCAACGCGCAAAGGTGACCACCGCTGCCGCCGATAAAGATGGCATCAGCCTGCTCTACCCTCACATCAGGCGCTTCACCGGCCATCACCGAAATATTGCCGCAGGCAAACCGCTGACAATTCTCTTCCAGCAAGCGCAGCGCCGCCGGGTTGCGTTCAATCGCCGTCACCGCAAGCGTGGGGTTTTGCAATGCCGCTTCAATCGACACACTGCCGGTTCCCGCACCGATATCAATCAGGTGGCTGGCCCAATGCAATTCCAGCTTTGACAGCGCCAACGCCCGCACTGCTTCTTTGGTCATCGGCACTTTTTCGCCGCGCAAAAACAGCTCATCTTTCATCGAGGATCACCACCGTGTTCATCTCATAGTCGTTAGCCACCGCGCTAACCGGTAGCCAGTGGATCCGTTCATTGTCCTGCGCCAGATTTTCGCCAATCACCATCCAGCGATATCCTTTGCCACGCGCCACCAGCTCGGCAGCAATCTGTTTTGGGCCGCAGCGTTTATCGGTGACCATCGCTACCTTCAAATGGCTGGCGAGCGCATCAAAATTCACCTCGCGCCCGTGGCTGCTGGTGAGCCACATCTCATTCATATCGATACCCGCCCGCGCGCACAGATACTGCACGGCGCTGACACCGGGGATCACCTGCACGTTATCGCGGCCAAAATGGGCAATCAGCCGTGTGCCAATGCCGTAAAACAGCGGGTCGCCGGAAGCCAGCACCACCACGTTTTGTGCCGAGCGTTCAGTAATCCATTGCAAAACCTGGTCAATATTGGCCCCCAGCGGGCAGCGTTCACCGCAAAAATCCGCGAACTGCGCCAGATGCCGCACCGCGCCGACCAGCACATCGGCGCTTAGCACGGCCTGTGTGGCCTGCGGCGTCATCAGTTGCACACCTGCGGGGCCCATACCCACCACCGTCAGCATTTCATCGCCTCGATAATCTCGCTCACCGGACGATTGCTGCCGAGGATCTGGTTATCAAACGAGAACATGATGGCGTCGCATTCCGGCGGCATTTTGGTAAAGCGCAGGCGCTGCATGACGCGCTGGCAGATTCGTTCGGCAAGATGGTTGTAAATACGCTGAAAACCGAACGCATCAATATGTTCCATCGCCGCTTCGGTGGTATCGCAATCGCTGACCAGCGTCAGGAGCTCCAGCGGCGCGCCGAGCAGCGCCAGATGGGCGACCAGCGTTTCCATCCGCGCGTCGGCAATATGGCTGTGGGTGTGAAAAATGCCGGCGGCGATTTTAATCAGCTTACCGGGATGGCCTATCAGCACTATTTGGCGAAAGCCCAGGCGCACGGCCTCTTCAATCATGTAGCCGACAAAGTTGCTCATGGTGACCACCACCTGTGAATCGATCCCCATCTGCTCGCGCACAAAGCGTTCGCCATGGTTACCCGGCACCAGCACCACCCGCTCCAGCCCCGCCGCATGCTTCATCTCAAGCTCCAGCGCCAGCGAGCGTTTCCAGCTCTCTTCCGACATGGGGGTGACGATGCCGGTGGTGCCGATAATCGAAATACCGCCCAGAATGCCCAGCCGAGAGTTGTAGGTTTTTTGCGCCCGTTCCTCGCCTTCCGGGGCGAAGATTTCGACCTCCGCGCCACGCGCGGGGCCAATCGCTTCACGCACGGCGGTTTCGATGGTGTGACGCGGGGTGCGGTTTATCGCCGAACTGCCGATCGGCAACCCGATACCTTTGCGGGTCACGGTGCCAACGCCCTCGCCGCCGCGCAGGGTAATATCACCGCTGTCGTTCAGCGTGACGCGGGCGAAAATCAGCATCCCATGAGTGGCGTCGATATCGTCGCCGCCGTCTTTACGAATGGCGGCAATTCCCTGCTGGCCTTCGACGTGCGGCGATTCAACGTTCAAATTCAGCGTCACGCCGGAAGGGGTGACAATCGACACCTGATGAATCAGGTGCTGGCGCATCACCATCAGCGCGGCAACTTTGGCCGCCGCCGTAGCGCAGGAACCGGTGGTGTAGCCTTTGCGCAGCGCTTTGCCGTTATGCCACACCGGGGCATCAAAGGCGGGCTCACTCATTGTGCGGCCTGCAAATGGTAGAGAATGGCGTTGACTATGGCGGCAGCCACGTTGCTGCCGCCCTTACGCCCGAGCGCCGCAATGCCCGGCAGACCGCTTTTGCTCAGGGCGTCTTTCGATTCCGCCGCGCCGACAAAACCAACCGGAACGCCAACCACGCCGCCCACTTCCACCCCTTTATGCTCCAGCAGACGGAACAGTGCGGTCGGCGCATTGCCGAAAACAAAGACCTTATCGCCAGCTTCTTGCACAGCAATATCTACCGCCGCCATCGAGCGGGTCATGCCCTGCGCTTTGGCTTCGCGCACCACGCGCGGGTCACTGATGTAACAACGACACTCGCCGCCGAAGGTCGCCAGCAGATTTTTATTGATGCCGGACAGCGCCATGGTGGTGTCGGTGTAAAGCGTACACGGGCGGCTTAGCGCCTCGGTCAGACGGGACAATGCATCCGGCGCGAACCACAAAATATCCAGCCATTCAAAATCGGCGGTGGTATGGATAACCCGTTTGATAATGGCCTCGTGCAGCGGGCTGTCGAAGCGATATTCCGGGCGGGTTTCGGCAATAATGTCGCTAATGATCTCAAAGCTTTTACGCTCGATAGCCTGTGGTTGCTGGATATAGTTCATGCACTGCTCCTCAGGCGACGCCCATCAGCCAGACTCTCACTGCCATAAACAGCAGCAGAGCCAGCGTGGACGACACCCACATCAGTCGAATCGTTCGGGAAATATCATCAATGGCGATGGCGCGGTGGTCGTCACCGATCCACGGCTTGTCTACGCGCTCGCCAAAATAGGCGTTCGGGCCGCCCAGGCGAATGCCCAGCGCCCCGGCGACCGCGGCTTCCGACCACGCGCAGTTTGGGCTGCTGTGGTTGCGGCGATCGCGCCAGCCAATGCGCAGCGCGCGTACCGCATCAAAGCGACAGAGAAAGGCGGCGGCGCTGATAAGTAGCCAGCTCAGGCGGGCAGGAATAAAGTTGGCGACATCGTCCAGCCTGGCGCTGACCATGCCAATGGCGCGGTATTTTTCGTGCTTATAGCCGACCATGGAATCGAGGGTGTTGACCGCTTTGTAAGCCATCGCCAGCGGCGCGCCGCCGAGTAGCAGGAAGAACAGCGGCGCGATAATGCCGTCGACGGTGTTTTCCGCCACGGTTTCTACCACCGCGCGGTTAATCTGCTCAGGCTGAAGTTCGGAAGTGTCGCGACCGACAATCCACGACAGCTTGAGACGGCTTTCAGCGAGGTTGCCGTCACGCAGCGGTCGCTCAACATCCTGTGCGGATCGCGCCAGACAGCGCCCGGCAAGGACGGTGAAAATCATCCACACCTCTACGCCCCAGCCCAGCCACGGATGAATTTTTGTGGCCAGCGTCAACACGCCCCACGTGACGCCATAGGTCAGCCCAACGACCACCAGCCACATCACTCCACCGCCAATACGTAGCGCACGATCGCTGCGGCAAATGCGTCGCACCCAGCGCTGTACGATGCTTATCAGGTTGCCTATCCAGCGCACCGGATGCGGCCAGTTTTGCGGGTCACCGATAACAAAATCGAGCACCCACGCCAGACACCAGGCAAGCAGCGTCATTGGGCACGCCTCGCCGCGGTAAACCAGTGGTTGAGCATCGCGGGACGTTGCGCGAAGTGGACGTGCAGGTAGCTGGCAAAGGTGTTGCCACACTGCCAGCCGCCGCTCCACTGCTGGAGCGTTGCACCATCACGAGTTTTGCGACAGGCCATCACCGCCGGAAGCCGAGGGGTAAAATCGGAGTAGTGAAATTCATGTCCGCGCAGCACCTCGCCGGGGGCGGCAAGCAACGTTTGCTGTTGGGCCTCGGCTTCGCAGTAGCCAAAGCGGGTCAGCCGTTTACCCATTTTACTGTCGCCAGGAAGGACATTGACCATCGCATGGATTTCACCCTGCGCATCTTGCAGCGTGCTGCCGAGATACATCAGGCCGCCGCATTCCGCGTAGATCGCCACGCCGCGCCGGTGCGCTGCACGCAGTTGCGTCAGCATGGAGGTGTTGGCAGCCAACGCCCGGGCATGTAATTCCGGGTAGCCACCACCCAGCCAGATCATCTGGCACGTCGGAAGCTCACGGTCATGCAGCGGGCTAAAGCGCACAATCTTCACTCCCGCGCGTTCCAGCAGCGCCAGGTTGTCTGGGTAGTAGAAGTTGAAGGCTTCATCATCGGCGAGCGCCAGCGTTAAGCCTTCACCGGCAAGCGGAGCCGTCGGCCATTCGCCCGCCGGTAACGCACTCAATTCACTCAGTGAAAGCAGCGCATCAATATCCAGCGTGCGCTCAAGCGTGGTGGCAAAATCCTGCCACGGTTGGGCGTTAACCGTTGATTCGCGGGCAGTAACCAGCCCAAGATGGCGCTCTGGCAGCGCTACGCCCTCAACGCGCGGGACATAACCCAGTACCGGAATGGTGCAGTAACGCTCGATGGCGCTTTTCAGCAACTGGAAGTGACTGTCGCTGTTGACGCGATTAACAATCACCCCGGCAATATTAAGGCTGGGGTCGAAGTGCTGAAAGCCCATCACCGTTGCCGCAATTGATGTCGATACCGCTTTGCCGTCGACCTGCAAAATCACCGGGCAACCCAGCTGTTTGGCCATCGCGGCGCTGCTGCAATAATTCGGGTCAGTGCCGTAACCGTCGTACAGGCCCATCACACCTTCAATGACGGCGATATCAGCCTGCTGCAAATGGTCACAAAATAGCGCGTTGAGAATAGGGGTGGGCAGCATAAAGCTGTCGAGATTGCGCGAAGGGACGCCGCACAGCGCAGTGTGCCAGCCGGTGTCGAGATAGTCAGGGCCCACCTTGTACGGCTGAACCCGCAGCCCGCGCTGCTGGAACAGTTTAAGCAAGCCCAGCGTCACCGTGGTTTTACCACAACCGCTGCCGGTACCTGCAAGAACAAATGCGTGCTGTCTGGCTGCCATACCCTGACCCTGTTGCCGGGGGCGAGTATAGCCGTGCGCTTGCCCGGTCTGCCGACCGTGCAACGCAAAGCAACCCACTTCCCACCGAAGTTGTTGTTAATGGCCAACAGGCAGGTCTTCTGGCTTAGCGTCATCCTCGCCCGTCCTTCCCGATCTCGCGATCAGTGGTGTTTACGGGGTCGTCAGCATCACAGCAGCGGGGGCTGCGGGGGATTTATACACGCGTGTATTCACCCCCTTCCCTGGCACATAATGTGCCGAACCTGTTGGTTGCAGATTTATGCCGGCACAGCGCCCGCATAAAATAAAAGCAGGTTACTCTAGCGTGCTGAATAAAGGATTTCGTTGCGCTATGACAATACCGGTATATTTACGGTAGTTATATTTGGAAGGGTTAAGCAAGGAATATCATGAGCGTGGCGCGCTGTCCCGGCTCCTGCGGGGAAATTATTCAGGGCTGGATTCTGGGCAGTGAAAAGCTCATCTCTTGCCCGATAGACTGGTACAGCACGGTTGAAGTGTGCGACGGAACGCCGCTGCCTGATGAGCGGCTGCTCACCCGCGCGACGGTCAACGCGCTACTGGCGCACTTTGGCTATCCGCCATCACGAAGTCAGACGCTGCGCGTTGAGGTACACTCGACAATTCCGGTTGCCAAAGGAATGGCCAGCAGCACCGCCGATATTGCCGCCACCGCCATTGCCACAGCGCATCACCTTGGCCATTCATTGGATGAATCAATTCTCGCTACGCTGTGTGTGTCGCTGGAACCGACGGACAGCACCCTGTTCCGTCAACTCACCCTGTTTGACCACCATCATGCTCGTACCCAAATTGCCTGTGGCCCCTCGCCTGAATTTGACCTGCTGGTGCTCGAAAGCCCGGTTATTCTGCGCACCGCTGATTATCATCGGCTCCCACGTGAGGCGGCATTACGCACCAATGCTGATGTCCTGCAAGGGGCGTGGGAAAAGGTACAGACCGCCTGCGCCAGCAATAGCGCAAGCTTATTGGGAGAGGCGGCAACGCTTAGCGCCATCGCCAGCCAGGCGCTGTTGCCCAAGCCGTGTTTTGCTACGTTGTTGTCGCTAGTCGAGTCTTGCGGGCTATACGGGCTAAACGTGGCGCACAGCGGCAGCGTGGTCGGGCTGATGCTCGACCGTCGCCATCACGATGTGGAATACCTGAAGTGGGCACTGGGACAGAAAAAGCTCACCGACCACTGGCCGAAGCAGCACCTGTTAAGCGCGGTGCCGGGCGGGGTTCAGCTCAGCGCTTGACGGAGCACCGTCAGCAGCTGTTCGTTCTCGGCGTTGCTGCGAATCGCCACGCGGAAGTAGCGCCCGTCCAGCCCCGGGTAGTTGGCGCAGCTGCGGATCAGAATATGCTGTTGCAGCAGCGCGTCCTGCAATTCAATCTCCGGCCGCTCACAGCGCAGAAACAGATAGTTGGCTTGTCCCGGGTAAACGGTTAAGCCGTCGATTTCGCCAAGCAGACGATAAAATCGCTGACCTTCCTGCGCCAGCCAGCGCCTCGTTGCCTGTTGGTAGGCCTCATCGTTTAGCGCAATCTCGCCTGCCAGCGCGGCAAAAGCATTGATTGACCACGGCATCTGATGCTGGCGTAAACGCGCAACCGCCTGCGCGTTACTGTTGAGCAAATAGCCCAATCGCAGGCCAGGGATGGCGTAGAACTTCGTGAGCGAGCGCAGTACCCAGATATGCGGGTTTTGCGCGAGTAACGGGATAAAGCCTGGCTCGCCGGGAATAAAGTCGATAAAGGCTTCATCTAACACAAGCGCAATATCCAGCGTCCGGCAGCGGTCGGCAATCGCTTCCAGTAGCGCCCGCTCAGGCAGCAGCCCGGTCGGGTTATTTGGCGTGCAGAGAAACAGACAGTCGAGTTCAGCGGTCAGTGCGCGCAGAATGCGGTCGGTCAGTTGCCAGCCGTCTTCTTCGCACAGGGCGAAAGTTTCCACCTGGCAGTCGAGGGTGTCCAGCGCCCGGCGATACTCGGCAAAGCCCGGTGCAATAACCATTGCCCGACGCGGCTTCAAACCGTGAGCTAAGGTAAAAATAGATTCCGTTTCGCCGTTACCTGCCAGAATCCACGAAGCTGGAACCTCGTGGTGCGCAGCCAGCGCCTCGTGAAGCTGCGCGTAGTCGACATCGGGATAACGCTCGGCGCAGGAAAGCTGGCTGATAATGGCCTGCTTGATGCTCTCCGGCATGCCTAACGGATTGATATTAGCGCTGAAATCCAGCAGTTGATCGGGAGAAATGCCCAACAGCGCGGCCGCTTCGCGGGTATTGCCGCCGTGGACACTTTTTAGCTGCGACATAGCGGGTTACCCGCGCCTTGCCAGCGTCGCGCCATCGGCAAAGTAGGCTTTGATACCCGCCAGGATCGACTCGGCAACTTCCTGCTGGAAGGCCGCCGTTTTCAGCTTACGCTCCTCTTCAACGTTACTGATAAACGCCGTTTCGACGAGGATCGATGGAATATCTGGCGCTTTAAGCACCGCAAAGCCTGCCTGTTCAACCTGGTTTTTATGCAGATTGTTGACCTTGCCAAGCCTTTTCAGTACCGCCTTGCCGAACTTCAGGCTGTCGGTGATGGTCAGCGATTGCACCATATCAAACATGGTGTGGTCAACGTAGCGGTCGCCGCTTTTGCTCACGCCACCCACTAAGTCGGCGGCGTTCTGGGTCTGCGCGAGGTATTTGGCCGCCGTACTGGTGGCCCCTTTGGTCGACAGCGCAAACACCGACGAACCGCTCGGCTGGCGGCTGGTGAAGGCATCCGCATGGATGGAGACAAACAGGTCGGCGCGCTGCTTTTGCGCCTTCGCCACCCGCACTTTGAGTGGAATAAAGATATCTTCGTTGCGCGTCATGTAGGCTTTCATATTGCCTTCTTTTTCAATCAGCGCACGCAGGCGACGGGCAATTTGCAGCACCACATCTTTTTCCCGCGTTTTATGCAGCCCTACCGCGCCGGAGTCTTCACCGCCGTGGCCGGGATCAAGCATGATGACAATCGGCCGATCGCGCCCGGCTTTCCCCGGCTGCGGACCACTTTGGGCTGGCGGCACCTGCTTTTCGAGGCCGTCTTTATTGTATTCTTCCAGCAAGGCCAGCAACGGATCCTGCACGTCGTTGCTGTTGACCGGGTAGAGATCCATCACCAGACGCTCTTTGAAACCGGCAACCGGTGCCAGCGCAAAAAGCTGCGGTTTGACGTCTTGTTTGAGCTCAAACACCATACGCACGGTTTGCGGGTCAAACTGCCCTACGCGTGCCGATTTAATGTAGGGATCGTCGGCGCGGATCTGCGCCCCCATGCCTTTTAGCACCGAGTTCAGATTAACCCCTTCGAGGTCCACCACCATACGATCAGGATTGCTCAGCGCAAACTGTCGGTACTTAATCACACGGTTAGACTCCACCGTGACGCGCGTGTAGCTGGACGCCGGCCAGATGCGTACGGCCACCACCTGACTAACGGCAGCGAAACCGACCTGACTCACGCTTAACAACCACATAGCGCCCGCCCCTTTTAACAGGCGACGACGACTTAACGACTGACTTCCCGACATGCTCTATCCCAGGCAAAAAAAGACAATTTGAATTTACGCATAATACGATTGACCGAAAACTGTAACCAATGGCGGATAAGCTGTCATCTATAAAAGGGTAAACATTCGTTGTATCAACACAATTGGCAGCAGGCTATTACGTTATTTAGGCAAATTCTGGCTTGCGTTTCCGCCCAAAACAGAATAAAAATACATTAATAACGAATAATCATGCATTGAGGGTTGTGCCGTGGTGAAGGAACGTAGAACCGAACTGGTAGAGGGGTTTCGTCATTCTGTCCCCTATATTAACGCCCACCGGGGGAAGACGTTTGTCATTATGCTCGGCGGTGAAGCCATTGAGCATGAAAACTTTTCCAGCATTGTCAGCGACATTGGCCTGCTCCACAGTCTAGGCATTCGCCTGGTACTGGTCTATGGCGCGCGCCCGCAAATCGACGCGAATCTGGCCGAGCACAACCATGAGCCAACCTACCATAAACATATTCGCGTAACGGATTCCAAAACGCTTGAACTGGTGAAACAGGCCGCCGGTCTGTTGCAGTTGGATATTACCGCGCGGCTGTCGATGAGCCTCAACAATACCCCGTTACAGGGCGCGCACATCAACGTGGTGAGCGGTAACTTTATTATCGCCCAGCCGCTGGGTGTGGATGACGGCATTGATTACTGCCACAGCGGACGTATTCGCCGTATTGATGAAGAAGCGATTCATCGTCAGCTCGACAACGACGCGATTGTGCTGATGGGGCCGGTCGCCGTTTCAGTGACCGGTGAGAGCTTTAATCTGACTTCCGAGGAAGTCGCTACCCAGTTGGCGATCAAGCTCAAAGCTGAAAAGATGATCGGCTTTTGTTCATCGCAAGGGGTGTACAACGAGGCGGGCGACATTGTCCCTGAGCTGTTCCCGAACGAAGCGCAGGCGCGTATTGAAGAACTGGAGCAGGAAGGGGATTATCTTTCCGGCACCGCACGGTTCCTGCGCGGCGCGGTGAAAGCCTGCCGTAGCGGCGTGCGCCGCAGCCACTTGATTAGCTATCAGGAGGACGGCGCGCTGTTGCAAGAACTGTTCTCCCGCGACGGTATTGGTACGCAGATTGTGATGGAGAGCGCCGAGCAAATTCGCCGCGCCACCATTAACGATATCGGCGGGATTCTGGATCTGATTGCGCCGCTGGAGCAACAGGGGATTCTGGTGCGCCGCTCTCGCGAACAACTGGAAATGGAGATCGACAAGTTCACCATTATTCAGCGCGATAACACCACCATCGCCTGCGCTGCGCTGTATCCGTTCCCGGAAGAGAAGATTGGTGAGATGGCCTGCGTGGCAGTGCATCCGGATTACCGGAGCTCATCGCGCGGGGAAGTCTTGCTAGAGCGTATTGCGACGCAAGCGAAACAGATGGGGTTGAATCATCTGTTTGTGCTGACCACGCGCAGTATTCACTGGTTCCAGGAGCGTGGGTTTAAACCGGTTGATGTGGAGCTGTTGCCGGAGAGTAAGAAGCTTCTCTATAACTATCAGCGCCGGTCTAAGGTGCTGATGACGGACTTAGTGTAACACCGGGCTCGGAGCATGACCCTCACCCCAGCCCTCTCCCTGAAAGGGAGAGGGAGCGCACTGTCCCCGTGTTTACATCCGACATCCAATTTAACACCCCGGCTCCGCACGGTTCCCTCGCCCCTCTGGGGAGAGGGTTAGGGTGAGGGGCATTCCGGCTCCGGGTTACGTCATCTCCGCAAAAATCGCCGCCAGCCCACTACGCCGCTCGGTACGCGTGGCAATCGCCTGCACTAGCAGATTCTCATCGGCATACATCGACAATCGCGCTTTCGCACGGGTAATCGCCGTGTACACCAGCTCACGGCTCACCACTGGCACAATCTGCGTCGGCAGCACCAGCGCTGCGTGAGTGAATTCTGAACCCTGCGATTTATGCACCGTCATCGCCCAGGCGGTGTCGTGCTCGGGCAAGCGGCTTGGCTGCACCGATTTAATCGTGCCATCCGGCATCGGGAACCAGACACGCGTCCCCTGCCCTCGGTCTAGCGCAATGCCAATATCGCCGTTAAACAGCCCCAGCGCGCTGTCATTACGAGTGATCATCACCGGACGCCCTTCATACCAGCGAGAATGGCGCTGAGGGACAATCTGCCGATGGCGCGTCAGCAGCAGTTCAAACTGCGTATTCAACCCACTAACTCCCCACGGCCCTTCCCGCAGCGCGCAGAGGATTTGATATTCGCCAAACGCCGCCAGCACAAGCGCGGGGTCGGCTCGGTCACGCAACGACTGGAGATAATGACCGTAGCCCGCGCGCGCATCGTCAAGCATCGCGGCGTAATCGTCCGTGGTACGTAGCGCCTTGAGTTCAATATCGCTAAACCCACGCGTGAAGACCTCACTCACCGTTTTTTTATCACCCCGGTTCACCGCACCGGCCAGTTGCCCGATGCCCGAGTCGCTGCCAAAACGGTAGCTGGTGCGCAGCAGGCACAGGCTGTCGCGCAGCGCGCTTGCCGCATGTCCTTCACCGGCAGGCACGTCAGCCCCGACGAGGCGACTAAGCTCAAGCGCGCGTTCCGCGGTATAGCCGTGGTTAACCCAGCTACAAATATCACCGAGCACGGCACCGGCCTCAACGGAGGCTAATTGATCGCGGTCGCCGAGGAAGATCACCCGCCCATGCGGCGGCAGCGCATCAATCAACCGTGCCATCATCGGCAGGTCAATCATTGAGGCTTCATCGACCACCAGCACGTCAAGGTGCAGCGGATTATCGGCGTGATAGCGCATTTTCTGGCTGCCGGGCTGTGCGCCCAACAGGCGGTGCAGCGTGCTGGCATCGCTCGGCAGCATCGCTTTTTGTTCGTCACTCAGGTTGAGCTTACCCAGCGCAGCACCTAGCGATTCGGTTAATCGCGCGGCGGCCTTCCCGGTCGGTGCGGCTAAACGAATACGGCACTTTTGTGTGCCGGACATCTGGACCAGCGCCGCCAGCAGTTTGGCGACGGTGGTGGTTTTCCCGGTGCCGGGGCCGCCGGAAATCACCGAAATATGCCGCGTCAGCGCCACGGCGGCGGCGACCTTCTGCCAGTCTACCGTGTCACTGAGCGGAAACAGCGCGTTCAGCGTGGCGGCAAGCTGTGGCTCGTCAACGGCAAACGGCGCCTGGGTGTCGCTAAAGAAGCGTGCCACGGTGAGTTCGTTGCGCCACATGCGGTTCAAATAAAGACGCTCACGGCTCAAAATCAGCGGCGATGGACGCTCACCCACACTCACCGCTTGCGAGGCAAGTAACAATGCTGACCAGTCTTCAGGTTCGCCCGCGTCGGCAAAGAGCTGCTGCCACAGTTCCCGTGCGCGCCCCTTTGGCTGCATCGCGGGCGTTAGATGGGAGAGCGGCAAACAGACGTGCCCTTCACCGGTATCACGACTGAGCATCACTGCCGCCAGCATCACCGCCGGATGTTCATCCTGCGCCACCATCAGCGCAAACTGCACGTCCAGCGGGCGCAGCAGCTTGAGTTCTACAGCTTCTAATAAGCGTTGTTCCAGCGTCATGCATCCATCTCCTGTTCAACGCCGGCAAACAGCGCGTCCATTGCCGTAATCAGTTCGCGATCGGGCCGGGTCGTAAATATCCCCTGCTGCCCCGCGTCGCCGTCGACGCCGCGCAGGAACAGGTAAATCACGCCGCCAAAGTGACGCTCGTAGTCATAATCGGCAAGGCGATGACGCAAATAGCGGTGCAGCGCCAGGCTATAAAGCTGATATTGCAGGTCATAGCGGTGCGACTGCATCGCTTGCGCCATCGCCTGCTGGGTATAGGCTTCGCCGTTATCCCCTAAATGGTTGGATTTGTAGTCCAGCAGGTAGTATCGCCCGTCGTGGCGGAACACGAGGTCAATAAAACCTTTGAGCATACCGCGCACCTGACGGAAATCGAGTTCCGGGCAGCCTGCGGAGAGCGGGTCGTAGCGGCGGGTGAGCGCGTCCAACGCACGGGCGTCCAGCGTCGTTTCAATCGGCAGATAAAACTCCATCTCGACCTGTTTTTCCCGCGCACTCAGTTGGTTTAGGGCAATACCGGTATCCGCCAGCGGTGCTTCCAGCACCTGCGATATCCAGGCAGTCAGCACTGGCTCCCAGTGTTCGCCAAAGCCATTGTTCTGCAACTGTTCTTGCATCCATTCAGGTGAAATGGGCTGCGTGAAGTCGAGGTCTTCAAACAGGCTATGCAGGAACGTCCCTGGTGATGCGCCGCGCGGGAAGTTGTGCGGCGTCAGTTCCAGTTCAGGCAGCGTTTCGCCCGTGCCGGCCGCGTCGATATCCAGACGCGGCAGCAGGTCCTGTGCCACGCTGTGCCCGCGCTGCTGCAAGCCGGAATAACTGGTGACTCGCCAGTCATCGAGTACGCGTCGTAATACCTGTCGCGCCGCCAGTTCTGGCATGGCGGCCTGCGTTGGCTGCCAGCGGGTATCATCCGGCGGCGTGGCGAGCGTGAGCGCAATATGTTCGTCGCACAACGCGCGTAGGCAAGCTTCAAGGCCCGCGGCATCCAGCACTTCGCCTTTTTGCAGCAACCGCCCCGGCGCACTGTGGTGTAATTCAGTATCGGTTGGTTTGTCGCTGCGTCGCGCGGTGAGTGGCGCAATGCCTAAGCTACAGTGCCAGACGGCGCGGGTTAACGCGACGTACAGCAGACGCAGGTCTTCTGCCAGTCGCTCAGCTTCGGCCAGCTCAAGGCTTTCGTCGCTTTCGTTAAGATCGAGTACCGCCGCAAAGGAGTTGCGGTCGTGGTAGAACGCCTGATTCTGCTTACGGAAACGGGCGATAAACGGTAGCCAGACCAGCGGATATTCCAGCCCTTTTGATTTGTGAATGGTGACAATCTGCACCAGGTGTTTATCGCTCTCCAGACGCATCTGCTGGCTGGAGGCATTGGTATCCGGCTCGGCAACCTGCTGATTGAGCCAGCGCACCAGCGCGTGTTCACTTTCAAGCTGGGTGGCGGCCTCTTGCAGCAGTTCGCTCAGGTGCAGGATGTCGGTTAAACGTCTTTCTCCGCCGTGAGTCGCCAGCAGGTTTTCGGCAATCGATCGGGCGCTCATTAGCGCGCGGAGCATCGGCATCACGCCGCGACGCAGCCAGGTGTTGCGGTATTCCGTGAACTCTTCCACCAGCGCATCCCAGGCATTTTCATCCTGGTTTAGCTGCTCAATATCCCGGGCGTTAAGGCCAAACATCGCCGTTGCCAGCGCGCTGCGCAGGGCGTTTTCGCGCTCCGGCGTCAACACCGCTTGCAGTACCCACAGCAACTCCTGCGCTTCCGGGGTTTCAAACACGCTGTCGCGGTTAGAGAGATAGACCGAGGGAATCGCCAGCGCGTTCAGTGCGTCACGAATCAGCGACGCCTCCTGGCGGTTACGCACCAGCACGGTGATATCGGAAGCCTGTACCGGCTGGACCTTGTCGCCACGCCACAGTAACGCCGTACCACGCTGACCGCCGGTCAGCCAGTCGCGAATTTGTGCCGCGCACTGCCCCGCCATAAAGTTCTGGTAATCGCCTGCGCTGACGCCTTCTCCAGGCATCAGCCACAGGTTCATCGCCGGTTGGTTTTCGCCGTCAACCTCAAAGCGCAACGAGGCATTTTTGCTCGCTGATTTAACCGGCAGGAACGGAATGTCGCGGAACATAAAGGGATTATCAACCAGCCCGAACAGGCGGTTGACGCTCTCAACCATCCCCGGCGCAGAACGCCAGTTGGTGTCGAGGGTGTAATGCGCGGCCACATCGCCACGTGCGCGCATATAGGTAAAGATATCGGCGCCGCGGAAGGCATAAATCGCCTGTTTAGGGTCACCAATTAGCAGCAACGCGGTCTCCGGCTGCTGCCGCCAGATACGGCGGAAAATACGGTACTGTTGCGGATCGGTATCCTGGAATTCATCGATCATCGCCACCGGAAAACGCTGACGAATAGCGGCGGCCAGCGCATCACCACTGTCACCATGCAACGCTTCATCAAGGCGGCTGAGCATATCGTCAAAGCCCAATTCACCGCGACGACGTTTCTCCTGGGCTACCGCTTCACGGATCTCGGTCATCGCCTGGGCGATCACCAGATCGTTTAAGGTCAGCGGCGAGGCCAGCAGATGTTCGATTGCGCTAAAGAGGGGGTGCGTGGGGACTTCACCGCCCGCTTTGGTGCGCGAGGCAAGGAACGACTGGCTGAACTTTTCCAGCGCATCGGGAAGCTGATAGTTTTTGCTCTCTTCTTGTGCCCATGCACTGATCTTGTCGATCCACTTCCCTTGGTTGCCCCGGTTAAACTTGCGACGATCGATAGCAGAATTTTCCAGCAGCGCATCCAGCTCACCTACGTGCGTCAACCAGCGTTGTTTGATCTCGCTAATTTGCGTGAGGATCTGCTGATGGCGCGACTCCAGCGTTTCCGTATTGCTTATCGGCATTTTTAGCTGTGGGGCTTCACCTTGCAGATAGCGGTCGATCGACTTCAGCAGATCCTGCGGCCCTTTCCAGGACTCGACGATCACCTGTGCAATCTCGCGATCTAGCGGGTAGCAATGACGTCGCCAGAAGTCGGCGCAGGCCTGGTAACGCAGTTGGGATTCGTCTTCAATCAGCTGCTGTTCAAACAGCATACCCGACTCAAAAGCGTTAAGGCTAAGCATACGCTGGCAGAAACCGTGAATGGTAAAGACGGCGGCATCGTCCATCTGGCGCTCGGCCAATAGCAGAACGCTCGCCGCCTGCTGGAGGTCGTCGATTTCAGCCAGCAGGCTGGCATAGAGAGGATTGTCAGTGGCGTTACGCAGGCAGGCGACGCGCAGTTCATGAATGTTGCTGCGAATACGTCCGCGCAACTCTTCGGTTGCCGCTTCGGTAAAGGTCACCACCAGCAGCTCTTCGACGTTCACCGGCCAGGGATAAGCGGCCTCGCCGCCCAGCCCCAGCAAGAGCCGCAGGTAGAGTGCGGCAATGGTGAAGGTTTTTCCGGTACCCGCTGAGGCTTCAATCAGGCGCTCACCAAAGAGGGGTAAACGCAGGGGATCAAGGGATTCAGCGGTTTCGGTCATTCGTTCTCTCGTCTCAAAGGTAAGGTTTGCTGCAACGCGGTAATGCTCTGCCACACCTTCCAGCCTTCAGGGTGCGCATAGTCAACTTTGCCATTCTGGCTACCGGAGACCTGCGACAATACCGTCATGCCCTGTGGTGCCACCACCGTCTGGTGGAAGAAGTCGGCCAGTTTCTGCGGTGTTAACAGCTTAATCTGGGCCACTACTTTAGCACGTGAATCGAAGGCCATATTACCGCGATCGAAATCTTTGCTCAGCTGCGAGGCTTCATCACCCAACGTTTGCGGTGCTTGCAGCATATCGGCAATGACTGCCTGCTGAATCTGCGCAAACTCTTCTGGTTTCATTGCCCGCAGCTTTTGCTCAGCCGTCGGGAAGAAGGCCTTAAAGCGCTCCCACAGGAAAGCCGGTTGTTTTTCGTTGCTTTGCAGCAAGAATCCCATACCCCACTGGCGGCCCACGTTCATCGAGAAGGCAAACACCGCGTAGCCCAATTGCTCTTCGGTACGCAATTGGCTGTAGAACCACGGCTGGACGATTTGTGCCAATATGGCGCTTGCCGCCGAACTTGAGAACTCATCGACGTTTGGCGGAACAAATACCGCCGCCAACGCGGAATCGGTGCTGCCACCCGCTTTTTCAAAGATAACGTTTTGCTGTTTATCAACAACAACATCTTTGTTACGGCACCATTCGTTACCGTGTGAACCAAGCTGTGACTGGACGTTACGCGCAAGCTTTGTCGATTGCTCGACGGAGAGGTTACCAATCACCATAAATTCAGGACGGCCACCGGCTTTTAGCTGGTCACGGTAGTCCATCACCTCTTTTAAGGTAATGGCTGGCAGCAAGGCTTTACGCTCTTCACGCTGGAAGTACGGAACCTGAGACAGCATCTGCACCGGCATAATCGCCTGTTCGTAGGCTTTGCCTTTCTCGGCAGAGTCCATCATTTGCTTGTACCAGGATTTCGCCTGCTCCAACTGTTCTTCAGTCGGCGTGTAGCTGAAATAGCCTTGTAAGAGCGCATCGAAAAGCTGCGGCAGACGCTGGGTGTAGCCGTTGGCGTTGAGCATCAGACCGTTGTTGGCGCCGGTCGAGAAGCCTATCCCACCGACGGCGGCCTGGTTGCTTAACTGGTCAAGCGCAATGCCCGCCAGATAGTCGTTTAAGGCAAACATCACCTGGCTTTTGGCGCTGTCCATTGCCTGCGGATTACGCAGGATCATGGTGATATCGGCTTTCGGTTCACGGCTGAAATAGCGGCTCGGCATGTAGACCAGACGCAGGTTCGGCTCATCAATCACCAGCTTCGGATGCGTATAGCTTTTGTCGCTTTTAATCAGCGTGAAATCATCTGGAATATACGGGTTAAGCTGCGGCAGACTCAGATTAATGCCGCTTGCCGCCTTCTGCCATTTGGCGAAGGTATCGGCGCTGATTTTATCGACCTGATAAGGCGCATCAACAAAGTAGGCTATTTTATTGTGCGGCTCTTGCGGGCTGATATACCAGATGCGCGCGTTCTGCGGCGTCATCATGGCCAGGCGATCTTTTACCGCCTGCGCATCATATTGATCGGCAATATTAACCGCATCGAGAGTGTGCTGAACCGGCACGCGGATCATGGTGTCTGCCAGCCATTCGACGTAGTCCATATTGCGGTTGATCGACGGGTAGCGGAAGTCGAGATCCAGCACGTGCGCCAGCTCATCGAAATCTTTTTTGTCGATGCCCTTTTGACGCATTAAATCGAGGTAGCTGAAGATAGCCGCCACCACGTCATCGCGATGGGCGAGGCCTTTGTCGGTTAAGGTAGCAGAAATCGCCAGTACGCCGCTGTTGCCGTTAACGACCGGGTCTGAGTCGGCGCGAATACCTTCTACCAGCCCCTGCTTTTGCAGCCAGTCGGATAAGGTGCCTGGGGTACGGTTGCCGATCATATAGGTGATCAGTTCGTCGGTTTTACTGCGGAACTGGGCGGAGTTGTTATCAATGCGGAACTCCACGCGCAGTACTTTACGCGGCAATGCGGGCACGTAGTGAATCACAATGCCTTTTTGCGCATCGGTCACCACAGGAACGCTGATTTCCGGGCGTTCGATAGATTTATTCGGTACGCGGCCGTAGGTCTCGGCGGCAATTTTTGCCAGCTCCGGCAGCGGTTTATTGCTGTAAATGACCGCCTTCATCAGGTTAGCGGAGTAGTACTTGTCACGAAACGTCCGCAGCGCGTCGTATACCGGGCTGTTCGGTTTATCGCTGAGCGTTTCGAGGTTACCACCGGAGAAACGCGCGCCCGGGTGCGCCGGGTTAATGGTTTCGGCGCTAACCTGCGCCATACGCATCCCGTCACGGCTACGCGCCATGGTTAGCTCAGCGTTGACCGCATTACGTTCGCGGTCGACATATTTTTTATCCAGCAGCGGTGCGGCAATGGCATCAGCAAGGCGGTCAACGGCCCCTTGCAGCGCGTCGTTTTCCACTTCCAGATAGAAAGCGGTACGGTACGGCGCGGTACTGGCATTGTGGCTGCCACCGTGCATTTTCAGGAATTCAGCAAGGTTGTCAGGCTGCGGATAATGCTTTGAGCCCATCAGCGTCATATGTTCGAGGTAGTGCGCAAGGCCTGGATGAGAGTCCGGGTCTTGCAGCGAACCGACCGGCACCACCAGCGCGGACAGCGACTTCACCGCCTGTGGATCGGAGACCAGCAGGACAACCATATTGTTATCCAGCGTAATTGCTTGATATTGGCGGGGGTCTTTTTCGCTTTTGCGGATGGTTTCCTGAATCGGTTGCCATCCGGTGTCAGCCTGACCGACGGTCGCCCAGAAGGCGGTGACGAAAACAACAATACTCAACAAGAAACTGCGGGGCATTCACGGACCTCATCATTAACAAATACGACTGACAAATCTTAATGCTCATGCGGATAACCCGGCGAGCGCACCTCTCCGGGGATCCCCCGAACATCGGCAAACTGCCTTGTCCGGGCTACCTCTCATCAGTCCGTGACGCGTTGCGCATAGTAATTGAACATCACGAATTGCGCAATTTTTATACAGTCATGTCGACTGGTTAAAACGGAACACGGGGAGCAGATAGGGCGTTGTCTGTTCGATAATCGCCTCATACTGCGCAGGCTCCAGAGTGCGCCACAGGCGCTGGTACCAGACATCGGCCCCTTCACCCCTGACCACCATATTACCTTCGTACGCCTGCAAAAATTTACTGCGCGCTTTTTGCAGCGAATCGTCGTCTCTTAAGATGGCATCATTTTGGGCATCGTAACAGGCTTTTATCCACGCCCCGCCGCTCTCGGGTAAAAACAGTAGCGGCTGACACATGCCCTGACGATAACCTTCAACCAACTGCGCCAAGTAAGCTTTTGCTTCATCAACACAAAGGGCGGGGAAGCACCACTCACCCTCTTTTCTCAGCAGCAGTCGGCTTTCGCCATTGCCACCGCTAGCACAGTAGACAAGGTGTTCCAGCCAAAGTTGCATTCCTTGCGAAACGCTCAGCAGAGAGGGACGCCAGCGCAACAGTCCATTATCCTGAACCTGCGGTAACCAGCCGGTGATGTTAACGCCCGCGCAATCAAGGTCGATTTCCATGTTCTGCCCCGCGCGACGGCATTCAATCACTCGGTCAGCCAGCGCGGCCATCTCCAGGCGCTGTGCTTCCCAGGCAATTTCACCAAATGGGCCATACGGCAGTTCACCCGCCGCACGATAGCGGCGGTACATCGGCTCGGGTTCCTGCTGTTCGATCAGCGTATTGAGCAACTGTTGGTTTAGCTGGTAGCGGGTGAGGCCCTCAAGCGTGAACGGCTCAGTGTCGGGAATATCGCTCTCTTCGCTGCGGAAGTTAACCTGTAGCCGCATCTGGAAGAAGGCGCGCACCGGGTGACGCCAGAAGCGCTGGAGCTGTTCTAATGTCAGCGTGGTGAGCTCAAGCGGGGCCAGAGGCTGGATAAAATCGGCGTGTGCTTCGCCCTGTTGGCTTGCTGCTGCCAACCACTCACGGGCATAGCTTTGCTGTTCATTGGCCTGGTAGTTTTCAGCGTCAAACGGCATGCGGGTATGCTGGTGCATGATGTGGTTCTTCACCCGCCGTTCGCTCTCGTCGCAGTTGAGCCCTTCGTCGCCTTCAAGGCAATGGCTTTGGCCTATATAGTCGAGTAGCTCCTGCACCAGTACTGACGGATAGCGTTCGCTGTTGTCCTGAATTGAGCGGCCGATATAGCTGATATAGAGCGCTTTTTCCGCCGACATCATCGCCTCAAGGAACAGGTAGCGGTCATCATCACGACGACTACGGTCACCGCGTAGCGGTTTCTGGCTCATCAGGTCAAAGCCCAGCGGTGCCAGCGCGCGCGGGTAAATACCGTCGTTCATTCCCAAAAGGCAAACCACTTTAAACGGAATAGAACGCATCGGCATCAGGGTACAGATATTGATTGGCCCGGCCAGGAATCGTTGGCTAATACGTTCCTGGTCAAGACGCTGCGCCAGTTCGTCACGCAGCAGCGATAATGGCACTTCGCCCTCGTATTGCGACTGCACGCCCTGGGCGATAATCGCCTGCCACTGCTGCTCGATGAGCGTCAATGCCGCTTCGGTATCCTGATCTGGCAGGAAGAAGTCGTTGAGCATATCGCGGCATACCGGCAACCATTCATCCAGCGTGCGCGACTGCGTCAGCACTTGTCGCCAGCGGTTAAGCTGCATCAGCAGTGAGGCCAGATGCCCGACCAGCTCGGCAATCAGACCGCTGGACTCGTCATACGGCAGGACATCCTGCCATTCACCTTCGCGGCTCTCCATGGCGTAACCCAGCAGCATACGCGTGAGGCCAAAGCGCCAGGTGTGCTGTCCGGTCGCCGGAAGATCCAGTTCGCGGACATTATCGTCGTCCATACCCCAGCGTACGCCGGATTCATTAACCCACTGACGCAGGTGCAGTAACCCAGCTTCATCAACATTGAAGCGTGCCGCCAGCACCGGAACATCAAGCAGCGCCAGCACATCTTCGCTAGTAAAACGACTGTCCGGGAGCGACAGTAGCGTGATGAATGCCTGCATTGCCGGGTGCGCCTGGCGTGCCCGACGGTCGGATATGGCGTACGGTAGATAGCGTTCGCCGGTAGCACTGCCGAATACGGCCTGGATAAACGGGCTGTAGCTGTCGATATCCGCCACCATGACGATAATATCGCGTGGCGTCAGCGTTGGGTCCGCTTCTAACATTGCCAGCAGCTGGTCGTGTAATATTTCCACCTCACGCTGCGGGCTGTGGCAGACGTGAACGGTCAGGCTGCGGTCGTCTGATGCTAGCGGGCGCTTATCTACACTGCTGGCAAACTCTTCGGCGGTGCGCCCGGCGACGGCACCGTTTTTCAGTTCCAGTACGTCGTACTGCACATTGTGCAGCAGGTTGTCGGGCTCGATATCGACAAATGCATCCAGTTCCTGATAGCGCTCTAATCCAGCCAGCAGATAAATGTAGTCGCGCCCCAGCTTGCCCCAGGAGGCTAGCATCGGGTTGCCAACGTCCTGCTCGCCATCGTCGTTAAATAACCCCGGCGCACTGGTGGTGTCCTGGAACAGCGGTAGCTCTCGCTGTTCACGGTAGTGGCGGCGCTGTCGTGCCAGCAAGCGCGCCAGAAATGCCGGGTCTTTGATATCACCCCAATAGTAGCGACAAGGGTTGGTGAACAGCACGTAGATATCCACATGCTTGCCCAGCGCCTGTAGTGCTTGTAGATAGACCGGCGGCAGCGCGGAGATACCGCAAATAAACACCCGCGACGGCAACCCGGCAGGCGGTTCACTACTCTTTTCCAGGGTGTCGATAAAGCGTTGATACAGGTTAGCACGGTGCCACAACGGCTGGCCGAGCGCGGCGGTATGCTCCACCAGCGCTTTCCACAGCGGCGCTTGCCACTGCTGAGCATCGCCCACGCCATCGACCAATTCACCGGCCTCCCACTGTGTAAGCCATTGCGGGCGGTAGACCAGGTATTGGTCATAGAGGTCGGCCACGCGGGATGCCAACTGGAACAGCTTGCGTTTATCGGCGTCGTCAGTCAGATAGTGGCGTAGTGGCGTGAAGGCTTCGTTATCCAGCATGCCCGGCAGCAGGGTCATCAGCTTCCAGCTCATACTCTGCTTATTGAAGGCACTTTCACCGGGGATTTCCGGCAGCACGCGGGTGAACATATCCCAGATAAAGCTCGCGGGCAGCGGGAAGTCAATATTGGCCGCAATACCAAAACGCGTAGAGAGCGTCATCTGGAGCCACTGTGCCATCCCGGTACTTTGGACAAGGATCATTTCAGGCTCGAACGGGTCAGCCAACCGGTCCTGCTCAACGATAAACTCCATCAATGCTTCCAGCACATCCAGACGGTTGGAGTGGTAGACCCGTAACATATTCGCTCCTGACTACTGACTGACCGGGCAATGCAGACGCATCATGCGCCCCTGCTTGCCCATAGGGGTGGTAATAGTAGCATTGATGCTGACACAAGATTGTGATGATGTCTTTAGCCGCTGGCTGAGCCAGCTTTCTGGCAACGCGTTCGCCTGCAATTGCGTTTGTCCCCAGCCATAGCGCCACATCTGGCGATACTGGTTCAGTTGAAGACTGCTGGTCGCCAGCACACGATAGTAGCCTCCGAGCGCAGTTACGACGCTTATCATCAGGAACATAGCCAGTATCACTTCCGGCAGACTAAAGCCGCGCGGTGTTAATTTGCCTGACATAGCGTGGCCTCCGCTAAGGGGCAAAAATCGCTCCAGCCGTGCGGAGAAAAGTGCACTCCTCCCGCCGTCCACTGGCCTAACTGCCAGAGCCGTAGCGCCTCGTTTTGCGCTATCAGCAGCAGCGTGCCATTGGTAAAAAGCCGCAAACAGACGCGACTGGTATTATCGTAAGGCAAACATTGCTGCCCTACCGCGACCGTCCACGTCTGCACTTTTCCCCATTGCAAAGCCGAATGTACGCTCGCCATTTTGCGCAGCGCGCGGGCTTCATCATTGACCATCGCCAGTTGCTGACGTTGAGCCTGATTGAGTCCCTGCAACATCAGGCTGCCCAGGAGTAAAAGCATCAGCACCATCGCCAGAGAAGAGACGCCACGTTGACGATTCACAGGTTATACCCCGTCACGCCGTACTGCGCATTTGCCGTTTCACCGCGGCCAGTGGACGCCGACAGTACAATTGCAAATTCCGGCGGGAAGCCGCTGTGCGCAGTTTGCAGCACCTGAAAACCGGTAACCGTCATCGCCGCCGGTTCACTCATTTTGTCCCAGCCCTTCCCCTCGCAGGTCGTCGCTCCACGGTGTGTTTCCAGCGCGCCGGATTTCAGCCGAAAACCGATACTGTCAGCTTCATCAGCGGGTGATGTCTCCCATTGACCGTTACTATTGCCATCCCAGCGAACAATAAGGCAATCCCCCTTGGGAGTAAGATACAGGGGCTCTCCGTGACAACTATCGCCCGCACAATAGCCTGCGCGCTGTAGATGCTTCGCCACCGTAAACAGCTGCTGCCAGAGGTCATCTTCCAGCGTCTGCTGGCGCATCTGCTGCATGATACCGAACTGCAATGAGGGCAAGAAACGGGAAGCCCCCAGCAGAAGGATGCTGCTGATAGCCATCGCAATCAGCGTCTCAAGCAGCGAAAAACCCCGCATTAGCATGTTGCCGCCTCACACAGGCGCACACGCCCCCAACTGGATATCACGATGCTCCAGCTATCCGCCGCGTTTGAAAGCACAATGCTTCCCGCCCAGGCGGTGTTCCGCACGCCGAAGAAGGTCGGATTAGGCGTCATTTTGCTGAGACTGACCTGCGCCCATAGCGGCCTAAAAACCGCGGGGTTCCCCGATGGACAGTCTGTCAGAACCGTATCATCAGCAACTAGGCACCAGTACTGCGCCGTCCGGTTAACCCGCAGCCTGCGGTCGATGTTGTGCCAGTTCGCATCGTTTCTCAGATAGAGCAGGTAGTCACGTACCGCGCTGGCGGTTTGCCACAGGCGCTGCGATTGCTGCCAGCTTTGCCAACCATATAGGCCGGAGGCGCTGAGGATAAGCACCAGCGAGATAACGATTAAGGTTTCAATGAGGGTGTAGCCGCGTTGTCTGTTCATGTTGGCGAGTATGCCGGGGGGAAAATCGTACCGCGAGGGGGTGATTTTGGTTTTACGTGAGGCTATGGAGAAAATCATGCGGGTTGCAGCAATGATGGAGGAGAATTGGAATGCTTCACGCAAAACGGGGCTATGGGTTCCCGGCGTCGCGTTGCTTGACCGGGCTACCAGACGCATAAAAAAACCGGTGCTTGTGAGAGCACCGGTTTTTCGTTTTCCGCCAGATTAAATCGCCACAGGCGCTTTAATCCCTGGGTGCGGGTCGTAACCTTCAATTTCGAAGTCGTCGAAGCGATAGTCGAAAATGGATTCGGGTTTACGTTTGATAACCAGTTTCGGCAACGCGCGCGGCTCGCGGGTCAATTGCAGCGCGGTCTGTTCCATGTGGTTGCTGTACAGATGGGTATCCCCGCCGGTCCAGACAAAATCACCCACTTCAAGATCACACTGCTGCGCCATCATATGCACCAGCAACGCGTAGCTGGCGATGTTGAACGGCAGGCCGAGGAACACGTCGCAGGAACGCTGATAGAGCTGGCAAGAGAGTTTGCCATCCGCCACGTAGAACTGGAAGAACGCGTGACACGGAGCCAGCGCCATTTTGTCCAGCTCGCCGACGTTCCACGCCGAAACGATGATGCGGCGCGAGTCCGGGTCATTTTTCAACTGGTTCACAACGGTGGTTATCTGGTCAATGTGACGACCGTCAGGCGTCGGCCATGCGCGCCACTGTTTGCCGTAGACCGGGCCTAAATTGCCGTTCTCATCAGCCCATTCGTCCCAGATGCTGACGTTGTTTTCATGCAGATAGGCAACGTTGGTATCGCCCTGCAGGAACCACAGCAGTTCGTGGATAATGGAGCGCAGGTGGCAGCGCTTGGTGGTCACCAGCGGGAAACCGTCTTTCAGGTTGAAGCGCATCTGGTGGCCAAACAGGGAGACCGTGCCGGTACCGGTGCGATCATTTTTCGGGGTGCCCTCATCGAGCACCTTTTGCATCAGTTCAAGATACTGTTTCATGCTTCCTCAGGAAATCTGTTTCTGCGGACGGCGAAACGCCCAGACCATCATCATGATACCCACAAGCACCATCGGAATCGAAAGGATCTGACCCATGCTGATGTACTGTACCCATTCACCGGTGAACTGCTGATCCGGCTGGCGGAAGAATTCACAGATGATGCGGAATAGACCGTAGCAAATCAGGAACAGACCGGAGACCGAGCCCGCCGGACGCGGTTTGCGGATAAAGAAGTTCAGGATCAGGAACAGCACAATCCCTTCCAGCGCCATCTCATACAGCTGGGAGGCGTGGCGTGGCAGCGAACCGTAGGTATCAAACAGGGTTTGCCATTCTGGATGGGATGGCAGCAGCGCGATATCTTCCGCGCGGGAGCCCGGGAACAGCATGGTGTACTTGAAGCTTGGGTCGACACGGCCCCAGAGTTCACCGTTGATAAAGTTACCCAGACGTCCACAACCGAGGCCGAACGGAATCAGCGGCGCAATGAAGTCAGAGACCTGGAAGAAGGTACGCTTAGTGCGTCGGGCGAAGATAATCATCACCACGATCACACCAATCAGGCCGCCATGGAACGACATTCCACCATCCCAGACGCGGAACAGATAGAGTGGGTCTTGCAGGAACAAGTCAAAGTTGTAGAACATGACGTAGCCGATACGCCCACCGAGGAATACCCCGAGGAAGCCCGCGTACAGCAGGTTTTCAACTTCGTTCTTAGTCCAGCCGCTGTTAGGGCGATTGGCGCGGCGCGTTGCCAGCCACATTGCGAAGATAAAGCCGACAAGGTACATCATGCCGTACCAATGCAGGGAAACCGGTCCGATGGAAAAAATTACCGGATCAAAGTCCGGGAAACGCAGATAACCACTATTCATCTGTCACCACAAGTGCTTGTTATTCCGCCGAAAAAGTGGACAGCGGTAGAGATGCGCGTCGTAGGCTGCAGACGCTCCAAAGTGGCGAATGATAGCACAAGGACGACGAGAGGTGATGCGGGGAAGATGTAAAAGATATGTATAAGGGCCGGAGCTTCCCCGGAGTCGGCGTAAACGCCTCGTCCGGGCTACCATATAGATTACAGGCCGCCGCGAATCAGGCCGCCCAGACCACGACGCTCCATAAAGGCGGCAACCTGATGACGGACTTCGGTCGCCATCTGAGCCTCAAGGCTACGTTGCGCCAGAGTTTGCGCGTCCTGAAGGTCGATATGACGTAGCAGATATTTAACACGCGGCACCGAGCGACCGTTCATCGACAGATGGCGGAAACCCAAGCCAATCAGGATGGTGACGCACATTGGATCTCCCGCCATTTCGCCGCACAGGCGCAGATCGAGACCATAGCGCTCCGCTTCCTGCACAATCATCGACAGCACACGGATCATGCCAGGGTGCAGACTGTCATACATACTGGCGACCCGTGTATTGTTACGGTCAACCGCCAGAACATATTGTGTCAGGTCATTGGTGCCAACCGAGATAAAATCGACGCGGCTTGCCAGATTCGGCAGCATAAAGATCATCGATGGAACTTCCAGCATGACGCCTAATCGCGGTTTCGGGATCGCATAGCCGATCATCTCTTCCACTTCGCGGCCCGCACGATCGATAAGACGACGCGCCTCATCCACCTCTTCCAGGTTTGTGATCATCGGCAGCAAAATGCTCAGATTGCCGGTTGCCGCATTGGCACGCAGCATGGCGCGCACCTGAACCAGGAAGATCTCCGGCTGATCGAGCGTAATCCGGATACCACGCCAGCCCAGACACGGGTTCTCTTCGCTTATCGGCATATACGGCAGCTGTTTATCCGCCCCAACATCAAGGGTACGCAGCGTCACGGGTTTATCGTTGAACATCTGCAACATGCCCTGATACTGCGCGACCTGCTCCTCTTCCGAAGGGAAGCCGCTTTGGAGCATAAAGGGAATTTCAGTACGGTACAGGCCGATGCCATCAATGCGCCGTCCCAGTTTCTGCTCGTGCTCGGGGCTTAAGCCCGCGTTGAGCATCACTTTGACGCGCTCGCCGCTTTTCAGCTCGGCCGGGCGCTCAACGTCCCCTTCCGCCAGGCGGCTGAGTTCGTTTTCTTCACTGATAAGGCGCTGGTATTCCTTCACCAGTATCTGTTCAGGGTCGACCAGTAGTTCACCGCGATAACCATCGACCACCAGCTGACGCCCATGGAGGATCGCGGGCTGGATATCGGCGCCCATCACCGTTGGGATCCCTAGGGCGCGTACCATAATGGCCGCGTGGGAGTTGGCCGCGCCATCGCGCACCACCACACCGGCTAAGCGATCCTGTGGCAGTTCGGCGAGCGTGGCCGCGGAGAGTTCATCCGCCACCAGAATAAAGCGTTCAGGCCAGGCATTAGCCCCGGTCGTGGTGTCGTCGAGATGGAACAACAGGCGTTGCCCCAGCGTGCGCAGGTCGCCTGCACGCTCCTTCAGATAGCCGTCACTTAGTGCGGCAAACTGTTCGGCAAACTTCTCGACAATTTTTTTCACCGCCCATTCCGCTACCGCGCCTTTGTCGACTTCGGCAAACAGTTCGCGGCGCAGGCTGGCATCGGACAGCAAGTGGGAATAGAGATCGAAAATTGCAGCGGTCTCTTTTTGCGCCCCGGCAGCAAATCGTTTGCTGTAGCGACGGAATTCGTTAGCGGCTTCTTCCAGCGCACCGGTCAGACGCTCACGCTCAAGCGCGGTGTCCAGCGAGGAGGCTTCATATACCTGCTCCATGAGCGGCAGGGTGGCATCCATCCAGCCTTCCGCTATCGCCACGCCCGGAGAGGCAGGCAGCGCACGAATGCGCGTCTGACGATACTGGCCAAATAAGGCGGTAAGCTGAGACAACGAAAGGATCGCCGCCATCTGGGTTGCCAGCGTGACCAGGAAGGACTCTTCGCTTTCGTCGAATTGGCGTAGTTCACGCTGCTGTACCACCAGCACGCCCAGCAACTGGCGGCGCTGAATAATGGGTACGCCAAGGAAGGCGCGGAAACGCTCTTCTTTTACGGAAGGGATATATTTATAGCTGGGGTGTTTTTGCGCGTCGGCCAGGTTGATGGGTTCAGCCAGTCGGCCAACCAGGCCGACGATGCCTTCATCAAAGGCGAGCGTGATGGTACGACCGCGAGGCTTTTTGAGGCCACGGGTCGCCATCAGGTAGAAGCAGCGTCGATCGTTATCGGCAAGATAGACGGAACACACTTCAGTCTCCATGGCCTGGCAGACATCAGTGACCAGAATATCCAGCGCCTCGTTCAGACGAGGCGCACTCGCGACCTTCTCAACAATTTCGCGTAAGCGCGTGAGCATAATGTGCGTGGCTTAACCTCTTTTACGTCGATACGCAGGTGCGCTTTGCGGTTTTGGCGCGCTTTCAGCAAGCGCCATCACGACACTGGCGAACTCTTTCATTACCCGGCGGTAGACGTCACGTTTAAACGAAACTACCTGGCGCACCGGATACCAGTAACTCACCCAGCGCCAGCCATCGAATTCCGGCGTGCTGCTGGTTTGCATATTGATGTCCGCGTCATTGCCGATCAACTGCAAAAGAAACCACTTCTGTTTCTGGCCGATACAAACCGGCTTTGTGTCCCAACGCACCAAACGTTTTGGCAACTTGTAACGCAACCAGTTTCGGGTCGAAGCGAGGATCCGTACATCCTTACGGCTTAATCCTACTTCTTCGAACAGTTCCCGATACATCGCCTGTTCTGCTGTCTCACCGGGGTTAATACCCCCTTGCGGGAATTGCCAGGAGTGCTGACCATAGCGTCGGGCCCACATGACCTGGCCCTGACGATTGCAAATTACAATACCAACATTTGGGCGGTAGCCATCGTCATCAATCACCGGACTACCTCAAAATAAGCTTCAATGTGAATGATTGTTTCACACTCGCTGTAAACGGTAAACCACTCTATTGCACGCCCCTATCCCGGATAACATTTGAATAACTCACAGTAATCATCATAGTTATAAACAGCAATGACAGGTTGCGAACGATTTTATTCACTTTTTCTGTGGATAGAGTTGTGAAGAAGTAGGGGTTTACCCAGGGAAAACCCAGAGTACTCCGAATAATCGCACGCGAGGCACTTTCAGTAAATCGCTATTTTTCATTATGTTATTACGGTTAATCCTGATGCATGAGCACATAACGTGATGATCATCACATAGGGGATCCTTTAATTGATGAAAGATCGAACAACGTCGGTTTTATCCACAGATTGTGCCAACATCTTAGGCATATTTTGTGCAAAAATTCGATTTTCGTCGCACGTCAAGGCTGTAAATTGAAACAGTAGTGGGGCTTTTCCCCAGTTATCCCATTTTTCTGTGGATAACATGGTGTAAGATCCTGTTCATTGTCAGTGACCAGTTTTGTGAAACCTTTTTTTCCCACTTTTTTTGCCGAGATTTATTTCAAAAAAAGTTATATTTATCATCGATTTGATATATTTACTCAGAAAAAGTTAAACTCTATCCACACCCGGTCAATTTGTCGTTCATTTTTTAATCAAAAGGCGTATTGCTATGTCCACCCTTGCTCCACTCCCAACCTCACCGAAAACTCAGGCGGAACTTCTCGCCCAGGCGCAACGGCTAGCGGGTTATTCACTGGGAGAGCTTGCGGCTATGGCGGGTATTAAGGCACCTCAAGATTTAAAGCGTGATAAAGGATGGATTGGCATCCTGCTGGAGATCTGGCTTGGTGCCAGCGCCGGGAGCAAACCGGAACAGGATTTCGCCACGCTGGGGGTTGAGCTAAAAACCATCCCTATCGATTCACAGGGTAAGCCGCTTGAAACTACCTTCGTTTGCGTGGCACCGCTGACCGGCAATTCCGGCGTCACCTGGGAGAACAGCCACGTGCGCCATAAGCTAAAGCGAGTGCTCTGGATCCCGGTGGAAGGTGAACGGGCAATCCCCCTTGCCGAAAGGCGCGTTGGCTCACCGCTGCTGTGGACGCCAAGCGCCGAAGAGGAGCATCAGCTACAGATGGACTGGGAGGAGTTGATGGATCTGATTGTGCTGGGTCAGGTTGAGCGGATCACCGCCCGTCATGGCGAGGTGTTACAGTTACGCCCTAAGGCCGCGAATAGTAAAGCGCTCACCGAGGCTATCGGCGCACGGGGCGAGCGCATTATGACGCTGCCGCGCGGTTTCTATCTGAAAAAGAACTTCACCTCTGCCCTGCTGGCGCGCCACTTTATGCCGTCAGCGCATTAATTTTTTGTCATGCTGCGCTGCGGGATTATAATCCCCCCGCTATCCGCCGTAAGAAGCAGACATTCCTTTGCCTTCCCCGTCTCAACAGGGAGTCGTTTCAGGGGATTGGCTTGTCCGCATCCCGGCGCGCGGCAAATTCAACGTATATCAATTAACACTTCGTTTTTTTGGCAGGACTTATCTGATGTTATTTGCATGGATCACTGACCCCAATGCCTGGCTTGCGCTTGGTACTCTGACGCTGTTAGAGATAGTCCTTGGGATCGATAATATTATTTTCCTCTCTCTGGTTGTTGCAAAGCTCCCGACCGCTCAGCGCGCTCACGCTCGCCGCATCGGGTTAATGGGCGCCATGATCATGCGACTGGCGCTCCTGGCCTCTATCGCTTGGGTTGTGCGGTTAACTTACCCCCTGTTTACCGTCTTCGATCAGGCCATTTCGATTCGCGATTTGATTTTACTGCTTGGCGGATTATTCCTTATCTGGAAATCCAGTAAGGAAATTCACGAGTCATTTGAAGGCGATGAAGAAAGCATAAAGACCAACGTGCATTCATTCTTTGGTGCCATCGTGCAGATTATGCTGCTTGATATCATCTTCAGCCTCGATTCGGTCATCACCGCCGTGGGTCTCTCCGACCATCTGTTTATTATGATGGCGGCGGTTGTTATTGCGGTGGGCGTAATGATGTTTGCTGCGCGGACTATCGGTGAGTTTGTCGACAGGCACCCGTCGGTGAAAATGCTGGCACTGTCGTTCCTGATCCTTATCGGCTTTACCTTGATTCTTGAGAGCTTCGACGTCCATGTTCCGAAAGGTTACATCTACTTCGCGATGTTCTTCTCGATTGCAGTTGAGAGTCTCAATCTGCTGAGAAATAAGAAAACATCGCAGTGATCTGTTGCCCGTAGCCCTTTTTTGAGGGCTATGTCAGATTTTTTTAAGATTTTCCTGCTTTATGCTTTTCTCAGAGTCAGTTATTACTAGACTATAGAGAGAGAGTGCGGTGATGAAGGGGATAACGATGACAAAATGGGCAGTGTTGATTTCCGCAGTGGGTTTAGTTTTTGCTGTTTCCGGCTGTAGCAGCGATTACGTCATGGCGACGAAAGATGGCCGGATGATTCTGACCGATGGTAAACCGGAAGTTGATGACGATACCGGTCTTATCAGCTACGAAGACCAGCAAGGCAATCAGATGCAGATCAATCGCGACGACGTGTCGCAGATTATTAGACGTTAGTGACAGAGGTCAGCCGCTCGCTGGCCTTTTTTCATTTTTTTACTTCCCCTTTTTCTTCCCCTCTGCCATTTTTATATTCCTTTGTCAGGACTCTTTCCTGACGCTGTTAATAAAAGGAAGCCGGCTTATGCAGTACCACCGTATCCCCCACAGCTCGCTTGAGATAAGCACCCTTGGGCTGGGCACAATGACGTTTGGTGAACAAAATAGCGAAGCCGACGCCCACGAGCAGCTTGATTATGCCGTAAGCCAGGGCATCAACCTGATTGATGTCGCGGAGATGTACCCGGTCCCTCCTCGCCCGGAAACACAGGGACTGACGGAAACCTACGTCGGTAACTGGCTGGCTAAACGCGGTAATCGCGAAAAGCTGGTGATTGCCTCAAAGGTTAGCGGCCCGTCACGCAATAACGACAGCGGTATTCGTCCCAATCAGGCGCTTGACCGTAAGAACATCCGTGATGCGCTGCATAACAGCCTGCAACGCCTGCAAACGGACTATCTCGATCTGTATCAGGTTCACTGGCCACAGCGGCCAACCAACTGTTTTGGCAAGCTTGGGTACACCTGGGCAGACTCGGCGCCGGTCGTTTCTCTGCTGGAAACGCTGGAAGCGCTCACCGAATATCAACGAGCCGGGAAGATTCGCTATATCGGCGTTTCCAATGAAACGGCCTTTGGCGTAATGCGCTATCTGCATTTGGCAGATAAGCACGATCTGCCGCGCATCGTTACCATTCAAAATCCGTACAGTCTGGTCAACCGCAGCTTTGAAGTGGCGCTGGCAGAAGTGAGCCAGTTCGAGGGTATTGAGCTGCTGGCATACTCGTGCCTGGGGTTCGGCACCCTGACCGGTAAATACTTAAACGGGGCTAAACCGGCGGGGGCGCGTAATACGCTTTTCAGCCGCTTTACACGCTATAGCGGCGAGCAGACGGAAAAAGCCGTGGCCGCTTATGTCGATATCGCGAAGCGCCACAATCTTGACCCGGCGCAGATGGCGCTGGCGTTTGTGCGTCGCCAACCGTTTGTTGCCAGCACTCTGTTAGGCGCGACAACCATGGAGCAGCTCAAAACCAACGTGGAGAGTCTGCATCTGGAGTTGAGTGAAGAGGTGTTAGCGGAGATTGAAGCGGTGCATCGGGTTTATACCTACCCGGCACCGTAATAGTGTGATCCCGGCGGCGCTGCGCTTGCCCGGGCTACCAGTAAGCATTGCCGCCATCCGGCGATATGCCTGATGGCGCGCAGCTTTTAGGCCTACGTGTTGCAGGTGTTCATGATTGAGCAAGATTGTAGCCCGGCCAAGCGCAGCGCCGCCGGGAGTTTCACAAAAGTCAGCGCCGTTTTCCCCACAGCCACAACACCACAATCGCCAGAGCAAACAGCACGCCGAAGCCCACGCCGACACCGACAACCGGAATGCCCACCGCCACTGCCAGCGAGTAAATCCCCAGCATAATTAGCATCATGCTGTTTTCACCAAGGTTCTGCACGGCAATCGCATTCCCTGAGCCGACGGTTTGCTTTCCACGATCTTGCAACAACGCATTCAGCGGAACGATAAAAAATCCACCGCAGATACCGATGATAAACAGCAGCACATAGGCAGGCAGCGCCAGATGCTGTAGCGCAAAAATCGCCACCACGACACCAATCAACGCGCCGGCTGGCATACAGCGTGATACCGTCTCCAGCGTCACCAGCTTCGCCGCAGCCCCGGCTCCCACAACAATCCCTACCGCGACCATCGCATTAAGATAGGTTGGTGTCGCATTATCGGTCACCCCAAGCGCAACCGGCACCCACAGTACCAGCAGGAAACGTAGCGTTACGCCCGCGCCCCAAAAGAGGCTGGTACCAAGCAGCGAAAAGCGGGTTTCCCCGTTACTCCACAGCACACGACAGGCGTTAAAGAAGCTCTGAGTCATAGGACGAAAGCGCCAGGATTGCCCCGGGCGCGCTGCCGGTAATTTCGGGATGAAGGTGTTCGCGACCACCGCACCACAATACATGACCGCACAAAGTCCTAGCGCTGCGAAGACGTTCAGATCGGCAACCACGCCACCGGCCACCGAGCCGACCAGAATCGCCGCAATGGTTGACGCTTCCATTAACCCGTTGGCTTTCACCAACTTATCACCGGTGGTGATTTCCCCGAGAATACCGTACTTCGCCGGAGAGTATGCCGCAGCGCCAATTCCCACCAGCGTGTAGCCAATAAACGGGTTAATCCCCGCACAAATGGTCGCCGCACCCGCCAGTTTCAGGGCATTAGCGAACATCATCACCCGGCCTTTGCCGAAGCTGTCCGCTACCTGCCCCACAAACGGTGCAAAGAGAATGTAAGCGCCCACAAACACCATTTGCAAAACCGGCTGACTCCAGTCTGGATAGAACTGTTGCTTCATCAGCGCCAGCGTGGCGAACAAGAGTGCATTGTCACCAAAGGCCGAGAGGAACTGGGCGGCAATCACCGCCATCATGCCTTTTGACCAGATGGACGGGTTAGTGTGTACTGACTCACTCATTCGGATTTTCCGCTTCTGCAACCATGCTCTTGAGGGTGACGAAATCCGGTTTGCCGCTGCCCAATAACGGCATCTGTTTTAGGTAGCGGATATCACGAGGAACCGCCAGCTCCGGTACGCCGTTCGTCCGCGCACACTGCAACAGCTTATCGCGGGTCAGTTCATTATCGGTGGTAAACAGCACCAACGCCTCGCCTTTGCTGGCATCTGCTTTTACCGCCGTGCCATGCATTTTCTCCGGCGAGACGCCAAGGGCCATCAACTCGACCATCTCAAGTGAGATCATCTCACCGGCAATTTTGGCAAAGCGTTTAGCACGGCCCTGAATTTTCACGAAACCCTGCTCGTCAAAGGCAACAATATCACCCGTGTCATACCAGCCCGTCTCCAGCTCGCCATGCTGATTTTCAGCCGTCGGCGCTTCAAGCACGCCCGGATTCTCCACACGCAGATAGCCTGACATGACGTTTGGCCCCTTCACCTGCAAACGACCACCCTGCTCGATCCCCGGAATTTCCAGCAACCGGGCATCCATACCCGGCAAAATACGTCCAACGGTACCGGGCTTCGCCGCCATCGGGACGTTGATGGAGACTACCGGCGCACATTCGGTCACGCCGTAACCTTCCAGAATACGCAGGCCAAACTTATCCTGCCAAAGCTCTTTCGTGCTCTGCTGCAACTTCTCCGCACCCGCTACAACATAGCGTAGACGATAGAAATCATAGGGATTCGCAAAGCGCGCGTAGTGACCTAAAAACGTTGAGGTGCCAAACAGCACGGTGCAGTTGCGGTCATAAACCAGTTCCGGTACCACTCGATAGTGCAGCGGGCTGGGATAGAGGAAGACTTCCGCACCGGTCAACAGCGGCGTGAACAGGCCAACCGTCAGCCCAAATGAGTGGAATAGCGGCAGCGCCGACATAAAGCGGTCGCTGGCGGTAAAGTCGGCAATAGTTTTAATCTGCTCGACGTTAGCCAGAATGCTTTTATGGCTATGCACGACGCCTTTCGGGTGACCTTCGGAGCCTGAGGTAAACAGGATTATTGCCGGGTCTTCCGGCTTCTGGGGCACCTGCGCCAGATGTGGCATCAGCACGCGGGAGAATATCCACAGTTTATCGACGGGAGTGACATCCCCTTTTAAGTCTTCGAGGAAGACCCAGCGCACCTGAGTCAGTTGTTCCGTCAGGTGCCAAAGCTTACCTTTATCAAGGAAGGTACGGGAGGTGAAGATAGTGCCGATTTGCGCAGCGGTAATGGCACTGGTGAGCCCTTTTACCCCGGCCGTGTAGTTCATCATCGCCGGGATACGACCACGGGCGATAGCGCCGAAAATCACCGCGGCGCTGATACTGGCATTGGGCAGCATCAGGCCAATTTTTTCGCCCTTCTGGCTGTATTTATCCAGAATTCGTGCCACAAACAGCGTTTTGGTCAGCAGCTTGCGGTAGCTGTCCGGCTGGAAATTAATATCCTCAACGCACGGTTTTTTCTCGCCATAGCGATGCATTGCCCTCAGCAGTGACTCATACAGCGTTTCGCGTGGACGCACGGCCATACGTGCTTCCATCATAATCTGGTGCAGCATTTCACCGGCAATTTTGCGGCGGTCGCGGGCGCGTGGCGCTTCCGGCATTGGCAGCGAGGTTGGCGGTAGCAGGTGTAGCCCAATGCGCGGGAACAGACGGCGTTTTACCCGCCCTTTCAGGCGGCTGAAGAAGGTTAACTCAGCGCCTTCAATACGCAGTGGAATAATCGTGGCGCCCGACTTCGCCGCCACAAAGGCCGCGCCGTCGTAGATTTTCATCAGCGACCCGGAGACTGAAATGCGCCCTTCCGGGAAAATGACCACCGGTCGTCCCTGTTCAATCAGACGCACCAGATGTTTGATTGACATTGGCTTCGTAGGGTCGAGCGGCACGAAGTCAATAATCGGCTTTAGCCAGCGCATAAACCATTTGTCGGTAATCGAGCTGTAGACAGCAAAGACCGGACGAACGGGAAGGAAGAGTGCCAGCAGAACACCGTCAATAAAAGAGACGTGGTTGGGCGTAATGAGCACTTTAGGCGCGTTCAATGCCTCGGTGTTGCCCGTCAGCCTGACCCGGAATAACAGCTTAAAAATCAGTCGGAAGAATCCCAGAAGCATACCAACTCCATTGGCCATCGTTTTGTCATTGCAGGGTACACGAGAAAACAGTGGAAAAGCAGCAGGCATCCGGGTTAAGACAAAAAAAAACCTGCGCATCTGCGCAGGTCGGTGTAAGTGATGGCGTGTGCAAAGCACACATTAAAACATTCACCAATCAATACCTCTGGGATAACCAGATTAGCAATTCGCATAACGCTTCCTCCAGCAGACATTCGCAACAGCATCCCGCAAAGTGTAAGTAAACGTTTGAATATTCCCGTTCCGTTGCAAATGACGGTGTCACTCTTCCACAACACGCTACGCAGACACCAATATTGTGCATCTCCCCACAGACTCTTCCTTGAATACAACAGGGATTTCCGTAAAACTGTTAAGGTGTAAACGTTTACCCATCGAAAGATTATTAAGGCATATTATGGCGACAATAAAAGATGTGGCCCGGCTTGCAGGCGTTTCAGTCGCCACTGTATCCCGCGTCATCAACAACTCCCCAAAAGCCAGCGATGCCTCACGTCAGGCCGTTTCCACTGCCATGGAAACCCTCAACTATCATCCGAATGCCAATGCTCGCGCGCTGGCACAGCAATCGACGGAAACCGTCGGTCTGGTCGTCGGTGATGTTTCCGATCCTTTTTTCGGCGCCATGGTCAAAGCCGTGGAGCAGGTGGCCTATCACACCGGTAATTTTTTGCTTATCGGTAACGGTTACCATAATGAACTCAAAGAACGTCAGGCCATTGAACAGCTTATTCGCCACCGCTGCGCGGCATTGGTGGTTCATGCCAAACTGATCCCTGATGCCGAGCTTGCCAATCTCATGAAGCAGATCCCCGGAATGGTGCTGATTAACCGAATTCTGCCCGGTTTTGAAAAACGCTGCGTCGCGCTGGATGACCGCTATGGTGCCTGGCTGGCGACCCGCCATCTGATTCAACAAGGCCACACCCGCATTGGTTACATCTGCTCCAACCACACCATTTCAGATGCCGAAGACCGTTTGCAAGGCTATTACGATGCGCTGAAAGAGCACGGTTTGCCGTGCAATGACAGGCTGGTGACGTTTGCCGAACCGGACGAAAGCGGCGGCGAACTGGCGATGACAGAGCTATTGGGCCGCGGCAAGCCGTTTACTGCGGTCGCCTGTTACAACGATTCCATGGCCGCCGGGGCTATGGGGGTGCTTAACGATAACGGTATTGATGTGCCACAGGCCATTTCGCTGATTGGCTTCGATGACGTGCTGGTATCACGCTACGTGCGCCCGCGTCTGACCACCATTCGCTACCCGATTGTCACCATGGCGACTCAGGCAGCGGAGCTGGCACTGGCGCTGGCGGAGAAGCGCCCGTTACCGGATATTACTCACCTGTTTAGCCCGACGCTTGTGCGCCGTCATTCGGTGATTGCTCCCGCCGACGCGCCAAAATCGTAACGATACAGATGCACGGTGGTGTCCGGGTAATCCAGGCCATCACCGATGTACTGCCAGCCAAAACGCTCATAAAAATCCCGGCACGCTGAGTACAGGTAAAGTTCGTCATAACCTTGCGCTTTGGCGTAGTCGATAACGTGTTGCTGAAGTTGCCCCGCCAGCCCACGTCCCCGCGCGGGCTCATCAACATACAGCGCCGCCAACCACGGCCAGAGATCCTGACGACTTATCAAATCGCAGCGCCACAATCCCACCGTTGCGAGCAAAGCATCACCTTCGGTCGCGATAAAGGTGATAGGCAATGCACCCGGCACCTGACTATGGCGGACCACGCTTTCGAAAAACGCGGGTGAAAGCCCGTCACCAAATGCTTCCCACAGCCAGCGGCTAACCTGCGCGGCATGTTGGGGAGCGGCGTAAAGTGGTTGAATAAGCATGATGAATTCGCCCTCTGACATTCTTATATTGGGATATTCTACTCCGTGACGCTAAAAAGCGTGATCCCGGTGGTTATTTGCCACGTTCTGAGCGCTTATGCCCCTGAATGAGTGTGGTAAACTGCTGACCATTACGAAGTCTCAGGAAATAATCATGGCAACGATGCTGGATGTCTCAATACACGCAGGTGTCTCGAAAGCGACAGTGTCCCGCGTGCTCAATGGTACCGGTCAGGTCAAAGAAAGCACCCGTCAACAGGTGTTCAAAGCGATGGAAGAGTTAGGCTATCGGCCCAACTTTCTGGCGCGTTCGCTGGCAAACCGCACCAGTAACAGCATCGGCCTTGTGGTTTCCACCTTCGATGGATTCTATTTTGGTCGCCTGCTTCAGCAGGCCTCCCGCCAGACGGAAGCCTGGGGTAAGCAGCTTATTGTCACCGACGGCCATGACACGCCTGAACGCGAAGAACAAGCCGTGCAGATGCTCGCCGACAGGCAATGCGACGCCATTGTGCTCTACACCCGCCATATGAGCGAGAAAGCCATTATGGAACTGGTGAATACGACGCCAATGCCGCTGGTGGTGATTAACCGCGACGTCAGCCAGGCTCGTGAACGCTGCGTATTCTTCGAGCAGCAGGATGCGGCGTTTCAGGCGGTAGAATATTTGATTTCCCAAGGGCATCGCGATATTGCCTGCATCACCGTTCCTATCCACACGCCAACCGGTAAGGCCCGTTTGCAGGGTTATCGCCGGGCGCTGGAGCAAAACGGCATTGCGTGGGATGCAGCAAAGGTGAAGCACGGTGATTCAACCATGAACTGCGGTTACGACATGTGTAACGCGCTGCTTAATGAGAAAGTGAAGTTCAGCGCGCTGTTCGCCTGTAACGATGATATGGCGCTGGGCGCATCAAAAGCGCTGCATCAGGCGGGGCTGCGTATTCCGCAGGATATTTCGCTGTTTGGTTTCGATGACGCCCCTAGCGCGAAATGGCTGGAACCGGGGCTTTCCACCGTGTATCTGCCGATCGATAACATGATTGTGACCGCGATAGACCAGGCGATTAAGCTGGCTAGCGGGGAAGAGATCGAGACGATCCCGCCGTTTACCGGCACGCTGGTATTGCGTGATTCGGTGACTACCGGGCCGTTTTACGAATAGTGCCTGTCCCGGCGGCGCTGCGCTTGGCCGGGCTACCAGTGGGTGTAGGCCGGATAAGCGCAGCGCTATCCGGCAATGTGCGCGGTGATGCCTGATGGCGCTACGCTTATCAGGCCTACAAATGTGCACGAATGTAGCCCGGCCAAGCGCAGCGCCGCCGGGAATCCCATCTATCAAATAAGCTCAAGCGCCAACAGCTCTTCAATCGTCTGTCGACGACGAATCAACCGCGCCACACCATGATCAAACAGCACTTCCGGCAGCAGCGGACGGCTATTGTAATTCGACGACATCGACGCACCGTACGCCCCGGTATCGTGCAGCACCAGGTAATCGCCCGGAACAACCGCTGGCAGCAGACGCGTTTCGACTTTCCCGCCCTCTTGTTGAGTGAAAACGTCACCGGATTCGCACAACGGCCCAGCCACCACCGTTTCAATCTGCGCGGCCTGCGACAGCGGACGACCATCGCCCGCCAGCGCCGAAATGTGGTGATAGCTGCCGTACATCGCCGGACGCATAAGATCGTTAAAGCCCGCGTCGATCAATACAAAGTGACGGCTACCCATCTCTTTAACGCTGCGCACCTGTGCCACCAGCACGCCTGCTTCGGCCACCAGGAAACGACCAGGTTCGATCTCAAGTTTCACTGGGTGTCCCAGGTGTTTAGCGATTTGCTCGCGCGCAGTATTCCACAGGCCAAAGTAGTGATCGGTGTTGATCGCCTCTTCCCCTTCACAATACGGGATCGACAAACCACCGCCTGCCGAGATCGCTTCAAGATCCTGACCAAACTCCACCACCTGACGCACCATCGCGCCGCACACCTGCTCCAGATGACCGTAGTCCACGCCGGAGCCAATATGCATATGAATACCGACCAGTTTTAGCTGGTAGCGCTGGATCACTTCCAGCGCCGCCGGAAGGTCGCTATACCAGATCCCGTGCTTGCTATTTTCACCGCCGGTATTGGTTTTCTGGCTGTGCCCATGACCAAAACCAGGGTTAACACGCAGCCACACGCGGTGACCCGGCGATACCTGGCCCAGTTGCTCAAGCATATCCACCGACCCGGCGTTAACGGGGATTTGCAGCTCATGCACCCGCGCCAGCGTCGCTTCATCAATCATATCGGCGGTAAAGACAATCTCATCTTTCCCCGCGACATACCCTGCTGCCAGCGCACGTTCAATCTCACCTAATGAGACAGAATCCACCTTCACACCCTGCTCACGCATCAGGCGCAGAATATGAATATTCGAGCATGCCTTTTGGGCAAAACGAATCACATCAAACTGGCTCAGTTTGGCAATCTGCTCGCGGATGATTTGTGCATCGTAAACCCACACCGGGCAGCCAAATTCAGCAGGCAGGCGCAGCAGGTTATCGGCGGTCAGGTCAGTGTCGGTATTGTTGAGTGGGCGTGGCATAGCGAACTCCGGTATCTGTTTTTTATGATTACGCCACAGCCTGAACAGAATAAAAAATATCGTTTTATCGCGAGTCTATGCAAAAATGATATGGACTGTTTATTCGAGGATTACCCATGCCTGCCGTTAACCTGCGCCATATCGAAATTTTTCACGCCATTATGACGGCGGGTAATCTGACGGAAGCCGCGCGGATGCTAAATACCTCGCAGCCGACCGTCAGCCGCGAGCTGGCGCGATTTGAGCAGGTGCTAGGATTAAAGCTTTTCGAGCGTAGCCGTGGTCGCCTGCACCCAACGGTGCAAGGGTTACGGTTATTTGAAGAAGTGCAGCGTTCCTGGTACGGCCTCGACCGCATCGTTAGTGCCGCCGAAAGCCTGCGCGAGTTCCGCCAGGGGGAGTTATCAATTGTCTGTCTGCCGGTCTTTTCGCAATCCTTTTTGCCCTCGCTGCTACAACCGTTTTTGGCACGCTATCCGCAGGTCAATATTCAGATTGTGCCGCAGGAGTCTCCGCTGCTGGAGGAGTGGCTGTCGGCACAGCGTCATGATTTAGGGATAACGGAGACGCTTCATACGCCCGCCGGAACCGAACGCACTCCGCTGTTGACGCTAAACGAAGTGTGCGTATTGCCACAAGGGCATCCGCTGGCGGAAAAATCGGTCTTAACGCCACAGGATTTTCAGGGCGAAAATTACATTAGCCTGTCGCTAACGGACAGCTACCGCCAGTTGCTCGATGCCCTGTTCCTTGAGCATCAAGTTAAACGGCGGATGGTGGTGGAGACGCACAGCGCCGCCTCTGTTTGTGCGATGGTGCGTGCCGGGGTGGGGATCTCCGTCGTCAACCCGCTCACCGCACTGGATTACACCAAAAGCGGTGTCGTCATACGCCAATTTAGCGTTGAAGTGCCTTTTACCGTTAGCCTGATTCGCCCGCTGCACCGACCCACCTCTGCATTAGTTGATACTTTTAGCACTCATTTATTAAATGAAATGCCGAATACCATTGCGCAACTGAAAGTCTCCCGGGGTAAGTAATTTCTGAAAAATGGCGATCCGCATAAATAATCAAAAACCGTTCAGGCTGGCGTTATAGGCTTCGGTCAACTTTAATATCAATTCAAGTGACCGGACCGGACATCCAGCAGTACGGCTAAGGGCACCGTTATCATATTCTCGGTATGTATTTCAGCACAGAAAAACATACCAAAAATCCATTTTAGCTCCAGTGAATCCAATATTTAATATTATTGGATGTAATCCTATTTCCCCTCCTCCTATACTTCGTGAGCATTTAACACACAATTCCCGCCAGATAATCTTGCATGGCGGTTGTGGCTTATTTCATTGCATCTCTCGTTTCACATGTTAAGGACTAACAAATGAAAAAAACACTTCTTGCCGTTATTCTGGCAGCCTGCACCTCGTCTGCGATTGCAGCCCCGACCGCCGTATTAAAAGTTAAAGGCGTATTAACTAATTCGGCCTGTTCCCCAACATTAAGCAACAGCGGCGTGGTGGATTACGGTACCGTTCATCTGTCCGATCTGTCTGATTCCGCTGTTAATCAGCTGGGCCAAAAGACCATCGACCTGACCATCACCTGCGATGCCGCCACCAAAGTTTCCTGGAACCTGGTCGATGATCGCGTGGACAGCCGTGCTGGCCTTACCGTTGATAATGGCAATGCTACTAGTGGTGCCGTTTCCGCCGCCAACCAGACCTATGGCGTTGGCATGACGGCTGGCGACGTGGCAATCGGTAACTACTCCCTGTTTGTTAACGTCGGTAGCGTTGTCGCTGACAGCAGCGCTGTTGATACCATTGCGATGGATGGTAATAACAACACCTGGACCAAAAGCACCGACGGCGTGACCGAAGGCCTGAACAACCGCGATATCACCGTGGCTACCGCTGGCAGTGTTGATCCGCTGGCCTTCACTACCGCCACCTTCCCGCTGGTCACTTCCCTGGCAATCCAGGACACTAAAACCCTGGCGATAACTGACGATACCAACCTGGACGGTCAGGTCACTATCAGCCTGCGCTACCTGTAATTTGCCCGCAAAAATTGAATTTATACGTTAAGGAATAACAGATGAAAAAGACGCTTATTGCCGCTGCGCTGATAGTATGCGCGGGCTCCGCTTTTGCTGACCCGACTGCTGTACTGCAGGTTCAGGGGAAACTGACTAATGCATCCTGCACCCCAGAACTCAGTAACGGTGGTGTTGTGGATTACGGTTATATTCATTTAAGTTCGCTTTCTGCAACAGAGGCCAATCAGCTAGGCCATAAAAATATTACTCTGACTGTAACCTGTACAGCCCCTACTAAAGTAGGTTTTTCAACTGAGGACGATCAACAAAGCACTTCAATTGATATCTCAGTAGAAAATGCGACATTTTCAGATGAAACATATGCTGCTAAAGGTGGTGGTTTCGATTACCGCTCATATAAATTTGGTGTTGGTCTAACTGACGGCGACGTAAAAATTGGTGCATACACAACCTTTATAGACTTAGATGCCCTTGTCGCTGATGGAAAAACTGTTGATGCTATATATCGCCAGAAGGGTTCAGATAAATGGACTAGTGCATCAGTAAGAAATACATTTCAAAATGAAAGCTATCGTACATTTACTGTAGCAAGTACAGGAACGTTGGAACCTATGGCTTTCACTCAGGCTGAGTTTCCATTAACAACATCACTCGCGATCCAGGGTACAAGCACCTTAAATATTACAGATGATACTCCAATTAATGGTCAGGCCACCATTACACTGCAGTATTTGTAATGCTGAAATAGTTTTTTAGTTATTTCACAGGTAACGCCATAAGAGAGTGAAGGGGATCTTTTTGCTCTCTTTTTAACAATATACGTACACGGAACGTGAATTTTTATTATGTCAGGGAGTGATATTATGTCATCAGTTAAATCTGTTCTGGCCGCAGCCTTATTATCGGCCCCTTTCTTCCTTCATGCCGCCGGCATGGTTCCCGAAACCAGCCTGCTGGTCATTGACGAAGCCACCCACAGCGGCACCATGAACGTCAAAAATACCGACAGCACTCCGGCGCTGTTATATACCACCGTCGTTGACCTGCCTGACGATAATAACGGTATTAAGCTGATTGCCACCCAGCCGGTGGTCCGCGTGGAGCCGGGACAAACCCAGCAGCTGCGTTTTATTCTGCAAAATAACGCCCCGCTGGATGTCGAGCATTATAAACGCGTCACCTTTGAAGGTATTCCGCCGAAAAACGACGACAAGAAAATTAAAATCGGTATTAACATCCGCCAGGATTTACCGGTGTTAATCCGTCCGGCGAAGCTGGCTGTCGTCACCGACGCCTGGAAAATGCTCACGTGGTCAGGTTCAGGCACCAGCGCGAAAGTCACCAACCCGAGTCAATACGTGGTACGGCTGGCGCAGAACGTCGTCTTCCAGCCCTCCGGCACCACCGGCAGCATCAAAAAAACCTATATCCTGCCCGGCGAGTCGCTGGATATCACCCTCACCAGAAGCGTGAGTGGTAATAACAAAGTTAAATTCTTCCCCGCCAGCCGCTACGGCGTTGAGGTGCCGAGCTTTATCGCCGATTTCAGCGCGAAATAAGGGAATATGTCGATGCATAATAAAAAGCCTCTGGCCCACATTATTCGCGCCGCGTTATACGGCGCACTTCCGCTCGTTTTTCTGCCTTCTCAGGGCGTACTGGCGCGCGAAGTCACCTTCGATACCGGCATTCTGCAGTCCCGTGGCCTCAGCGCCGACCTGAACCGCTACTTTTCGAAAACGCCCCGCTACCTTCCGGGCGTACATTCGGTACAAGTGGTGGTCAACGGCAAAGGGCGCGGTACCGCCGCCGTCCGCTTTGGTGAAGACGGCACCCTGTGCATCGACAAAGACTTTCTCGATTTTGCCGGGCTGATGCCCGTTCCCCTGAAATCAGACGAACAGTGCCACAACATCACCACCGACTACACGCAGTCGGTGGTCAACGCTCTGCCGGGGCAGAACAGCGTCGAGCTGTTCCTGCCGCCCGAAGCGCTCAACAGCCTGAACGGCGACATCAAAAACTTCCAGCACGGCGGCAGCGCCGGGATGCTCAACTACTCCCTGTTCAGCACCCGCAGCGAATACCAGGGCAGCGAAAGCAATACCTATTCACAGGCCAGCCTCGAAGGCGGATTCAACGTCGCCGACTGGGCCCTGCGCAGCCGTTACATCCTGACAGACGATGATGGCGATAAGAATGCTGAAAGCCTCTATACCTACGCCGAGCACGTCTTTGCCGCACAGAGAATGACCCTGCAGGTCGGCGAAATCAACGCCACGTCTGACGTCCTCAGCGGCGTACCCATCACCGGCCTGCAGCTCACCCCGACCAGCGCGCTGCAAAGCAGCGGCACCGGGGTCAGCGTCTCCGGGATCGCCCGGGGTTCACAGGCCCGCGTTGAAGTGAGACAAAACGGTCGCCTGATATTTAACACCCTCGTCCCTGCCGGGCCCTTCACCCTTGAAGACGTCCCTGTCGTGCGCAGCAACGTCGATCTCGAGGTCACCGTCATTGAGTCCGACGGCGCCTCCAGCCGCTTTATCGTTCCCGCCTCCGCCATCCGGGCCCAGGGGCTGGCCCGCCCACAGGGACTTTCCGCCTCCGTGGGGCGCGTGCGCAATATTGACGGCGATTATGACGATCCGTGGGTCGCTAACGTGTCTGACGGCTGGCGTGTTTTGCCGCGCCTCAACCTTCTGGCCTCCGGCATGCTGGCGCAGGATTACCAGGCCAGCGGCGCACAGGCTGATGTGCTGCTCTCCGACACCTGGAGCGCATCGGCAAGCGTCGCGGGTAGCCGCGAGCAGTTCGGCGAGGAAGACAGCGGCCTGAAAACCGAGCTGCAAAGTTCACTCTCCCTCAGCGAACAGGTCAGCATCTCCGGCAGTGCCGCCCATTACAGCGGCGGCTACCGCGAACTGGCCGACGCCCTGGACGACGATTTCCAGCCCTACGATAACACCTGGTCCACCAACCTGAGCTGGTCCTCCGGCCCTGCCGGCACCTTTAACTTTGGCTTCACCTACAACCAGGCCGGGGGCGACGGCGAGGACTCCCGCTATATTCTCGCCTCGTGGGGGAAAACCTTTAAATACGCCTCAGTGTCAGTGAACTGGCAGAGCGCCGTCGGCAACAGCGACGACGACCAGGACGACGATATGCTGTACGTCAACCTCAGCATCCCGCTGGGCGGCTCACAGAGCATCAGTTCGTATATGCGTAACCAGGGCGACCGCACCAGCTACGGCGTGCAGAACTCAGGTTCGCTGTCGGAGCACACCAGCTATTCCCTTTCCGCTGACCGCGATAACGAAAGCAACGACAACAGCGTTAACGGCAGCATCAGCAGCAACCTGCACTACACCCAGTTAGGTCTTGGTGGCGGCAGCAACGGCAATCATCAGCGCAACTATAACGCTTCGCTGTCCGGCGGCGTGGCCGTGCATAAAAGCGGCGTCACCTTCACGCCGTATTCCATCCGCGATACCTTCGCCATCGCGACGCTGAACGAGCCCCGGGCCGGGGTAGAAATCAGCACGCCGCAGGGCACGGTGTGGACGGATAAATGGGGTCAGGCGGTGATCCCGGGGCTCAACGAATGGCGCAACTCGCGTATTGAAATCGATGCCAATAAACTGCCGCAAAGCATGACCCTGGCCAACGGCACCAAGTATATTGCCGCCGCCCACGCATCGGTGAGCGAAGTGAGCTTTAAGATCCTCAACAGCCGCCGGGTGATGCTGCGGGTGAAACGACCTGACGGCAGCGCGCTCGGCAAGGGGCTCTCGATTGTGGACGGGAAAGGCAACTATATCGTCACCAGCGTCGATGACGGCCATGTGTTCCTGAACGATGCCGATCAGATCGATGCTCTGTACGCGATGGACAACAACAATAACCGGATTTGTCAGATAGCCTACGTCCTGAGTGATAAAAGAGACGAAGAGGCGTTTTATGAAGAAGTGAACGGAGAATGCCGATGAAAAAGCCGATGAAAAACAGCGCGAAATACCTCGTCGTCGGCCTCGGGCTGACATTGTCCCCGTTAACCCACGCGGATGAAAACGACTGCCAGCTAACCGTCTCTCAGTCAGAAGTGAATTATACACAGCTACGCCGGGAGGACATTGTCACCACCCAGCAGAGCTGGCACAAAATGGCCGAGCGGGAAGTGACTATCAACGCCTCGTGCCCGGAAAGTGTACAGATGGGCGTGCAGGCGCTGGGCGCAGCGGGCGAAAAAGGGCGCTTCCAGTTTGGTCAGAAAGGCGGCGTGGCCTTCAAAGTCAGTCACGTCATTGTGGATGGCAAAGAGTACAGTGCGGGTAAGACGGTCGATCAAATCACTCTGACGCCGGAAAGCGGAACCGGTGCAGCGCAATACATTCACAGTAATGATGTTATCGTCGCGGTAGAGAACAATGCTGCACCGGAAGGCAAGCAGATGAGCTTCACCGTCACGCTGTTCCCGGTACTGAACGACAGCGCGTTTAGCGGTAACAGCGATGAAACGGCACTGGAAACGGACATCACCTGGCAATTATTAACCAGAGCGAAATAGGTATTCCAGGCAACATTGCCGGATGGCGCTTGCGCTTATCCGGCACCCCAGCATCAAGACAGCATAAACTCCACCGCATCCGCCGCATGAATCGCCGCCGTATCAAACACCGGTAGTGGGCTTAATTCTGCTGGCACCAGCAGACCAATCTCGGTACAACCAAAAATCACCCCTTGCGCTCCCTGGCTCGCCAGTTCACCTATCACACTCAGATAATAATCACGCGACGCATCGCTGAACTCGCCAAGGCATAGCTCTTCAAAAATTATCTGGTTAATTTTCAGGCGTACGTCTTGTTCGGGAATCAAGGTGCTAATACCAAATTCATCCTGTAGGCGTCCACGATAGAAATCCTGCTCCATGGTATAGCGCGTTCCCAGCAGCGCCACGTTGCTCATATTCTGCTGACTGATGGCGCGCCCCGTCGCATCGGCAATATGCAGGAATGGCACATCACACACCGTTTCAATCGCTTCGGCGACCTTGTGCATGGTGTTAGTACACAGCACGATGCCTTCAGCACCCGCCTGCTGTAACCCGACCGCCGCGCGCGCCAGAATCTCTCCCGCCTGCTGCCAGTCCCCGCGCGACTGGCAGGCTTCAATCTCATGAAAATCGACGCTATGGAGCAAAATCTGCGCCGAATGCAGCCCGCCAAGGCGCTGCTTTACGCCCTCATTTATTAGGCGATAGTACGGAATAGTCGATTCCCAGCTCATCCCACCCAACAGACCCATCGTTTTCATCATTTTTCCCCTGTACGTTGTTATCTCTCCAGTGAACCAAAGATGTGATCAACTTTCCACATCTGCCGCTATCGTTTTCTTTTTGAGGGTTTCTGATATAAATTTAATGAAACATTGTTTCAACTTAATACAGGACGGCAGGATGTTTATTTTTCATAAAGAAACCACCCTCGAAGATCTGGGCAATGGCGTGACTCGTCGTATTCTCGCCCATGATGGCAAAATGATGGCAGTTGAAGTGAACTTCGAAAAAGGGGCAATTGGCCCGATGCACAACCACCCGCACGAGCAGTTGACCTACGTACTGTCCGGGGAGTTTGAATTCACCATTGGTGATGAGAAGCACGTGGTGGGCGCGGGAGACACGCTGTATAAGCAGCCGAATATTATGCACGGCTGCGTTTGCCTGAAAGCGGGAACGCTGCTGGACACCTTTACCCCGATGCGCCAGGATTTTTTAAATCAGTAACGGCGACGTTGGGGGGTGATTGAAGTCTCCCCAGCAAAGCGTGACACGTAACCAAAAAACATCACCATTCGGTTCCCTCGCCCCTATGGGGAGAGGGGGCACACCGAGCTAAGACTCTATTTCTGACTATCACTCAGCAATGCTACTGAACTTAGGCTTTAAACATCCGTTTAGCCAGCACGTACCCGCATCCTAAAAAACCACCGAGCATGCAGCCTAGCACCAGAATCAGCGCTTTACCTGGGCCGTCCTTTTTCAGTGGCAGCGTTGGCGAAAGCTGGTAGGCGACCGGCATAAAGTCCACGTCAGGAATCGACAAGGCCTGGAGTTTTTTCAGCGTGTATTCACGGTTTTGCAAATCACTGTTCAAATCGCTGACATCTTTTAATGACGATTCAATTTTCAATTTTTCAGCAATGCCTGCTGCCCCTAAGGAAATAGAGAAATCAGGATCGTCTTTTACCGCCATGCCTTGGCTGTACAGCGGCTTTTGAATTCCCGCGGCATTGGCAATGTTCAAGGAATATTTTAATCGCTGAATAAGGATGTTACGCGCATTTTCCAGATGAGTACGGTCTAATTCCAGACTCTCTTTACCATTGCGAATCGTCTTATCGATGCTGCTACGCAAAGTTTCCAGCACTTCTTTGCGGACTTGCAGGCTAATAAAGTCGAGGTAGCCGTTGAGGATCTTTTGCGCCTGCTCCTGCTCGCTTCCGGTGAAGGAAAGCGTCCAGCTCACATAAGGCAGTTGCTCATTCGCTTTCTTAGGATCGGCGTTATTCACCACCGTCAGGCTTTCCGCCATACGGACAATTTCACGATGCAGCGTAACGGGATCGGTCGAATCATCCACCATTCCGGATGAGCGCAGCCAATCCTCGAACTGTGACTGGGAGCTTAGTTTCTTAATGAAAAGGTTAAAGATATCGCCACGATTTCCCTTGATATCAACGCCCAGCGCACGCACCTGAATGATGGCATGCTCCAGATTATCCACCTGGATACTCTCAGGCACGGCCAGAACGGCCTTGCTGGTCCACTTTTGCGGCAGCATGAAGGCCAGCACCAGACTCAGAATCGCAGCAACGACAACAAAGGCCATGACGGTCTTCTTATCTTGCCAAAGTTGTAGCAAAAGGAGACGAAGATCGATTTCGTCATTGCTGGCAACCATTGGTAAATTTCTTAGAGGAGCCGGATGCGGTAGTACTGGTTCCATTGACATAATCGGTGATTCAGCCATTTCAAAGATATCCAGACGCTTTTTTTCGAATAATTAAAATTCGATTCTATAAGAATAATCTCTATTTTATCACTCTAATTATTTGGGGTTTTGCGACAAAACGCCCGTTCTTCTCCTTGAATAGCATTCATACATAAAAAAACGCATCCTGAGCGTCTTCACCTTCCTCCCATCGCAAAATGCCACACCACTCACCTTTTTAAAACGTCGTTTCGACTTCGATCACACTTTCATCATTAATCGAATGACGCCGAAACAAATAGCAATAAAATAAATTTAAAACGGCGTTTTATAAAATAACCATGGCAGGAATATGTTTTTGAAACCAGAAGCGCCGGACGAATGAATACCAAACAAATACCTTAGATTACATTTACTTACAGGGAATGCTTAATGACTAACGCCAAGCTGACACTTTAACATCTCAGGCGCCAGAAGGCGCGAGGGATGTAACAAACACCCAATCCGTTTGACACACTTGTTCGCCAGGTAGGTATGTATGAATGAAAACAGAATGCTGGGATTGGCCTGGATTTCTCCCTATATCATAGGGTTAATAATCTTTACGGCCTTCCCATTCGTTTCATCTTTCTTCCTCAGTTTTACTGAGTATGACTTGATGAGTCCGCCGGTGTTTAACGGCATCGAGAACTATCGCTACATGCTGACGGAAGATTCCCTCTTCTGGAAATCCATGGGCGTGACGTTTGCCTACGTATTTTTAACCATCCCATTAAAACTCGCTTTTGCTTTAGGGATTGCGTTTGTTCTTAACTTTAAATTACGCGGTATTGGCTTCTTCCGTACTGCTTACTATATCCCGTCGATTCTCGGTAGCTCTGTGGCGATCGCCGTTCTGTGGCGTGCACTGTTTGCTATTGATGGCCTGTTAAATAGCTTTATCGGCGTACTCGGTTTTGACCCGGTTAACTGGCTCGGCGAGCCGTCTCTGGCGCTGATGTCCGTGACTTTGCTGCGCGTATGGCAGTTTGGTTCGGCGATGGTTATCTTCCTGGCCGCTCTGCAAAACGTCCCGCAATCGCAATACGAAGCGGCAATGATTGATGGCGCGTCTAAATGGCAGATGTTTATGAAAGTCACCGTGCCACTGATTACGCCGGTTATTTTCTTCAACTTCATCATGCAGACCACTCAGGCATTCCAGGAGTTTACCGGCCCGTACGTTATCACCGGCGGCGGCCCAACCTACTCGACCTACCTGTTCTCGCTGTACATCTACGATACCGCGTTCAAGTACTTCGATATGGGTTATGGCGCAGCGCTGGCATGGGTTCTGTTCCTGGTGGTTGCTGTCTTCGCTGGCATCGCCTTTAAGTCTTCAAAATACTGGGTGTTCTACTCCGCCGATAAGGGAGGCAAAAATGGCTGATATCCAACAAATCTCAGAAGCAAGAAGCATTGCTGAACGTGAGGTTGCCCGAACCCTTAGACGCGAAAAGATCAACGCCTGGATCCGTTACGTCATTCTGCTGTTCGTCGGCCTGTTGATGCTCTACCCGCTGGCGTGGATGTTCTCGGCGTCGTTCAAACCGAACCACGAGATCTTCACCACCCTGGGCTTGTGGCCAACGCATGCCACCTGGGACGGCTTTATTAACGGCTGGAAAACCGGTACGGAATACAACTTCGGCCATTACATGCTGAACACCTTCAAGTATGTGATTCCGAAAGTGATCCTGACCATTATCTCTTCCACTATCGTGGCGTATGGCTTTGCCCGCTTCGAGATCCCATGGAAGAAATTCTGGTTCGCCACGCTCATCACCACGATGCTGCTGCCAAGCACCGTGCTGCTGATTCCTCAGTACCTGATGTTCCGTGAAATGGGCATGCTGAACAGCTATATGCCACTGTACCTGCCGCTGGCATTTGCTACGCAAGGGTTCTTCGTCTTCATGCTGATTCAGTTCCTGCGCGGCGTACCGCGTGACATGGAAGAAGCGGCGCAGATTGACGGCTGTAACTCCTTCCAGGTGCTGTGGTACGTGGTGGTACCGATTCTGAAGCCGGCGATTATCTCCGTCGCCCTGTTCCAGTTCATGTGGTCTATGAACGACTTTATCGGCCCGTTGATCTACGTCTATAGCGTAGACAAGTACCCGATTGCACTGGCTCTTAAAATGTCCATCGACGTCACCGAAGGTGCGCCGTGGAATGAAATTCTGGCAATGGCGAGTATCTCCATTCTGCCATCCATCATTGTGTTCTTCCTGGCGCAGCGCTACTTCGTTCAGGGCGTGACCAGCAGCGGAATTAAAGGTTAAGAGGGATATATCATGGCTGAAGTTATTTTCAACAAACTGGAAAAAGTGTACTCCAACGGCTTCAAAGCGGTACATGGTATCGACCTGAAAATCGCAGAAGGGGAGTTCATGGTGATTGTCGGGCCATCAGGCTGCGCCAAATCCACCACCCTGCGTATGCTGGCTGGTCTGGAAACCATCAGCGGCGGTGAAGTTCGCATCGGCGAGAAAATCGTCAACAACCTCGCGCCAAAAGAGCGTGGGATTGCGATGGTGTTCCAGAACTATGCGCTGTATCCGCACATGACCGTGCGTGAAAACCTGGCGTTCGGACTGAAACTGAGCAAGATGCCGAAAGCGCAGATTGAGGCGCAGGTGAATGAAGCGGCAAAAATTCTCGAACTGGATGAATTGCTCGACCGCTTACCGCGCCAGCTCTCCGGTGGTCAAGCACAGCGTGTGGCGGTAGGCCGTGCGATTGTGAAAAAGCCAGACGTGTTCTTGTTCGATGAACCGCTGTCTAACCTCGACGCCAAACTGCGTGCCTCAATGCGTATCCGTATTTCCGACCTGCACAAGCAGTTGAAGAAATCCGGTAAACCAGCGACGACCGTATACGTGACCCACGATCAGACCGAAGCGATGACCATGGGCGACCGTATCTGCGTAATGAAACTGGGCCACATCATGCAGGTTGATACGCCAGATAATCTGTATCACAAGCCGAAAAACATGTTCGTTGCGGGCTTTATCGGTGCGCCAGAAATGAACATCCGCTCCTGCAAACTGGTGGACAAAGAAGGTCGTCTGAACCTGAGCATCGGCGATGAGTTTATGCCGCTGTGCGACAGCCTGCACCAGAAACTGACCGGCCATGAAAACGAAGAAGTGTTCTACGGCATCCGCCCGGAATTCGTTTCCGTCTCCGACAACCCGTTTGAACACGGCGGTTGTAGCGGCGAGATGGTTCGTGTGGAAAACATGGGCCACGAATTCTTCGTTTACCTGAAAGTTGCTAACTATGAGCTGACGGCGCGCATTCCTTCAGATGAAGCTAAGCCAATGATTGATAAAGGTCTTCATCGTAAGGTGTACTTCAAGTTTGACATGGATAAATGCCATATTTTTGATGCTAAAACTGAACAGAACCTCTCTATCTAATCTGGAGTCTTAAAATGAAAAAAGTGCTTTTAAGCGCAGCAATCTCCGCCACCCTGGGCCTCACGGCCCTCCCTTCTATGGCAAAGGATGTCGATCTTCGTATGTCCTGGTGGGGCGGTAACGGTCGCCACCAAGTGACTTTGAAGGCGCTGGAAGAGTTCCATAAGCAAAACCCGGATATTAATGTCAAAGCTGAGTACACCGGTTGGGACGGCCACTTATCCCGTCTGACTACCCAGATTGCTGGCGGTACCGAGCCGGACGTGATGCAGACCAACTGGAACTGGCTGCCGATTTTTTCTAAAAATGGCGACGGTTTCTACGATCTGAACAAAATGAAGGACGTTATCGACTTAAGCCAGTTCGATGCGAAAGAACTGCAGTCCACCACGGTGAACGGCAAACTGAACGGGATCCCAATCTCCGTGACCGCACGCGTGTTCTACCTCAACAATGAAACCTGGAAGCAAGCGGGCGTTGAATACCCGAAAACCTGGGATGAGTTGATGGCGGCGGGTAAGACTTTCGAAAGCAAGCTGGGTAAACAGTATTATCCAGTGGTTCTGGAGCACCAGGATACGCTGGCGCTGCTGAACTCCTATATGACGCAGAAATACAATATTCCGGCAATCAACGAGCAGACCAAGAAACTGTCCTACAGCAAAGAGCAGTGGGTTGAGTTCTTCCAGATGTACAAAAAACTGGTCGATAGCCACGTGATGCCAGACACCAAATACTATGCGTCATTTGGTAAGAGCAACATGTACGAAATGAAGCCGTGGATCCAGGGCGAATGGGGCGGTACTTATATGTGGAACTCCACCATTAACAAGTACTCCGATAACCTGAAGCCACCGGCTAAGCTGGAGCTGGGTAACTACCCAATGCTGCCAGGTGCTACCGATGCGGGCCTGTTCTTCAAACCTGCGCAGATGCTGTCTATCGGCAAGTCTACCAAGAACCCAGAAGCCGCAGCGAAAGTGATCAACTTCTTGCTGAACAGCAAAGAAGGCGTGGATACGCTGGGTCTGGAGCGTGGCGTTCCGCTGAGCAAAGTGGCGGTGAAATACCTGACCGAAGATGGCACCTTGAAAGAGAGCGATCCGTCTGTTGCCGGTCTGCGCCTGGCGCAGTCTCTGCCAGCGAAACTGAGCGTGTCTCCGTACTTTGATGATCCGCAGATTGTTGCCCAGTTCGGTACCTCTTTGCAGTACATCGACTATGGTCAGAAAACGGTAGAGGAAGCGGCATCCGACTTCCAGCGTCAGGCTGAACGTATCCTGAAACGCGCCATGCGCTAATTGATTTAAATGTATTAATACCCTGCAACTTCCGGTTGCAGGGTATTTTTTTATCTAAGGAGAAAGCACATGAAAGGCAAAATCATCCCGCTGAATTTCCGCCAACAGACAGACAGCGAAACCGGTCACGAAGTGATCCGGATGACGCCACCGCACATTATTTGCCACCGGAACTACTTCTACCAAAAATGCTTTACCCGCGACGGCGGCAAACTGATTTTTGGCGGCGCGTTTGAGGGGCACTGGAACTACTATTTACTGGATATCGCCGCGCAGCAGGCCACCCAGTTAACCGACGGCCCAGGGGATAATACCTTCGGCGGCTTCTTGTCGGATGACGACAAAGCGCTGTGGTACGTAAAAGACACCCGCCAGCTCAGACGCGTTGATCTCGCAACGCTTGAAGAGTACGTGGTGTATGAAGTGGACGACGAGTGGGTCGCCTACGGGACGTGGGTGGCTAATTCAGATTGCACAAAACTGGTCGGTATTGAGATTAAAAAAAGCGACTGGCAACCGTTGACCGACTGGTCGAAATTCCGCGCGTTCTATTTTACCGAGCCGGAATGCCGCCTGATAAATATTGACCTGAAAAGCGGCGAGCAGCGCACGATTTTGCAGGAGAAACGCTGGCTTGGGCATCCTATCTACCGGCCTTACGATGACACTACCGTCGCGTTTTGCCACGAGGGACCGCGTGACGCGATTGATGCGCGGATGTGGTTGATTAATCAGGATGGCAGCAACCTCCGCTGCGTGCGTCAGCAACAGCCGGGCGAAAGCTTTACTCATGAATTCTGGGTGCCGGATGGTTCTGCGCTTTATTACGTCGCGCATCAGGAAAACAACCCGCATCGCTATCTCTACAGTGCCGATCCGGTCACCCTGGAAAACCGCCAGTTGATGGAGATCCCACCCTGCTCTCACCTGATGAGCAATCACGATGGGTCTTTAGTGGTCGGCGACGGTGCGCCGCATAATACCGGCGACATCAGCCTGAACGATCCGTTTATCTGGGTATTTGATTTGCAAACCGGCGATAAGAAAGCGATTTGTCAGCATAACAGTAGCTGGAAGGTGCTGGATGGCGATCGTCAGGTGACCCACCCTCACCCGTCGTTCTCACCGGATGGTGAGTGGGTGCTGTATACCTCAGATGTTGAAGGAATGCCGGCACTGTATTTGGCGAAGGTGTAGTTGGGTGCTTCCCGGCGGCGCAGCGCTTGGCCGGGCTACTGATTGGTGTAGCCCGGCCAAGCGTAGCGCCGCCGGGATCTGTTTACACCCCGATATCGCGCAGTTTCTCGCCTTTCATCAGCTTGCGTTCAATATGTTCAAGCGTCACCCCTTTTGTTTCTGGAATCAGCCAGAAGGTGACGCCAATAAAGGCCACGTTCAGCACGGTATACAGCCAGAAAGTCCCCGCTGCGCCAATCGAATCCAGCAGCGTCAGGAAGGTCGCACCAATAATCATATTCGACACCCAGTTAGTGGTGGTCGAACAGGTGATACCAAAGTCACGACATTTCAGCGGCTGGATTTCCGAGCACAGGATCCACACTACCGGTGCGGCACTCATCGCATAACCTGCGATGCACATCATCGTCATCCCCACGGACAGCCATGAAAGGCCGCTGGATGCGGTACCGTTATCAAACTGCATCAGGCAATAACCCAGCACCAACGTGCCTACCGCCATCACGCTAAAACCAATTTTCAGCGCCGGTTTACGCCCGGCTTTATCGACCGTAAATACCGCGATAAAGGTGGCAAACATAAAGGTCAGCCCCACCACCAGCGTGGCAATCATCTGCTGTTCGGTGGTGGTAAAGCCCGCCATTTTAAAGATGCGCGGCGCGTAATACATGATGATATTCATACCGGTAAACTGCTGCATAGCTTGCAGTAACATCCCGAGGAACACCGCACGGCGAACGTTGCGGTTAATTTTGAACAGCGCCCAGCCCCCCTGTTTGAGTTTCAGGCTTTCACGAATTTCATTGAGCTCATCGCGCGCTTTCTCGGAGGTGTCACGCAGCATACGCAACACTTCCTCAGCCTCAACATGACGACCTTTCTCTGCCAGCCAGCGCGGGCTATTTGGCAGGAATATAACCAGAATAATCAACAAGACCGCCGGTAAGGCCAGCACACCGAGCATCGCCCGCCAGTTGCCGCTGTAGCTAAAGGCCGTATCAGACAGAAACGCCATGACGATCCCCAGCGTTACCATCAGTTGGTACATGCTGATCATCTTACCGCGCACGTTTTCGCTCGCCATTTCTGACAGATACAATGGTGCTGTGTAAGAGGCAATACCTACGGCCACGCCAAGAATCACCCTGGCAATTAACAGCATTTCGACATTGGCGGCAAACGCCGAGCCAATGGAACCTGCGACAAACAGAATCGCCCCTACCATCAGGCTGTATTTGCGCCCCAGGCGGAAGGAGAGCCAACCGTTAAATAACGCGCCAATGGCCGCCCCCAGCATCATGCTGCTGACAACCCACTCTTGCATACGGCTGGATAAAACGAAGTGATCGGTGATAAAGGGCAGCGCCCCCGCAATCACGCCAATATCAAGGCCAAAAAGTAATCCTGCCACCGCAGCGGCAATCGAGACAAACTGGTTCATACGCTTTGTATCACGCTGGGTACGCGGCATTAGCGAAGGATCGTTACTGATTGAAGTCATTTTTATTCCTGCCTGGCAAAGTAACACATGGCATGAAAGTAAGTGATTGCAGGGCAAAGGTGTCAGGCTGGACGCGTTAAAGATATGGATTTTATTGCTGCACCGTATGGTTTTGTGATGGACATTTTACTTTCAGATAGAGGTCTTAATCGTTCCGCGCCGTCAAAACATCCTGTTACACATGCGTTACTATTTATCAATGGGCAGATCCACATGGATTATCTGGATATTTAGATATGGATGATTTGCACACAATCCCGGCGGCGCTGCGCTTGGCCGGGCTACAAATGTACACGGACGTAGCCCGGCCAAGCGCAGCGCCGCCGGGGAAACCGCAGGCACAAAAAAACCTGCCGAAGCAGGTCTTTTCTTCATCAGCGGCTAAAACTTAGCGCGCCAACCAACCGCCATCGACAGCCACGGTGTAACCGTTGATGTAGTCAGATGCCGGAGAAGCCAGGAACACAATCGGCCCCATCAGATCGCTTGGCAGACCCCAACGACCCGCTGGGATACGCTCAAGGATAGCAGCGCTACGCTCTTCGTCAGCACGCAGCTGCTGGGTATTGTTGGTAGCCATGTAGCCTGGGGCAATGGCGTTAACATTGATGCCGTGCTGCGCCCATTCGTTCGCCATCAGACGGGTAACGCCCATCACGCCGCTTTTTGATGCGGTGTAAGATGGCACACGGATGCCGCCCTGGAAGGAGAGCATGGACGCGATATTGATGATTTTGCCGCCTTTACCCTGCGCGATGAAGTGCTTAGCCGCAGCCTGAGCCATGAAGAACACGCTCTTGATGTTCAGGTTCATGACGTCATCCCAGTCTTTTTCGCTGAAGTTGATAGCATCTTCACGACGAATCAGACCCGCGTTGTTCACCAGAATATCGATATGACCGTATTCTGCCACCGCGCGCTCCAGCAGTGCCGGGATACCATCAATCTGACGCAGATCAGCGGTCAGGCTCAGGAAACGACGGCCCAGTGCGGTGACACGTTCAATGGTTTCAGTCGGTTCAACGATGTTGATACCGACGATGTCGCATCCAGCTTCTGCCAGACCCAGCGCCATACCCTGACCCAGACCGGTATCACAACCCGTGACGACGGCAACTTTACCTTGCAGAGAGAATGAATCCAAAATCATTTTATATTCCTTGTTGTTAGCGCCTGTACCGGACAGGCATTGTTATCTAATGCTGTCCGCGCCTAGCGCAGATCCTTCACTGCTACGTGATCCATGTCGTCGAAGACCTGGTTCTCGCCCACCATCCCCCAGATGAAGGTATACGCTTTGGTACCCACACCTGAATGGATTGACCAGCTCGGTGAAATCACCGCCTGTTCGTTGTGCATCACCACGTGACGGGTTTCCTGCGGTTGCCCCATCATGTGGAACACGCAGCTGTCTTCATCCATGTTGAAGTAGAAGTAGACTTCCATGCGACGCTCATGGGTATGGCACGGCATGGTATTCCACAAGTTGCCCGGTGCTAGCTCGGTCAGACCCATGCTGAGCTGGCAGGTTTCCAGCACATCAGGAACAAAATATTTGTTAATGGTACGGCGGTTGCTAGTGAGGTTATCCCCCAGCGTGACCGGCGCGACGTCGGCTGGCGTCACTTTTTTGGTTGGGTACGTGGTATGAGCCGGGGCGCAGTTGTAGTAAAACTTCGCCGGTTTCGCCGCATCAACACTTGCGAACACCACCTCTTTAGCCCCTTTACCCACGTAAAGCGCATCGCGATGGCCAATTTCATAACACTTGCCGTCAACGGTAATCGTACCCGCGCCGCCAATATTGATAACACCCAGTTCACGACGCTCCAGGAAGAAGCTAACGCCAAGCTGTTTACCCACTTCGCCACCGACTGAGACCGTTTTAGCAACCGGCATAATGCCGCCAACGATAATGCGGTCGATATGGCTGTAAACCATGGTGTACTCGTCAGCGACGAAAACCTGCTCAACTAAAAACTCGTCACGAAGGCCCTGTGTATCCAGTGTCTTTGCATGTGCGCTGTGAATGCTCTGTCTTACTTCCACCTTAACCTCCAGGAAAATGTGGCTACGTACTCTTATAGCAGAACGAAACTCCATTCCACTTTCTTAATGCCCTTATCTTATCGCTGATGAAACGTGTTTTCAATTCCAAATAAAACATCGTTTCATTTTTTCTGTGAATTAATATCAAAAATGCAAAATGGATCACGAATACGTTATTACGCACGATAAGCTAAAGCCAAAAATCACTATTATTCATTTGGTTACATGTTTCTTTGAAAAATAACCTTAAATAGGTAAATGATGTCGCAAAAACGAAGGTTGGCTTGACAGTGCGCGACAGAGCACTGCAAAAAAATCGCAGAAATGCGCATTTTTCGTATAAAGTGCGTCTGACATCACAAACAATGAAACGTTGTTTTGATAAATTGACACCAGACTTTTAAAATAACATCCACATCGGCCAGCGAGGATGACAGGCCACGCGACCGCTGGAGTAAAGGAGATCATCATGGCTAAAGGCATGCGGGTAAAATTGAACTACGAGGTCAGCCGCGACCCGGACACCGGCGCGGAAGTCACCCGCTTAACCCCACCAGAGGTAACGTGTCATCGTAACTACTTCTATCAGAAGTGTTTCTTTAACGATGGTAGCCACCTTTTATTCGCGGGCGAGTTCGATGGCCATTGGAACTACTATTTACTGGATGTGGCAAATGCCGAAGCAATCCAACTGACTGAAGGCGCTGGCGACAACACCTTTGGCGGTTTCCTGTCTCCAGATGACAAGTCTCTCTATTATGTTAAGAACGACCGCACGTTACTGGAAGTTAACCTGAAAACGTTGGCTGAACGTGAAGTTTACCGTGTGCCTGACGACTGGGTTGGCTACGGCACCTGGGTCTCTAACAGCGATTGCACCAAGCTGGTCGGTATTGAAATTGCCAAAAGCGACTGGACGCCGCTGAACGACTGGCAGCTGTTCCACGACTTCTTCCATAAAGGTCCGCACTGCCGTCTGCTGCGTGTTGACCTGAAAACCGGCGAAAGCGCGGTGATTCACGAAGAAAAAAACTGGCTCGGCCACCCGATTTATCGTCCGTTCGACGACAGCACGGTTGCCTTCTGCCACGAAGGCCCGCACGACCTGGTCGATGCGCGTATGTGGATGGTTAATGAAGACGGCAGCAACGTGCGTAAAGTGAAAGAGCATGCCGAAGGCGAAAGCTGTACTCACGAATTCTGGGTACCAAACGGTTCGGCTCTGGTCTACGTTTCCTACCTGAAAGGAAAACAGGGTCGTACGATTTACCGCTTCAACCCAGACACTAACGTCAACGAAGCGCTGATGCAGATGCCTGCTTGTTCCCATCTGATGAGCAACTTCGACGGTACCCTGCTGGTCGGTGACGGTTCCGGTACGCCGGTCGATGTGAAAGACACCAGCGGTTACACCATCGATAACGATCCTTACCTGTACGCGTTCGACGTCGCGAAACAGGCTTACTTCCGCGTTGCCCGCCACGATACCTCTTGGGCAACGGTACAAAACAGCCGTCAGGTCACTCACCCGCATCCGTCCTTTACCCCGGACGACAGCGCGGTGCTGTTTAGCTCTGACAAAGATGGCAAACCGGCGCTGTATATCGCCAAACTGCCTGCTGAGCGCGTTTTAATGAAAGCGTAATACCTTCTGAGTTTGTGTTTCTGTAACTGGCCTTGCCCTCCTTTTGGAGGGCCTTTTTTTGCCTTTTTTTGGGGCAGTGCAGGAACCCTCACCCTAGCCCTCTCCCTTAAAAAGGGAGAGGGAACCGTTACGTGCGACTTTATAGTATTGAGCAACGTTTTTTGTCCCCTCGCCCCTTTGAGGAGAGGGTTAGGGTGAGGGGACCGTTGCGTGCGGCTTTAAATATTGAGCAGCACTCTCAACACCCACACGGACTGTCCCCTCGCCCCTTTGGGGAGAGGGTTAGGGTGAGGGGAATTCACGCACAATCTCAAAAAACGAAAACCCCCGGCCAAATGCTCCGGGGGAAAACCGATGAGAGTCTGTATTTATTAGAAGGAGTAAGCCACACCCACACGCAGACGGGTCTGGCGTTCGTCGGTAGATTTCACGCCCACGTTACCCACTTCGAAATATGGAGACCAGTTTTTGTCCCATTTGTAGGCCAGCTTGGCATTATATTCATTGCTATAGGCTTTATTGTTATTGCGGTACAGGCTCTTATGCTGATCGTCAGCCACGGTACTGCGCGCATAAACATAGTTCAGCTCAGCACGCCAGTCGCCCATCGCCCAACCAACCCAGGTATCCACTTTATTGACTTTATCGTCGACGCCGCCGCCATTGCTTGATGTCGCTGGCACACGGGTATATTCGTAGCGGTAGCGAGCAGCAACATAGAAACCATTATCAAAGCTGTATTGCGCATGCAGATACGGTTTATAGATAGAGAAGCTATCTTTACTTTCAATATTAAAGCCCGGCGTCAGCGCAATGTTGTCCGTCGCTTTCCAGCGCCAGTTAATGGATTCTTCATGACCATTACCTACAATTTCGTTAAATGGTCGATCTTGTTTATCGGTATCACCGCCGGTCTTCCACTTCGCTTCCACGCCAAAGCCCAGACCATTATCAAAACGGTGTGAAACAGCAACACGGTCTGCGTTAGAACCACTGTCAATATATTCATGACGCAGGTCGACGGTTACCGCTGATGCGGCAAAAGACATGCTGGATAATACTGCCAGGGCCAGTACTTTCTTAAACATTTGCTATCCCTCAATTGAAATCATGTTTCTTTATTATGAAATTGGATTTTATTTTTTAAGAATATGCATTTTAGTGATCAAGATCGTAATTGTTTGTTTCATAAAAAGTGGCACACGAAGGACGTGATTAAGCTCAACAAAAAACAGACATAAACTCAAAAAAATAGAACGCAGATCACACAAACTGATTTAACCTGAATTATATTTTCAATAATTTACTTAACTTACAACAAGTTAACCAAATACAAATAACCACCGTTATTTTTATTAATGGTGATAATTTGTCAGCAATTAATACCAATGGTTAGCATAAGCTAATGAGTCGTATGTGTAATAGACACAAATAAACATAAATGCATTAAGGAATGGGCTAGACGAAATCGTTTTTTTAAACTCGATAATCAGGATGCAGAAACAAAAAAAGACCTCAAATGAGGTCTTCCTTAGCCAATGTAATTTGAAAGGAAATAACTAAATATCTCGTTCCACCGCGAGCGCCACACCCTGACCGCCACCAATGCATAACGTCGCTAGCCCCTTGCGAGCATCACGTTTAACCATCTCGTGCACCAGTGAAACAAGGATACGACAACCGGATGCGCCAATAGGATGCCCCAGCGCAATCGCCCCGCCGTTAACATTCACTTTCTGCTCATTCCATTCGAGCATTCTGCCAACCGAAATAGCCTGCGCGGCAAAGGCCTCATTGGCTTCAATCAGATCGACATCACTGAGCTGCCAGCCCGCCCGCTCAAGGCAACGACGCGTGGCATAAACCGGTGCAATTCCCATTAATGCCGGATCGACACCGACGCTGGCAAACGCACGAATCCTGGCAAGGATCGGCAGCCCCAGCTCCAGCGCTTTGCTTTCGCTCATCATCAGTACCGCAGCGGCACCGTCATTAATAGAAGAGGCGTTACCAGCAGTCACTGAACCGGCACTTTCAAAGGAGGGAATAAGCTGCGCCAGCCCTTCAGCACTGGGGTCTGTTTGCGGCTGTTCATCGGTATCCACAACCTGAGAGCCGCCGCCCGGCAGCGAATTATTGACCGGTACGATTTCCTCGCAAAAACGCCCCGAATCAATCGCCTTACGCGCTTTTTGCTGCGAGCTCAGCGCCCACGCATCTTGTTGCTCGCGGCTGATTCCGTATTCGCGCGCCAGATTTTCTGCCGTGACGCCCATATGGTAATCATTGAAGGCATCCCACAGGCCGTCATGAACGAGGCTATCAATCAACTGACTGTTGCCAAGCTGTGCGCCAGTTCGGCTGTCGGTCAACACGTGCGGGGCGCGACTCATATTCTCCTGTCCGCCCGCAATCACCACGTCCGCCTCACCGCATTGAATCGCCTGGGTTGCGAGATGTAGCGCCTTAAGACCAGAACCGCAAACGTCGTTAATGGTGATTGCCGAAACGGTATTAGGCAGCCCGCCTTTAATCGCCGACTGCCGCGCGGGATTTTGTCCGGTGCCCGCCGTCAATACCTGGCCAATTATCACTTCATCAATAACGGCGGCGGAAATTCCGCTGCGAGTGACCAGGGCATTGATCACAAGGCTGCCCAGTTCCACGGCAGAATGACGCGCCAGCGCCCCCTGAAAACAACCGATGGGCGTCCGGACAGCACCTACGATAACGACATCTTTCATCTCAACCTCAGCGCAAATTAATCCGCACATAGTAGATGATTGTTATCAAATTTTTTCGTAGTTGTTTAAAAAAAGTGAGTTTTATCACAAAGGAAATTCGTATCCCGCACATTATGCCGGAACCTGCTGTAGGTACTGTCGTAGCCAGCTTCCCGCGGCGCCCAATGGCGCTTCTTTGTGCCAAAGTAAATCGATAGAAACCGACATCGGCCAACCGGCAATATCCAGCATCGTAAGCTCTGCGGAACGGGAGAATTCCTCCACCAGCGCGCAAGGTAATGCACACCAGCCGAGTCCCTGCGCCGCCATACTCAATAACATCAGATAGTTGGGTGCAGACCACACGGGCCCTCGCGCTGGCGTATTCTGTTTTTCGAGATAGGTGTTCAGGCGCAGTTCACGCCAGGTTTGTAAAAGCTCCCACTCCACACCGCGTTGTTCAACAAGCGGGTGAGTGGGCGAAACGTAGATAGCCATTCGGGTCTGCATAGGCAGCCGGGTATGCCCGATATCGGTAGGATAGTCATCTCGCGCTTCAATTAAGCCAACCTGAGCACGTCCTTTTTGCAGCAAATCAATAACGTCATCATCCTCCCCCACCAGGCATTCAAACTCAGTATGCGGAAACCGACTGTCGAACTGCGCCAGCAGATCTTCCAGCACATCGGGATGCAGCGTATCGGAAAGAACAAACGCCAGCCGCGCTTCCGTTTCACCGCTTAACGACACCGCCAGTTCGTCCAGCCGCTCGCTGGCCGCCAGAATCGCCTGGACATAACTCAAGACGCGCTGCCCCTCTGCGGTCAGTACCGGCTGACGAGCGCGACGATCAAACAACGTAACGCCGATATCCGCCTCCAGATGAGCGATAGCCGTACTGATGGTGGACTGGCTTTTACGCAAACGTCGGGCCGCCGCAGAGAACGATCCGCAGGCCACGGTTTCGACAAATGCCGTCAGGGCTTCAGGAGAATAACGCATGAAGTATCTACTTTATCGATGGGTTCTATCTTTTACTTATCATAATTACCCATAAAATACCCACAACAACGTTCAAAAATTGAAAGGTCATCAAATGCAGCACGATTCATTACATCGCAGAAAACTCCCGGAGCGTATCTTCCATGCCGTTTGCTTTGAGGGGATCGCCACGGCGATCCTCGCGCCAACCGCCGCCTGGCTGATGCAGCGTTCCGTCGTGGAAATGGGCGGCTTAACGATCATCCTCGCCACCACCGCCATGATCTGGAACATCATCTATAACGCCGGCTTCGACCGACTGTGGCCGGTTACTCGCGTAAAGCGCACCGCCAAAGTTCGCGCCTTGCATGCATTGGGTTTTGAATGTGGGTTCATCGTCATCGGCGTGGGCATTGTGTCATTCGTACTGGGCGTCACGCTGCTACAGGCGTTCACTCTGGAAATAGGCTTCTTCTTGTTCTTCCTGCCCTACACCATGCTCTATAACTGGGTCTACGACACCCTGCGTGAGCGGGTGATTAAGCGTCGTTTAGCCCGTCACTGTGCATAAAATCACGCGATATTTCAGACCGATAGGTGTCGGTCTGAAAATGCTCAGCCACACGAAAAGCTAATTATGGTAAATTATCCGCCATTTTTTCGGTTTTATGGTTGATATATTCAGACAATGTCTAAAATTTGGTCTAAAGAAGAGACGCTCTGGAGCTTTGCCTTATATGGCACTGCCGTCGGAGCAGGAACCCTGTTCCTGCCCATCCAGTTGGGTGCCGCAGGCGCCGTGGTGCTGTTTATTACTGCCCTCGTCGCCTGGCCCCTGACGTACTGGCCACACCGCGCGTTATGCCAGTTCATTTTATCTGCTAACACTCCCGCAAGCGTCGGGATTACCGGTGCTGTCAGCCACTATTACGGCAAGAAGATTGGCAATCTGATTACCGCACTCTACTTTGTCGCATTCTTTGTGGTGGTTCTCATCTATGCGGTAGCCATTACCAACTCATTAGCAGAGCAGATTTCCCACTATCGGCCAGTCGATTTGCCGCTGCGTGCGCTTCTCAGTCTCGGGGTGGTATTGCTGTTGAACCTGATCTTTTTGACCGGTCGCCAGACCACGATCAAAGTGATGGGAATGCTGGTCTTTCCGCTTATCGCCTACTTCCTGTTCCTGTCGATTTTTCTTATCGGAAGCTGGCAGCCGTCGCTGTTGACCACTCAGATGGAAGTGAATACCCATACGATGCATCAGGTATGGTTATCAATTCCCGTGATGGTTTTCGCTTTTAGCCATACGCCTATTATCTCCACCTTCGCCATCGACCGGCGGGAGAAGTATGGCGAGCAAGCCATGGGTAAATGCAAAAAAATCATGAAGGTGGCGTATCTCATCATCTGCCTGAGCGTGTTGTTCTTTGTGTTCAGCTGTTTGATGTCGATTCCGCCGTCTTATATTAATGCGGCGAAAAATGAAGGGGTGACCATCCTTTCTGCGCTGTCGATGGTGCCAAACTCCCCAAGCTGGCTGTCAATTTCTGGCATTATTGTGGCAGTGGTGGCGATGTCAAAATCGTTCCTCGGCACCTATTTTGGCGTGATTGAAGGCGCAAGCGAAATGGTGAAGTCGTCGCTTAATCAGGTTGGCGTGCGTAAGAGCCGCTCATTTAACCGCGGCCTGTCTATCATGCTGGTGTCGACGCTGACGTTTATCGTGTGCTGCATTAATCCAAATGCTATCTCGATGATTTACGCCATCAGCGGCCCGTTGATTGCCATGATCCTGTTTATCATGCCGACGCTTTCAACCTACCTTATCCCAGCGCTCAAGCCTTACCGCTCTATCGGTAGCCTGATTACGCTGATTGTGGGTCTGATGTGCGTGTCGGTGATGTTTCTCGGGTAATCCCCAATAGATGAACAAAAGGCCTGTCAGAGTAACCTGACAGGCCTTTTTTATTGTGAAAATCATGACATTCCCGGCGGCGCTACGCTTGGCCGGGCTACGATGCTAATGTGCGTGTCGGTGATGTTCCTCGGGTAATCCCCAATAGATAAACAAAAGGCCTGCCAGGGTAACCTGACAGGCCTTTTTTATTCGAACACCAGAACCAGGTAGGCCTGATAAGCGTAGCGCCATCAGGCAATTCGGTACGGGTTGCCGGATGGCGGCTTCGCCTTATCCGGCCTACAAGTTTACAGCGCCATATCGTGCTGTGGGGAGGCGCTCGCCGGTTGTTCCTGCGCCGGTTTCGCTTCCATCACTTTCACTTGCGTTTGCGGCATCTGAATCACCGGCGGCTTCGTCAGTTGCAGCGTCGCGGCAGTGTCATCCCAGACTTGCTGCGTCAGCGCGGTATTACCATTCAGGTTCTGACCAAAGCTCGGTACGATACCGCGAATTTTGTTCTGCCACTCTGGTGAGTTGAACTGCTCAGGGAACAGTTTCTTAATCACGTTCAGGGTGATTGGAGCCGCAGTAGATGCACCTGGTGATGCGCCAAGCAGTGCGGAAATCGTGCGCTGCTGGTCAACAACCACTTCGGTACCCAACTTCAGCACGCCGCCTTTGTCCGCGTCTTTCTTAATAATCTGCACGCGTTGACCCGCCTGGATCAGTTTCCAGTCTTCTTTACGCGCGCCAGGATAGTACTCTTTCAGGGCGGCAAAGCGGTCATCATCACTCAGCATTACCTGGCTTATCAGGTATTTCACCAAATCGAAGTTATCCAGACCGACGTGGGTCATTGGCATCACGTTGCTGGTCGTGGTGGTGCTTAACAGGTCAAAGAATGAACCCTGTTTGAGGAACTTGGTGGAGAAGGTGGCGAATGGCCCAAACAGCACCACGCGTTTGCCGTCGATAAAGCGCGCATCGATGTGCGGCACTGACATTGGCGGCGCGCCCACGGAAGCCTGTCCGTAAACTTTTTGCTGGTGCAGACGCGTCACATCTGGGTTTTCGGTCATCAGGAAGGAACCACCGACCGGGAAGCCCGCATAATTGTCCGCTTCTGGAATACCGGTTTTTTGCAGCAGTTTCAGAGCCCCGCCGCCCGCACCAATAAACACGTATTTCGCGTCAATCGCATGCTGTTTACCGTTGTTCACGTCTTCAATGGTAACGTGCCAGGAGTTATCCCCGTTACGTTTAAATTCAGTGACTTCTGAGGAGGTTTGCAGCGAGAAGTGGTCGTTCTTTTGCAGGCTGCTAACCAGTTGGCGAGTGATTTCGCCGTAGTTCACGTCAGTGCCCGCAGGTGTCCAGGTCGCGGCAACTTTCTGCTGTGGATCACGACCGTCCATCACCAGCGGCGCCCACTGAGCAATCTGCTGATGATCGGTGGAGAATTTCATGCCCTGGAACAGGGTGGTTTTCTGCAACGCGTCATAACGCTTGCCGAGATAATCGACATTTTTATCGCCCCACACAAAGCTCATATGCGGCGTGGAGTTAATAAAGGAGTGCGGATTATTCAAGATGCCGCGCTTCACCTGTGAAGACCAGAACTGGCGGGAAATCATAAACTGCTCGTTAATTTCCAGCGCTTTGGTCACATCGATAGTGCCGTCAGGGCGCTCCGGGGTGTAGTTCAATTCCATATTGGCAGAGTGGCCGGTACCGGCGTTATTCCAGCCGTTGGAGGATTCGAGTGCCACTTTGTCGAGCTTCTCGACCATGACCTGTTTCCAGTCCGGTTGCAGCTCCTGCAGCCAGGTGCCCAACGATGCGCTCATGATCCCGCCTCCGATAAGCAGGACATCCGTTTTTTGCGTCGTATCGGTATTTGCGTAAGCGGCTGAGTTAACCAGCAGCGCGATTGTCGCCAGAGAGAATAGTTTTTTATTAATTGCAGGCATAATGATGATATTCGCATAGCTTTATGTAATGTGTGCGCTAATGGTAGCGCACTTTTACATTATTTTAAAATACCACTCATTTTCCACCTGGAGTTATTAACATTTATACCCATATTGCTTTTTTTAATTAAAAAAAGCAGCCATATAATTAACATGGAAATAAAGGCTAACCAACTCATTCCTATAAGATTAATTAATGCAGGCCGAATTCCGCCATTAATTGCTGACGCAGCGCAACAAAATCAAGACTACTGCGCACACGCGGACGAGGCAGCGCCACCTCGATAGTCCGGATCGGGTCTCCCTTCATTTTTGGCAAGATAACGACCCGGTCAGCCAGGTAAATCGCCTCCTCCAGATCGTGGGTCACCAGCACCATCGTGATTTTTTCAACCTCATGAATTCGCGCCAGCTCCTCCTGCATGGTGATTTTGGTCATCGCATCCAGCGCCCCCAAGGGCTCATCCAGCAGCAGAATCTCAGGCTGGATGGTCAGCGCACGCGCGATCCCGACACGTTGGGCCATACCACCCGAGAGCTGCTTTGGCAGCGCCTGCTCACAATGACTCAAGCCCACCAGCTCAATAGCTTCTTTGGCACGCTCGCGCGCCTTCTTGCGGGGAACGCCCTGTACATCGAGACTAAAGCTGACGTTTTCCAATACCGTTAGCCAAGGCAACAGGCGCGGCTCCTGGAAAATAACCGCCCGTTCGCGGCTCATACCGTGAATCTCCTGACCATCAATCACCACATCACCACCGTCCGGTGTCTCCAGTCCTGCCAGAATACGCAGCAGTGTGGTTTTCCCGCAGCCGCTGGGGCCGACGATGGCGATGCTCTGACCGCTATCAATCTGTAAATTGAGGTCACGGAAGACATCAAACGGTTTCCCTTCAAGGGAAAAGGTCTTACGTAAGCGACGAATGGAAATATCGCCGCGCTGAGCCTGAGCGGTTGTTGTCATTATGCACCTTCCGTTTTCAGCAAAATGGTTGACGCTTTCAACTGACCTTTTTGTATCACGCCATCGCGCTCGAGAATATCCAGCCAGAACTGCACATCATGCGGTTCTGCGAGGCCACCTTTGCGCACGCCATAACCGGTAAAGTACTGCGCCACTTCTGGATTTTCACCGCGCTCCTTGAGGATTTTCGCCATGATTTCACGGACTTTTTCCGGGTTATCACGGGCATAATCCAGTGCTCGTGCAGACTCTACGACGAAGATACGTGCGGCATCCGGGTGCTTTTTCACGAAATCAGCGCGCAGCACCGTAAAGCCACCGGCAATCGGGCCAAGCACGTCGGCGTCGTTGAAGATAGGTCGCAAGCCGCCGTGGCTGCGTGCTGCGCCTTCAAAAGTTGTCTGCCAGTAGCCAAACGCAGCCACATCGACCTGACCTGAACGCAGCGTCTGCTCAAGCTGTGGGCCCGGTACCGCAACAGGTTTGGCGGCATTTTCCGGCAGGTTTACCTGATGCAGCGCTTCTCGTAGGGTGTAATCCAGATGCGCCCCCAGCGTGTTGACGGCTACCGTTTTACCGACTAAATCTTTGACAGATTTAATCGGGCTATCTTCCTTCACGTAGAAGATTGATTTGGTGGTCTCGTTGATGCCATTAGTCGGATACGCCGCCACAAAGTCGTTACCGTTGGCGATGGAGTTAATCACCGCAGGCGTGGCCGCCGAACCGATATCAATACTGTTTGAAGCCAGTGCAAATAACGATTCCGGGCCGCCGCTGGCATAACCGGCATTCTTAATCGATACGCCAGTACCTTTGAAATAACCCAGCGCGTCCGCTAATTCATGGGCGGAGATACCGCCGTAGCTCGCCATATAGCGCATCGTGACCTCATCCTGAGCTCGCACGGATGCGCTGGTGCCAAAGAGGATAAGTGCCGCAGCCCACACAAATTTAATCTGTTTTTTCATTATAAAAGTCCTGTTTGGCGATATTAAAAAACGCAAAATAATGTGCAAAAGAATTAATGATCACGCGTATTCCAGCGACACAGACGGCGCTGTAAAAACACCAGAATGGCGTTCGCTAATAACCCGGCAAAAGCCAGCAGGAATATGGCGGCGAACATCATCGGGATCTGGAAGTTATATTGCGCATTGATAACCCGGAAGCCGATTCCCTGATTGGCGCCGATCATTTCTGCGGCAATCAGCAGCAATAAAGCCGTGGTCGCCGACAGGCGCAGGCCGACAAAAATAGACGGTACAGACGCAGGTACAATCACGCGGTAAAACAGCGTCAGGCGTCCGGCCCCAAAGGTTTTCGCCATCTCTAAGAGTTTAGAATCAACCTCTTTTACTCCACTGATGGTCGACAGCAGAATCGGGAACAGTGCCGCCCAGAAAATCACGAACACTTTCGAGGTTTCCCCCAGCCCCAACAACAGAATAAAGATCGGGTAAAGCGCCAACGCTGAAGTCTGGCGGAAGAGCTGAAGAATCGGATCCAGCGCCTGCTCTAGCGGGCGAATTTGTCCCATAAACAGTCCCAGCGGGATCCCCACCACGATCGCGGCGAAGAAGGCCAGTCCGGCTCGTTGCAGGCTGATGGTGATATCCCCCAACAGTGCGCCCTGGGTTATCCCATTCCACAGCGCAGTGAAGATTTTATCCAGCGGCGGGATCACCGCCGCATTCATCCATCCTGCACTGCTGGCAATCTGCCAACCGGCGAAAAACAGCACCAGCAGGCCGTAACGAGCAATCAATGACATGCTGCGTTGATACCACACTTTGTAAGCAGGCGTTGCCGGGCGACGGGCCTTCAGGCGAATTCGGGTCGTGGAATAGAACATAGAGCCTCCTCAAGCCACTTTGGCGTTGCGCACGGCGCTGTAGCGGTTGCTGGCAAACGGCAACCCCAGATTTTCGCGCAGCGTTTTGCCTTCATACTGGGTGCGGAACAGTCCACGTTTTTGCAGAATCGGCACCACCAGCTCGATAAAATCATCCAGTCCACCCGGCAGCCACGGCGGCAGCACGTTGAAACCATCTGCGGCTTCATTCTCAAACCATTCCTGCAAAATATCCGCAACCTGCTCGGCGCTGCCCACCACGGTGAAGTGCCCACGCGCAGTTGCAACCCATTGATAAAGCTCACGGATAGTAAAGTTATTTTCATCGGCGATCTGGCGGATCAGTTCCGGGCGCGACTTCATTCCCTCGGTGACCGGCAGCGGTGGTAACGGGCCGTCTGGATCGAATTTACCCAGGTCGATCCCGCCCCCGGCGAGGCCGTTTAGCAGGGCAATACCGTCAGCTTCAACAATCAGCGAGGTCAGTTTGTGATACTTCTCTTTCGCCTCTTCCTCAGTGCGACCGATAAACGGCGCCACACCCGGCATGATCAACACATGATCGGGATTGCGGCCAACGGCACGAGCGCGATTTTTAATATCACGATAGAAATCCTGCGCGGTTTCCAGATGCTGATGCGAGGTGAAAATGACCTCGGCGGTGGCCGCCGCTAGCGCGCGTCCGCTTTCCGATTGTCCCGCCTGGACGATTACCGGCTGGCCTTGCGGCGAACGAGGCACGTTCAACGGGCCACGGACTTTAAAGAATTTGCCGACGTGGTTGGTGTCGTGCACCTTATCCCGGTCAAAGAATTGCCCAGAAGCTTTGTCACGCAGGAATGCGTCGTCTTCAAAGCTATCCCACAATTTTTTCACCACTTCCACATGCTCTTTCGCGCGCTGATAGCGGTACTCGTGTGGGTGCTGAGTGTCGAGGTTGAAGTTGTGGGCTGCCGCTTCAGTGGCGGTCGTCACCACGTTCCAGCCCGCACGACCACCGGAGATTAAGTCCAGCGAGGCGAATTTGCGCGCCAGGTTGTAGGGTTCTTCATAAGTGGTGGAAGCGGTGGCGATAAAGCCAATATTTTGCGTCAGCGGCGCCAGCGCAGAGAACAGGGTGACGGGTTCAAAGCCTGCCACTTTCGCCGTGCCGCCGTCGGTGACGCCAGAGGCCGGGATCGCCAAACCATCGGCGAGGAAGTAAGCATCAAATAAGCCACGTTCAGCGGTCTGCGCTAGCTGCTTATGGAATTCGAAACTGGTTGCGCCATCAGCGGGCTGATCGGGATGGCGCCAGGCCGCAATATGCTGGCCGCCGCCGGGAAGAAAGGCACCTAACTTGATTTGTCTGCTCATTCTGGTTTGCTCCTGATTCATGGCCGGGGTTTGGGCTTGAATCAAGATAGCCAGAATGAGCGCTCATTCTGAAATAACAAATATTGAGTACGTTATTTACATTTTCGCAATAAGAAATCTGAGTGCTTACAACAATCAGTTATTAGCTATCGGTTTTTGCCTCGTCGCGAGGCATTCTGGTTTGCGCCTGTTCACGTTGCCAGCCCGGTAATTCCGCCAGCGTTATCCCCTTCGGTACAACGCGATGCTTCAGGCAGGCCACACGCTGAGAACGGTAAATGCTGGTGTACCCGGAGACCAGATAGGCGACCACGCAGCCCATCGCCGCATAAATGCCGATATCCGCCCCAAACAGTTCAATCGCCATCAACGTTGAGGCAATGGGTGTATTGGCGGCTCCAGCAAACACCGCGACAAAACCGATCCCGGCGAGAAAGGTAAACGGCAGATGCAAAAGCGGCGCCAGCGCATTGCCGAGCGTTGCACCTATGTAAAACAGCGGCGTCACTTCGCCGCCCTTAAAGCCGCTACCCAGCGACATTACGGTAAATGCCAGCTTACCGAGAAAATCCCACGGCGCTAGCGGGTGCTGGAAAGCATCGACAATCACCGGAATACCCAGACCAATGTAGCGGTCAGCATGCAGCAGGTAGACTGCGACCGCGATAATCACCCCACCAATAAATGGACGCAGTGGTGCATAGGCGATATGTGTTTTCATCATGCCGCCAATCAGGTGTGTCACATCGGCAAAAACGCGAGCCGCCAGGCCAAAACAGCAGCCTGCAATAATGACCGCCGCCAGTGTCCAGATAGACATCTGCGGGATCAGCGACATCGCATAGTGGGTGTGATGCACGCCCCACATCAACCCCACCTGATCGGCGACAATTGCCGCTAGCAGGCAGGGAAAAATGGCCGTGTAGTGCATCCGGCCTATCGTCATCACTTCAAGGCCGAAAATCGCCCCCGCCAGCGGCGTACCAAATACCGAAGAAAATCCCGCGCTAACGCCTGTCATCAATACCATCCGCCGCGCGTCATCGTTGAGTTTCAGTACCGAGGTAAATTGATCCGCGATTGAGGCTCCCATTTGTACCGCAGTGCCTTCGCGTCCAACTGATGCGCCAAACAGATGAGAAATCACCGTGCCGATAAACACCAGCGGCGCCATCCGCAGCCCAATCACCTTCGCAGGGCTGTGAACCTGTTCAAGGATCAGGTTATTCCCCGCTTCCACTGACCGACCAAAACGTAAGTAAACCCAACCCACGACAAAACCGGCAAACGGCAACAGCCAGATAAGCCAATGATGTTGAATACGGGAAGCGGTCGCCCAATCGAGTGAGAAGAGAAATAGCGCTGAGGCCGAGCCACCCAGAACGGCAATGACCAGTGCCAGCAGCAACCATTGCAACAGGAAGAAAAGCGAATTTTTACGAGCGAAGTGTTCAAAGTGCATTGACGCATCCTTAGATGAATTAATCATCCTGGACGCGATAGAGGTGTGCCTGTTCATTCCCGGTCCAGGAATAGAAACAGGCATCATCAGCCACACGGCGGTTCAAGGGGGAATGCCATCCCCTGCGCAAATATATTAGCATGCGAATGATTTGAGCAAAATACTTTACGATTTGAATGTTTCTAACGGGAACGGTCTGTCCTGTACCACCGTTTTCATCACCAGCGTCGAGCGTAGATGCTGTACGCCAGGCATAGCAGAAAGCTTCTGATCGTAGAGTTTCTGGAAGGAGGAAAGATCGCGGGTGACCACCTGCATTAAATAATCCGGATCGCCAAACAAGCGTTGAGCAAGCACGATCTGCGGGATCTCTTCTACCGCCTCTTCAAAGGCGCTCACCGCTTTTTTATCCCCCTCTTTTAAGGTGGCAAACACCAGCGCGACGAAGTTAAAGCCCATCTTTCCCGGGTCGAGGTTAGCGCGATAGCCCGTAATGACCCCTTCTTGCTCCAGTGCCCGTAAACGTCGGTGGCATGGTGAAAGGCTTAAATTTACTCGCTCAGCCAACTCAGTAATCGATAAACGGCCATCCGCTTGTAGTTCAGCAAGAATTTTTCGATCAATGCTATCCATTTGGAAGATTCTCTCTCTAACCGGAATTTTTCAGCATAACATTGAAAGCTCATTGCGCTGAAATCCCGATATTCTTTCGTTAACGGGTTCTGTGATAACACAATGAAAAATAACGGAGTATACGGGTAATGGAAATGAGTCTGGTGGCCGGGTTCTGGCTGGTTTCTTTTTTGTTGATTATGACGCCAGGGGCGGATTGGGCCTACACCATCAGCGCAGGGATCCATGGCCGTGCAATCTTACCTGCGGTAGCGGGGCTAATATCAGGGCATCTATTGGCAACTATTGTGGTGGTCGCAGGGGTGGGCGTGCTGATTGCCGGGCATCCACTGGCGTTGTCAGCCATTACGCTACTGGGTGCGCTGTATTTATTGTGGCTTGGTATCTCACTGCTACGCCATCCGGCGACCGTCTCCAGCACTCGCCCACAAAGCGGTGGCTGGAATCAGTGGGCGTTGAAAGGTTTATGTATTAGCGGGCTGAATCCAAAGGTATTTTTATTGTTCCTGGCTTTATTACCACAGTTCACCGACCCGCACGGTCAATGGTCGATGCCCATGCAGATGTCAGCGCTGGGACTGATGCACTTAATCACCTGTACATTAATCTACTTACTGGTTGGCTACGGTTCACGCGCACTACTGGCGAGCCGTCCACAGGCAGCAAGGGTTGTCAGCCGAGTCTCTGGTGGTTTGATGGTCGCGATTGCTGCACTGCTGCTGCTTGAACAAATTCGCTAAAGGGGAATTGCGCCAGCTGGGCTGGCGCAAGGATTCAGGCTCGGATATCGTCGTACTCGCGAGTGTTATCAAACTCGTGTTTAGCAAACGGGCATAGCGGGATGATTTTGCGTTGTTCCTCACGCATCTTCGCCACCACTTTTGCAACCAGTTTTTTGCCGACACCCTGCCCTTTTAGACTCTCATCAACATCGGTGTGTTCAATAATGCTGAGATGTTCACCGGTAGGGACATAGACAATCTCTGCCACCTGGTTACCATCAGCGTCATTGACGTAAAATTTGTTATGACCTTCCAGAATTTCCACATGCCCTCACTTAGTCATGATGACGGTATTTAAGTGCCCCACTCGGGCAGGTATCAATAACGCGAACCACCGTGGCGACGTCAACTTCATCCGGAATAATCCATGGTTTGCGCTTCAGGTTGAACAGCTTTCCGCTGCCACGAACGCAGTTTCCGGAGTGCTGGCACATTGCCGTATTGAAGTAGACATCAATCTTCTCTCCGGTGTAGACGCGATAACCTGCGTCCTGTAGTTCCTTATCCATGACATTGCCTCTATTTTTTATATACGTTCGAGACTAATCATAGACCTGCCGACAGTGAAAATCGTTAATCATTTAACGACGACTTCGCTACGAATACGATTCTGGAACTCGGTGGACTGAGCGGACAACTTCTGCAATTTATCCGTCAACTGCGCTAACACCCGTGGGCCGTCAGAGGAGCGGCCATAAACATAGTCAAAATACACTGTGCAGTCGGCAATTTTACACAGTTTGGCGTAATCGTCCTGTAGATGCGGGAAGTAGATGAAGATCAAGGCTTTGATCTTTGAGTGGAGATGGGTGTTATCGCCGTTGATGCTGGCCTGCGTACCCCGGTATTGCGCATCCTGCTTTTTCTTTATCTTTGCCAGGAAGAAATGAATGCTGGCTATCCGCTGCGTGTGCCACTCAATTTCCATTGCCAGTAACTCTTCATATTTTTGAAGTATTTTCTGATGTTTTTCCTCTTTGCGCTTTAACTCAAACTCATTGAGCATCTTTTTTTCTATTTTCATTTCGGTACGCATGATGAGAAACCATCCACCACCCAATATCGCAAAGCAGAGGATGAGAAGTAATATTATCAGCACAGCACTATCCATACACGAACCCCTTCAATAAGGTATTGATAATTGTCGTCGGGTAAGAGCGACACAACGGGGCGGGAATATTAAATAATGATTGTCAGATACGGAATACAAGCGAAGGGATACTTATCTGGCACAACGATGAGAACCCCCGGCCAGCGTCACCGAGGGGTTTCATCAAAGGGTCTATAGATTAGAAGGAATATGCAACACCTACACGGAAACGGGTCTGGCGGTCATCACGATCGTTAACGCCTACGTTACCCACTTCGCCGTACGGCGCCCAGTTTTTGTCGATTTTGTACGCCACTTTCACGTTATATTCCTGGGAGTATGGCTTGTTATTGTTACGCTTCGTGCCTTCTGAACTACGGGCATAAACGTAGTTCAGCTCAGTACGCCAGTCACCAAACACGTAACCCGCCCAGGCGTCGCCACGGTTAACTTTATCATCGTCTTTGTTAGCATTTGACGGATAACGGGTGTAGTCATAGCGATAACGTGCTGCGACATAGAAGCCGCTGTCGAAGCTATATTGCACGCGCAAATTTGGCTTATAGATAGAACGGCTGTCGTTACTTTCAATATTAAAGCCCGGCTGCACCGAGAAATTCTTATTGAATTTGTACTGATAGCTAATCGATTCTTCGTGACCATTACCAATAAAATCGGCATACGGTTTATCCGTATTATCGCCGCCAGATTTCCATTTCGCTTCGACTGAGAAACCAAAGCCGTTCGCAAAGCGGTGGGAAACCGAGACACGGTCGGCGTTAGTTTTATCTGTCTTGCCACCATCAATAAACTCGTGACGTAAATCGACAGTTACTGCGGATGCAGCAAAAGACGCGCCGCATAAAGCCATCATGACCAGAGATTTCTTGAACATTCAATAACCCTCAATTGGAACCATGTTTCATTTTTATGAAACTGAATTTTATTTTTTTAAGAGGATTGTTTTAGTGATCGAGATCGTAAAGATTTATTTCAAAGTCATAGGAAGTGAAAGGGCGTGATCGGGTTCAATGAATTGGCTCTTGACGGATGGAAAATAAAGATTCAGATCACAACAAAGACTAATTTACAGTAAGCTTACATAACTTTAATAAAATTAATTACGTGATAAAAATCAAATGAATACATTAAATTAATAACGGGAATTACTTATCCATAGACAATAGTAAACACCTGAAACAATATCATTCTAAAGAATTAACCTACGAATAAATTCGCATTTGAAACATATTTTCATCATTCATCAATAGCAAATTTTCAACTTTCAACATTCATTTTCTGACGTCGCCTGATTAGGTCAGACACAGTGTTACACCACCATCCAGCATTCTGCACAATTCAAATACCTCGTAGATGAATTTTTATTGGCTATGGTGCGGTGCCGGAATCTCATCAAGCAAATGCAAGCATTTACCGTGGTAACGCTTAGCCCAACTATCGCGATAGGCCTGGCGGACTATCCAAACATTGAGGTGATTTGCCTGGGAGGAAAATTGTTTAAACATTTACTGGTTACCAGGGGAATAACCTTGACCGAAGCCGTCGGGCGCATTAACGCCGACCTCTATTTCATGGACGTCACGGGTGTGCACCATGCGCCGGATTGACTACAGGAAATTTTGAAGAGGCAGGTGTAAAGCGCTTACTGAGCCAAAGAGCATCCAAAACGATTGTCATGGTTTCGCAGGAGAAGATTAACGCAGCATCCTCGTTTGCCATTGGGGATTGAGTCTGGTGAGTGCCTTGGTTGTGAAGGGGAACTGGGTAAACCGCTGCTAGATGCATTGACGAGCCATCGCGTTTCCATCATTACGGCTTAAATGTTTTGCCAGTATTGCATGATTGGCTTACTGCCAATTCAACTGGCGAGAAAAACAAATGATAATTTTTAGGAATTATTGTAATTCATTAAACTCTTTATTTTACAGCAAGTTAAAGTGACCCTGGTAAATTGCGCTCTGAATAGATTGTGACTTGTGAATAATCTACTACCCTTAAGTTGTTAGATGGAAATATTATCTACAATCCTCACTGCTAATGCAGTTAATATTTAGACATATATATTCAAATTATAGAACCATAAAATCCACAGGGTTAATAACGTTACGATGGGAACAATCTAATTATTTAAATTCACGCCTAACCTCTGCACGTGAAATACCTTATTTACGGCAGAACTCCGGATTAATTTATTAGGACATTTTAAATGACTCATACTTACGATCCTTCAGAACAACCCCATCTCAGAACCGAAAATCCAGACACATACCTCTCAGTGCCTGCACCAACGAGCGGCAGTGCGGTCTCATGGGGTGCCATATTTGCCGGCGCCGTAGCGGCAGCATCTTTAGCAATGATATTACTCATGCTGGGCACCGGGCTAGGGCTGTCCTCCATCTCCCCGTGGGAAGATCATGGGCTAAGCGCGGGTACGATAGGCATCGCAACAATAGCGTGGCTAACGTTTACCCAAATTATCGCTTCCGGTATGGGTGGATATTTAGCCGGGCGTCTGCGGACCAAATGGGTGGATACTCACGTTGATGAGGTCTACTTCCGCGATACCGCACACGGCTTTCTCACATGGGCTGTGGCGGCGCTGATCTCAGCCGTTCTTCTGACCACCACTCTAGGATCGATCGTCAGCGGTGGCGCAAAAGCCGTGGGCGCCGTAGGATCTGTTGCGGCTGGAGCATCTGCCCTCTCCGTTGCCGGTGCGGCGAAGGGATCATCTGAAGTATCCAATGAGTCTATGGGTTACTTTATCAATGCCCTGTTCCGAAAAACCAACGCCGTGGATGCCCAATCAACTATTACCGTTCCACCTGCACAAGCAGTCTCTCCTGCTCAACTTGGCGAGGTGACGGGAATTTTCGTTAATAGTATCGGTTCGGGCTCGCTTCCTCCCGATGATCTTCGCTATATCGCTCAATTAGTTTCACAAAATACCGGGCTCAATCAGGCTGAAGCCGAGCAGCGAGTACAAGGTATTTACGCAAAAGTTCAGTCCAAACTGGAAGAGGCCAAAAAGACCGCCAAAGAGGCCGCTGATACAGCACGTAAAACGACGAGTTATGTCACGCTCTGGACATTTATTTCATTGTTGATTGGTGCTTTCGTTGCCAGTCTGTGTGCGACCTTCGGTGGCCGCCAGCGTGATTTATAACCGTTAATTTATAACCAGACTGGAGAAGAAGAATGCGCTCATTATTACTATTCTTTCTTGGGGTTCCGATCCCGATTATTATTCTGATTGCGTTGTTTGTTCATTAGCGTCTAGCCGTTAATCGCGATGCTCATCAAATGGAACAATCGGTTAAGTTAAACGACAAGAAGAATAAATGCCCTGACTGGGGCATTTATTCTTTTGTGGACCGATCTGGTCAATCCCCCACCCGCTAAGAACCAGGAGGATTCAATGATCACGTTATGCAAAACCTGTGGGACATCCTATGCGGTAACCGGCCCGCCCCCTGAGCAATGTGATATCTGCGAAGACGAACGCCAGTATGTCCCCGCGACTGGGCAGCAATGGATCAATTTTGATGCCCTTTGCGCTACGCACAACAATAAGTGGGAGCAGCACGACAGCGCTCTCCTGAGTATTCGCACCATCCCTGATTTTGCGATTAATCAGCGCGCGTTTCTTCTACTGACTCCAGAGGGAAATATTCTCTGGGACTGTATTGCCACGCTCGATGATGCCACGAAAACGCTCATCAGTTCCCTCGGTGGGCTTAAAGCCATTGCAATATCGCATCCTCACTACTACACCACCATGCAAGATTGGGCCGAAGAATTTAACGCTCCTATTTACCTTCATGCCAGCGACAGCGAGTGGGTAATGCGCGACAGCCGCTGGATTCACTTCTGGGAAGGCGACGCGCTTGAGCTCACTCGTGACATCAAAGTGATACACCTCGGCGGGCACTTTGCCGGCGGCTGCGTACTGCACTGGGCGCGAGATGAAGGCGTGGTACTTTCTGGCGATATTATTCAGGTGACTCCTGGCGCGCATGCCGTCTCTTTTATGTGGAGCTACCCGAACATGCTGCCACTGCCAGCCACGACCGTCAGCGATATTACCCAACGCCTGAGTACGGTGAAATTTAAGAAGCTCTACGGCGCGTTTGAAGGAAAAGATATTACACAAAATGCCGATGAAATCGTGCGACGTTCAGGCGAAAAATATATTTCTTGCCTCAGACAAGGTGGTCAAACATAGCCTCTTTAATTTCGACCATTGTACTTCCCCGCGAATTTTTAAAATATTTGACAACTTGAATTGAACGGGCAAAAATACACACTCGTTAATTTTAATTTCTGAAGTAACTATTTCCCTCGCAAGGATATTCAATGCGCCACGCTCTTTTTCTCATTATCCCTTTATTAAGCGCCTGTAGTGTCAGTTTTATGAAATTTGATAATGACCCACTCGTACAAGCAACTTACGCATCTGACGCCACAAAAAAATCGGTTATCGCTGCCGGTGGTAAACCTGACAGCGAAGTTAATATTCCAGAAATCAACGGTGTTTGCGTTAACTACACGCTAAAAAAAGAGGCAGAGACAATGCCTTTTTACGTAGCGTTTGATAAGAATGGAAATCGCAAACAATATGGCTATATCTCCTGCCAACAGGCGAGAGCCAAAGGAGTATTTAGTCAGTAAATCTGATTAGAAAATCATTCCTCTTCTCTATGTTATTATCAGAAGAGGAATATAAATTCCTTTTTAATTAGTAACCTGCAGCCTTATTAGCTGCTTTAATACGGTTATTTCTTGCGTCTTTTTCTTGTTTATCTTGTGCTTGCATTATTCCATTTGCCGCATCCAACCAATCCGTTGCGGTACAACCGGATAAACCTACGCTCAACATAAGCGCAAATACATACTTCATTTTAGCTCCATTATCTTAATGCGGTATAAATAACGTCCGTGTAATACGTACTGTATTCGACGCTGTGGCGGTTAATTTAACAAATAATTTCATCCCGAGCAAGGCGCGGAGCTTACCTATTGTTTTATATGAATAATTTTAATTTAATTCGCAGGGTAGTAATAGAGTTTAAAATTATATACCAGGAATGTTATTCTGAATAAAAAAAGACAGTGTAAGTGCTTACAGTACGAACGATTAAATCGTATCATTATGAATATTAAAATAATCCACCTTTCTTAATTATCATACAAAGGATTGTTATGAATCATAATCAAAGAGAAACATCGTGCGCAGGTCTTCGATTAAACTCAAATCTGGATACCGAGTTGCATGGATATAAGTGGGCACGCGACAAAGTCGGTCAATCTGGCGCGGCAATATATCGATTGTATGATAAGACCGATGCACCGGAATTGTATCTAAAGCATGGTACAGATACCGTGGCCGATGACATTACAGATGAAATGGTCAGACTTAACTGGTTGCAGGCTTTTATACCGGTACCGAACATCATGTATTTTACCCGTACCCCCAATGACGCGCAGCTACTCACAACCGCAATATCTGGGAAAACAGCTTTCCAGATGCTAGAAGAGTCACCTGATGCCCAAATAGAAATTGTTGATGCCCTAGCAACCTTCCTGCGCCGCTTACATGCGATTCCTGTCTCTGGCTGCCCTTTTAACAGCAATCACATATTTCGCCTCGCATTGGCGCAAAAGCGAATGAATGACGGCTTGGTTGACGCCGATGATTTTGATGATGAGCGTAAAGGCTTGTCTGCGGAACAGGTCTGGAAAGAAATGCACACCCTTTTGCCTCTCTCTTCAGATCCCGTGGTCACTCATGGTGACTTCTCACTTGATAATCTTATTTTTGATAAAGGTGAATTGGCGGGTTGCATTGATGTTGGGCGAGTTGGCATCGCAGATCGATACCAGGATCTTGCTATCCTCTGGAACTGTCTCGGTGAGTTTTCACCTTCATTACAGAAACGATTCTTGCAAAAATATGGCATGACTTATCCCGATATGAATAAGTTGCAGTTTCATTTAATGCTTGATGAATTTTTCTAAATTAAGGGGGAGCACTGCAACTTAATGGCAAATCTGAGGCCCCCCCCTTTTCTCACCAGAACAAAACCGAAGCTGAACGCCTATATCTTATTTTACCGGCGCCCCTGTACCCTTCAGGAATTTTCGCCTGACTCAATAGCCTTCGCGCGTTGCCAGGCTGGCGTGCTTTTTAACCGCAGTGCGTAACGACGGATATTGGGGAAACGGTCCCCGGCGTTCAGTTGGTCAATCGCGGTACTGACAACAAAGCCCAGCATAAAATCGGCACCACTCAACGTATCACCTTGAATAAATTCGCGTGACGCCAGTATTTGGTCCAGAAAACCGAACACTTTATCAAATTCACTATTGGCGTAATTTTCGAGGAAATTCAGTTGGGTTCCGGTACTTTTTTCAATCCCACCAAACACTTTCAACAAGACTGGCAGCATGGCAGAACTTTCGGCGAAATGGATCCACTGTAGATAATCGATATATTCCAAAGAGTCCGTGGCAGGCGCTAAATGTGGGGCATATCGTGAAATTAACACCTCCACAATGGCACCAGATTCTGCAATAACTTTTCCATCTAACTCAATCACCGGCGACTTGCCTAGCGGATGAATCGTTTTCAGCGACGGTGGCGCGAGATGTGTTTTAGCGTCACGCTGATACTTAACAAGTTGATACTCGATACCCGCCTCTTCCAGTAACCAGAGGATACGCATTGAACGAGAGTCGTTGAGATGATGCAGTGTTAAAGCCATTTTGTGTTCCCTTAGTTTTAGTGATCGGCGTGCTGGTATGGGATGGAAATACAGGTAGGTTTCGAATTAAGTATGCACTGAGATGCAAGGATTTGCTCACCACTTCAACAAAGTGAGTCATCAGGCGGGGATAAGCGAGTAAAAAAATGGAATACGTAATGCCGAATGGGTTGGAATTTAGTAAGTTTTAAAACAGAGGGAAAGTATTGGAGCGGGCGAAGGGAATCGAACCCTCGTATAGAGCTTGGGAAGCTCTCGTTCTACCATTGAACTACGCCCGCAAAGGTGTGCGAGGAGCATTATAAACTTTACTCCTCATCTGGCAAGCCTTCATCATGCTAAGTGAAGATAAATTAACCGCTTAGCATTTAGGTTTACTGCCCTGCGGCGGTAAATAGCGCAGCGGATCAATCGCCGTAGCGCGATAACGAATCTGGAAATGCAATCTCACTGAATCAGCGTCAGAGCTGCCCATGGTGGCAATCTGCTGGCCAATCTTCACGCTTTGCCCGTTGTTGACCATCAGCTTATCGTTATGCGCGTATGCGGTGATGTAATCCTCATTATGCTTAATCATCACCAGATTGCCGTAACCACGCAACTGGTTACCGACGTATACGACTTTCCCGGCAGCAGAGGCATACACCGGTTGTCCTCGGCTGCCCGCGATATCAATCCCTTTGTTACCGCCTTCAGATGTGGAGTAGGCCATGATGACCTTACCGCTTGCCGGCCATCGCCAGCAGCGCTGACCTACCGGTGGCCAGGAGGATTTCGGTACGGCTGAAGATGGCGTCACTTTCGCTGTTTTAGTGGCGGTTGATTTTTTACTGCCTGAGGATTTCGATGAGCCGCTCACCTTCAGCTTCTGCCCAACCTCAATGGTATAGGGCGGTGAGATGCCGTTCATGCGCGCCAAATCCCGAACGCTGGTGCCTGTCATTCGCGAAATTCGCGATAGCGTATCGCCACGCTTCACGGTGTAGCTGCCTTCTGAATTGGAAGAGTTTCCAGCGCAGCCAGATAGCACGAGCCCGATTATCAGGCACATTAACAGACGTAATGGGGAAGTGATTTGGCGTCCTGCTCGCAAAACGAATCCTCGGGTCATGAACGTTCGGGTTAGCTATGATAGCAGGCTCGTGGCGGATGCCAAACAACCCAAGCGGCTCACTCACGAGAAATGGCTCACCACCATGATGTTCAGCCTGGCGACTGGGCTTGTTTTGGTAATGCCTTTGTCTCGTTTATGGGCTACGCTGGTTGCCTGAGTCTATAACCCGATAGGTTTTATCGGAACCGCTTTCATTTTCAGGAGTCGTCATGACTGGCGAACATGTCATTTTGCTCGATGAGCACGATAAACCTTCAGGCATCCTGGAGAAGTACGCCGCTCATACCCTCTCCACCCCACTGCACCTCGCCTTCTCCTGCTGGTTATTCAACGAACGCGGTCAGCTTCTGGTTACCCGCCGCTCGCTCAGTAAAGTGGCCTGGCCCGGTGTCTGGACCAACTCGGTATGCGGTCATCCACAACAGGGAGAAACCTTCGAGCAGGCGATTGTTCGCCGCTGTCGTTTTGAGCTTGGTGTGGAGATTGTCGATATAACACCTGTCGCCGCCGATTTCCGCTACCGCGCCGTTGCACCAAATGGCATCGTCGAGAATGAAGTTTGTCCGGTATATGCGGCACGTGTGACCAGTGCCGTGCAGCCAAACACGGATGAAGTGATTGAGTATCAGTGGTGCGAGCTCGAAGACATGCTGCGTGCACTGGAGCTGACGCCGTGGGCGTTTAGCCCGTGGATGGTGATGGAAGCCGCCGACGATGAAGCGCGCCGGGCGTTTATTGCGTTTGCTCGCAGCTGAGTATTCCCGGCGTCGCTGCGCTCGTCCGGGCTACATCGTGTAGGTCTGACAAGGCGAAGCCACCATCAGGCATAAAAAAACCCGGCAAGCCGGGTTTTTACTTTTCGCGGTCGCGATTATTTCACCGGGCGCATTGCCGGGAACAGGATCACGTCACGGATGGTGTGGCTGTTGGTGAACAGCATCACCATACGGTCGATACCAATACCCAGACCAGCGGTCGGTGGCAGACCGTGTTCCAGCGCGGTCACGTAGTCTTCGTCGTAGAACATCGCTTCGTCATCACCGGCTTCTTTGGCGTTAACCTGATCCTGGAAGCGCTGCGCCTGATCTTCTGCATCGTTGAGTTCGCTGAAGCCGTTACCGATTTCGCGGCCACCGATGAAGAATTCAAAGCGGTCAGTGATTTCCGGGTTATCATCATTACGACGCGCCAGCGGAGAAACCTCAGCCGGGTATTCGGTGATGAAGGTCGGCTGAATCAGGTGCGCTTCTGCCACTTCCTCGAAGATCTCAGTCACGATACGGCCCAGACCCCAGCTCTTCTCAACGCGGATACCGATGCTCTCAGCAATCGCCTTCGCGGTGTCAAAGTTATCCAGATCCGCCAAATCCGTTTCCGGACGGTATTTCTTGATAGCTTCGCGCATGGTCAGTTTTTCGAACGGCTTACCGAAGTCGAAAGTCTGGTCGCCGTAAGGCACTGCTGTGTTACCCAGAATGTTCTGTGCCAGCGTGCGGAACAGAGATTCGGTCAGTTCAATCAGATCTTTGTAGTCTGCGTACGCCATGTAGAGTTCCATCATGGTGAACTCAGGGTTATGGCGAACGGAGATACCTTCGTTACGGAAGTTACGGTTGATTTCGAATACGCGCTCGAAGCCACCCACTACCAGACGTTTCAGGTACAGTTCCGGCGCGATACGCAGGTACATGTCCAGATCCAGTGCGTTGTGATGGGTGATAAATGGACGTGCTGCCGCGCCGCCTGGGATCACCTGCATCATTGGCGTTTCAACTTCCATAAAGTTGCGGCCAACCATGAACTGACGGATACCCGCCATGATCTGAGAGCGCACTTTAAAGGTGTTGCGGGAATCATCGTTAGAGATGAGATCCAGGTAACGCTGACGATAACGCGCTTCCTGATCCTGCAGACCGTGGAATTTGTCCGGCAGCGGACGCAGAGCTTTGGTCAGCAGACGCAGCTCGGTGCAATGGATAGACAGTTCACCGGTTTTGGTTTTGAACAGTTTACCTTTCGCGCCCAGGATATCGCCGAGGTCCCATTTCTTGAACTGCTCGTTATAGGTGCCTTCCGGCAGATCGTCACGGGCAACGTACAGCTGAATACGGCCGCCAACGTCCTGTAAAGTAACGAAAGATGCTTTACCCATAATACGACGAGTCATCATACGACCCGCAACGGAAACTTCGATATTCAGCGCTTCCAGCTCTTCGCCTTCTTTGCTATCGAATTCAGCGTGCAGTTGGTCTGAGGTACGGTCGCGACGGAAATCATTCGGGAACGGGATACCCTGCTCACGCAGTGCAGCCAGCTTCTCGCGGCGTGCCTTCATTTCGTTATTAAGATCGACTACCTCGTCAGCGCCTTGTGCGTTTTGTTCAGACATGTTGGTTCCTCATAACCCTGCTTTCAGACTTGCTTCGATAAATTGATCCAGACTTCCGTCCAGTACCGCCTGCGTGTTACGGGTTTCAACCCCGGTGCGCAGGTCTTTAATGCGGGAATCGTCCAGAACATATGAACGAATCTGGCTGCCCCAGCCGATATCAGACTTGGTGTCTTCCATCGCCTGTTTTTCTGCATTCTTCTTCTGCATTTCCAGTTCATAAAGCTTGGCTTTCATCTGCTTCATGGCCTGGTCTTTGTTCTTGTGCTGTGAACGGTCGTTCTGGCACTGCGTCACAAGCCCGGTTGGGATGTGAGTAATACGTACCGCTGATTCTGTACGGTTAACGTGCTGACCGCCCGCGCCGGAGGCACGGTATACGTCGATACGCAGATCTGCCGGGTTGATATCGATATCAATATCATCATCAACTTCCGGGTACACGAATGCGGAGCTAAATGAGGTATGACGACGGCCGCCGGAGTCAAACGGACTCTTACGAACCAGGCGGTGAACGCCGGTTTCAGTACGCAGCCAGCCGTACGCATAATCGCCGGAGATTTTGATGGTCACGGATTTAATCCCGGCCACGTCACCTTCGGACTCTTCGATAATTTCGGTTTTAAAGCCGCGCGCTTCCGCCCAACGCAGATACATACGTTCCAGCATGCTTGCCCAGTCCTGCGCTTCAGTACCGCCAGAACCGGCCTGGATATCGATGTAACAATCCGCGCTGTCATATTCACCAGAGAACATACGACGGAATTCCAGCTGCGCCAGTTTATCTTCCAGCGTATCCAACTCAGCCACGGCTTCGTTGAAGGTTTCTTCGTCGTCGGCTTCTACAGCCAGTTCCAGCAGGCCAGATACATCCTCAAGACCTTGCGTCATCTGGTCGAGCGTCTCGACGATGGCTTCAAGGGAGGAACGCTCTTTGCCCAGCGCCTGAGCGCGTTCGGGTTCGTTCCAGACATCCGGCTGTTCCAGCTCGGCGTTTACTTCTTCCAGACGCTCTTTCTTAGCATCATAGTCAAAGGTACCCCCTAAGAACGTCAGAGCGCTCCGTAAGGTCCTGAATGCGATTATTTACCGGGTTTATTTCAAACATGGTCTATTTTCTTTTAATGGACGAGAAAAATGCGGTTATAAGAGCGGAATCTTAGCGGATTCCCGCTCTTAATTACAGTTAAAGCGATGCTAAATCGGCCAGAGATGATCGATGATAAGCTGTAAGGTACGGTTGCCACGATATTCGTTGATGTCCAGCCGGTAAGCCAGCGTCACTTCACGTACGCCATTATCTGGCCAGATGGCGGTATCGACGTTAAATGCAATTCCGTCCAGCAGCGGCCCGCCGCCCACCGGTTCCACCATCACCTTCAGGTGACGTTCGCCCACCAGCCGCTGTTGCAGCAAACGAAAACGCCCGTCAAACAGAGGTTCCGGGAACATCTGCCCCCACGGCCCGGCTTCACGCAGCATCTGCGCCATCTCAAGCGTCATCTCCTGCTGACTCAGCTCGCCGTCTGAGAGGATTTCCCCTTGCAGCAGCGCCGGATCTAACCATTCCGTCACCAACTCACCAAAGTGGCGCTGGAACTCTTCGAAACGCTCTTCTTCCAAAGAGAGCCCCGCCGCCATCGCATGACCACCAAACTTTAGCATCAGGCCAGGGTGCAGCGTGTCCAGACGCTCCAGCGCATCGCGCATGTGCAGCCCCTGAATAGAACGGCCCGAACCTTTCAACTGGCCGTTACCCGCCGGTGCAAAGGCAATCACGGGGCGATGGAAACGCTCTTTAATGCGCGAGGCCAGAATCCCCACCACGCCCTGATGCCACTCAGGGTGATACATTGCCAGGCCGCCGGGCAACTCAGCGCGACCGCGTTCTAGCTGCTCGCACAGGGTCAACGCTTCCGCCTGCATCCCCTGCTCAATCTCTTTGCGGGTCTGGTTTAGAGCATCCAGCTCGTTGGCGAGCATACGGGCTTCACCGAGGTTATCAGACAGTAACAGCGCTACACCGACCGACATATCATCCAGGCGACCGGCAGCGTTCAGGCGCGGGCCCAGCGCAAAGCCGAGATCGCTTGCCACCAGCTTTGCTGCGTCACGGTTCGCGATTTCCAGCAGCGCCTTAATGCCCGGACGGCAAACACCTGCACGAATGCGGCTTAACCCCTGCCAGGTCAGAATGCGGTTGTTGGCATCCAGCGGCACGACATCGGCCACCGTCCCCAACGCCACCAGATCGAGAAACTCGACGATCTTCGGCACGGCAATGCCGCGGCGTTCAAACCAGCCTTTTTCTTTAAGGTGGCTACACAGCACCAGCATCAGATAAAACGCCACCCCAACACCCGCCAACGATTTCGACGGGAACGGGCAGTCGACGAGGTTGGGGTTCACCATCGCATCGGCATTGGGCAACTTTTCGCCCGGCAAGTGATGATCGGTGACCAGCACGCGGATCCCCAGAGCATGCGCGTGATCGACCCCTTCATGGGATGAGATTCCGTTGTCCACGGTCATGATCATCTGTGCGCCGCGAGCATGCGCCTGATCGACCACTTCCGGGCTTAAGCCATAGCCGTCTTCAAAACGGTTAGGCACCAGATATTCCACGCTTTGGCAGCCCATCGCACGCAGCGACAAGACGCTTAACGCGGTACTGGTCGCACCGTCGGCATCAAAATCCCCGACCACCATGATGCGCAGGTTTTTCTCGAATGCGTCGTGCAGCATTTCAACGGCTTTTTCGACACCCGTCAGGCTACGCCAGTGCAGCATCCCTTTCAGGCCACGCTCCAGATCGCCCGCCGATTTCACGCCACGGCTGGCATACAGACGGCGCAGCAACGGCGAAAGCTCTTCCGGGAGCGCAATTGAATCATCCACCTCACGGCGGCGAAGTTGAGTCTGATGTTTCACGCGAATTATTTACCGCTGGTCTGTTTTTGATGTTCGTCGAGGAAGGCTTTCATCTCTTTTGGCCCCTGATAACCCGGAACCACATAACCGTCATTGAGCACGATGGCCGGCGTACCGTTGATACCAAACTGCACGCCCAGCGCGTAGTGGTTGGCAATATCAATATTACAGCTTGCAGCCTGTACGCCTTTACCTGCCATCGCGTCATCAAACGCTTTGTTGCGATCTTTGGCACACCAGATAGATTTCATGTCCTGCTCGGCCTGGCTTTGAATGCCCTGGCGTGGGAAAGCCAGATAACGCACGGTAATCCCCAGCGCGTTGTAGTCTTTCATTTCTTCATGCAGCTTATGACAGTAACCGCAGGTGATATCGGTAAAGACGGTGATGACGTGTTTTTCCTGCGCTGCTTTGTAGACGATCATCTCTTTGTCCAGGGCCTTGAGATGCGTCATCAGCAAACCATTGGTCACGTTCACCGGCTGTGCGCCGCTGACGTCATACATTGGCCCCTGAATGATGTGCTTGCCATCTTCAGTCACGTACAGCACCCCGCTGTTGGTCAGCACGGTTTTCATGCCCGCAACGGGTGCAGATTGAATATCGGTGCTCTGCACGCCCAATTTTGCCAGCGACTGTTTAATTGCAGCATCGTCAGCATGCGCAAGGCCAGAAAAAGCCGCGGCCAGCAGGGTGAACATCATTAAACTTTGTTTCATAAATTATCCTTTAAATCAGCATCATGCACGTGGGTGGTGCTGTTGATGAAGTTGTCGCAGCCGCTCGGTGGCGACATGCGTATAAATTTGGGTGGTCGATAAATCGCTATGCCCTAACAGCATTTGCACCACGCGCAGATCGGCGCCGTGGTTTAGCAGATGCGTCGCAAAGGCGTGACGTAAAACGTGCGGCGACAGCTTTTCGCTATCAATCCCAGCCAGTTGGGCATAGTGCTTAATGCGATGCCAGAAGGTCTGACGGGTCATTTGCTGGGCGCGCTGACTTGGGAACAAAACATCGATGGCGACGCCGTTCAACATCCACGGGCGACCGTGCTCCAGCCAGTTTTCAACCCAATATACGGCCTCTTCCCCCAGAGGTACCAGCCGCTCTTTATTCCCTTTACCGATAACCCGCACCACGCCCTGACGCAGGCTGATATCGCTCATCGTCAGGCCTACGAGTTCCGAAACACGCAAACCGGTAGCATACAACACTTCAAGCATCGCTTTATCACGCAGCTCGAGCGGTTGGTCCACAACCGGCGCCTTTAGCAAACGATCGACCTGCGCTTCACTGAGGTCTTTCGGCAACCGTTGAGGTAGTTTAGGCGATGCCAGCAGCGCGCTAGGATCGTCTGTGCGAATTTTTTCACGGTACAGGTGCTGAAAGAAACGACGCATGGCGCTGAGCAGCCGTGCAGTACTGGTGGCTTTGTAGCCGCCCTGCTGGCGTTCGGCGAGTAAGTTTTGCAAATCATCGCTCTGGACATTCTCGAGCGTCAGGCCGCGATGCGCCAGCCATTCAACCACCATCGTGAGATCACGGCGATATGCACTCAGGGTGTTTTCCGCCAGATTTCGCTCCAGCCACAGCGCATCGAGAAACTGCTCGATTCGTGCAAGATCCTTGTCCACATCGGCTCCTGTGCGTGTTTAATCAGCGCCATTATGCCTGATTCAGATGCCTTTCTGGTACACTACTGGCATCGTCATCGTAAGAATCGAGAGCTGTACGTCATGAATATCGGCCTTTTTTATGGTTCCAGCACCTGCTATACCGAGATGGCAGCAGAGAAAATCCGCGACATCATTGGGCCGGAACTGGTCACATTGCACAATTTAAAAGATGATTCCCCAGCGTTAATGGAGCAATACGACGTGCTCATCCTGGGGATCCCGACCTGGGATTTTGGTGAAATACAGGAAGATTGGGAAGCGGTCTGGGAACAATTAGATACGCTGAATCTGGATGGCAAGATCGTTGCGCTATACGGGATGGGTGACCAGCTCGGTTATGGCGAATGGTTCCTCGACGCGCTGGGCATGCTGCACGATAAGCTCGCGACGAAAGGGGTGAAATTTGTCGGCTATTGGCCAACCGAAGGGTATGAGTTCACCAGCCCGAAACCGGTTATTGCTGATGGGCAGCTGTTTGTCGGTCTCGCGCTGGATGAAACAAATCAATACGATCTGAGCGACGAGCGCATCCAGAACTGGTGCGAACAAATTCTCGGCGAAATGGCCGAGCAGTTCTCTTAATGCTGACCTGGCGCGGGTTGCTGCAATAATATCCGCCGCAGGTCGCGCCATTCCTGAGCATTCATACTGTCTGCCGCTAACCACAGATGCTGGCGTCGGCCACCGTCACAGCGGCGAATCCGTAACATCATGCCTGAGCTCAGCATCCACGGCGTGCCCAGAATATCCCACTCCTGGTTACGCCAGCGCAGCCGGGAATCCATTAGCAGTTTAATTTCCCCCTGGTGCGAATGAATACGCCGTTGGCTGCGCACGCAGTCAAATACCACCAGTGACAGCAACAGCAGCCAAAGCGGGGTGTAGCTCAACGGCCACGGCATCAGCAGCACAAAAGCCGCCACCAGACCGTGGAGTAATAAAGAGAGCCACTGTGAGCGCCAGGAGACGCGTAAATCAGATTGCCACAGGACCACGTTCCCGATTCCGTGTTTGAATAAGTTGTACCATACGCTGGAAGTCGGCATTAGCCGGTTTACCGTGGTTCATCAGCCAGTTAAACAGGTCCGGGTCATCACATTCCAGCAGACGGATAAAGACCGTTTTGTCTTCATCACTCAGCGTGTCGTACTCATGCTCAAAAAACGGCATGATGGAGATGTCGAGCTCACGCATACCTCGGCGGCATGCCCAGTGGATACGGGCTTTATTATTGATGTCCATAATTTCCTTCCAGCATTACGTTGTCATTAGTTTAACGTGTTTTTTGCAGTTACTTTACTGGAATCTCACGTTACGCGCGTCATATTCCAAAAAAAACCATGGTAAATGAAAGGGATTCATTATCTTTCGTGGCTTCTCGCAGAACGCGACTACGGCACAAAACGGCCGTCGAAACCGCTTGCAATGGCGGGTATCTCTTTTACCATGAGTCAATAAGCGCGTTCGTTACTCAATTCAGGACACCCATATGCCTTTTACTCCTTTTCCTCCACGTAAGCCTTGTGCCTGTGCACGTTTACCGCTGACGTTAATGACGCTTGATGATTGGGCGCTGGCAACCCTCAGCGGCGCTGACGGTGAAAAGTACCTGCAGGGCCAGGTTACTGCTGACGTCGCGCAGATGGACGAACACCAGCATCTGCTGGTTGCTCATTGCGATGCCAAGGGCAAAATGTGGAGTAACCTGCGTCTGTTCCGCCGTCAGGACGGTTTTGCCTTTATTGAGCGTCGTAGCGTGCGCGAAGCGCAGCTAACGCAATTGAAAAAATATGCCGTGTTCTCGAAGGTGACCATTGCCGCCAACGACGACCTGGTGCTGCTGGGTGTGGCTGGTTTCCAGGCGCGCGCCGCGCTGGCAAATCTTTTTGCTGAGCTACCAAACGCGGATAAACCCAACGTACAGGAAGGTGAAACCTCACTGCTGTGGTTTGCTCATCCGGACGAACGTTTTCTGCTGGTTACCGATGCCGCCACCGCTGAGCGCGTAACCGAAGCTCTCCGTGGCGAAGCACAGCTCAACAATAGCCAACAGTGGTTGGCATTAGATATTGAAGCCGGTCTGCCGGTGATTGACGAAGCCAACAGCGCGCAGTTTATTCCACAGGCCACGAACCTTCAGGCACTGGGCGGTATCAGCTTTAAGAAAGGCTGCTACACCGGTCAGGAGATGGTTGCCCGCGCTAAATTCCGTGGTGCCAACAAACGTGCGCTGTGGACGCTAGCAGGCAACTCCGCGCGTGTACCGGAAGCCGGGGAAGACCTTGAACTGAAGATGGGTGACAACTGGCGTCGTACCGGTACCGTGCTGGCAGCGGTTCAACTGGATGATGGTCAGTTATTGGTGCAGGTAGTTATGAATAACGATATGGAAGCCGATAGCGTGTTCCGTGTGCGCGACGATGCCAATACATTGAGCATTAAGCCGCTGCCGTATTCGTTAGACGAAGAGTAGCACCGTACGCCGCTTCCCCGGCGGCGCTGCGCTTGGCCGGGCTACATTTATCGGTAAAGCCTAAGCTCGGGCGAGGCGTTTACGTCGACCCCGCGATTAACCACGAGGTCACATAACGATTAAGTTGGTAGCCCGGCCAAGCGCAGCGCCGCCGGGGGCACAGAAACTACGTTACCTGCCCCACATACAAATAAATCGCCAGAAAATGACAAGCGCTGCCGCCTAACACGAAGCCGTGCCAGATAGCGTGGTTGTAAGGTATTCGCTTGCAGACATAAAAAATCACGCCCAGCGAATAAACAATCCCACCCAGCGCCAGCAGCGTCACACCGCCTGGCGACAGCTTGACCGCCAGCTGATACACCACAATCAGCGACAGCCAGCCCATGGTCAAATAGGTCACCAGCGACAAAATTTTAAAGCGATGCGCAATCGTCAGTTTGAACAAGATCCCTAATAGCGCCAGGCTCCAGATAACAATCATCAGCCCACGCGCCAGCGGCGAGTCCAGCCCCACCAGCAAAAATGGCGTGTAGGTTCCGGCAATCAGCAGGTAAATCGCACAGTGGTCGAATTTTTTCAGCCATACTTTTGCACGCTGGGAAGGAATGGCGTGGTACAGCGTCGAGGCCAAAAACAGCAGAATCATGCTGCCACCGTACAGGCTGTAGCTGGTGATAGCCGTTGCGCTGGCATTGGCGTCGAGCGCCTGTACCAGCAGTAACACTAGCCCAACGATACCCAACACAAAACCGACACCGTGACTAATGCTGTTGGCAATTTCCTCTGCCAGAGAATATCCCTGCTTAATGAGTGGTTTCTTATCCATTACGCGCTCCGGGCGAACGACAAATCGTACAAACACCCTAGCGTAACTGAGAATGATTCCAGTGAACACATGTAAGCTAAAATAAAGTCGTGATTATTTGCAAAATCAGACTAATCAATAAGATAAAAAACTCATTCAACTAACACGTGTACACCATTTCACTCAACACACTTAAATTCAATGACATAAAAGGTATTCTCGCCAGGATAGATATCCGCGATCACCTGTTTTAGCTCGGGAAGCGTCATATTCTCCTGCTCGGCATGCCGTTGTGTCAGTGTATCCATCGTCACGGTCGAGGTCGCCTGCACGGCGATAGTACAAAAGTAGCCGTTATCTTCGTAACGCCCAACTCGAAGAATATCGCCCACCTTAAAATGAGACTCCGCCGCATCACGCAGGGTAATCGTTTTGCGGCCAGCCAGAATGTCGTCCTGAAAACGCTGAAAAAAAGTAATGTCGTTTGGCTGCATGGTATCATTCCCTATAGGTCATTTAATTTTACGAGTATCGCCACCGTGAGCTTATTCTCCCACGCCACTATTGCCAGCCTCAATAATCTTGAGATGATGGTTTATCACTATGTCATCAAAAATCGTGACACAGTGATGTACATGACCATCCGCGAACTGGCTGATGCCGCAGGCGTGTCCACCACCACGGTGATGCGGTTTTGCCGCAAGCTCAACTGCGAAGGCTACTCGGAATTTCGTGTACGTTTCAAATTATACCTGGAACAGGATGAACCGCAGCAGGTGAATTTCGGTGCCGGTGAAATAATTAGTTTTTTCAAAAGCGTCAATAATGATGAATTTGATACTTTGCTCGATGAGGCGGTCGATATAATACTGTCCTCAGAACGTATTATCTTTGTTGGTGCTGGAACCTCAGGATCGCTGGCAAAATATGGGGCGCGTTTCTTTTCTAATATTGGAAAATTCAGCAACCATATTGATGATCCTTATTTCCCAGTCACTAATGACATGGCTAAAAACGCGCTGGCAATCGTGCTTTCAGTTTCTGGTGAAACGGAAGAGATCCTACGCTTTGCCGGGCAGTTCAGCCTGCACCGCTGTAAGGTCATGTCCATCACCAGCCACGAACACTCACGCCTGGCGAAGCTCGCCGACTTCAACCTCTCCTGGCATGCTCCGCAAACGCGTATCGGTGGTGTCTATGATATTACGACACAGATCCCGGTTATCTATATTCTGGAATCACTCGGGCGTAAGCTGGCGAAGAAATTAGCATAAAAAAACAGGGTGTTTTATGGATGTAACATATTCCCTTTGGCGGAATTTGTTATATCGTGACATTTATTATCTCTTTGTTAGACTCAGATTTATTAAGCCCAATAAATGAGCATAGCAAAGATGAAAAAACTGACCTTACCGAAAGATTTTTTATGGGGTGGCGCAGTTGCCGCGCACCAGGTTGAAGGCGGCTGGAATAAAGGCGGCAAAGGCCCCAGCATCTGTGATGTGCTAACCGGTGGCGCTCACGGCGTTCCCCGCGAAATTACACAAGAAGTGGTGCCGGGTAAATACTATCCGAACCATGAGGCCATCGACTTCCACGGCCACTACAAAGAAGATATCAAGCTGTTTGCCGAGATGGGCTTCAAATGCTTCCGCACCTCGATTGCCTGGACCCGCATCTTCCCGAACGGCGATGAAACCCAACCAAATGAAGAAGGGCTGAAGTTCTACGACGACATGTTCGATGAACTACTGAAATACAACATCGAGCCGGTTATCACCCTCTCCCACTTCGAGATGCCGTTGCATCTGGTGCAACAGTACGGTGCCTGGACCAACCGCAAAGTGGTCGATTTCTTTGTGCGCTTCGCTGAAGTCGTTTTCGAGCGTTATAAGCACAAGGTCAAATACTGGATGACCTTCAACGAAATCAATAACCAGCGTAACTGGCGCGCACCGCTGTTTGGTTACTGCTGCTCCGGCGTAGTTTACACCGAGCATGAGAACCCAGAAGAGACCATGTATCAGGTGCTGCACCACCAATTCGTCGCCAGCGCCCTGGCGGTGAAGGCCGCGCGTCGTATCAATCCAGAGATGCAGGTCGGCTGCATGCTGGCGATGGTTGCACTCTATCCGTATTCCTGTAAGCCGGAAGACGTGATGTTTGCCCAAGAGTCGATGCGTGAGCGTTATGTCTTTACCGACGTGCAAATGCGTGGCTACTACCCGCGCTATGTGCTGAACGAGTGGGAACGTCGTGGCTTCAATATCAAAATGGAAGCGGGCGATGACGAGATCCTGCGTGAAGGCACCTGCGCTTATCTGGGGCTTAGCTACTACATGACCAACGCCGTGAAGGCCGAAGGCGGCAGCGGCGATGCAATTTCCGGCTTCGAAGGCAGCGTACCGAACCCGCATGTGAAGGCTTCCGACTGGGGGTGGCAGATTGACCCGGTTGGCCTGCGTTACTCTCTGTGCGAACTGTACGAGCGCTATCAAAAGCCGCTGTTTATCGTCGAAAACGGTTTTGGTGCCTACGATAAAGTAGAAGACGATGGCAGCATCAATGATGACTACCGTATCGACTATTTGCGTGCGCACGTGGAAGAGATGATGAAGGCGGTCACTTATGATGGTGTTGACCTGATGGGTTACACGCCGTGGGGCTGCATCGACTGTGTGTCGTTCACTACCGGGCAGTACAGCAAGCGCTATGGCTTTATCTATGTGAACAAGCATGACGATGGTACGGGTGATATGTCGCGTTCACGTAAGAAGAGTTTTAACTGGTACAAAGAGGTGATTGCTAGCAACGGCGAGAGTCTGTAAGTTCGCCTCCCCTCACCCCGGCCCTCTCCCCAAAGGGGCGAGGGGGAAAATCGGCCGTGCCACATGCTCGATCGGTCCCCCCTCCCTAAAGGGGCGAGGGAGAAAAGCGGTTGTGCCTCATGCTCGATCGGCCCCCTCTCCCCAAAGGGGCGAGGGAGAAAATCGGCCGTGCCACATGCTCGATCGGTCCCCTCTCCCCTATGGGGAGAGGGTTAGGGTGAGGGGGCAATCTCGCACTACTTCCCACCCGCCAGCTCAAGAAAACTCCCCGTCACATAAGACGCCTTCTCGCTCAACAGCCAGACAATCGCCTGCGCCACTTCTTCCGGCTGACCGCCACGCTGCATCGGCAGCATCGACTTCACGCGATCCACCCGTCCTGGCTCGCCACCGGAGGCATGCATCTCGGTATAAATAAGTCCCGGACGCACAGCGTTCACGCGAATCCCCTGCGCCGCCACCTCAAGCGCCAGCCCAGTGGTCAGCGTATCCACCGCCCCTTTTGAAGCCGCATAATCGACATACTCAAACGGTGCGCCAAGCCGCGCGGCTGCCGAAGACACATTCACAATCGCCCCACCGAGTGGCAGCGTCATACGCTTTACCGCCTCGCGGCAGCAAAGAAAATAGCCGGTGACGTTGGTTTTTAGCACCCGATTGATGCGCTCGGCGCTGAGCGCTTCCACGCGGCTTTGCGTAAACAGGATGCCGGCGTTATTCACCAGCGCAGTCAGCGGTTCCTGTTGCTGATCTAGCCTTTCAAACATCGCTTCAACCTGCGCTTCATCACCCACATCGGCCTGCACAGTAAATGCCTTACCACCCGACGCCTTGATAAGATTAACCACCTCATCCGCTGCCTGGACATTCTGGTGATAGTTCACCGCCACCGTATACCCTTCCCGCGCCAGTAATATCGCCGTCGCTCGACCAATCCCCCGGCTTGCGCCGGTAACTAATGCCAGTGCCATCCGCTTCTCCCAAAAAATAAAGGCGCCGAAGCGCCTTTAAAGGATAGTGTAATCAGTTGATTACTGGTATTCGCTCATTGGTACGCAAGAACAGAACAGATTACGGTCACCGTAAACATCGTCGAGACGTTTCACCGTCGGCCAGTATTTGTTCACCATGCCAGCCGGGAAGACAGCGACTTCACGGGTGTAACCGTGGTTCCATTCAGCCACCAGCTCATTCTGAGTATGCGGCGAGTTGACCAGCGGGTTATCCTCAAGCGTCCACTCACCCGCTTTCACGCGGTCGATTTCAGCACGGATCGCCAGCATCGCCTCAATAAAGCGGTCCAGTTCAGCTTTGCCTTCCGATTCAGTCGGCTCAACCATCAGCGTACCCGCCACCGGGAAGGACATGGTCGGCGCGTGGAAGCCGTAGTCAATCAGGCGCTTAGCAATATCCAGCTCGCTGATGCCGGTCTCTTCTTTCAGCGGACGAATATCGAGAATACATTCATGCGCCACGTGACCGTCACGACCGGTATACAGCACCGGATAAGCGTCTTTCAGGCGAGTGGCAATGTAGTTGGCATTCAGAATCGCCAGCTGGCTTGCCTGTTTCAAGCCTTCTGCACCCATCATGCGGATATACATCCAGCTGATTGGCAGAATAGAGGCACTGCCGAACGGTGCTGCGGAGACCGCGCCCTGACGGGTCAGCATCCCTTCAATGTGAACCACGCTGTGGCCCGGAACAAACGGTGCCAGATGCGCTTTCACGCCGATAGGTCCCATACCTGGGCCACCGCCGCCGTGCGGGATACAGAAAGTTTTATGCAGGTTAAGGTGCGACACGTCCGCGCCAATAAAGCCCGGCGAAGTAATGCCCACCTGCGCGTTCATGTTCGCGCCATCAAGGTAAACCTGGCCGCCGAACTGATGCACGATTTCGCACACTTCACGGATCGTCTCTTCATACACGCCGTGGGTAGACGGATAGGTCACCATAATGCAAGACAGGTTCGCCGCGTGCTGCTCCGCTTTCGCGCGCAGATCGGCCAGATCGATATTACCGTTTTTATCACAAGCCACCACCACCACCTGCATCCCCGCCATTTGCGCGGAAGCTGGGTTGGTGCCATGTGCTGAGCTTGGGATAAGACAAATATCACGATGGCCGTCGTTGCGGCTTTCATGGTAGTGACGAATCGCCAACAGACCCGCATATTCGCCCTGAGCACCGGAGTTCGGCTGCATACACAGCGCGTCGTAACCGGTTAATTTCACCAGCCAGTCGGACAGTTGACCGATCATCTGATGGTAACCTTCCGCCTGGTCGACCGGGCAGAACGGGTGCAGTTCCGCAAATTCAGGCCAGGTAATCGGGATCATTTCAGCGGCAGCATTGAGCTTCATGGTGCACGATCCCAGTGGGATCATCGCCTGATTCAGCGCCAGATCTTTACGCTCCAGAGAGTGCATATAACGCATCATCTCGGTTTCGCTGTGATAGCGATTAAAGACCGGGTGGCTGAGGATGGCATCATCACGCAGCATGGCCTGTGGGATCGAGCGGCTATCGAGCGCCACATCTTTGTCCAGCGTGTCGACATCCAGACCGTGGTTTTCACCCAGAATCACGTTAAACAGGCCCACCACATCTTCGCGAGTGGTGGTTTCGTTCAGGGTGATCCCCACGGCGTTGAGGATGTCGCTACGCAGGTTGATCTCAGCGGCTTGCGCGCGCGCCAGCACGGCGGCTTTGTCTGCCACTTCGACACACAGAGTGTCAAAGTAGTGTGCAAAACGCAGCTTCTGACCTTTCTGTTGCAGACCGGCTGCCAGAATATCGGTCAGGCGGTGGATGCGATTGGCGATACGTTGTAAGCCAACCGGACCGTGATACACCGCATACAGGCTGGCGATATTAGCCAGCAGTACCTGCGAGGTACAGATGTTGGAGTTAGCTTTCTCACGGCGGATATGCTGCTCGCGAGTCTGCATCGCCATGCGCAGCGCGGTATTGCCCGCCGCATCTTTCGATACGCCGATAATACGGCCCGGCATCGCGCGTTTGAATTCATCAATGGCAGCAAAGAACGCCGCATGTGGGCCACCGTAGCCCATCGGTACGCCGAAGCGTTGAGCAGAGCCGAAGACAATGTCCGCGCCCTGTTTGCCCGGTGCGGTTAACAGCACCAGCGCCATAAAATCAGCGGCGACGCTCACCACCACTTTGCGAGATTTCAGCTCAGCAATCAGCTTGCTGTAGTCGTGAACTTCACCCGTCGTTCCTACCTGCTGTAACAGCACGCCGAAAACATCCTGATGCTCCAGCGCTTTGTCAGCGTCATCCACAATAACGTCAAAACCGAAGGTTTCTGCGCGGGTACGGACCACGTCCAGCGTTTGCGGATGTACATCAGCGGCAACAAAGAAGCGGTTGGCATTTTTCAGTTTGCTAACGCGTTTAGCCATCGCCATCGCTTCAGCGGCAGCGGTCGCTTCGTCCAGTAAGGAGGCTGACGCCATGTCCAGACCGGTCAAATCCAACGTCACCTGCTGGAAGTTGAGCAGCGATTCCAGGCGCCCTTGTGAGACTTCCGGCTGGTACGGGGTGTACGCCGTGTACCAACCTGGGTTTTCCAGCATATTACGCTGGATAACCGGCGGCAGCTGCACCGGGGTGTAGCCCATGCCAATATATGACTTAAAGCGCTTGTTGCGACCGGCAATCGCCTTCAGCTCCGCCAGCGCGGCGAATTCTGTGGTGGCGTCGCCTACCTGCGGCGGCGTAGCGAGCTGGATATCTTTCGGCACGATCTGCCCAATCAGTGCGTTTAATGAATCCGCGCCGACGGTTTTGAGCATCTCTTGCTGCTGTTGGGCATCCGGCCCGATGTGACGTTCAATAAACGCGCCACGGTTTTCAAGCTGGCTTAAAGTCTGTGTCATGAGCGATGGTTCCTGAAACGTGCGGTGATTTTAAGATTTCCTCTTCCTTTGGGAGAGGTTTGAGGTGAAGGCGAAAAGATCCCCTCACCCCGGCCCTCTCCCAAAGAGAGAGGGAGAAAACCGTTACTCGTTTTCGAGTAAGGCTTCATAGGCAGTTGCATCGAGCAGCGCCGCAACCTGAGATTCGTCGCTGGCTTTGATTTTGAAGATCCAGCCACCTTCATACGGTTCGCTGTTCACCAACTCCGGTGAGTCACCCAGTTCTTCGTTGACGGCGACAATTTCACCGCTGATTGGCGCGTAAATATCGGAGGCCGCTTTGACAGATTCCGCTACCGCACAGTCATCACCCGCGCTGACGTTTGCGCCCACTTCTGGCAGGTCAACAAAGACCATGTCGCCGAGTAATTCCTGCGCGTGCTCGGTGATACCTACGGTGTAGCTGCCGTCAGCTTCTTTACGCAGCCATTCGTGTTCTTTGCTGTATTTCAGTTCTGCTGGTACGTTGCTCATCAAAAAATCTCCAGAATAAGAATCGGTTACGCGACGGCTTTGCCGTTACGTACAAAAATAGGTTTGGTCACTTTCACCGGCATTTCGCGGTTACGGATTTGCACAATCGCCGTTTCGCCAATCCCTGCCGGTACGCGGGCCAGCGCAATGCTGTGGCCTAAGGTTGGGGAGAAGGTACCGCTGGTGATCACCCCTTCACAGGCGTTGCCATTGGCATCGGTAAAGCGTACCGGCAGTTCGCCGCGCAGGACGCCTTTTTCAGTCATCACCAGGCCAACTAGTTGCTCAGTCCCTTTCTCGCGCTCCTGCTCCAGCACGTCACGACCAATAAAATCACGGTCAGCCGGTTCCCAGGCGACAGTCCAGCCCATATTGGCGGCCAGCGGAGAGACACCTTCGTCCATTTCCTGACCGTACAGATTCATGCCCGCTTCCAGACGCAGCGTATCGCGTGCGCCCAGGCCACAAGGCTTCACTCCAGCCTGTACCAGCTTCTGCCAGAAATCAGCGGCCTGCTCTTTCGGCAGCGCAATTTCATAGCCCGCCTCACCGGTGTAACCGGTGGTTGCGACAAAGAAGTCACCCGCCTGCACGCCAAAGAAGGGTTTCATGCCGTCAACGGCCTGACGCTGCTCATCGGTAAACAGACTGTTGGCTTTCGCCTGCGCGTTCGGTCCCTGTACTGCGATAAGCGACAGGTCATCACGGACGGTGATGTCGATGGCATAAGGTTCGGCGTGTTGGGTAATCCAGGAGAGGTCTTTTTCGCGGGTGGCAGAGTTAACAACGAGGCGGAAATAATCTTCGGTGAGGTAATAGACTATCAGGTCGTCAATCACGCCACCCGAGGCATTTAGCATGCCGCTATAAAGCGCTTTACCCGGTTTGGTCAGCTTAGCAACGTCGTTCGCCAGCAGGTAGCGCAGGAATTCTCTGGTCCGCGGACCGTGGAGGTCAACGATGGTCATATGCGACACATCGAACATCCCGGCGTCGGTACGCACCGCGTGGTGCTCATCAATCTGCGAACCATAATGCAGCGGCATCATCCAGCCGTGGAAATCTACCATGCGCGCGCCACACAACACGTGCTGATCATACAAAGGCGTTTGTTGAGCCATCATGTCCTCGTTTTGTAAATCGCACCACAAAACCCAACGCCGACAACTCAGTGAGGCACCGACGCAAACGTTATCTTTTCCCTGAAGTTACCACTGAACACCGTCGTTAACCATCAAGAAAAAAGGGGCATCACATTAGCTTATGACCCAAAGCTGCGAAAAATCATACAGAACTATCAACTGCAAAAAAGCGAAATATGCCACATATTATTAACAACATTGGCGAGATATTTAGCACAAGATAATATTTCATGCGGAAAATAAGGCGCGTTTTCCGTAACAAATAAATGGATGGATTAAGAAATCTAATGCGAAAAAAGGCGTGAAATTAGATTTTTTCAAATGAGGGGGCGACTCCCGGTGGAATCACCGGGAGTAAAAGTGTGAGCGACTTAACGAAGCCACTCAGGCAGGTCATTCAGGCCCATCGCCTGACGGATCAACTGAGGTTTCACGCCAGGTAACGTATCGGCCAGTTTCAGGCCAATATCACGGAGCAGCTTCTTCGCCGGGTTTTCACCCGCGAACAGCTCGCGGAAGCCCTGCATTCCGGCAAGCATGACCGCCGCGCTGTGCTTGCGGCTACGCTCATAACGACGAAGATAGAAATGTTGACCGATGTCTTTGCCCTGCGCATGCAGGCGCTTTAACTCATTGATCAGTTCCGCAGCATCCATAAAGCCCAGATTCACGCCCTGCCCGGCAAGCGGGTGGATGGTGTGCGCCGCGTCGCCCACTAGCGCCAGACGATGTGCGGCAAACTGGCGAGCATAGCGCCCGGTGAGCGGGTAGATCTGCCGCTCACTCTCCACCTTGCAAAGCCCCAGGCGGTTATCAAAGGCAATATTCAGCGCTTGATTAAACTCGACCTCATCGGCCTGTTGCATCCGCTCGGCTTCCTGTGGAGACAGCGACCAGACAATAGAGCATAAATGAGGGTCGGACAGCGGCAGGAAGGCCAAAATACCTTCGCCGTGGAAACACTGGCGCGCAACGGCTTCATGCGGCTCATCGGTGCGCACGGTTGCAACCAGCGCATGGTGGCGGTAGTCCCAGAAGGTCAACGGAATATCGGCTTTGTTGCGCAGCCGGGAGTTCGCACCGTCGGCGCCGACCACCAGCCGAGCCGTTAGCATGTTGCCATCCTTCAGGGTCAGAAAGGCTTCGTTCTCTCCCCACACGACCTGCTGTAATTCTGCCGGTGCCATTAATGTAACGTCGGCGCAACGCTCGGCCTTTTGCCATAGCGCCTGATGAATAACCGCATTCTCGACGATATGACCAAGATGGCTGTAACCCATACTGCGATCGTCAAACGCGATGCGACCAAAGCTGTCTTTATCCCACACTTCCATGCCGTGGTAACAGCTGGCACGCTGAGCGATAATTGCCGACCAGACATCCAGCTTTGACAGCAGCTTTTCGCTACCCGCATTAATGGCGGATACTCGCAGCGCAGGCGGCGCATCGTCGGCAAGTTGCTGCGGCTGCGATTGTTCCAGTACCGCGACCCGTAAACCGCTGCCCTGTAAACCGCAGGCTACCGCCAGCCCGACCATTCCACCGCCTACGATGGCAACATCAACACTTTGCACATTAACTCCTTAAAGCTCTTAACGAGCGACCCAGCCCAGCGTCCGCTGGGCCAGCACATCGCGTGCAGGGGTAAATAATTCCATTGCCATCAGCCCCGCATTACGTCCGGCAACCAGCGGCGCCCAGCGGTTAGCAAATAGATGCACCAAGCCATCCGTAACGCCAATCGTGGCGGATTTATCCTCTGCCCGCTGGCGTTGATAGTGGCATAACAGCGGGTAGTCGCCGATATCGTGATTGTCGGCATGCGCCTGCGCCAGCATTTCTGCGAGCGTCATGACGTCGCGCAGACCTAAGTTGAATCCTTGCCCGGCGATCGGATGCAGCGTCTGCGCTGCGTTGCCCACCAGCGCCAGCCGGTGTGACACGGTTCGCGTAGCGGTCGTCAACGACAACGGATAGGCATTGCGGGCACCGGCCTGGGTGATACGACCTAATCGCCAGCCAAACGCCTGCTGGAGTTCGTGGCAAAAACGGGCATCTGACCAGCTTAATACTTCGTCATGACGCTCCAGCGGATGGCACCACACCAACGAGCAGCGATTATGCGACATCGGCAACATCGCCAGTGGCCCGTATTCGGTGAAGCGCTCAAACGCACGTCCCTGATGAGGCATCGCGGTGGTGACGTTAGCAATCACCGCCACCTGATTATACGGCTCTTGCTGCCAGTGAATACCACACTGCTCACCCAGCGTTGAGCGCGAACCGTCAGCAGCCACCAGCAGTTTACCGTGCAGCGTCGTACCATCATCCAGCGTGACGCTCACCCCGTCGGTTTGCCGCTCCACCTGCGTGACCCGAGATGGACAATGCAGCGTGACGCCGCGCGCCTTACGCAGCAGACCGAACAGCCGTTGACCGACATCATGCAACTCCACCACATTGCCTAATGCGGCCAGACGGTAGTCGGCCGCATCCAGGGTGACAAAGCCGGCGTGTCCGCGATCGCTTACATGAACCGTGGTGATGGCGGTTGCGCAGTCAGCAATGGCTTGCCAAAGGTCAATTTTTGCCAGTTGCTGACAGGTGCCCGCAGCCAACGCAATCGCCCGCGCATCAAAGCCCGGGTGCTGGGCGGCATCAATATCCGCCGCCTCAATCACATGCACCGGCAGACGCCCCGCCGTCAGCTGCGACACTGCTAGCGCAAGAGTCGCGCCGGTCATCCCACCGCCGACAATAATCAGGCTCATAGCTGACGTGCCGCTGCCATCAAGGCTTCAATATCGTCGGCATTTTTGACAACGCTGGCAGTGAGATTTTCATTGCCGTCTTCGGTAATCAGGATATCGTCTTCAATACGAATGCCGATGCCGCGATATTCTGCCGGAACATCCGCATCCGGCGCGATATACAAGCCTGGTTCAACGGTCAGTACCATGCCAGGTTCGAGTACGCGAGAGCGTTCCACACCGTAGGTGCCAACGTCATGGACATCCAGCCCCAGCCAGTGGCTTAGGCCATGCATAAAGAATGGACGGTGGGCATTGTCAGCAATCAACTGATCAATATCCCCCTTGAGGATCCCCAAGCCGTGCAGACCGGTAATCATGATACGCACGACTTCCGTGGTCACATCCTGAATCGAGGTGCCGGGACGATACAGCTCCAGTGATTTGTGCAACGACGCGAGCACGATGTCATAGATAGCGCGCTGAGCTGGGGTAAATTTGCCGTTAACCGGGAAGGTACGGGTGATATCACCGGCGTAACCTTGATATTCACAGCCCGCGTCGATCAGTACCAGATCGCCATCACGCAACTCAGATTCGTTTTCGGTGTAGTGCAGAATGCAGCCGTTTTCGCCGCCGCCCACAATGGTGTTGTAGGACGGATAGCGGGCGCCGTGGCGGGTAAATTCATGCAGAATCTCTCCTTCCAGCTGATATTCGAACATACCTGGGCGGCATTTTTCCATCGCGCGGGTATGAGCCAGCGCGCTAATTTCACCCGCTCGGCGCAGAATTTCAATCTCTTCGCTGTCTTTGAACAGGCGCATTTCATGCACCATCGGACGCCAATCGATTATCGAGTCTGGCGCGGTCAGGTTCTGGCGCGAACCTTTACGCAGTTTATCCAGCGCGGTGAAAACAATTTCATCGGCCCACGCGTATTCGCCCTGCGCATGATAAATGACGTCCAGGCCGTTCAGCAGTTGGTACAGTTGCTGATTGATTTCGCTAAACGCCAACGCACGATCAACGCCCAGTTTTTCTGGCGCAGCATCCTGGCCCAGACGACGGCCGAACCAGATTTCAGCGGTCAGATCGCGAACACGGTTAAAGAGAACGCTATGGTTGTGGGTGTCATTGCTTTTAATCAGCACCAGCAAGGCTTCCGGCTCATTAAAGCCCGTGAAGTACCAGAAATCGCTGTTCTGGCGATAGGGATACTCGGAATCCGCGCTGCGCGTAACTTCAGGCGCGGCAAAAATTAGCGCCGCGCTACCTGGCTTCATCTGTGCCAGCAGCTCCTGGCGACGGCGGAGAAACGCTTGCTGTGTCATGACATCTCCTTTCAATCCCTTAGCGCTCCGTTAGCGTGAATACGCAATCAACAGAGCATCCAGGCTTAGTGTAATGTTGGTTTTTGAACTTCAGGTGCTGTCGGCTGCGGATGCGTGAAGGTATCGTGGCACAGCAGCGCTGCAACGCGAACGTATTCAATAATCTCTTCCAGCGACATCTCCAGCTCTTCCTGATCTTCATCTTCGTCATAGCCAAGTTGCGCAATATTACGAAGATCGTCAATGGCTTCGCCGGTTTCATCTTTCACTTTATCCAGCTTCGGCTGCACCATGCCCAGACCCAACAGGAAGTGGTTTACCCAGCCGGAGAGTGCGTCAGCGCGCTCAAATACGCTCACTTCATCGCCTTCAGGCAGATAAAGCTGAAAAAGGAAGCCGTCATCTTCGAGCGCATCACTGGTCGCCGCATGCATGGCACGTAGCGACTGAGCCAGTTCTTGACCAAAGGCCAGACCTTCGTTAGTCAGGTCGTGAACCAGCGGCTGCCAGGAACTGTCTTTGTTGCCGCCGCACAGCAGTCCGCTCAGCAGACCGTGCATTTCAGCAGGCGTGAGACCCACACCTTGTTGGTTCAATTGCTGGTTTACCAGGGTATAACCCGGCATTTCGTTCTTTATAGACATGCGCATTCGTCATCGTTGGAGGGATTTCATGATATGCTACCACTTTGGACCCTGGGGATACCAGAAAAGGGCTTGTATGTTCGTACCAGGGTAGCTATAGTGTCGCCCCTTCACGCCCTGAGAGTGAAGGTCGCGCAGTCAATCAGCAGGAAGGTGGCATGTCTGCAGAACCCGTCGATATCCATATTTTTGGCCGTTCACTGCGAGTGAATTGCCCGCCTGAACAAAGGGATGCCTTGAATCAGGCTGCGGACGATCTGAATCAGCGGTTGCAAGATCTAAAAGAACGCACTAAAGTCACAAATACTGAGCAGTTGGTCTTCATCGCCGCGTTGAACATCAGCTATGAGTTAACTCAGGAAAAGGCGAAGACGCGTGACTATGCATCAAGCATGGAACAGCGTATTCGGATGTTGCAGCAGACCATTGAACAAGCGTTACTTGATCAGGGTCGCACATCCGAAAAGTCAGTGCCAAAGTTTGAATAACACTTTGCAGTCTACTATGGTAGAGTGACTGTGAAGACAAAATTTCTCTGAGATGTTCGCAAGCGGGCCAGTCCCCTGAGCCGATATTTCATACCAACAGAATGTGGCGCTCCACGGTTGGTGAGCATGCTCGGTTCGTCCGAGAAGCCTTAAAACTGTGACGACGCATTCACCTTGAACCAAGGGTTCAAGGGTTACAGCCTGCGGCGGCATCTCGGAGATTCCCCTTCTACCTACCGGTCTTATGACACAGTTTCCTGAACACACTCTTTCCCGACAAGACATTCGCCAGATAATCCGGCAACGACGTCGTGCGCTCACGTCTGAGCAACAACACCTTTTCGGCCAACAAGCCGCGGACCGCATGATAGCCTGGCCCCCCATGCTAACAGCGAAAACCGTCGCATTGTTTTTATCCTTCGATGGTGAACTCGATACCCAGCCCTTAATTGAACAACTTTGGCAGGCGGGCAAGCGTGTTTATTTGCCGGTATTGCATCCCTTCAGCCCCGGTAATCTGCTGTTTTTACACTACCATCCGCGCAGCCATCTGGTTATCAATCGACTTAAAATCAGCGAGCCGAAACTCGACGTGCGTGACGTGCTACCGCTCAACCAGTTGGATGTGTTGATTACCCCACTGGTTGCCTTTGACGAACAAGGGCAACGGCTTGGTATGGGCGGTGGTTTCTATGACCGCACGCTACAAAACTGGCAGCAACTTGGTATTCAACCTGTCGGCTACGCCCATGACTGTCAGCAGGTTACAATGCTGCCGGTGGAAGAGTGGGATATCCCTCTTCCCGCCGTCGTAACCCCCTCAAAAATCTGGCAGTGGTCGACAAATTCTACCGATTGACAGCGCCGTTTTTTTGACCTAAATTCCTTGGTAAAGGGTGAGGGAGGCGAACCTCCCTCCTGCGTGCTTACTGTTAATATGCTGGCGAAGCGATAATCAACAGAATCAGCAGTATGATGACGAGTCTCATCATTGTCCCTTTCCTTTTTGAGCCCCTGCTTCGGTAGGGGCTTTTCCGTTTCAGCCTCATGCTGAACCCCTATCGTAAGTGTCTTTTATCGCGACACAATGCGTGCCCAAGCCTTTAATCACCGTTTGCGGTGAGGCTCGTAAACATGATGTATGTGTTGCATAGGAGGGGAGGATTCAGCGAGGAGAAAGGAGTACAGGCAGACCAACGGCCTGCCCGTGAGAGAACAAATTAGTACAGCAGACGCGCGCGAACGGTGCCTGGGATGGCTTTCATACTCAGCAGTGCTTTCTCAGCCACATCTTCTTCCGCTTCAATATCAATAACCACATATCCCATATCAGGCGTTGTTTGCAGATACTGTGCGGCAATGTTGACGCCCTGCTCGGCAAAAATCTGGTTCAGTGCGGTCATTACGCCTGGACGGTTTTCGTGGATGTGCAACAGACGACGACCGCCGTGCAATGGCAACGACACTTCAGGGAAGTTCACCGCAGACAGCGTTGAGCCATTGTCAGAGTACTTCGCCAGCTTACCGGCCACTTCTAGACCGATATTCTCCTGCGCTTCCTGAGTAGAACCGCCAATGTGCGGCGTCAGGATGACGTTATCGAATTCACACAGCGGTGAGGTAAACGGTTCGCTGTTGGTTGCGGGTTCAGTTGGGAAGACGTCTACCGCAGCCCCTGCCAAGTGCTTACTTGCCAGCACCGCGCACAACGCGGGGATATCAACAACCGTGCCGCGCGAGGCGTTAATCAGCAGCGCGCCCGGCTTCATCAGTGCCAGTTCTTCCGCACCCATCATATTTTTAGTGGAGGCGTTTTCCGGCACATGCAGGCTAACCACGTCGCTCATATTCAGCAAATCGGAGAGATGCTGCACCTGAGTGGCATTGCCAAGCGGCAGTTTGTTTTCGATATCGTAGAAGAAAACGTGCATGCCCAGTGATTCTGCCAGGATACCCAGCTGAGTGCCGATATGACCGTAGCCAATGATACCCAATTTTTTGCCACGCGCTTCAAAAGAGCCTGCAGCCAGTTTATTCCACACACCACGGTGCGCTTTGGCATTAGCCTCAGGAATACCGCGCAGCAGTAGTAGCAGCTCACCAATCACCAGTTCAGCCACGGAACGCGTGTTAGAGAACGGGGCGTTAAAGACCGGAACGCCGCGTTTAGCCGCCGCTTTCAGGTCAACCTGGTTGGTGCCGATACAAAAGCACCCTACCGCTACCAGCTTGTCAGCCACGGACAGGATTTCTTCCGTCAACTGCGTGCGAGATCGCAGGCCGATGAAATGAGCATCACGAATCGACTCCTTCAGTTGCTCGCTATCCAGCGCACCTTTGTGAAATTCGATGTTGGTATAACCTGCTGCGCGAAGGCTATCCAGCGCCTTCTGGTGCACGCCTTCAACCAGCAGAAACTTAATTTTGTCTTTTTCTAGTGATACCTTAGCCATTTCCCCGTCCTGTCTTAGTATTATTCGTGTTGTGCTGAACGAAAGTTCATCTAAGCAACATATCAAAAATAAATAATGCGGCAATATGAACGTTTGCGTCGGGGTCATGAAGAAGCGTCATGAACAGGCAAATGCCAGCATAAAATGCTAAGCAGCAGACTATGTGTGGGATGTTAATTAGACGGGGGGTAACAAATGTGACACAAGTCACCAAATTTGCCCTGAATAAAAAAAATAGGGGGAAATGGTCATTCCCCCCTGTGTCAGATCATTTCACAATGGTTTTCACACCATCGGCGGTACCGATCAGGGCAACATCAGCACCGCGATTGGCAAACAGACCTACCGTCACCACGCCAGGAATACCGTTAATGGCATTTTCCAGCGCGATGGCGTCAAGAATTTCCAGGCCATGAACGTCCAGGATAACGTTGCCATTGTCGGTCAACACTCCCTGACGATACTCCGGGCGACCGCCCAGTTTCACCAGTTCACGCGCCACAGCGCTACGCGCCATTGGGATCACTTCAACCGGCAGCGGGAAATTACCGAGGATGTCCACCTGCTTGGAAGCATCGGCGATGCAGATAAATTTGTCCGCCACGGAAGCGATAATTTTTTCGCGCGTCAGCGCCGCACCACCGCCTTTGATCATCTGCATGTGGCCGTTAATCTCATCTGCACCATCGACGTAGATACCTAAACGATCAACTTCATTCAGATCGAAAACGGTGATACCGAGACTTTTCAGCTTTTCGGTAGAGGCGTCAGAGCTTGAAACCGCCCCTTCGATTTGTCCTTTCATCGTACCTAACGCATCAATAAAATGCGCTGCGGTAGACCCCGTACCTACACCAACAATCGTTCCCGGTTGTACGTATTGAAGTGCCGCCCAACCTACTGCTTTTTTCAGTTCATCCTGCGTCATGATCGTTTCGCCTGTGGTGTCATCATCTGCCGCGCATTATAGAACATAACCCCAGCACAATTCGAGCCACAGCCGCCCCTCAAGCCAGGCATGATAGACAAGTACGCCAGCACGTGACTCATATCACAGTAAAGTGCAAACCAATTTCGTCTGTATCTACAGTAAATTTATGTCATAGTGCAGATAACACCTAAAGGGGAGTACCTCAGAGCAATGAAACGTCCGGACTACAGAACACTACAGGCGCTGGATGCCGTTATCAGGGAACGTGGGTTTGAACGTGCCGCGCAGAAACTGTGCATTACTCAGTCCGCCGTTTCCCAGCGAATCAAGCAACTGGAGAATATGTTCGGGCAACCGTTGCTGGTGCGTACCGTACCACCACGCCCAACTGAGCAAGGGCAAAAGTTGCTGGCGTTGCTGCGTCAGGTCGAGCTATTGGAAGAAGAGTGGTTAGGTGATGAGCAAACCGGTTCAACACCCCTGCTGCTGTCGCTGGCGGTCAACGCCGACAGTCTGGCAACCTGGCTGCTGCCTGCGTTATCTGACGTACTGAGCAACTTACCTATTCGCTTAAATCTGCAGGTTGAAGATGAAACCCGTACACAGGAGCGACTGCGCCGCGGTGAAGTGGTGGGTGCGGTGAGTATCCAGCCACAGGCGCTGCCTAGCTGTCTGGTCGATCAACTCGGTGCTCTCGATTACCTTTTTGTCGGCTCTAAAGCCTTCGCTGAACGCTATTTCCCTAACGGTGTAACGCGCTCCGCGCTGCTCAAAGCCCCTGCCGTCGCGTTTGATCATCTCGATGATATGCATCAGGCATTCTTGCAGCAAAACTTCGATTTACCGCCAGGCAGCGTGCCGTGTCATATTGTTAACTCGTCAGAAGCCTTTGTACAGCTGGCGCGTCAGGGCACGACCTGTTGCATGATCCCGCATCTGCAAATCGAAAAAGAACTCGCCAGTGGCGAACTTATCGATCTTACGCCAAGTCTGTTCCAGCGCCGCATGCTGTACTGGCATCGTTTTGCGCCAGAAAGCCGCATGATGCGTAAAGTCACCGATGCGCTGCTGGCCTACGGGCACAAGGTTCTGCGCCAGGATTAAGACAAAGAAAAACCCCTCGCGTGGCGAGGGGTTGGCGGGTAATTATTTGGCAGCAGGTGCTGGAGCAGCGGCCTGTTCTGGCTGAAGCTGGAACACCACATCAACCTGATCGTCAAACTGAATGGTTGCCTGCTCGTAAGTTTCCTGTGCGGAAGCCGGAGCTGCATCAGCTTTCATCATGCGAACCATCGGGCTTGGCTGATAGTTAGACACATGGTAGCGCACGCTATAGACCGGCCCCAGTTTACTGTGGAAGCCTGACGCCAGTGACTGAGCCTGGTGAATGGCATTTTCAATCGCTGCTTTGCGCGCCTGATCTTTATAGGCATCAGGTTGCGCAACCCCCAGCGACACGGAACGGATTTCATTCAGCCCCGCCTTTAATGCGCCATCCAGCAGCGAATTCAGTTTATCCAGTTGACGCAGAGTGACCTCAACCGTACGTACCGCACGATATCCCTTCAACACGCTCTTCCCGTCCTGATAGTCATAATCCGGCTGGGTACGCAGATTAGCGGAACTGATATCTTTTTTGTTTACGCCATTTTGCTCAAGGAAAGAGAGATATTGCGCAACACGCTGGTCGGCCTGTTTTTTGGCGCTCGCGGCGTCTTTGGCAGCAATATTCACTTCGATAGCAAGCGTCGCGATATCCGGTACCGCATCTACGCTCGCTGTGCCTGATGTGACAATATGTGGGCCATCCGGCAATTCATTTGCCTGAACCGCCATTGTGCTAAACCCAATTACTGCGGCCAGAGCCATCACTTTAAACTTCACTGTTGTATCTCCATGGTTATCACCCGACAACGGGGGTCTTGCCTGCAAGCTTAGCCGTTGTCAGACGAAAGTCCATCAGATGACGCCTAGTTAAAGAGTACCAGAATGTGTTCAACACCCTCTTTTGCCAGCTGAAATGCGATAAACCACATGACAACACCCACCACTACGTTGATGATTCGTTGTGCTTTGGCCGTGCGCAGGCGCGGGGCGAGCCAGGCTGCCAGCAGGGCAAGCGCGAAGAACCACAGGAACGATGCGCTGATAGTGCCCAGTGCAAACCAACGCTTCGGTATCACGTCTAACTGCCCACCCAAGCTGCCCAGCACCACAAAGGTGTCGAGATACACGTGCGGATTAAGCCAGGTCACCGCCAGCATGGTGGCAATAAGCTTCCAGCGCCCCTGCTTCATTACCTCAGCATTCGCCAGTTCAATATTGCTACCCATAGCCGTTTTCAGTGCACCAAATCCATACCACAGCAAGAATGCAACGCCGCCCCAGGTCACCAGCGCCAGCAACCAAGGCGATGCCATCAGCAGCGCACTACCGCCAAAAATACCAGCACAGATCAGCAGCAGATCGCTTATCGCACAGAGCAACGCAACCATCAGATGATACTGGCGGCGAATACCCTGGTTCATCACAAAAGCATTTTGTGGGCCAAGCGGCAAGATCATCGCAGCACCAAGCACAAGACCTTGAAAATAATAAGATAACATGACTTTTTTCTTCAATTTATTCAGGAATGGCGCTGACTATAACGCGGCATTATCATTAGAGGAAATTGATAATTTTAATCATTAATTAGTAAAACTAATGAAAAGAGGCGGTTAGTGTGATCGCATCAGGTAGGTGATACTAGGGGCAATATCTTAAGACATAATGCTGCTCATCATAAGATGCCGACACAATAAGGAAGTGGCATGAAACTACGTACCGTGATGGTTCACGCATTAACCATTGCAGCTCTGTCCTTTATCACCCGCGCAAGTGCAGAAACCGTGCTGCGTTACACTGACCATGAACCCTACGGCAATATGCGCACAAAGGCGATAAACGATATCTTCTTCGCTGCCATTGAAAAAGAATCGCAAGGTCATGTGCGCGTTGAAGCTCACTGGAATGGCGAGCTCTCCACGAGCTATAACGCACTACGCACCGTACAGGACGGTGAAAAAGCAGATATCGGTATCGTTGTGCCAGAATACACGCCCAAACAGCTACCATTATTCCAAATGTTCAAAAGCTTCCCTATTGGCCCAAATAGCGGCGAAAAGCAGGCGGCATTTTTCCAGCACGTCTTTGATGACATGCCAGAATTCAATGCAGAGCTAGCGAAAAACAATCTGGTCAATTTACAATTTTTCCTCGGCTACCCTGCCGCATTCTTCTCGACCTCCCCAATGACCTCATTAAATAACTTACAGGGTACGACCTGGCGTACCGCCAGCTTCTGGCACCAGGCTTATCTGGAGAATGCTGGGGGTAAAGTGGTGAAAATGCCCTGGAATACACAAATTACCGATGCACTAAAATCCGGTACGTTGAATGGGTTGCTAGTGAATCTCGATAGCGGTGACGATATTCAGGCGCAGAAAGCAGCCAAATATATTCAGCTTTCACCTCAGCTATGGATGGGTCACGTCTATCTGCTGACCATCAATAAAGCGCGTTGGGATGCGCTTTCCGCTGAGGATAAAGCCGCTATTGGACGGGCGGCGACATCGACGCAACGGCAGATTGGCCCGCTGCTCGATAGCAGCCTGCGCAATATGGCGGACTCGATGCGTCAAAACGGTGCCAGTATCAGCTGGCTTTCACCCGCTGAATTACAGACCTGGCAGCAGGCCAGCCGTTATCAGCAGGAACAGGATAAATGGGTTGCTGAGCAAGAAAAAACAGGGGTCAACGACGCGGGACAGATTTTGAAGCAAGTGACTACCGTGCTTAACCAGGAAATGTACAAATAAAAAAAGCTCGCCATCATCAATGGCGAGCCTTTTATCTGAACCACGCAGGGTATTACTCTTGCGGTGCTTTTTCCGCTTTCATATTCACGTCTAACTGCGGGTAAGGAAAACTAATGCCGTTAGCGTCGAATTCACGCTTAATTTGCTCCAGCACGTCCCAATAGACGTTTTGCAGGTCACCGCTGAGGCTCCAGGCACGCACGACAAAATTCACCGACGACGCCGCCAGTTCATTTAAGCGTACGGTAATATCGCGATCTTTCAGCACACGTTTGTCTGACTCCAGGATACGCGTCAGGATCTGCTTAACCTGATCAATATCGGCATCGTAAGAAACGCCAATAATCCATTCGTTACGACGAGCCGGTTCACGGGAGAAGTTGATAATATTCCCAGCGATAATTTTACCGTTCGGAATAACAACAATTTTGCCATCAACGGTACGCATGGTGGTAGAGAAGATCTGCACGTTAAGCACGGTCCCCGCCACGCCGCCCAGGTCAACATACTCACCGGCACGGAACGGACGGAACATCACCAGCAGCACGCCTGCTGCCAGGTTGGAGAGTGAACCTTGCAGCGCCAAACCCACGGCCAAACCGGCGGCACCAAGTACTGCAATAACCGAAGCGGTCTGTACGCCGACGCGGCCAAGTGCAGCAATCAGCGTGAAAGCAATCACCGCATAGCGCACCAGTGCCGACAGGAAGTCCGCGACGGTAGCATCAATTTTACGTGCCAGCATCAGGCGGTTGACGGTATTCGAAACGATACGCGCTACAATCATCCCGACAATAATAATAGCGATTGCCGCAACGATATTAACCGCATAGCTCAGCAGTAATTCCTGATTGCGCACCAGCCACGTACCCGCGCCATTTATGCTATCGACAACGTTTAACTCTTCCATTCAATATTCCTTATGGGAAACAAAAAACGGCCTGTAAAAGTCAGGCAGGTGTAAAGGGTAAACAAAAAATCAGTGTTTTGCCAAACTGATCACATTTTTTCCCAGTCGATCATATTGAAAAGACAATAAAAAAGCCCGCTAGTTAGCGGGCTTTAAGACAAATTTCAGGTTTGTCTTACAGAACGTCTTTCGCGTTCAGTTCATTGAAAGCCTGTTCCAGACGGGCAATCATTGAAGTCTGAGCAGCACGCAGCCATACGCGTGGATCGTAGTATTTCTTGTTCGGCTGGTCTTCGCCTTTCGGGTTGCCCAGCTGACCCTGCAGGTAAGCTTCGTTATCTTTGTAGTAGTTCAGGATACCTTCCCAAGTTGCCCACTGGGTATCGGTATCGATGTTCATTTTGATAACGCCGTAGCTTACGGAGTCTTTGATTTCCTGAGCAGAAGAACCGGAACCGCCGTGGAAGACGAAGTTCAGGCTGTTGTGCGGCAGGTTATGTTTCTTAGAAACATAGTCCTGGGAATCGCGCAGGATAGTTGGGGTCAGAACCACGTTACCTGGTTTGTACACACCGTGTACGTTACCGAAGGAAGCCGCGATAGTGAAACGTGGGCTGATTTTGCTCAGCTCAGTGTACGCGTAGTCAACGTCTTCTGGCTGGGTGTACAGTGCAGAGGCGTCCATGTGGCTGTTGTCCACGCCGTCTTCTTCACCGCCGGTGCAACCCAGTTCGATTTCCAGAGTCATATCCATTTTGGACATGCGCGCCAGATATTTGGAGCAGATTTCGATGTTTTCGTGCAGGGACTCTTCGGACAGGTCGATCATGTGAGAAGAGAACAGTGGCTTACCGGTTGCTGCAAAGTGTTTTTCACCGGCGTCCAGCAGACCGTCGATCCACGGCAGCAGTTTCTTCGCGCAGTGGTCGGTGTGCAGGATAACAGGAACACCGTAATGCTCAGCCATCTGGTGAACGTGGTGCGCACCAGAGATAGCGCCCAGAATTGCTGCGCCCTGAGGAACGTCAGTTTTCACGCCTTTGCCTGCGATGAACGCAGCGCCGCCGTTGGAGAACTGTACGATAACCGGTGCTTTAACTTTTGCTGCGGTTTCCAGTACGGCGTTGATGGAGTCGGTACCGACGCAGTTAACGGCTGGCAGAGCAAAGTTGTTTTCTTTTGCTACCTGGAAAACTTTCTGTACGTCATCACCAGTAATTACGCCTGGTTTTACGAAATCAAAAATTTTAGACATGTTACGAGTCCTGTATCTTCGGCCTTGGAAAGGGGCGCGCCCTAAAGCGCAGTAATAATTGGGCAGGTTTCCCTGCCCTAAAATGGCTTACTTCTTAGCGCGCTCTTCGAGCATTGCTACTGCTGGCAGAACTTTACCTTCCACGAATTCGAGGAATGCGCCGCCGCCAGTAGAGATGTAGGAGATTTTGTCAGAAATACCGAACAGGTCGATAGCAGCCAGAGTATCGCCGCCGCCTGCGATGGAGAACGCGTCGCTGTCAGCGATAGCGTTAGCCACGATTTCAGTCCCTTTACGGAAGTTAGGGAATTCAAATACGCCAACCGGGCCGTTCCACAGAATGGTTTTAGCATTCTTCAGGATATCAGCCAGCTGCTGTGCAGAAGCATCGCCCAGGTCCAGAATCTGCTCATCATCTTTGATGTCGTTAACAGATTTCAGGGTCGCTGGTGCAGTTTCAGAGAACTCAGTTGCCACACGAACGTCAGTTGGGACTGGGATATCGCAAGTGGTCAGCAGACGTTTTGCTTCTTCAACCAGGTCAGCTTCGTACAGGGATTTACCCACGTTGTGGCCTTGAGCGGCAACGAAGGTGTTCGCGATACCACCGCCAACGATCAGCTGGTCAGCGATTTTTGACAGAGAATCCAGAACGGTCAGTTTGGTAGAAACTTTAGAACCACCAACGATAGCAACCATTGGACGTGCTGGTTCTTTCAGCGCTTTACCCAGTGCGTCCAGTTCAGCAGCCAGCAGTGGGCCTGCGCACGCAACGTCAGCAAACTTGCCGATACCGTGAGTAGAAGCCTGTGCACGGTGTGCAGTACCGAATGCGTCCATCACGAATACGTCGCACAGTGCAGCGTATTTTTTAGACAGGGTTTCATCGTCTTTCTTTTCGCCTTTGTTAAAGCGAACGTTTTCCAGAACGACCAGCTCACCGGCAGCCACTTCAACGCCGTCCAGGTAATCTTTAACCAGACGTACCGGGCTAGACAGTTTGTCTTTCAGGTAATTAACAACCGGCAGCAGAGAGAATTCTTCGTTGTACTCGCCTTCGGTCGGACGACCCAGGTGAGAAGTGACCATGACTTTTGCGCCCTGCTTCAGAGCCATTTCAATGGTTGGCAGAGATGCACGGATACGCGCGTCGCTGGTTACTTTCCCTTCTTTAACCGGCACGTTCAAATCCGCACGGATGAAAACGCGTTTACCAGCCAGATCCAGATCGGTCATCTTAATTACAGACATGGTGAATCCTCTCGTTGATACTTAAAGTTTTGTCGACGCTTAAGCGCCGAGCCTGAAACCAATAGCAGCCATTGCTAACGTCGTGTCGATCATTCGGTTAGCAAAGCCCCATTCGTTATCGCACCAGACCAATGTTTTGATCAGATGCGCTCCACTCACCCGCGTCTGCGTGCCATCAACAATGGCACTATGCGGATCGTGATTAAAATCAGTCGAGACCAACGGTAATTCCGTATAGTCAACTATACCATGAAATGCATCCTGTGCTGCTTTTTGCAGCAACTGGTTGACTTCATGGGCTTTTACAGGTTTCTTCACCGTCACGCTCAGGTCAATAGCCGTCACGTTGATGGTCGGCACACGCACTGCAATCGCCTCAAAACGGTCGCTAAACTGCGGGAAAATACGGGCGATGCCCGCCGCAAGTTTGGTGTCGACAGGAATGATAGATTGGCTTGCCGCGCGTGTGCGGCGTAAATCCGGGTGATAGGCGTCAATCACCTGCTGGTCATGCATCGCGGAATGGATAGTCGTGACCGTGCCCGATTCAATGCCGTAGGCATCATCTAACAATTTGATGACGGGGATTATGCAATTCGTGGTACAGGAGGCGTTGGACACAATACGGTGTTCGGCGCGCAGTTCATGTTCGTTAACACCAAACACAACGGTGGCGTCGAGGTCGTTGCTGCCAGGATGTGAAAAGAGCACCTTCTTCGCGCCTGCGGCGATATGCGCTTCACCGTCCTCACGGCTACCGTATACACCGGTGCAGTCGAGCACGACATCAACCGACAGTTCACGCCAGGGTAGCGCGTCTATTGAGCGCTCGTGCAGAAGACGGATGGTATCATCGCCGACGTAGAGCTGTTCTCGCTCCTGGCGAACATCCCAGGCAAAGCGCCCATGGCTGGTGTCATATTTCAACAAATGCGCGATGCCGGCAGCATCTGCCAGTTCGTTGATTGCCACCACGGTGATTTCCGCACGACGTCCGGATTCATACAAAGCACGAACCACGTTACGTCCAATGCGACCGAAGCCATTAATCGCTACGCGTACGGTCATAGATCTCCTGCAAGGCTTTCCCGATGCAAAGTGGCTCACAGAGTAATGCAGCCACACGTTCAGGGAAACCTTACCTGCCACAAACAGTGACTGATTGGTTAAATGTCGAACAAATTGCCAACTGAAACGCTTCAGCTAGAATAAGCGAAACAAGGAATAAAAGGAATGTTTGTCCAGCCATAGAACGCGGTTATCTGACATGCATCACACTTTCACGCCCTTTGCCGCTGTATTTATTCCATATTCCAGAATCGTGAATAAGCGTAGCAATAATACTTCGTTGCCAGAGCAAAAATCCTGATTTATATCAGAGAGCCTGTTAACCCGCGTGTATATCATCTGCGCTACGTCCGAGTCTCGGAGTCCTTCAACCATGACCATCATCCATCCTCATTCGTCAGATGCCCGCTTTTATGCATTGCGTTTACTCCCAGGCCAGGAAGTGTTTTCCCAGCTCCATACTTTCGTACAGCAACACCAGCTCAAGGCCGCCTGGATAGCGGGTTGTACCGGAAGCCTGACCGATGTAGCCCTGCGCTTTGCCGGACAAGACGACACTACGTTTATTACCGGCACCTGGGAGGTCATCTCCTTAAATGGCACGCTCGAACTCACCGGCGAGCATCTTCATCTGAGCGTTTCCGACGCGCAGGGCACAATGCGGGGCGGCCACATGATGCCTGGATGCACCGTGCGCACCACGCTTGAATTGGTGCTCGGCGAATTATCGGAACTGGCATTCAGCCGCCAGCCCTGCGTCGTGTCCGGCTACGACGAACTGGTTATTTCCTCCCGCTAACACGTCATCAATAAGAGGTTTTATATGGCACGTCGCCAATTTTCCAGCCAGTCTTTGGTGCTGATTGTTATTGCCATCGCCATTAACATGGTCGCAGGACAACTGATCAGCATGTTGAAATTACCCATTTTTCTCGACTCCATCGGTACCCTTATCAGCGCAGTTTTGTTAGGCCCAGTCGTCGGCATGTTAACGGGGTTATTGACCAATCTGCTGTGGGGGTTATTAACCGATCCTATCGCCGCCGCTTTCGCCCCGGTGGCGATGGTGATTGGTCTGGTCGCCGGATGGTTAGCGCGGGCCGGATGGTTTCGCACCCTACCTAAAGTGGTGGCAAGCGGCGTAGTGATTACCCTTGCAGTGACCCTCATTGCGGTTCCTATCCGTACCACATTGTTTGGCGGCGTCACCGGCAGTGGGGCCGATTTATTCGTCGCCTGGATGCATTCCGTCGGCGAAGGTCTGGTTGAGTCGGTGGCTATCACCGTGATCGGCGCCAATCTGGTGGATAAAATTTTGACGGCACTGATTGTCTGGATGTTGTTGCGCCAGCTACCGCTGCGCACCACGCGTCATTTCCCAACCATGTCCGCTGTGCGCTAAATGCACCCGTTCACGTCGCTCACCCTGTGGGCACTCGCCGCGTGCTCTACGCTACTGCTACCAACCGGAGCGCCGCTTTACGTTTACAGCGCGGCGGTATTCCTGGTGTTGCTGTGCATGAAGGCCTCGCGCCCTCGGGCGAAATATGTCGTCTGGTTGATGGTGCCTTTGGGGGTTGGCCTGTGGCTGGTGCACGGCGGTTGGTTGACCGAGTGGATTAGCGGCCAGCCGCGCGTGCCTGCGCGCTGGAGGGATGCCATTACCCTGTGGCTGCGAATACTGGCAATTGTGTCCACGTCGCAACTGTGGATGCAGTACGTCCCGGTAGCGCGCTTTATCCGCGCCCTGTTTGCCTCTCGTCTACCACCGGGTATTGCCTACCTGTTTGCAGGCCCGCTTTTGGTTGTCGAACAACTCAGACGTCAACTGGCGATTATCCATGAAGCCCAGCGTGCACGCGGTGTGCCGCTGGATGAGCGTTGGTATCAACGCCTGCGGGCCATGCCAGCCCTCATCGTGCCGCTTACGCATAACGCGCTAAACGATCTGGTGGTTCGTGGCGCGGCGCTGGATATGCGAGCCTTTCGCCTGCATCGCAGACGCACCACCCTTTGGGCGCCACAAGACAGCACCTTACAGCGCGCCGCCCGCTACACGATGGTGCTGGCGATACTGGTCGAAACAGGAGTGTGGATATGGTTACGTTAGAGCAGTTTCGCTACCTTCCGACGCACGCGAATCGCCCCTCTGCCAGTATCGACTTTCACTGCGCAACCCATGGGATGGTGGCCATCTTTGGTGATAACGGTAGCGGCAAGAGCACGCTGGCGCAGTTGATGGCGGGATGGTATCCCGATTTCCTTCCCGGTGAAGTGGCTGGAACCGGTAACCTATTGGGTGTTCCGATTGGCCAGCTATCGCTGGTTGAACAGTCGCAAACTATTCAGCTGGTGCAGCAATCGCCTTACCTGCAACTTTCTGGCTGCACATTCAGCGTGGAAGAAGAAGTGGCATTTGGCCCGGAAAACCTCTGTCTGCCTGAGGAGGAGATTCTGCAACGAATTGATAACGCGCTCACGCTAACGGAGTGCCAGCCGCTGCGTCATCGCCATCCGGGCACGCTTTCAGGTGGCGAAACCCAACGCGTGGTGATTGCCAGTGCGCTCGCCATGCACCCCAAAATCTTAATACTGGATGAAGCATTCAGTCGCCTCACCGAGCAGGCCACTGACCTTCTCCTGAGCCGCTTGCAACGCTGGTCGCAAGCACAGCGATCGTTGGTCATTTTGTTCGAGCGCCATCACTCGCCTTTTCGCGCATATTGCCAGCAAGCATGGCAGTTGGATAAGGGAGGTTTAACGTCGTTATGTTGATTTTAAATGAGGTGAGCTTTCGCTGGCCGGGCGCGTCTGATACGTGCCTGCACAAGATTTCACTGCAACTCAATGCGGGAGAGTGGCTTGCGCTCACCGGTGATAACGGCGCGGGGAAATCCACGCTGCTGAGAGTGATGGCGGGGCTTTTATCGCCCTCCTCCGGTACGATAACGCTAGACAACAAGCCCATTGCGCAACTAAAAAACCGCCAACGCGCAACGATGATCGGCGTGCTGTTTCAGGAAGCCGAGAATCAGATTTTTCATAGCAAGGTGGCAGAGGAAGTGGCCTTTGGCCTGCGGCTGCAAAAGCTACCCGCCGCAGAAATTGCGCAACGAACCGCAGCAGCGCTGCAATTATGCCAATTAACGGAAGTTGCCGATGCACACCCGTTGGATCTGCATACCGCACAGCGCCGCATGGTCGCAGTTGCAAGTCTTGAGGCCATGGCCCCCGCGATGGTGATGCTCGATGAACCGAGCCGGGATTTTGATGCTCACTGGCTAGGCGTCTTTGAAAACTGGCTTGGAGTTTGTCGCAAGCGTCACACCAGCGTGGTTGCCATCAGCCATGATAATGACTTTACCCAACGCCACTTTTCCCGCGTGGTGCGCATCGAAAAGGGGCAACTCAACCCCCAGGCATAGGCAAAAAAACGGGCCGCCTAAGCGACCCGTTTTCCACTGTAATAAAAACTACAGCAGCGCTTTCGCTTTCGCGACCACGTTCTCAACGGTGAAGCCGAACTCTTCAAACAGCAGCTCAGCCGGTGCAGACTCACCAAAAGTAGTCATACCAACGATAGCGCCGTTCAGGCCCACGTATTTGAACCAGTAGTCAGCGATACCCGCTTCCACTGCCACACGAGCGGAAACCGCTTTAGGCAGTACGGACTCACGGTAAGCAGCATCCTGCTTGTCGAATGCGTCGGTAGACGGCATGGAAACCACGCGCGCTTTCACGCCTTCAGCAGTCAGTTTTTCGTAAGCGGCAACCGCCAGCTCAACTTCAGAACCGGTTGCGATGAAGATAAGCTCAGGCTGACCTGCGCAATCTTTCAGCACGTAACCACCGCGCGCCACGTTTGCCAGCTGCTCTGCGGTACGGTCTTGCTGTGCCAGGTTCTGACGGGAGAGGATCAGTGCGGTTGGGCCGTCCTGACGCTCAACGCCATATTTCCATGCGATAGCGGATTCAACCTGGTCACATGGGCGCCATGTGCTCATGTTCGGCGTCACGCGCAGAGAAGCAACCTGCTCTACCGGCTGGTGAGTTGGGCCATCTTCGCCCAGACCGATGGAGTCGTGGGTGTAGACCAGCACCTGGCGTTTCTTCATCAATGCTGCCATACGCACCGCATTACGGGCATATTCAACGAACATCAGGAAGGTTGAGGTGTACGGCAGGAAACCACCGTGCAGCGAGATACCGTTAGCGATAGCGGTCATACCGAATTCACGCACGCCGTAATGGATATAGTTACCCGCGATGTCTTCGTTGATGGCTTTAGAACCAGACCAGATAGTCAGGTTAGATGGCGCAAGGTCAGCTGAACCGCCAAGGAATTCCGGCAGCAGAGGACCGAAAGCTTCAATCGCATTCTGGGAGGCTTTACGGCTCGCGATTTTCGCAGGATTTGCCTGCAGTTTCGCAATAATTTCGTTCGCTTTTGCGTCGAAATCGGCTGGCATGTCACCTTTCATACGACGGGTGAATTCAGCAGCTTCCTGTGGGAAGGCTTTCGCGTAAGCGGCAAACTTCTCGTTCCAGCTCGCTTCTTTCGCCTGGCCTGCAGCTTTAGCATCCCACTGCGCGTAAATGTCAGCCGGAATTTCGAATGGACCGTATTTCCAGCCCAGCGCTTCACGGGTCAGCGCTACTTCGGCTTCACCCAGCGGTGCGCCGTGGGAGTCATGCGTACCTTGCTTGTTTGGAGAACCGAAACCAATCACGGTTTTGCACATCAGCAGGGATGGTTTGTCGGTAACCGCACGCGCTTCTTCTACCGCACGTTTGATAGCGTCTGCATCGTGACCGTCGATACCGCGGATAACGTGCCAGTTGTAGGCTTCAAAACGTTTCGCAGTATCATCAGTGAACCAGCCTTCAACGTGGCCGTCGATGGAGATGCCGTTGTCGTCGTAGAACGCAACCAGTTTACCCAGTTTCAGGGTACCGGCCAGGGAGCACACTTCGTGAGAAATGCCTTCCATCATGCAACCATCACCCATAAATGCGTAGGTGAAGTGGTCAACAATGTCGTGACCTGGTCGGTTAAACTGCGCCGCCAGCGTTTTTTCTGCAATCGCCATGCCCACAGCGTTGGCAATACCCTGACCCAGTGGACCCGTGGTGGTTTCAACACCTGCGGTATAACCCACTTCCGGGTGACCTGGGGTTTTAGAATGCAGCTGACGGAAGTTCATCAGTTCAGACATTGGCAGGTCGTAGCCGGTGAGGTGCAGCAGGCTATAGATCAGCATGGAGCCGTGGCCGTTAGACAGAACAAAGCGGTCACGGTCAGCCCAGGACGGATTTTGTGGGTTATGGTTCATAAAATCACGCCACAGGACTTCGGCAATGTCAGCCATACCCATAGGGGCACCCGGGTGACCGGATTTGGCTTTCTGTACTGCGTCCATGCTCAGCGCACGAATAGCATTAGCAAGCTCTTTACGTGAGG